>WNGN01005084.1_pt1 | contig 10859 bp, 4 predicted proteins | sample 5400561 | NCBI WGS metagenome assembly WNGN01 (sample SAMN13153379, study PRJNA577476) | soil metagenome | isolation source: 115 cm soil or saprolite under Garry oak tree replicate 2 | place: USA:California | collected 2016-06-15 | reverse complement strand
TGCGGCGACTCCGGTCCGAGCCGATCGTCACCGACATCGGCGCGTCTACGCAGGCGCCGCTCGATGGCATGTACCCGTCGCTGGGGGTGCGCGTGTCGGGTGCGCCGCGCATCGCGGTCGCGGGCGTCGATTTCGTGGACGCCGGTTTCTTCCGCGTGCTCGACGTTCCGATCGTGCGCGGCCGCGCGTTCACCGCCGACGAAGAGCGCCAGGCGGCGCCGGTCGCGATCGTCAGTGAAGCGGCCGCGCGCGCTCTCTGGCCCACCGCCGATCCCATCGGGCAGTTCGTGGAGCAGAGCGCTGAGCCGCCGCGCCAGTCGCGCCTGGCACGCGTGCGGTCGGCCCGGGTGATCGGCGTTTCGCGCAACGCCGTGAGCGGTTGGATCGGGACGGGCCTCGAGCGGCCGGTGATCTATTACCCGACGGGCGCCGACTCCGGGCGCACAAAGATCCTCGCCCGCGTGAGCGGCGACGCGAGCCAGGCACGGCAGCGCATCGACCGCGACATCGGCGCCGTCGATCAGAGCGCGATCATCGAGATCCACACGCTGGACGACTACCTCGCCGTGCAGCGCTGGCCTTTCAAGATCTTCTCCTGGGCCTCGTCCGCCATCGGCGCGATCGCGCTCCTGCTCACGCTCATCGGCATCTACGGGGTGCTCGCCTATGTGGTGGCGCAGCGCACCAAGGAGATCGGCATCCGCATGGCGCTCGGCGCAAGCGTCGGCGGTGTCGTCGGCCAAGTGCTGCGGCAATCGGCGCGTTACGCCGTAGTCGGGATCGTGCCGGGCACCGTGCTGGCGCTGGGCGTCTCGAAGCTGTTCGCGTCGGTCCTATTTATCGTCGACACGTTCGATCCAGCGGGATACGCGTTCGGGGCGACGGTCGTGTTGCTCGCTTGCCTGGCGGCGGCGTGGGCGCCGGCCCGCCGCGCGGCGCGGGTCGATCCGCTGGTGGCGTTGCGATATGAATGACCTCCGCTACGCGCTGCGCACGCTGGCTCGCAGTCCAGGACTGTCGCTCGCCGCCGTGCTGACCCTGGGGCTCGGCATCGGGGCGAACACGGCGATGTTCGGCGTGGTGGACCGGCTGTTCTTCCGTCCGCCGGCGCACGTGGTTGAGCCCGATCGCGTGGCGCGACTGTACGTGACGACCACGATGCCTGGGTACGGCACCAACACCATGTCGATCGGCACCTATCCGCGCTACCAGGACTTCCGGGACCGCGCCCGGAGCTTCTCGGCGGTCGCGTCTTTGTTCTCTCTGCTCGGCGTCCGTCCGGAGCTGGGGCGCTTTTTCGGCGCTGACGAGGACAGCGTGGGTCACGCGGCGCACGTCGCGGTGCTGAGCCGGGAGTTTTGGCAACGCCGGTTTGGGGCGGACCCGGCGGTACTCGGCAAGACTCTGCAGCTGGGGCGCAACGTGTACACGGTGATCGGCGTAGCGCCCCGAGCCTTTGCCGGAATCGATCTCGACATCCCCGACCTGTGGTTGCCGATCACGGCGGCGGCGCCTGAAGTCATGGGGCCCGGTGCCTTGTCACCTGGCAGCTTCTGGCTATCGGTCATCGCCCGGCTCCGTGCTGGGGTCGCTCCGGCACCGGCCGCTGCCGAGGCGACGGCGATTTACCGCGGCCGATTCGTCCAGACCGGCGATTCTACCGGAGTCGTGTCGCTCGGCTCCGTCCACGAGGCCCTCGGACCCAACGTGACGAGCGACGCGAAGCTTTCGCTTTGGCTCGCCGCGACGTGCGGGCTCGTGCTGCTCATCGCGTGCGCCAACGTCGCCAATCTGCTGCTCGCTCGCGCCGTGCAGCGAAAGCGAGAGATCGCCGTCCGCCTGGCGCTCGGCGCCGACCGCGGCCGGCTGGCCCGGCAGCTCCTGGCGGAGAGTGCTGTGCTCGCGGTGCTCGGGGCCGTCGCGGCCCTGCTCATTACGCTCTGGTTTGGGCCGGTCTTGTCGTCCTCGCTCCTCTCGGAGTCCCCGGCGACCGGAGCGCTCGACACGCGTGTCCTGCTGTTCGCCGCTGTCGCCGTGCTCGCAACCGCGGTGCTCGCGGGCTCCGCACCGGCGTACCAGGCCGGCCTGTTCGACCTCTCTCCGGCCCTCAAGACGGGAGAGCGCGAAGGCACTTTTCAGCGGTCGCGGCTTCGCACCGGCCTCCTGGTAGGCCAGGTGGCCCTCACCGTGGTCTTGTTGACAGGCGCAGGATTGTTCGTCAGTAGCCTGCGCCACGTCCAAGGCCTGCGCTTGGGATTCGATGCCGACCGTTTGATCGTCGCGTCCGTGGACCTGCAGCGGCTCGGTTATGAGCGCGCGGCAGTCAATACGCTGTATGAGCAGATGCGCGACCGCGTCAAGGGCCTGCCGGGCGTCAGCGGAGTGAGTCTTGCGATCGGAAGTCCCTTCGGCTGGGGCTTCGCGATGTCTCTCGATGTGCCGGGACTCGATTCGCTCCCTCGAGTGCAGAGCGGAGGCCCGTATCTCGCCGCAGTTACGGCCGACTATTTCCGGACGATGGGGACCGCGGTGCGGCGGGGCCGTAGCTTCACCCCGACCGACGTACTGGGATCGCAGCGAGTCGCGGTGGTGAATGAAACCATGGCTCGGTTGTTGTGGCACCAGGAGAACCCAATCGGGAAGTGCCTCAAGATCGGCGACAAGACCAGAGCTCGGTGTACGGAGGTGATCGGCGTCGTCGAAGACGCGCGCCTCAATCAGGTCACGGACGACATCGTCGTGCAATACTTCATCCCCCTCGCACAAGCGGACTCCGTCATGGGCTCGTCCGTGACCGCGCTCCTGGTCCGAACCGCGGGTGACGCCGAGCCCCTCGTCGGCGCCGTGGTGCGGGAAATCCAGGGCACGTCGGCGGACTTACCCGCCCCGAGCGTCGACCCCATGCCGCGCCTGTTTGCGCGGCAGGTTCGTCCCTGGCGACTCGGCTCGTTGCTCCTCAGTCTGTTCGGGGCTCTGGGCTTGCTGCTCGCGGCAATCGGGCTGTACGGCGTTCTCAGCTACGTCGTATCGCAGCGCACCCAGGAGATGGGCATCCGCATCGCGCTCGGCGCCGGCCGGCGCGACGTCCTCGAGCTCGTCATGGGACAGGCCCTGCGGGTCACCGCGTGGGGAGTCGTGCTCGGTGTCGCGGGTGCGCTGGCGGCGGGTCGCGCGATCGCTTCACTGCTCTACGGCGTTACACCGCACGATCCGCTGGTGCTCTCGATTGTGATCGTGATGCTCGGCGCGGTCGCGGCGGTGGCGAGCTACCTCCCGGCCCGCCGGGCGACGAAGGTCGATCCGATGGTGGCGTTGCGGTATGAGTAGGGGCTCGGGATTCGGGGCTCGGGACTCGGGGGCTCGGTGGTCGAGCGTCGTGCCCGGGGCCGGACGCCGTCCCGCAACCCCCGAGCCCCGAGGCCCTAGCCCCGAGCCCCTATGAGCGACCTCCGCTACGCACTCCGCACCCTCCGCAAGAGCCCGGGCTTCACGGCCATCGCTGTGCTCACGCTCGCGCTCGGGATCGGGGCCAATACGGCCATCTTCAGCGTGTTCTACGGCGTGCTGCTGCGCCCGCTCCCGTATGCCCACCCCGAGCGGCTCGTTGGACTGGCGCAGGCATTCCGCGGCGGCCGGAGCGCGCAGCGCGTCACATATGTGCAGTTCCAGTTCCTCGAGCGATACGGCCAGGTGTTCGAGGCGCTCACCGGGTCGTCCTCCGTGGGCTTCAGTGTCTCGAGCGGCGCCCGGGCCGACCGTGTGCACGGCGAGCGCGTCTCTAAGGACTACTTCCGCGTCTTGGGCGTGGCCCCGGCACTCGGCCGCGGCTTCACGCAGGAGGATGATCAGGCGACGGCGCCGAGCGCGATCATCCTGAGTCACGGGCTGTGGCAGCGAGGGTTCGGGGGCGATCCAGGCGTGATCGGATCGTCCGTCTTGCTCGACGGCGCGGCGAGCACGGTGGTCGGTGTCATGCCGCCATGGTTTCGCTCACCCAACGGCGCCGAGGCGTGGTCGACGCTCGCCCAGGTGGGGCAGACGGTCGGCGGCGGGAAGAACGTGACGGTGATCGGTCGACTGAAACAAGACCTGACGCTTGCCCAGGCGCGGGCCGGCATGGCGCTGCTGACGGACGCGTTTCGGACCGAGTTCCCGCGCAGCGTCTCCAAGAACGCCACCCTCGATCTCGACCCTTACCGGACCCAGATCGCGAGCGATCTCGAGGCGCCGTTACGCGTCTTGCTCGGCGCGATCGGGTTCGTGCTGCTCATCGCCTGCGCCAACGTGGCGAGCCTGATGCTCGGGCGCGCCGCTACGCGCGAGCACGAGCTGGCGGTGCGGACCGCCCTCGGGGCGTCGCGTGGTCGCCTGGTGCGTCAGCTCCTGATCGAGAGCGTGCTGCTGGGACTCGCGGGCGGAGCGGCAGGCTTGCTCGTCGCGGGTCAGGGCGTAAGCCTGGTGCTCGCGCTCGCGTCCGGGGGCCTATCCGGCATTACCGATGTCCGACTGGACGGCTGGGCGCTCGGGTTCACGGCCGTCCTCTCGCTCGCGACCGGCGTTGTGTTCGGGCTGATACCTGCGTGGCATGCGACGGGTGCCGGGCTGCACGAGGTGCTGAAAGAGGGGTCGGCGCGCACGGCCGGCACCACGCGCCAGGGGCGCCTACGCCAAGTGCTAGTGGTGGGTGAGATCGGGCTGTCGCTCGTGCTGCTCGTGGGCGCGGGCCTCTTGATTCAGACGTTCGCACTCCTGATCCGCACCGATCCCGGCTTCGACCCGCGTCACCTCGTGGCGGCGGAGATCTGGCTCACGGGCACCAGGCACGACTCGACGCCCAAGATCTCAGCTTTCTACGGCGAGCTCACCACGCGGCTCGAGGCGCTTCCCGGCGTGGATGCGGCCGCGGTGATCGAGGCCGGGCTGCCGCTCGAAGGAGGCGGCAACACGCCCGCGCTGGTGAACGACAGCGTGTGGTCGGTCGATTACCGCAGCGTCACGCCGGGATTCTTCCGCACGCTTGGCACACGAGTGCTCGCGGGACGCGAGTTCAATGCGACCGACCGGATGGGCAGCGCGGCGGCCATTATCGTGAACCAGGCGTTCGCGCGTCGCTATTTCGCGGACGGCCGGTCGCTCGGCCGGACGGTGGTGCTCCGGGGGTACGATGACCAGCGGCGTCAGGTCGTCGGCGTGGCGGGCGACGTCCGGTCGTCCCCGGGTGAGCCGGCGCGGCCGACGGTGTTCATCCCCTCCGCACAGACGCCCGCGGGACTGAGCCGGCTGTTCGGCAACTGGTTCCCCATCCATGTCGTAATCCGAACAAAGGGCAACCAGACCGTAACGGTCGCCCAGCTCGCCGCGCTGGTCCGCGCCGTGGATCCTCTCGTGCCGCTGGGGCGAGTCCGCGCCATGGACGAGGTGCTGTGGTCGTCGCTCTCGTTCCAGCGCTTCCTCATGCTGCTGCTCTCGGTGTTCGCGGGGCTCGCGATCGTGCTGGCGGCCATCGGGATTTACGGTGTGATCTCCCATCTCGTCGCCCAGCGTACCCACGAGATCGGTGTCCGCATGACCTTGGGTGCCCAGCGGGCCGACGTGCTGTGGATGGTGGTCGGTCGCGCCGCGACGCTGACGGGACTCGGCGTCCTGCTCGGCCTGGTCGGCGCGCTCGCCCTGACTCGGTTGATCGCCGGCTTCCTGTACGGGGTGCGCCCCACCGACGTGCCGACCATTGTGGGCGTCGTGGCGCTGCTCGGGACGGTTGCGCTTGCGGCGACTTGGTTGCCTGCCCGGCGGGCGACGAAGGTCGATCCGATGGTGGCGTTGCGGCATGAGTAGGGGTTCGGGATTCGGGGCTCAGGACTCGGGGGCTCGGTGGTCGAGCGCCGTCCCCGAGGCCGGACGCCGTCTCGGCACGCCCGAGCCCCTAGTCCCTAATCCCGAGCCCCTATGACCGACCTCCGCTACGCTCTCCGCACGCTCGCCCGCAGCCCCGGCTTCACACTCGCGGCCGTCGTCACGCTGGCGCTCGGCATCGGCGCCAACACGGCGGTGTTCAGCGTGGTCGAGGGAGTGCTCTTGCGGTCGCTGCCGTTCCCGGGCGCCGAACGGCTGCTGCTCATCCTGTCCAAGAGGGGCACGTCCCCGCTGCGCGCGTACGAGACTTGGCGCACGGCGACAGGCGCGTTCGAGGACATGGCGGCTGCCAGGGGCGAGGACCCGGTGATGATCTCGCCCGAAGGTGCCGAGCGCGTGATGACGTGGACCGTGACCGCGAACTTCTTCTCCATGCTCGGTGGTCGCCCGATCCTCGGCCGCGCCTTTCTCCCCGAAGAGGACCGCCCGGGGAGCCCACCGGTCGCAGTGCTGAGCTACGCCTTCTGGCAGTCGCGCTTTGGCGGCGACCGGCAGGTGCTCGGGCGCACCGTCACGCTCGACACGGTGGCCTACACGATCGTGGGCGTCATGTCTCCCCATTTTCGGACCCCGGCCGGGTTTCGGCACCCCGACGACACTCAGCTATGGCGGGCGCTCGGGTCCTTCCTCTCCGGGCCCGGGGGCGCCGAGTGGGCACGCCAGGGCAGTTTCTGGGTCTTCGGCAGACTCCGACCCGGCACTAACTCGGCAGGAGCGCTGGCCGCCCTGAACATCGTGTCACACCGCTTGGAGGACGGCGATTCTGGTGGCCGCGCGTTCGCTCCGGTGGTAGCGCCGCTGCACGAGTCGCTGGTGGGTCGCGTGCGTACGCCTTTGCTGCTGATGCTCGGCGCGGTGAGTCTCGTGCTGCTCGTGGCGTGCGCGAACGTCGCGAGCCTGCTCCTCTCTCGGGGCGTGGCACGCGCGCCGGAGCTCGCGGTTCGGGTCGCGCTCGGGGCGAGCCGCGCGCGCCTGGTGCGTGAAGCGCTCACGGAGTCCCTGCTGCTGGCGTTGGCCGGCGGAGGGTGCGGCGTGCTGCTCGCCCTGTGGACCGTGCCCGTACTCGTCGGGCTCGCAGGTGGCGAGCTCCCGCACCTCACCAACATCAGCGTGAACGTCCGGGTCCTCGCGGCGGCCCTCGGCGCCAGCGTACTCGCCGGGCTCGTGGCGGGGCTCGTCCCTGGGCTACGCGCCTCGCGGCAAGCGCCCGGGGACGCGCTCAAGGCCGGAAGTCGCGGCGCAGCGGGCAGCGGGCATGCTTGGCGGCAACGGACGAACGACGCGTTGATCGTCGCCCAGCTCGCCCTGACGATGGTACTGCTCTCGGGGGCGGGACTCCTGACGCGCAGCTTTGTCCGTCTGGTCCGCCTGGACCCGGGGTTCGACCCGACCCACGTGGTCGTGGCCGAGCTGCACCTCCCCGCAGAGCGCTACCCGACAGGTGCGGCGCGGGCCGCGTTTGTTCGCGACGCGCTGCAAACGGTCGGCTCGCTGCCGAGTGTCGTCGGCGCCGCGGTGAGCGAGGGGATGCCGTTCGGCGGATCCGCGTTCGGTACCGTGGAGATCCCTGGGCGGGGGGAGCAACCTGAGTTGCCGATGGCATGGCTCTCCGCGGTCACGCCGGACTACTTTCGCACGCTCGCCATTCCTCTAATACGTGGCCAGACGTTCGACCGAGTTGGCGCGCCAGCGGGGGTGATCATCGATGAGGCGGCGGCGCGCGCGTACTTCCCGGGCGCAGACCCGATCGGGAAGCAGATCACGTTCTATACCTACCGGACACGGACGATCATCGGGATCGTGGGCGACGTCCGCCAGCGGAACCTGCACGATTCACCGCCGCCGCACATTTACGAGTTCCAGGGGAATTCGCCCGGTGGCTATTTCCAGGTGTTGGCGCGCACGTCCGGTGCCCCCACACAGCTGGTCGGCACGCTGCGCCAGACCATCCGGTCACTCGACCCGAACGTTCCCATCGATCGTGCCGCGCCGTTCGCCGCCTGGCTCGGCGACGCGATGGTCGCGCCGCGCCTGTACACGCTGTTACTCGCGAGCTTCGCCGTACTCGCGTTGGCGCTGGCGGCCACGGGCGTGTCCGGCATCGCCGCGTACGCCGTGAGCAGGCGAACGCAGGAGATCGGGATCCGGGTGACGCTGGGCGCCGGCCGGGCGGCGGTGCTCCGTCTCATCGTCGGCCACGGCCTCGCTCTCACCTTAACCGGCATCGCCCTCGGCGTCGCGGGTGCGCTCGCGACCACGCAGGTTCTCAGGGCGTACCTCTTTGAGGTCGGCTCGCGAGATCCGGTGGTGCTCCTCGCGGTGGGGTCGGTAGTCGTGGCGACCACGTTGGTCGCGAGTTATGTCCCGGCGCGTCGCGCGACAAAGATCGACCCGATGGTCGCACTCAGGTCCGAATGATCGACGCCCTCCTCGCCGACCTGCGCCACGCCGGGCGTCAGCTCGCGCGCAGCCCGGGCTTCACGCTGGGTGTCGTCCTCACGCTGGCGCTGGGCATCGGGGCGAACGTCGCCATGTTCTCGGTCGTGGACCGGATGTTGTTTCGGGCGCCGCCCTTGTTGCACGATCCCGGCGCCACACACCGCATCTATCTCGCGCGGACCTTCAGTGGCAAGGAGCAGGCGTCCAGCTACATGCAGTACGCGCGCTACGTCGATCTGTCGAGCTGGACGACCGCGTTCGCGCGCACCGCCGCGTTCACCGAGCAGGACCTCGCCATCGGCGTCGGGGCCGAGGCGCGTGAAATGCGCGTCGGCATCGTGAGCGCAGGCTTCTTCGGCTTCTTCGACGCGCCACCGGCGTTGGGCCGCTATTTCACCACGCCCGAGGACAGTCCTCCGAACGGGACGGCGGTCGCTGTGCTCGCATACGCATTCTGGCAAACGCGCTATGGCGGCCAGCGGGAGGCGCTCGGCTCCACGCTCCAGATCGGTCCGACGCTGTACACGATCATCGGCGTCGCGCCTGAAGGATTCGCCGGCTTGTGGCCCGTGCAGCGACCAGTGGCGTTCATCCCCATCACGAGCTATGCAAGCGCGAATACCCTACGCCTGCGGGGCGAGAGTTGGTGGACCACCTATCACTGGCAGTGGCTGTCGATGCTGGGGCAGCGGAAGCCCGGGGTGAGTGTCGCGGCCGCGAATGCCGACTTGAGCAACGCATTCCTCCGCAGCTACGCCGCCCAACGGCCGGGCAGTCCTGGGCTGACTCCGGCGGAAATCGCGCGACCGCGCGCTTTCGTGGCGTCGGTGTTGAGCGAGCGCGGACCCAACGAGTCGAGCTTTGCGAAGGTCGCGACGTGGATCAGCGGGGTTGCGCTGATCGTGCTGCTCATCGCCTGCGCAAACGTCGCGAATCTGCTGCTCGCCCGCGCGCTCAGGCGTCGCCGCGAGATCGCGATTCGACTGGCGCTGGGCGTGAGTCGAGCGCGGCTCTTGTCGCAGCTCTTCACCGAAAGCGTGCTCCTGGCCGTGCTCGGCGGCCTCGCCGGCGTGGTCGTCGCCGAGTGGGGTGGCGCGGTGCTGCGCGCGCAGTTCCTGGCGAAGTCGTCCGAGGTGAGCGTCATGGGCGACACCCGCACGCTGCTGTTCGGCGCCGTGGCGGCCCTGTGCGCCGGACTGCTCACCGGCCTCGCACCGGCCCTCACCCAACACGCCGACGTCGCCGGCGATCTCAAGGCCGGTGCGCGAGAAGGGACATTCCAGCGGTCGCGCGTGCGCATCGCGTTGCTCGTGCTGCAAGGAGCGCTTTCGGTGGTGCTGCTCGTCGGTGCGGGGCTGTTCGTGCGCAGCCTCCGCCACGTGCGCGTGATTCCGCTGGGCTACGACGTCGACCCCGTGCTGCTCGTGGACCTGAACCTGCGTGGTATGCAGCTGGACAGCGCCCGCAATGTCGCGCTGCGCCGTGAGCTGCTCGAGACGGCGCAGGCGATGCCGGGCGTCGAGCAGGCCTCGCGGCAGCTCACGGTGCCCTTCTGGAGCACCTGGAACATGGACCTGCATGTCGCGGGGATCGACTCGGTGAGCCGCCTGGGTGAGTTCGATCTCAACGCCGTGACCCCGGAGTGGTGAGCGATGCGATGGCCAAGGCGCTCTGGCCGGGTCGCGATCCGATCGGTCGGTGCGTCAAGGTGGGTGCGGATACCGCGCCGTGCAGCTACGTGGTCGGCGTCGCCGAGAACATCAAGTCGCAACAGCTGGGCGATGATCCGGGGCTGTTCTACTACGTGTCCTCGGCGCAATGGCATCCCGAGCAGGGGGGACTGTTCATCCGGACCCGTGGGGAAGCTACGCGCTATGTCGAGACGATCCGTCGCCGGCTGCAGCAAGTCATGCCCGGCGCAGCGTACGTCACGGTCACGCCGCTGCGCGACATCCTGGGCGAGCAGACGCGCTCGTGGCAGCTGGGCGCGACGATGTTCCTCGCTTTCGGGGCGCTGGCGCTCGCGCTCGCGGCGATCGGACTCTACAGCGTGATGGCCTACAACGTCGCGCAGCGGACGCAGGAGATGGGCGTCCGCGCCTCCCTCGGGGCACAAGAGCGGGACCTCATCAAACTCGTCATCAACGAAGGCTTGCGGGTCGGCGTCGTCGGAATCGTGATCGGCGTGATGATCGCGCTCGCCGGAGGCCAATGGCTCGGGCCGCTCTTGTTCCAGGAGTCGCCCCACGATCCGCTCGTCTTCGGGTTCGTGGCGGTGGTGCTGCTCGGCACGACGGTGTTGGCGAGCTTTGTGCCCTCGCGGCGGGCCGCGCGCGTCGACCCGATGGTGGCTTTGAGATATGAATAGGGGCTCGGGATTCGGGGCTCGGGACGCGGGGGTGCGGTGGTCGAGCGTCGTGCCCGGGGCCGGACGCCGTCCCGCAACCCCCGAGCCCCGAGGCCCTAGCCCCGAGCCCCTATGAACGACCTCCGCTACGCGCTGCGCC
>WNGN01003359.1_pt1 | contig 10859 bp, 9 predicted proteins | sample 5400561 | NCBI WGS metagenome assembly WNGN01 (sample SAMN13153379, study PRJNA577476) | soil metagenome | isolation source: 115 cm soil or saprolite under Garry oak tree replicate 2 | place: USA:California | collected 2016-06-15 | reverse complement strand
CCTCCAGAGGAGGCCGGTTCATGCGTTCTGTGTCTGTTCTCCTTCTCCTCTGATCGTGAGTGCATCTAGCGGGCTGCCGGTGGCGCTGAGATGCCGCCGGGAGAGATGCAGGTAGATCGTCGTTTCCTCGAGGTCGCGATGCCCCAGCAGCATCTGGATGGTTCGCAGGTCAGCTCCAGCTTCGAGCAGATGGGTGGCAAAGCAGTGACGCAGGGTATGGGGATGGATGTGCTTGTGTTCAAGCCCAGCGCGTTGTGCGGCGCGCTGGCAGGCTGTCCAAAGAACCTTGGTGGTGACAGGATAACTCGCCGTGTGCCATCGGTTGCCGGGAAACAGCCAGTCGGTAGGCTTGCGCCGCAGCCCGCGCCAGTAGACGCGCAGTGCATCGAGTAGCTTCGGGCTGAGCATGACATCACGGTCCTTGCGGCCCTTGCCTCCCCGGATGTGAACAACCATGCGTTGGCTGTCTATATCACTGAGCTTCAAGTGCGCGACTTCTTCACGGCGTGCACCCGTGGCATAGAGCGTCATCAGCAGGATGCGATGAAAGGGAAACTCCGCCGCGTCAATCAGACGCGCGACCTGCTCCTGGCTGAGTATCTCCGGAAGGTGAAAAACCTTCTTCGGATAGGGCGTCTCTGCGATGCTCCAGCCTCTCTTCAACACCTGAATATAGAAGAAGCGTAAGGCAGCAAGCCGCAGGGTTACGGTGTTCGGGCTGAACTTCAACTTAGTGAAGAGCGCCGCCTGATACTGGCGAATGTGCTCGGGACCAAGCTGATCGGGCCGGCGATGGAAGTAGCGGCTGAAGTGCTCAACTGCGTGAAGGTACGAGCGGACGGTTGAATCGGCGAAGTTGCGGCGTCTTAGTTCCTCAATCATGATCTGACGTAGATGGGTCACAGGGAGTTCCTCCTCTGCGACATAACCTAGCTCAGATCACGTCGACCGTCGGCTCAGCAACACGCGAATGCGTCCGCCGCATAGCGGCTTCGTTCAAGTCGGCTTGGGGGAAGTTTGAAGCTTCACTTGGAGCTTGCAGCTGATTGCGTGCGGAATCAAGGAAGAAGGTCTGTGACCCTATTTGTCTATACGACCAGAACGCTGACCGAGGAAGCTACCTGGATACGGTAGAGGTCCTTTGACGACGCTGGTGTTGCACTCCGCCACTGCGGACGTCCCGAAGGAAGGTGCTACGGCAGGGGGGCGTGATCGGTCCAATCGACAAATTGGTGTTACGCTGCGGCAGCGGCGTTAGAATTCCTACCCAAAATCGCTAACGTGGAAGCCCATTCGGGTGCAGCCGATCTAAAACCTGCCTCTACTTCATCCGCCAAACGTTTCTTCGTAGCCGAGGAAACCGATGCGGGGGAGTTCCACACTTGGCTATGGAGGGGCGCTAGTTTGGTGTCAGTCGTTTAAAGAGGATCTCACTGCTGAGTGAATTTCAAGTTATTATTTCACCGAGACTGGCTAGTACCGCTGCTTGCGACCTTGGGAATAGTGGCAAATCATTGTGGGGGAAGTATGGCGATCAAGATTGAGCAGACACGTGACGGAGACTACGACTCCCTAACCTTTCAACCAATGGAACGCCTGAAGGTGTATTTGTTCGGGCTAACTGTGTTGTTCGCATCTTTTGGGGCGGGTGAAGCGGTCTATCGCCTCTTGTTTTCCGAGTTCGACGGCGCGACCGATCGTATTCCGGTTGAAGGGCTGTTTGGTTTGGTATTTGCGTGGCTCGCCACTAAGTTCGTCGGAGGCGTTTACAGAAGTCGTAAGGAGAGGAGCGCACGCCTCAATTTCGTTTTGGCTCGGAATCATCAAATACGAGGCGCTCTGGAAGGAATCACTCCGTTCGCTCACCCATCGAGAAACCAACAATCGATCAGAGTAATCCGCGAAGAAGTCGACAGGATTGACTGCGCCCTTAAGGAGATCTTGCCGGGTTAAGCTTCTCGGGCGAGGCTTGGAAAGAAATTGGGTAGAATCTGCTCATTGCGTCTGCTCGACGCATGCTAGCAGAGGGGAGTTTCGGTAATGTGGGGGTCTTGCACGTCCTGGACTCTCCCTTTCCAGTCGCCACCACTGCCGTTCCAGTACTTGACCGCCGAATGCATTGTCGCGCCCAGATAAAACAGAGCCGCCAGCGGCATGGCCAATGCCCATGCGGGGTTCAGTCGATAGTAGCGCACCATGGTCGAGTACGTCACCGTCATGGCAGCCCAGGCCGCAGCGCCGATAAAGAACGCCTGCCTGCTGCCGCAGAGCAACAACAGTGGAGGCGCCAGATGAGTGATCACCATGCCCGCAATAGTGCACAGTAGCAGCAGCGAAGAGTGCTTCAACTGGTTGAAGGCCGTGCGCGAGACCATGCGCTCGATGTCCGAGAAGGTCTCGTATCGTCGCAAGCTTTGGCTCTGATCTGTCAATCCTATCCACAATCGGCCGCCGTGCCGCTTCAGGAGCCGCGCCAGAGAGCAATCATCGATAAGCGCGTCGCGAGTGGCTTCTAGTCCTCCGGCGCGTTCCAGAGCCTCTGATCTCACAAGCATGCAGCCCCCGGCCGCGCCGGCAGTCGAGTGCCGGGTATCGCGAACCCAGGCTGGCGGGTAGAGCATGAAAAAGAAATATACAAAGGCCGGAATGAGCAGTTTTTCAGGAAGGCTCTCGCAATGCAGCTTCACCATAAACGAGACCAGATCGTAATGACCCCGCGAAGCAATGCAACTCAGATTCACTACTGTCTCTGCATCGTGCAGTACATCGGCGTCCGCGAACATGAGCCATGCGGGATTCAACTCGCGTGCCCGCTCAATGCCCTGGTGCATCGCCCATAATTTTCCTGTCCACCCCGCCGGCAAGGGCTTGCTCTGAATCACGATAAGCGCATCGGCCTTGCCTGTTTTTTCTGCAGCGCGCCGTGCCACATCGGCTGTGCCGTCTGTACTCTCATCATCCACAAGGAGGACGGGCATAGCCGCGCGCTGATTTAATAAGGATGTGACGACCGGTCCTATCAGTTCTGCCTCATTGCGGGCCGGAACTATGGCAGCGATGCAGCCGGAAAATTCCGCCTTGTCACTGGCGTCGACCTTCAAGGTCTTAAGACGCCAGAAGGACCCCCTGGCCAAGGCGAGGTAAGACCAGGTCACAGCCGTAACCGTAGCGACGCTCGTGGCAAGCACCGACATCGGCGTGAGCCCGAGGGTACAACTTCGGGAGATGCGGATCAAGGCGCATGTAGACGAGGCGCATGTAGACGAGACCGACCCGATTGTTTTCCTTCAGAGCGCTCCGAGGTTCCTCCAACAGATGTAGCAAGGGCTTTCTTGGCAGGGCGAGATTTCAGGCCGGAGAGCACGTACTCGTGTATGGCGGAACAGCCATCGGTGTCTTTGCCATACAGCTATCTCGGTTTCGTTGCGAACATGTGCCGATGGTAGACTGCTCCTATGGCTGCTAAAAAGAAAACTAAGAAGAAGCAGATGAAGTCGAAGATAACTGCCGGTAACAAGATGACGCCGATGAAGAAGACGGCTAAAAAGAAAGTGGCTATGCAGAGGATAACTCCCAAGAAGGAGTTGGCGAAGAAGGCAGCTCAGAGAAAGGCGACGGTGAAAACGAAGGCCGTTGCCAAGAAGACAATTGGCGCGAAGAGAGTGAGAGCACTCAAGAAACAAGCTACGAAGAAAAGCCAGAGCGTGGATACGGTGGCCCTGCCAGCGGAGGAGCGGGAAGCTCGTTTGGGCCGGCAATCGGGAGATCTGCAGGGACTATCCAACGTCCAAGGTGCGGATTCGGAGAGTGTCGACGAGTTGCTTGAGGAGGGAAACGCGTTCGAAGCTGATGTAGTGACGGGCGTAGAAGACGCTGGGGGCGCTGATGAGAGGGAAGTTCGCACGCATGAGGTACCGGAGGATGATGTTCCCGAGGAATATCTGGGTAAAAAATAGAGAGTGAGAGGCTCTCTCCGCGCCGGTGAGGTTCGTATCTTTCCATAATCCTGACCAGTGAGGATGCGGCCTCGTTTCATCTGTTTCCCCGTTGACTCCCTGCCAGCTGACAAAGGAATCAAACAGGTGGTATCGATGGCAAGAACGAAAACTCCGAGACCGGGAAGTATCCAGTCACTCGTTCCCGCTTTGAAATGCTGGCTGGAGCACACCCTGGAAGGTCGCTTGGAGGATGTTTCTCAGCGGCTACGAGGTCAGGGCGGTAATCGACGACAAACAATTCGCGGTGCTCTCCAGTTCTAGACCTTTCGGCAGGGGCTCACCGAAAGTGCGCACAACATCGGCACGGCCTGGCGCAATGTACTCGTGCAGTGGCCGCAAGAAAATATCGTCTGCAACTCCGGCTGACGTCAGTTCTGCAATAGCGGATCGCACCACGTCCCGACCGATGTCGCGGGTGCGATGATCGACCCGTCTGCCCAGCTGAACGACCGCAGACGCCGTCTCATGCGTTAGCTCACGCAAGTCCAGAAGTGCAGTGATCCAGTCAGCCGCTGTCTCCGCAGGAATCACACAGCTGAGCGCCCCGTAGAGTGGGATGCGCACCCCGAATCTGCCCAGCGACCACAACCAGCCGCTGTCAGTGGGTTCTCTCCTGAGCTTGCGAAGTAGCTCACTTCCCAGCGCCGCGCGTGTCGCGCCTGACAGATGCTCAAGGCTGGCCAACAAACGCCAACCATCATGCTCCAACTGGGAGTTCAGACGCGTGCCAGGCTTCTTACGGCCAATACCGAGGTCTCCGAGGTAGTTCCGGAGTTCCTGTTGATGGACAGAATTGAGGCCGCCCCCGATCCTTCGCCACAGCACCAGCCAATCGACCTGGGACTGAAGCTCTCGGGGGAATGCCAATCCCACCTGATAAATCCGGCGCGCCTGGATAATTCGAAAGCTGTCCTGCGGATCTCCAAAACCTGGCCGCAGGCAAAAGCCAAACAGGTTTAGCCAACGAACCTCGTGTCGCGGACTCAGCGTTCGCCCGTCTGCCACCTCCAGAAGCACATCGCAGAAGACCCGCACCGTCGCGATGGGCCATGATTCTCTTTTCAGCCCCGTGACTGACTCCAATTCGCCCACCAGTGAAGCAGGATCCACTGGGACACCTTCGCCCACTCCGGATCCAGTGAACGCACGCTGAATCAGCCGTACGGCAGATTCCTGCGCCTGCTCCGAAATACTCGAGGAGTCATGTCGATTCGCAGTTGACGCTGTCTGCGATGTGTACCCGCTCTGATCCGTCGCGGTTGCCTCGCGTCTCAATTCGAACCGAAGGCGCCATCGGTGCGGTGAGCTCACGGACTCGCACCAAAGTTCGAGCGTTCCCACCTCGGTAAAGCTCACGGACAACCGCACTGCCAGTTCCATCTGCTGGAGCTTCTTTCCATAGCGCAGCAACGTGACCAAAGGCGCGTGACGATGGACCTCCTCGGGGTCCAAGTCTGCAATTCCACCGTGCGCGTCATGACGAATCGTCGAGCTGTACAGATGGAACGATACCGGGCGGTTTGTCAGCACGGAGAATTTACGATCCAGCAGCGGCAATGTCGTGCCCTCGTTCGTGCCGGAAGGCAGTACGCAGACCGCCTTGATGCCATGTTCCGAACGCATTCCGATGTAGTAGGTCGAGGCGCTGCCGGCCTTCACGCGCAATCCGGCTCCCCGCCTCACGCGGCCGTAGTAGGCAGCCCCAATTGCGACGGCACTGCTCATGACTTCGTTGCTGAGAATCTTCGGGCGCCACCCGCCGCCAGCGCCAAACCAATTGGCAATGGCCTCGGTGATCCGCTCGCGAGCGATAGTGGGAATGCAAAAGCCTCCGTTGAAGAGAACAGCGTCCGGCCTTGCCATCTGCAGGCGATCATCGATGTGTGGCCGAGAATTTTCTCCGGCGCCCATCGCCGTGGCGGCTTGCTTGAGGAACGCCGCAAGATGTTTCGTGATGGCGGGGTCCGTGGCGTACGGTAGTCCGATTTCGCGAAGACCAGCGGCGCGGGTGCGCAGAGGCATCTCGTCAGGGGTGGTCAGCGGGAGGAAGCCGCTGGTGATCAACTCGGCCACTTCGTCATGGCACAACTCGCTGCTTAACATTTGGCCTACGACCGCTCGTCCGCCACCCAGAATGTTGATTTGAAGACGATCGGTGTTTTCCTCGCTCAGTAGGCGCTCTTTGGCCGCTGAACATATGATTCGCAATGAATGACGCTGACGCAGACTGAGCTTCGTGGTGAGCTTATGTTCGACGCGTCGCGCCAGCGCGAGGTCGAGATTCTCGCCCCCGAGCAGTAGGTGCTCGCCGATGGCGGTGCGTTGAAATTCGACTTTTCGGCCTTCGACGTGGGCCAGCACGAGGCTGAAGTCCGAGGTGCCGCCTCCGATGTCGCAAATCAGCACGAGCTCGCCATTTCGCAGGTGCTCTCCGAGAACGTTCTGATGCTCTGCCACCCACGCGTAAAAGGCAGCCAGCGGCTCTTCCAGCAGAGTCAGGTTTTGCAGTCCTGCCTCTCGCGCCGCTTCCACCGTCAGCTCTCGAGCTTCCTCGTCGAAGGAAGCCGGCACGGTTAGTACGATTTCCTGGTTCTCGAAGAGCTGTTGCGGATTGGTGGCTCCCTCGGCCGTCATCGCGTGGTTCCAGGCGTTCCGCAGATGCATGAGGTAACGGGCAGACGCTTCGACGGGAGACACCATCGGTTCGGGCGGCTCCGCGTCGCGCGGCAGAATGTTCGCTGTTCGATCGATGGCACTCTGGCACAGCCATGACTTCGCCGAAGATACCTGCCGCCCCGGCACGAGGGCGCCCTGGTCGCGGGCCATCATGCCGACGATTGAGGACGGATGTTCTTCCCACGGCAGGCTCACTGTACCCGATGAGACTTCGTCTTCGATTGGGAAATAGAGAAAGGAGGGCAAGAGTGGCACCGCGCGCACTTCACCCGGGCTGGTGAGCTGCGCAACCTCAAAGATCCTTATTCCTGACGAATCGGCTTCGTTCGCACTTTCGCGGGTGTCGACAAAGGCCACAGCGGAATTCGTCGTGCCCAGGTCGATGCCAATCAGGTAGCGGGAAGGGCCTTCCATCACGGTCTCAAAACAGACTGCTGCCGATTCGTCATTAGTCGCTCTTCTCGCGGATGTTCAGCTCGAGCTTCCAGCGCTTGGCACCGTCCCGCGAGGCACACCAGAGTTCTAACGTACCGATTTCTGTCACGCGTGACTCCAAGCGCACAGGTAAAACAGTTCCTTGCTGGCCATCAAGCCTCAGCGTGACTTCAAGCGGGTTGAGTTCCTCGATCTCGCTGCCCCAGTTCTCCAGAAGATCGCCGACACGGTCCTGCTTTCGAATCGTGGAACTCAGGAAGCGGAACTCTGCGGGCTCCCCGACGACCAACCCGAACTCCCGGTCGGGCACCACCGCCTCGGTGCCTTCCTCCATCCCAAAGGGCACCACGCAGAGCGCCTTCAGCGGGGCTTCCATTCCTGGGACGGCTGGCATCGCACTTTCGATTCCGACGTAGTACGTGCGCGAGGTCCCACTCCGGATGCGAACTCCCTGTCCGTGCCGGGCCCTTCCGTAATAGGCCGCCCCTCTCGCCACTGCATGCTCGAGGTCAGGCGCTTCCAGAACATTGGCAGGAGCAAGCGCTTCAAATCCCTCTTCGGTGAGCCAGCTATTGAGCACCTCTACCAGCCGCCTCCGCAGCACGTCCGCCTTCATGACGCCCCCATTGAACAGAACATGCGTCGGGCATGCCAAACCGTTTCGCCCTCGCCGAATGTTGCCAGCTTCCGGACTGTTCTGTACCTGATGGGACAGAAAGCGCGCCAAGTGCTTCGTGACTGCCGCATCAGCGGCATACGGCAGGCCTAGTTCTTGAAATCCGATGCGGCGCTGCCCGGTCGGCATTTCATCATGGCCTACCTTCGGGAAGAATCCTTCGACGAGGACGCGGTTCAGGTCTTCGCGCAACACCTCCGTCTTGATAGTGCCCCCAACCAACTTGCGTCCTTTGCCCAACAAGGTGACATCTTGCTTTTGGCTTTTAGGATGTTCGAACAACTGCTCTTTCGCAGAGCGGCACTGATACCACAGACCCTGCAACTGATAGGTGTCGATGCGATGGCCTGCAGCTTCCAGATTCTGTTGCAGTAAGCGGGCGAGGGCGAGGTCCATGTTGTCGCCGCCCAGCAGGATGTGATCGCCGACTGCGACACGCTTCAACGCCAAGTCTCCATTTTCTTCCGAAACCGCGATCAGGCTGAAGTCGGTGGTTCCGCCGCCGACGTCGCAAACTAGAACCAAGTCCCCAACCTTGATGCGCTTGCGCCATCCATTCCCCTGGCTCTCGAGCCACGCGTAGAATGCGGCCTGCGGTTCTTCGAGGAGCGTCACGCACTGCAGCCCAGCCTGCTCAGCCGCACGCCGGGTTAGTTCTCGCGCTTCTTCGTCAAACGAAGCGGGCACGGTGAGCAGAACGTCTTGTTCGGCCAAGGCATGGCTTTTCCCGTCCGCCGCATGATGCATGTCCCATACTGTCCGGAGGTACTGCAGATAAAGCGAAGAAACCTCCAGCGGAGAGAGTTTGCTGACCTCTTTCGGAGCCTGCCACGGCAGAATCGGCGCCGCGCGGTTTGCGGCAGAGTAGGAAAGCCATGACTTGGCTGATGCGACCAGTCTTCCCGGACTTTCCGCCCCGCGCTTGCGCGCCAACTCTCCAATCACGAACTTCGGTTCCGCGTCCCAAGGCAAGCGGAGGCTGCCCTTGGGAAAATCCAAGTCGCCCGGAATGTAGAGAAAGGATGGGAGCAATGTCCGGTCGGCTATTTCATTCGGATGGACGACCTGAGGAATGGTGCCAACTTCGATGCGCGCTCCTTCCGAGGCAGCGGCACTTTCACAATATGCCAGCGCGGAATTGGTAGTGCCTAAGTCGATGCCAACGATGAATTGTGAGTCCAACTAAGTCTCCTGTGGCCAGCATTGCGCCACGTGAAAATTGCTTTGGTGTGCGCAGAGGTGCAGGTTTGCTAGGGGACCTCAACCTCTGCCGGGGCCACAATCGCTCTGCCCGTACCCTGCGGCAGTGACGGCAGGGTCACTTCGGTGACGCGCCAGCCGCGATGGCGCAACAAACCACGAATTGGCGGTTCGCCGGTTACATTGCCGACCAGTTTGATAGCTCCCGGATCGAAGCCCACCGGTACGGTGACGGGCTGGTCTTCCTCGGAAGAGAGGATCGGCTCGAGTCTGATATAGCGGTCCAGAACCTGGCGGCATGAAGTGTGAATGCTGCGTACGGCAGCCCCGAGTTGACCGTCAGGGTAGGAAGAAACGTCTTCCTCCAGAAAATCCACAAGCCGGCCATCACGCTGCAACAAAGCCAGCATCTGCACCGCCCGGTCGGGCGATTCAGGGCTCGGCTTGTCGCCTCTGACCTTTGGTGCGGCAGGAGTCACCTTTGCTGCGGTGGCAAGGGGTGCGACTTCTACTTTAGCCCACCCCAGCGCCTGCAGTACGTCCTGCGGGATCTTTCCCTGAAACAGCAGCGAGAAAAAGCAGCGAAACGCAAAAGATAGCCGTGTTGAAAATCCAATCATAGTTATATTTGCTCCGAAGTCCAAGCTGGCACCCGGAAAACACTTTTTATATTCTAAATGCACAGTTGCCCTGCAAAACGCCGTCTCAGTGCCCTGAATGCGATGTTGTCAGCGATAGTCCACGCGAGAGGGTCTGGTTACGGAAATGGCTCACTGTTCAACATATCTCGTATGTTGGCGGTAAGCTTCTCAGGAATCGCGCAATCTTGATCAAACCGGCGACATTGGAGCAACGGACGCCGGAACCTGTGCTGAGTTTTTCGAGGGTCCATACTGTCCGAAGAAACCTTTCCGTCTAGTCATCTCGAGCATGGCGGTCGTGCCGGGGCCATACACCGACGTTGCAGGGAGTCAGCGTCTTTTACAAGAGACACGGCAGGTAGCGTCTTTCACACGTATTCAACTCATTCGTGCCGGCATCGACCTTATGAACACGGCCTACAACTATCTTGACCTCACGCTAAACGGAGGGGATGAAGGTGGTCGCGGACAATTCTGGGTCCGGCGCCACAACGAGTACGAGGATTGAGGATAGTGGGCGCAATCCGCAAATTATTCCGGGCCAGAAGTCGGCTTCGAGGAGATCGCGATTGATCTCTCCGAAGCCCGTTTCGCGGGACTTGCTGAAATCATACGAGCGCGGGTTGTATGAGCACTGCGCGTTACACGCGGGCGATCCTCACTGGGGTGGGATGATAGCGGAACGAAAGCCCTAGTCGGCTCACAATTCGTCCTTGCTCGTGACCTGGAATGTTCGTGTGCCGCCTCGTTAACCTTCGTCAGTTGGAATGGCGTCGGCGAGAGGATCCCTTTGACGAGGACTCGGATCCAGGCGGCTCACGGAACGGTTCCACTGAAATGCGCTCGTAACACACTTCCAGCACGTCCAGGTATTCTGTACCGCCCGGCGCTTGGAGTACAACGCTGTCGCCTGCTGCCGACTTCAGCAACGCGCGCCCCAGAGGCGACACCCAACTGATGTGGTTACGGTCGAGATCGACTTCGTCGGTGCCCACGATGCTCACCACTCGCTCCACTCCCACGGCGTTGGCATAGCGCACGGTCGCGCCGAAGAATGCTCTCGTGGCCGCTTGCCCCGTTCTCGGAGTTTCCGGGTCCACCACTTCCGCAGCTTCGATTCGCTTCCTGAGAAAGCGAATCCGCCCATCGATCTGGCGCAGCCGCCGCTTGCCGTACTGATAGTCGGCGTTTTCACTGCGATCGCCGTTACTGGCAGCCCACTTCACCACCTCC
>WNGN01003355.1_pt1 | contig 10863 bp, 7 predicted proteins | sample 5400561 | NCBI WGS metagenome assembly WNGN01 (sample SAMN13153379, study PRJNA577476) | soil metagenome | isolation source: 115 cm soil or saprolite under Garry oak tree replicate 2 | place: USA:California | collected 2016-06-15 | reverse complement strand
ATTGGTGAGCGCGGAGGGACTCGAACCCTCGACCCCATGATTAAAAGTCACGTGCTCTACCACCTGAGCTACGCGCTCACTTGCCGCGCTGTGTAGGGGGCGGCTTGGTGCGGGTCAATAGCGGCACGGCCGCAAATGGGCCGTCGATACCGCGCGGATTTGTCTGCCGGCCCCGCCTGTTAGCGGCGATTCTTCACCCGCGGGTGAGCCCAAAAGCTCCCGCGATCAACTGGCTTCGCGATGAATCTCGGAGGCCACCGGCTGGGAGTTGCTGACCACGGTCGGCATCGCCACCGGGCGCAGCCCGATCAGCTCCAGCGTCCGCACGCCGGCATGGCGCCAGAACGAAAACGCGTTGACCCGCGAGTTTTCCAGAATGGCGATGGCCACCGCCGACAGGAACGGCAGGCTTTCCAGCACCAGGACGGCTGCGAACACATAGATCTCGCGGACTTCCTTCTGGTTGTTGGTGACGACCAGCACGGCCGCGCCGACCAGCAGCAGGATCCCGATCACGGCTTCCCAGAACGCCTGGAATTCGACCGACATCAGCGAAAATCCGCCCTTGGAGGTGCGCGCGAAGGCGAGATGCTCGGTGATCAGTCCGTTCGCCACCGCGCGCGACACGGTCCATTGCACCGACATCGCGGCGATCATGGCGCCCAGCATTTGCCCCCACTTCACGGGAACGCGCAGCCGGTACAGCACCACGAAATGCAGCAGCGAGACCACAAACGATGCGATGATCGGCAGCGTCAGGATCTTGTCGGGAATGGCGATGTCGGCGAAGGCCACGATCGGCACCCAGATCAGATTGAGGATCGCGACCAGCACGCCCAGGCTTTCGGCGCCGAGCCAGTTCAGCCAGCCCAGCGCAAATTCGCGTCGCTGGTCCGGCGACAGCCGGCTCGCGCCGGGAAGAAAACGCCGCCAGTGCTTCTTGACGATCTGGAAGCCGCCATAGGCCCAGCGATGGCGCTGCTTCTTGAAGGCCTCATAGGTGTCCGGCAGCAGGCCATGGCCGTAGCGGTGGTTGGTGTAGTGGGTGAGCCAGCCGTGCTCGATGATCGCAAGTCCGAGATCGGTGTCCTCGCAGATGGTGTCGCCGTTCCAGCCGCCGGCCATGTCCATCGCCGCGCGCCGGATCAGGCACATGGTGCCGTGGACGATGATGGCGTTGGCCTCGTTGCGCTGGACCATGCCGATGTCGAAGAACCCGGCATATTCGCCGTTCATGATGTAGTGCATCAGCGAACGGTTGCCGTCGCGGTGGTCCTGCGGCGCCTGCACGAGGCCAACGCGGGGATCGGCGAACACCGGCACCAGATCCTTCAGCCAGTCCGGCTGCACGACATAGTCGGCGTCGATGATGCCGATGATCTCGGCATCCGCGGCGGTGCGTTCCATGGCGATGCGCAAGGCGCCGGCCTTGAAGCCTTCGATCTTCTCGGCGTTGATGAACTTGAAACGTTCCCCGAGCGCGCGGCAGTGATCCTGGATCGGCTGCCAGAATTCCGGATCGGGGGTGTTGTTGATGATCACGACGCATTCGAAATTCGGATAGTCCAGCCGGGCCACCGCATCGAGCGTCTGCTTGAGCATCTCGGGCGGCTCGAAATAGGCCGGCACATGGATCGAGACTTTTGGAAACGCCGCTGGAAACGCCTCGCTGCCAGCAACGGCCGGCTCGGTCGATGGCCCCTTTGCAAGCAGGCGGCGCGGGCTTCGGCCGAAGGCAATGGCGGCGATTTCCTCGATCCGCGCCATCGCGATCAGCACCAGCGGAACCAGCAGGATCAGTCCCAGCGTCAACGCAAAGGCCGAGCCGAACACGAAGTAGTGGCCGGTCCAGTACGCGAACACGGTAGCCGTCCACGCACCGATGCCGTTGGCGGCCGCCGACAGCATCAGCGACTGCATCACGGTGGCCCCGGTGAGCTGCAGGATCGGCAGCGACATCAGCACGCCGACCAGCAAGGCGAGCAAAGCGAGTTTCCAGTAGTTTTCGTTGACGATCGGCCCGGTCCAGGCAAATTTCGGCTCGCGGGCCGCGTTGAGAACGCCCCAATAAGGTCCGACGCCGCCTTCAAAGAACTTCCAGGGCTGATCGATCGCCTCGACGATGTTGTATTCCATGCCGATGGATTCGGCGCGGGTGACGAAGTTGCGCAACACCGCCGCTTGCTCGAACGGGCCAGGAACGGCATTTTTCAGATTATAGCCGGCGCTCGGCCAGCCGAACTCCGCGATCACGATGCGCTTGCCGGGAAATTTGTCGCGCAGCATCCCGTAGATATAGACCGCCTGGTCCACCGCCTGCTTGTCGGTGAAGTTTTCCCAATAGGGCAGAATGTGCGCGGCGATGAAGTCGACCGAGGAGGCCAGCTCCGGATTGTCACGCCAGATGTTCCAGATTTCACCCGTCGTCACCGGGACGTTGACCGACTTCTTGACCCTTTTGACGAGCCCGATGAGGTCATCGACCTTTTGCTCGCCGCGGTAGACCGTCTCGTTGCCGACCACGACGCCGATGACGTTGCTGTTGCGCTTGGCAAGATTGATGGCGGCGTCGATCTCGCGCTCGTTGCGGTCGACATTCTTGTCGATCCACGCGCCGACGGTGACCTTCAACCCGAACTCCGCGGCGATCGGCGGCACCAGTTCGACGCCACCGGTCGAGGAGTAAAGCCGGATCGCCCGCGTCAGCGGCGCCAGTTTTTTCAGGTCGGCGCGGATTTTTTCGGCGTTGGGAATGTTGTCGACGTCGGGATGCGAGGTTCCCTCGAACGGCGCATAGGACACGCTCGGCAGGATACCCTTGAAGTCCGGGGCCTCCTGCTTGTCCCGGAACACCCCCCAAAGGGCAGCGTGAACGGTGGTGACAAAGAGCAGAACGGCGACGACGGCGCGCATCGCGAGAAAACCATACGGGGTCAAGATGGCAGGGAAGCGGACCCGTCCCCAAGGCCCGACCAAGTCAGCGGCTAATCGAGCATATCTCTGCCACGCCATTTAACAACTGTTATGACGCCATGGCGTTTTGAGGGCGCAAATATTTCAAACCGCGAAAATTTCTGATTGTTCCGCAGCGGTTAGGGTTATTTGGCGGGCGCTGCCGCAGGTGTCGGCGAGGCCGTCGAAGCGGGCGCTGCAGTCGCCGCACCCGCCGTCGAAGGCGGGACAGGTTGGGCGACCGCGGCGGCCTGTGGCTGGGCGTTGGGATTGATCCAACAGGCATGAACGCGTCGATCGAGCGACTCGGGCACCTTGGAGTCGATTTCCGCGCCAAAACGGGTCAGGCACCGAAATGTCGCCTGGATGTGGCCACCGGGACAACCGAAGCGGTCGTAGAGATCGAGATGCCGAAAGGCGGTATCGAGATCGTCGTTCCACATCAGGCGCACCATGCGGCGACCGAGCCAGACGCATTCCGGATTGCCGGCCGGCCCGTTGATGGCCTGCGACGCCTCGACGAACTGGTCGGTCTTGCGCTGATTATCCTTGGCGGCATCAGCCGAATTTGCCGCCGGCGGCTTGCCTGACTGCTCCTGGGCGCGAAGGTCGCCGCTTTGAGCGATGGCGCTTCCGATACCGATCAGGAGGGCGAGCCCGGGCACGGCGAGAAGGCGCAAAACCGCATCTTGAAGCTGGAGCACCCGTCGACCCATAAATTCCCCGAATTGTTGCCTGCTTGCGGCCAGCACTGACGCGCCGGCTTGATGCCGTTCAAATGGGTCTCCAATGCGGCGGAGATACCCCTGAAATCCCATGACGGACATTTCGGATTTTGTCCAGCAAAGTCACAACTTTATCATGCTGTGGTAAAGTCGTAACGGGGGAAGGCCGTATCCTGCTCTTGGCAGATGGCTAGTGACCAGCTAATCGACGATCCCCGCCCGGAGGATGGAACCGATTTCTCTTCGTACGCCACTGGCGCTTCTCCTGATATCCCTGGGTGCGATCGCCGCCGTCTGGTGGTGGGCGGCCACGCCTATCAATTTGGCACGTGCGCCGATCGATCCCAACGCCAAGCTGTTGTGCGTGTCCTATGCGCCGTTCCGCGACGCGCAGACGCCGCTTTTGCTGACCACCCATATCGCACCGGAACAGATCGCCCAGGACCTGGCGCAGCTCGCCAAGATTACCGATTGCGTGCGCACCTATTCGATCGATAACGGCCTCGATCAAGTACCAGCGCTGGCCGCCAAAGTGGGATTGAAAGTCATCCAGGGGATCTGGCTCGGCAGCAATCGCCTGAAGAACCTTGCGCAGATTTCGACCGTGGTGGGCCTGACCAAGGAATACCCCAGCGTCATCACGGCGGTGGTCGTTGGCAACGAGGTGCTGTTGCGCGGCGAGATGACCACGTCCGATCTCGCGGCTCACATCCGGTCGGTCAAGGCTCAGGTCGCGGTTCCCGTCACCTATGCGGATGTGTGGGAATATTGGCTTCGCAATCGGGAAGTCTATGAAGCGGTCGATTTTGTCACGATTCATATCCTTCCCTACTGGGAGGACTTCCCGATCCGCGCCAGACATGCCGCCGCCCATGTCGATGCGATTCGCAAGCGGATGGCGGTTGCGTTCCCCGGCAAGGAAATCCTGATCGGCGAGACCGGCTGGCCGAGCCAGGGACGGATGCGCGAAGGGGCGCTGCCGTCGCGTACCAATCAGGCGCGGGTGGTCTCGGAAATCCTGCTGTTGGCGAAGCAGGAGAACTTTCGCGTCAATCTGATCGAGGCTTACGACCAGCCGTGGAAACGCGAGCTCGAAGGCACGGTCGGCGGATATTGGGGCCTGATCGATTCGGTGCAGCGTGCGGTGAAATATCCGCCCAATGAGGCCATCAGCAACTTTCCATTCTGGAAGCTGCAGATGGGGTGCGGAATGGCGTTGAGCTTTTTCGTGTTCGGCGCGGCCGGGCTGACCCTGCGCCGGCGGCCCTGGAAGCCGCGCGTGGCATCCTGGATCGCGGTCGGAATTTCCGCCACCACGGCCGGAATTCTATTGGGCGTCGCCGCCGACAAGATGTTCTATGAAAGCTACGGTTTCGGTGGCTGGCTCCGGTGGGGTTCGCTGCTGGCGGCCGCGGTCGCTTCGCCCTTGCTGTGCGCCAACGCCATGATGTCGGGGCGCCCGCTGCCGACATTTCTGGAACTGCTGGGTCCCCGCGACGACCGAGCCCGATCGGCGCTGACGATGATCCTCGGCGCCATGCTGATCGTGACCGCGTTGATCGGCGCGGAGACCGCGCTCGGCTTTGTGTTCGATCCGCGCTACCGCGATTTTCCCTTTGCCGCGCTAACCATGGCCGTGGTGCCGTTCGCGACCCTGATGCTGCTCAACCGCCCGCCGGAGGGATCGCGGCCGATCACCGAGGCCGTATTCGCCGGCCTGCTGGCGGGTGCGGCACTCTACACCGGGTTCAACGAAGGCCCGAACAACTGGCAATCATTGTGGACTTGCGCGATGTATTTTCTGTTCGCCGTTACGCTGTGGCGGGCGCGGGTCGTGCAAATCCCAAAATAAGCAGGCCGATCGCCAGACCCGACAGGCCGATATTGTAGAGCACGATCCCGAATCCGGCGGCGATCAGCCCGCCGGTGAGCAAGACAATCGACGGTCGGATCAGGTGAAGCGTGGCGATGACGAGCGCCACGATGCCGAACACCGAATTGCGAAACAGCGACGTCACCAGGATGCGGGTCTTGCACAGCACGGTCTGCAGGCCGGCGTCGCATGCCAGCGCGACCGTCGAGAGCTCGATCGCGAGATAGCGCAGATAGAGCGCGTAGCCGACGGTGACGAAGCCGACGACCAACAGCCATTGCACCTGGTACGGCGTCAGCCGAAACGGAGATTTTTTCATTGAAGCATTTTCCGGGCCAAGTTGAATCCGGTTAGCCGCGAGAAAATGCGCCTAACAATCATTTGCGCGTATTCTGCGAAATGCGCGCAAGGCGAATATGGTCGGGAATGCGGGGCGGGACAACCCGGCGCAGGCAGCGAACGCCCCAATTTCGCGAAAACGCGTGAGAGTTTGCTTACAAGTCATTGGAAACAGAAGCTTTAATTGATCACTTGGCTCTGGTGAAGAGCGACGACAGCGCGGTTTCCGGTTTTTGGGGCGGCTCCTCAACCACGGCTCGCTTTGCACTGCTCCGCCTGCGCGGCGGCGCAGGCTTGACCGAAGCGGGCGGTTCTTCCGCCTTCATGGCAAGACGCTGACCATCGAACACCGTCGTCTCACATGGACGCTGGTTTTCAAGCAAGGCAGCGCAGATTTTCGCAGCCGCCGCGGCATCGGCGAGCGGTCCGGCAACCAGCCGCAGCTGCATGCCAAGCCCGGTGGTGCTCTCCTTCACCACAATGATCGGGCGTAACGCCGCAAGCGCGGTATTCGACTTGAGGCCGCGCCATAGCGCGCGCAGGCCGCCAAGCGAATTGGCGCCGCCGACATCTACCCCAAATTCGGTTCGCTGGACGGCGACCTTGGATGACGCAGCCCAAGGCGGATCCCGTTCCGCATCATCTGCCGATGCGGCCGGCGCAACCACCTCCGGCATCGGCGACGCGGTGACGGCGTTCGCCGCCGTCTCGGGCGGAGCCGGCATCGACTTCGAGGCCATCAGCGGCATTGCGGTCGGTGTCGCCGGCGAATTCGGCGTTCCCTGTGCAACGGAGGGGACAGCGGCCGGGCCTGAATTCCGCGCGGTGGCGGCGTCCACAGCCGGCTTTTGGGCTGCGGTCGCTGGCGCAGCCGCAGCCACCGGCGACACCACCGGGGCAGCAACCGGATTTTGCGGCGTGGAAGACTGGGACGAAGACTGGGGCTCGGTCGACGCCGAAGCGGTGGCGGGGACTTGCGGCAATGCCGCTGCGGGATTTTGCCGCGCAACCGCGCCGGTCACGGATTCCAGTCCCTGCTCCAGAACGGTGACGCGAGAATACAGCCGGTCGCGGTCGCCGTTGAGCGTCTCAATGGCCGACGCCAGCCGCCGCGCCTCGTTCTGGCTTTCCTTGGCGACGGACTGGATCTGCTGCGACTGGAGCGCCAGATCGGTCCCAGCCACCTGGTCGCGGTGCAATCCGATCGATGAATGGTTGCTCATCACCGCCACGATCACGGCGCCGACCGATGCTGCCGCCCACGATCCGAGCCGCCACAGCGTGCGGCGGTCGAAATTATCCTCCTCGGCCAAAAAACCGGTCAGCAAGCCGCCGGTGTTTTCGGTATCGAAGCTGCCGGCCAGGTGGTCGGAATCCTTTGCCATAGGACGTTCTCGGCCCTCCTGAGGCCTTAGCCGAATCAGAGGCAAACATTAACAGGAATCGGGCTGCGATCCGGAAACCGGGGCGTTTTCCCGCGCGACGAACAGGTTTCCATCGGGAGCGAAAACGCTTTATGACGACCACGGCGCAACCTTCGCCACCATACTATAAGGATTCGGATGACAGGCAGAACCAGCCTCACGATCGTGCTCGCGGCCGGTGAGGGGACGCGCATGCAGTCCTCGATCCCGAAGGTCCTGCATCCCGTCGCCGGCCAATCGCTGCTGGCGCATGTGCTTGAAGCCGCCCCAAAGGGCGCCGGCGCCTCGCTCGCGGTCGTGATCGGATCGGACCAACGGGCTGTCGCGGAGGAGGTCAAACGTCGGCGTCCGGATGCGACGACCTTCATTCAGCGCGAGCGTCTCGGCACCGCGCACGCGGTGCTCGCGGCCCGCGATGCCATCGCCCGCGGCGCCGACGACCTGCTGGTCGTGTTCGGCGATACGCCGCTGATTTCGGTCGCGACACTCGCGCGCATGCGTGCACCGTTGAAAAGCGGCGCAGTGCTGGCCGTGCTCGGCTTTCAAGCCGCCGACCCCACCGGCTACGGCCGGCTGCTGGTCGAGGGCGACCGGTTGGTGGCGATCCGCGAGCACGCCGACGCGACGCCTGCGGAACGCATGACAAAACTCTGCAATGCCGGCGTCATGGCATTCGACGGCCCCAGGGCGCTGGAAGTCATCGAAAAAATCGGGAATGCCAACAGCAGGCGCGAGTATTATCTGAGCGATGCGGTTGGCGTCGTTCGTCAACTTGGACTGGAGGCGGTTGTGATCGAGACCAGTGAGGATGAAGTGCGCGGCATCAACACCAAGGCCCAGCTCGCCGAGGCCGAGCAAGTCATGCAGGCGCGGCTGCGCAAGGCGGCGCTCGAGGCCGGCGTGACGATGGTCGCGCCCGAAACCGTTTACCTCGCCGCCGATACGACGTTCGGCAACGACGTGACGATCGAACCGTTTGTGGTGATCGGTCCCGGCGTCTCGATCGGCGACGGCGCGGTGATCCATTCGTTTTCTCACATCGTGCAGTCATCGATCGGCAAGAAAGCATTGGTCGGCCCGTTTGCGCGCTTAAGGCCGGGAACATCGCTGGGCGAGGGCGCAAAGATCGGCAATTTCGTCGAGACCAAGGCCGCGACGCTGGAAGCGGGCGTCAAGGTCAATCATCTCAGCTATATCGGCGACGCCCATGTCGGAGCGGCCGCCAACATCGGCGCGGGCACCGTCGTCTGCAACTATGACGGCTTTGCCAAGCACCGCACCACGATCGGCGCCGGCGCGTTCGTCGGCTCGAATTCGTCGCTGGTGGCGCCGGTGCAAATCGGCAGCGGCGCCTATATCGGTTCGGGGTCGGTGATCACCCGCGAGGTGCCCGACGATGCGCTGGCGGTCGAGCGCGGTCAGCAGACCAATCGCGAGGGCGGGGCTAAACGATACCGCGAGCTGAAAACGCGTGGCAAGACGCCGAAAACCAGCTAACGACGGGCCTTGTTAAGCTTTCGGCTTAACCCTGTCGCAATCCGCAATAATTATTGAGTATCCGGCGATCTGCGATTCTCGTTAAGAGTTGAGCGCGTCGTTTTTTGAAAACCTTTCGACGAACTGGAGATATTGATCGGCATGTGCGGCATTGTCGGCATTCTCGGACGCGCTCCGGTCGCGGATCAAATCGTGGATTCGCTCAGGCGGCTGGAATATCGCGGTTACGATTCCGCTGGTGTCGCCACGCTGGAAGGCGACCGCCTCGCGCGCCGCCGCGCCGAAGGCAAATTGAAAAACCTCGAAGCGCGATTGAAAGCCGAACCGCTCGCCGGTCATACCGGCATCGGCCATACCCGCTGGGCCACCCACGGCAAGCCGACCGAGAACAACGCGCATCCGCATGCGACCGATCGCGTCGCCGTGGTTCACAACGGCATCATAGAGAATTTTCGCGAGCTGCGCGAAGGCTTGCAGAAAAGGGGCACGGTTTTCAAAACCGAGACCGACACCGAAATCGTTCTGCATCTCGTCGATGATTTGCTCGGCCGGGGGCTCACACCGGTCGATGCCGTCAAGGCGACCTTGTCGCAGCTTCGCGGCGCCTTTGCGCTCGGGTTCATCTTTGCTGATAACAACGACCTGATGATCGGCGCCCGCAACGGGCCGCCGCTCGCTATCGGCTACGGCGACGGCGAGATGTATCTCGGCTCGGACGCCATCGCGCTCGGGCCGTTCACCGACACCGTCGCTTATCTCGAGGACGGCGACTGGGTCGTGTTGACGCGCAACAGCGCGGTTATCCACGACAAGAACAACGCCATCGTTCACCGCGATGCGATCAAGCACAGCGCCGCGACGTCGCTGGTCGACAAGGCCAACTATCGCCACTTCATGGCCAAGGAAATCCATGAGCAGCCGGAAGTCGTCGGCCACACGCTGGCGCGCTACGTCGACATGGCGACCGAGCGCGTTTCGCTGCCGCTGCAGCTGCCGTTCGATTTCAAAGATGTTCAGCGTATCTCGATCGTTGCCTGCGGCACCGCGAGCTATGCGGGTTACGTCGCCAAATACTGGTTCGAGCGCCTGAGCCGCGTACCCGTGGAGACCGACGTCGCCTCGGAATTCCGTTACCGCGAGGCGCCGCTGCGCAAGGGGGATCTTGCGATCTTCATCTCGCAATCCGGCGAGACCGCCGATACCCTGGCGGCGCTGCGCTACGCCAAAGAGCAGGGCGTGCATACGCTTTCGGTGGTCAATGTCCCGACATCGACGATCGCGCGCGAAAGCGAGACCATGCTGCCGACGCTGGCGGGTCCGGAGATCGGCGTCGCTTCGACCAAAGCTTTCACGTGCCAGTTGATGGTGCTGGCCGCGCTCGCGGTGGCCGCTGGCAAGGCGCGCGGCGAATTGTCCGATGCCGATGAGACCAAACTCGTGCATGGTCTGGTGGAAATCCCGCGACTGATGGCCGCAGCGCTGACCATCGAACCGCAGATCGAGAAGCTCGCGCGCGACATCGCCAAATCCAAGGACGTGCTCTATCTCGGCCGCGGCACCAGTTATCCGCTGGCGCTGGAAGGCGCGCTGAAGCTCAAGGAAATCTCCTACATCCACGCCGAAGGCTACGCCGCCGGCGAACTCAAGCACGGGCCGATCGCGCTGATCGACGAGAACATGCCGGTCGTGGTGATCGCGCCGTTCGACCGGGTGTTCGAGAAGACCGTCTCCAACATGCAGGAAGTGGCGGCACGCGGCGGCAACATCATTCTGATGACCGACGCCAAGGGCGCCGCGGAAGCCACCATCGAGTCGCTGGTCACGATCGTCCTGCCCGACATGGCCGCGACATTTACGCCCATGGTTTATGCCATTCCCGTACAATTGCTGGCCTATCACACTGCCGTCATTATGGGCACGGACGTCGACCAGCCGCGTAATCTCGCGAAATCGGTGACCGTCGAATAGGTCTACGTTGGTCGCCAAGTCACTGGTTGCCAAGTCACTCAATATCAGTCACGCGATACCAGTCACGCGATACCAGCCACTTGAT
>WNGN01003350.1_pt1 | contig 10866 bp, 9 predicted proteins | sample 5400561 | NCBI WGS metagenome assembly WNGN01 (sample SAMN13153379, study PRJNA577476) | soil metagenome | isolation source: 115 cm soil or saprolite under Garry oak tree replicate 2 | place: USA:California | collected 2016-06-15 | reverse complement strand
CGCGTCGGGCTGCCCACGGGTTCACGCGACAACGTGTACGTTTCTCCCGCGAGTCGCTCGACCTCTTTGATGCCGCATCCTCGCTCGAGCATGTGAGCCACGAGCGCCGAGACGACGCGTTGCTTCTCGCCGCGGTCCAGGTCCGACCAGCTGCGCCAGTGGTCCTCGACTTTCAGGTCGATCCCGAGTTCGAGGAGGAACGCGATGCACGCCTCTTCGTTCCCGCTCAACCGCGGGATCCAGGGGTCCGTCGCGTACTGGAGCATCTTGTACGCGGGCCGCGTCTCGCGTCCGTAGAGGCGGAGATCGATGCCCGCCTCCACCACGCCGGCGGCAATTCCGTCCGCCAGGATCGTGCGATTGTAACCGGAGAGTCGCCGGAACTCCTGGTCTTGGACGTCGCCGACCGCCCCGACGACCGCAATCGCCGCGAGGTCGGTGTTCTTCGGGGAGAGGGCCTTCGCCACCGCGTAGGCGCAGCCCGCGCCACTCGCGACGTCGGAGCCTTCGCCCTCGAGGTGCGGATTCAGCATCAAGACCCGATCCTGGGATTCGGTGAAGCGGACGAGGTCCCCCCGTAGCGCCTTCGGAACCTCGCGTTCCGTCGGAACGTGATGGTCCGTGATGACCGCGTCGAGGCCGTGCAGCGCATGTAGCATCCCCGCGCCGAGGTCGATGAACCAGACGAGCGGCGTCCCCTGCCGTTTCAGGTCCGTGATGACGGCGTCGTCGAGTTTCTTGACGAACGCGACTTCGTGCGAGATGCCGGCCCGGTCGAGAGCTTCGGACGCGATGGCGCCGCCGGTGATTCCGTCCGTATCGATGTGCGTCACGATGCGGACGAACGGAGCCGGCCGCAGGCGTTCCGCGATCTCCTGGGCGACGGCCTCCATCGTGCCATCAAGCGGGAGTCCACCCCATGAATCTTTGGGAGGGGACGGTGGAGAGATACCGACCGAATTTCGAGAAGAACGAATATCCACGGATGTCTTTGGTGGCCGCGTGATTCACGTCACCGCAACGGGTCTGATTGCCCGCGACGGTCGCGTGCTCCTGGGGAGACGAACCAGCACGGTTCGGTTCGCGGGCATGTGGGACGCCTTCGGAGGCCATTTGGTCCCTTGCGAGGAACCATCGGTTGCCTTGGTCCGCGAGCTCGAGGAAGAGTTGGGCATCTCGGCGTTGCGGCCCCGGTTCCTCGGCATCTACGAAGACGTCGATCCCACGTCGAAGGAGCTCTTCCGCCACTACCTGTTCTTCGTCACCCGATGGAACGGCGAGCCGCGGATCGCGAACGACGAGCACTCGGAGATCCGGTGGTTCGCTCCGGACGAAGCGGACGGTCTGCGTCTCGCGCCGAGTCTGAAAGACGCGATTCGCCGAGTCCTCCCTCAGAAACCTTAACCGGAAGGCACGCTTTCGAAATCGAGGACCGAATGGTCGATGAGACGGAGATTCGGAGAATCCTGACTGGGGTCAAGACGATCGCGTTCGTGGGTTGCTCCAAGGATCCGGCGAAGGACGCGCATCGCGTCCCGAAGTACATGCAGATGAACGGCTACCGGATTATCCCGGTGAACCCGACGGCAAGCGAGATCCTCGGGGAGAAAGCGTATCCGTTCCTCGACGCCGTGCCGATTCCGTTCGATGCCGTCGATATCTTTCGTCCATCGCCCGACGTGCCCCCGATCGTGGACCAAGCGATCAAGAGCCCCGCGAGGGTCATCTGGATGCAACTCGGAATTCGCAACGATGAGGCCGCGAAGAAGGCGCAGGCCGCGGGCAAGATCGTGATTCAGGACCGGTGCATGATGCGCGACCATGCCCGCCTATTCGGCAAGACGATCCTCGAATGACGAGGCCGCGAAGACCAGGGCGACACTCGGTCCTCCCGCCCGTCGCGCGGCGGCGATGAGGGCCTCGATCTCTCCGAGGACGCTCACGGCGGCCGGAGGGGCGCTGAACTTGGCGGTCGTGACGGCTTCGTACCAGGGCCGGAGGCGGGACTCGGGGACGATTCCGACACGGTAGGGCCGCGAGACCCCGCGCTGGAGCTTGACGGTCGGGCTGATTCCCGCGAACGCTTGGACCGGGACGTCGATCCAGCTCGATCCTCCCGCCGGGAACAGCTCGGGAGCGACCCCCTGCGGGAGGGCCTCCTCCGCGGCGCGGATCGATCGGCTCCCCTCCGCATCCTCCCAGACGCGACCGAGCCGGGCGCCCGCCGAGACCACCGTGTGATCGAGCCACGCGAGGTCGTGGATCCGCTGGATCGATGCTCGGCGCGTCCACAGGACTTTCGCGAGCAGGTAGTAGCCTTCGCGGAGGGCTCGGGCCTCAGGAGACTTCGTTCCGCCGGCGTGTTGCGCCTTCTCCAGGGCGGAGGCCACCACCGGCTGAGACGACAGCAATGTCTGAAAGTCGACGACCCGAACGAGAGCTCGCCATCCCACGAGGACCGCACGGGTCTCGTGAACAAAAGCGTGTCGGCAGGCGGGGAGGCGGTCTAGTGCAGGACGACGGACTTGACGCCGTCCACCTGTTTGATCTGCGGCAGCAGGCGCTCGGGCACCGGCGCCTCCGTCACGATGAACCCGTGCGGGTCATCGACGATCTCCGGGTCGTCCATGATGACTTGCCGGATCGAGATACCGGCTTGCGCGATGATCGCCGCGACACCCGCCAGGATTCCCGGTTTCGACGCGTTCGTCGGCACGATCTCGATGGCGCCCCAGTTCATGAGCGGCGCGATTTCGCGGAGGTGGCAGACCGGCCGCAAGGCGTCGAAGAAGGCCCGCAGCTCCGCGTTCTTGTCGATCGTCTCGACGGTCGCGGTCACGACCCGGCGGTCGACGCCGGCGGCGCGAGCCATCGCGGTGTCCGAGAGCTTGATGTCGCCCGCGTACACGTTGCCCTCGTGGACGCGAAGACCGTACATGACCATGAGCTGGGCGACCTTCTCCTGCGCCGGGAACCCTTTGAAATAGTGACGGAAGCGCGCCCACATACTCTCGGCCCAATGTACGGAAGGGTGCGCTAAGGGTAAATGTTTTCGTCATGGAAAGTAAATAAATGAACATTAGAGAACAGAATCGTTATATATTGCTCAAATAATTCACCACGCGGGATCGGTGGCCTGATGCAGGCGATTCGAACGGAACCGACGAATGCGAGCGACGTGAAAATCCTCCTGGACGTTGACGACCTGCCACGGGCATGGTACAACATCCTCCCGGACCTCCCCGCGCCCTTCCCCCCGTACCTCCACCCCGGGACGAAGGAGCCGGTCCCGCCGCAAGCGTTCGAGCCGTTGTTCCCGAAAGAACTCATCCGCCAGGAGATGAGTCCGAATCGGGCGGAGCCGATTCCGGAGGAACTGAGGGAGGCGTATCTCCGGCTCGGCCGACCGACCCCGCTGTATCGGGCGAAGCGCCTCGAGGCGTTCCTCAAGACGCCCGCCCGGATCTACTACAAGCGGGAGGACCTTTCGCCCGTCGGCTCGCACAAGCCGAACACGGCGTTCGCCCAAGCCTACTTCGCGGCGCAAGAGGGGGTCGAGGCGCTCGCGACCGAGACCGGCGCCGGTCAGTGGGGATCCGCCCTCGCCCTCGCGACGAATTACTTCGGCCTGAAGGCGAAGGTGTTCATGGTCCGCGTGTCGTACGACCAGAAGCCGTACCGGAAGTATGTCATGAATCTGTACGGCGCCGACGTCATCCCGAGCCCGAGCGACCAGACGAACGTCGGGAAGAAGTTCCTCGCGCAGGACCCGGACCATCCCGGCTCGCTCGGGATCGCGATCTCCGAGGCGATCGAGTCCGCGGTCACGGGAAAGAACACGAGGTACTCCCTCGGGAGCGTCCTGAATCACGTCTTGATGCATCAGACGATCATCGGCCTCGAAGCGCAGAAGCAGTTCGAACTCGCGGACATCACGCCCGATTTCATGGTGGGCAGCGTCGGCGGCGGTTCGAATTTCGGCGGTTTCACGTATCCGATGATCGGCGAGCGGATCCACGGGAACGTCGAGACGAGGTTCGTCGCCGTCGAGCCGGAATCCGTTCCGTCGATGACGCAGGGCCGCTACGAATACGACTTCGGCGACACGGGCGAAATGACGCCCCTTGTCAAGATGTACACGCTGGGCCATTCGTTCGTCCCGCCGCGAATCCATGCGGGAGGCTTGCGGTACCACGGGACCGCGGCGACGCTGAGCGTCCTACTGGACTCGGGCCTCGTCGAACCGCGGGCCGTCGACCAGATCAGCACCTTCCAGGCGGGCGAGATCTTCGCCAAGACGGAGGGCCTGATTCCCGCGCCGGAGACATGCCATGCCATCCGCGGGGCGATCGACCTCGCGCTCGAGGCGAAGGAGCGGAACGAGGCGACCACGATCGCGTTCAACTACAGCGGCCACGGCTTGCTGGACCTCGAAGGCTACCGACAGTTCATGGAGGGCACCCTGAAGGACAACGGGAAGTGACAGGGCCTCGGGCAGGCCGCCCGGCGCGATCTTTCCCTTTTCCGGCATGTCGGACCTCTAAGGATGGCGCCGGGCCCAGATCTTCGCGGGTCAAAGACATGAGGCATCAGCACCATCCTCCGCCGTGGACGTCGGAGTGGACGTCGGCGGGACCTTCACTGATTTCGTGGGATTTCGCGGCCGCGACGTCGTGTCCCTGAAGTTGCCGAGCACCCGGGATCCGTCGGAGGCGGTCGTCGAAGGGTTGCGGGCCCTGGGCGCCGCGAGAATGGCCCACGGAACCACGGTGGCCACGAACGCGATCTTGGAGAGGAAAGGTGCCCGCACTGCATTCGTGACGACGGAAGGCTTCGAGCACCTGTTGCTCATCGGTCGCCAGAACCGGCCGTCCCTCTACGACCTCCGGATCACTCGGCCTGCTCCGCCGATCCCGCGAGAGCGGTGCTTCGGGCTCCGCGAACGTGTGGATTCGCATGGCCGGGTCCTGCGGTCCCCGACGAAGCGCGACCTGGCCGAGGTCGTCCGAAAAGTCCGATCGAGTGGGGCGGAGTCCGTTGCGATCTCGCTTCTCTTCGCCTTCCTCCACCCGGCGCACGAGCAGCGACTTGCGCAGGCGCTCGCCGGTCTTTCGGTCTCGTCGAGCCACGAGGTCCTCGCCGAGTTCCGCGAGTTCGAGCGATCGTCGACGACGGCCCTCGACGCATACGTGAAGCCGCTCGTCGTTCGATACCTGGAGGGCCTGGAGCGGTCCGTTCAGGGCGACTTCCATGTGATGAAGTCCTCCGGCGGCGTCGTCTTGCATCGCACCATGCTGCACCGACCCGTCGACATGGTCCTGAGCGGACCTGCGGGGGGAGTCGCGGCCGCCGTCGCCCTCGGGCGGACGACCGGCCACCGAAATCTGCTGACGTTCGACATGGGCGGCACGAGCGCAGACTTCTCGACGATTGTTCGCGGTTCGGCGTCGTGGACAACGGAAGCCCTGATTGACGGGTTCCCGCTCGCCCTCTCGGTCGTCGACATCGAGTCGGTCGGAGCTGGCGGTGGCAGCATCGCCTGGGTGGACGCGGGCCGAGCGATGCGTGTCGGCCCCCACAGCGCCGGCGCGGAACCCGGTCCGATTGCCTATGGGAAGGGAGGTGACCAAGTGACCGTCTCGGACGCAGACCTGTCCGGAGGCGTCCTCGGATCGAGTTTACTTGGAGGTCGCCTGCCCCTGCGCTCGGACCTGGCTGCAAGCGGAATCGCCCGCCTCGCGACCGAAGTCCACCTGTCGTCGGAGGAAACGATCCTCGGAATCCAACACGTCGTGCGGGCGACCATGGCGAAGGCGAAGCGGATCATCCTCGCCCGTCGGGGACTCGACCCGAGGGACTTTGCCCTCCTGGCCTTTGGCGGCGCCGGCCCGATGCACGCGTGGGCGCTCGCAAGAGAACTCCGGATTCCGCGCGTGTTGGTCCCCCTCCTTCCAGGGGCGTTCTCCGCGTATGGCATCCTGATCTCACCGGTACAGCTGGAATATAGCCGGACGATCGTTCGGCCCTTGGACCGGGCGCAGTCCGCAATTGCAGACGCCGTTCGAGCCTTTCGATCCCGAGCTCGACAGGCGCTGCAGGAGGAACATGGGGATGCCCGCCGCGCCGTGGTCCAGGCGAGCGTCGACCTCCGATACCGCGGGCAGAGCTACGAGATCAACATCCCGCTTCGCGGCGATCTCGCCCGCGCCTTTCGGGCGGAGCACCGCCGGCGATACGGATACGCCGCACGGGAGGAGCCAATCGAGCTCGTCACGGTTCGGCTCACGGTCCGGCTGCCTCGGCCCGTCACACTTCCGAGGACCCGCGAGGGTCCGGTCCCGAAAGTGGGCCGGCGTCGGGTGCTCTTCGATGCGGGATGGTCGAACGTGCCCGTTTTCGACCGAGACTCCCTCCCGGTAGGGTTTCATGAAGACGGCCCCGCGATCGTGGCGGAAGACCATGCGACGACCGTTGTGCCGCCCGGCGCGAAATTCCGGATTCAGGCGCGCGGGCTGATTGAGATCGAGGTGACTCCGTGAATCCAGCTGATCTGGAGGTCTTCCAGACCGGCCTGTCGTTCATCCCGGAGGAGATGGGGGTCGCCCTCCGACGCACGGCGTATTCGCCGAACATCAAGGAGCGAATGGATGCGAGCTGCGCCTTGTTCGACGCGGACGGCCGCATCGTCTCGCAGGCGGAGCACATCCCGGTCCACCTCGGCTCCCTGCCGGTCGCGGTCGAGGCGGCCATGCGGGACTTCCCGGGGACCCTCCGCGACGGCGATCAGATCATCCTGAACGATCCCTACCGTGGCGGGACACACCTTCCGGACGTGACGCTCATTCGTCCCGTCCTCTTCCGGCAAGCGGTCATCGGGTTCGCGGTGAATCGAGCCCACCATGCGGATATCGGAGGAAAGGTGGTCGGCTCAATGCCGGCCACCGCGATGCGCCTCGAGGACGAAGGCCTGGTCCTGGAGCCGCAAAAGATGATGGACCGAGGACGCGAGAGGCGGGCCGTTCTGGAGCAATTCCGCCGGCAGACATCGAATCCCGTGGAGAGACTTGGGGACCTCCGAGCGCAGGTCGCCGCCAACGAGCTCGGGGCGCGCCGCCTCGTCGAACTGGTCCAGCGAATCGGTGTCACCCGGCTTCGGGAATCGGTCGACGAGCTCCTCGATTATGCAGAGCGCCGGGTTCGCACGGCCATCGGCGAACTGCCTCGAGGAACCTGGGCCGCAGAGGAGTTCCTCGAAGCCGCCTCGCCGGGGGAACCGGAGCGAATCCGGATTCGTGCCGAGGTCACGATCGGCGGTTCTGGAATCGCGGTGGATTTCGGAGGTACGGATCGCCAGGTCGGCGGCAATCTGAACGCGCCGTTCGCGGTGACCCTCAGCGCCGCTTCGTACGTCGTGCGATGCGTGACGGACCCGGACGCGCCGCGAAATGCAGGTTCCCTCCGCGCGTTGCGGGTGCTCGCGAAGGAGGGCAGCTTGGTCTGGCCGCGGCCTCCCGCTGCCGTCGCTGCGGGGAACGTCGAGACCTCCCAGCGAATCGTCGACGTCCTGTTTCTCGCCCTCTCAGAGCCGCTGGCCGAAACGGTCCCCGCCCAGAGCCAGGGGACGATGAACAATCTGACCATCGGCGGATCGGATCCTCGGCTGTTCTCATATTATGAGACGATCGCGGGGGGCGAGGGCGCGCTCCCGTACCGAGCCGGGATGTCGGGCGTCCACACGCACATGACGAACACCCGCAACACACCCGTCGAAGCCCTCGAGTTCGCGTACCCTCTCCGAATCGAGGAGTACCGTCTAATCCGCGGAACCGGAGGCCGGGGCCTCTACCCGGGAGGAGACGGGATTCGACGCTCCGTCCGCTTCTTGGCCCGCAAGGGCACCGCATCGATCCTCTCCGAACGCCGGGTCCTTCGGCCGAAGGGCCTCGAGGGCGGGGATGACGGTCGTCCGGGAAAGAACTCCCTCGTGCGGAACGGACGTCGGCGCGGGCTGCCCGCCAAAGTCACCCTGGAACTCCGTCGGGATGACCTCCTCATGATCGAGACCCCGGGCGGCGGGGGATGGGGGCCACAGCAGCGACGCAGCCGTTCAGAGTAGGCTACGTGCATCGGAGACCTTGAACCGGACGCGGGCAAATCTCCCGTCGTTGGCGCCCCTCGGTCTGGTCCCGGGCTTTCTCATCGTGACGCTACTCGGACTGCTTGCGGGTGCGCTAACAGGTCTGTCGCCCGGGCTTCACGTGAACAACGTGGCGACTTTGGTCCTCGCCACGCAGACCGCCTTTGCGGGCTTCCTTGCGGTATTGGTCCCCGACGTTTCCTCCGAGCCGGAGACGATGGGCCTCCTGCTTTCTTGTTTTCTGCTCGCAACGGCAGGGAGCCATGCGGTGTTCGACTTCATTCCCGCGGTCTTCTTGGGCGCTCCAACGGAGGACACCGCACTCGCCACCCTCCCGGGACATCGGCTCCTCCTGGTCGGGCAAGGCGCGAAGGCAGTCGCACTCGCCGCCCGAGGCGCGTTGTTGGGGAGCGCATTCGCGGTCGTCGCATTGGTCCCGCTCCGTTTCCTCCTGGCGGATCCGGTCGGCCTGGCGGACCACTTTCGGCCGTGGACGCCCGTGTTCCTGGTTTGCGTCCTCGGAGCGGTCCTCGCATCGGAGTGGCGCGGCCGGAGCCGCGTCCGCCGGCTCGTTCGCGCGGTTTGGGTCCAGGTGCTCGCGGGCGGTCTCGGTCTCGCGGTCCTCCGCGGGCCACCCCTCGTCGACCCGAATGCGGTCCTGTTTCCTCTCTTCTCGGGGCTCTTCGGCATCCCAGGCCTGCTCGTCGGGCTGCGTGCTCGGCCGGGTTCGATCCCGTACCAGCGGCTGGAGCCCCTCCGAGCCCTTTCGCGAGAGGATGCGCGGAGCGCGCTGCGCGGGACGATCGCGGGGGTGAGTGTGTCCTGGCTCCCGGGGCTCAGTGGCGGAGCCGCCGCGACCCTTGCTTCGGTCGGCACCCGGAAGACCGTGGGGCCGAGTCAATTCATGGTGGTCCTCGGCGCGGTCTCCACGTCGACCGCGCTCCTCAGCGTCGCGGTCCTGTTCATCATTCATCGGGCCCGGAGTGGGGCTGCGGCGGCGGTGCGCGCCTTGGCCGGAGATCTCTCACCTTGGCCGTCGCTCTGGGCGGCGCCGGTGTCGCTCCTGCTCCTGGTCATGTCCGCCGTCCTCGCGACAGCGATCGCCGCGCCCTTGGCGGCACGCGTCGGCCGAGGGGTGGCGCGGCGCTGGTCGAGCTCGAACCCCCGACGGATCGCGGCATTGTCCCTTGTCGCGGTGCTGGGCCTCTTGGCTGCGGCGACCGGTCCCGTCGGCATCGGGTTGGCGGGCCTCTCTGCGATTGTCGGCCTCGTCCCGGTCGCGTTGAGGGTCCGGCGGGTCCATTTGATGGCCTCGCTTCTGATTCCGGTCCTCTTGACGTACGTGGGTCCGGGCGGGTGAGGAAAGGGTAATGACCTTTCGTCCGCATCGTGCGTCTCAGCGCACTGCGCGAGGCAGACATTGCACGCGGGATCCGCGAACGTGCTCGACCGACTCTCCTACGTCCTCGCGAGCCGACAGCGGGAGAAGGTCCTCGCGGCCGTCATCCCGGGCCCGCAGACTCCGGTTCAAATCGCTAAGCGGACGGGCCTTCGCCTCCCGCACGTGAGCCGCACGCTCGGCCAGCTCGTGCGCGCCGATCTGGCGCAGTGCGTCGGCGGGGAGCGCCGCGGGAAGCTGTACGCGGCCTCGGGGCTCGGGGTCGCCGTGTTCGGAGAGCTCTCCGACGCCCGGGGAGACCGGCTGATCGCGCCCATGATTCGTGGGAGCCACTTTCGCAACTACCACCATTGGATCGCGGCCCATCACGGCCGGGCCGCGGCGGACAAGACCCTCATGGAGTCCGGCGTCGATCCCCGTCTCCTCCACGCAGACGGATGGTATCCGTTGCGGTCCGCGCTGGAGGTCCTCCAACAGGTCGAGACGAGGTTCGGCGACGGAACCTACGAAACGGTCCGTCGGATGATGCGGGAGGAGGCGATCAACTTCTCTTCCCTCCGCCGTTTCCTGAAGCGGGTCATCCCGTTCCCCATCCTCTTGGAGCTCTCGCCGAACTCCTACGCGCGCGAGTTCAATCACGGCCGTCTCGAAGTCGATGTCGAAGGCCACCGCGCGATCTTTCGAAACTACGACTGGATGAGCAGTCCCGCGCGATGCGCCGCGTGGCTCGGCACGTACGAAGGCTCGCTCGCGATGTTGGGGATTGCCGGAACCGTCACGAAGGTCGCGTGCATCCTCCGTGGGGACCCGTATTGCGGTTACCGGATCGACTGGTGAGCGGCGTGCACCGTGATGCGCGGTTGGAAGAACAGAACGTCAGATGGTAACTGACTGGTAAGTAGGCATTATCCCCTGCAGCGCGCTTCCACCTGAAGGCAGGAATCCAGGGGAGCGACATCCTCGTTTGGAGGGATGCCTGCCGGAGCCCGTCCTCGCGGGGAGTCGTGGACGGGTCCCTTTCTTAGGCGTCCTCGTGGTTCTCGCGGGTCCCGTACGGCGTCGAGTACTTATGCGTCTCGCGGATCCGTTCGACGCCGTCGATTTCCTTGATGTACTCAGCGACGACGCCGGGGACGAGGGATTCCCAGTCCTCCACCTTGAGCATCCGGTGGCGGACGACGGTCCCCGAGAGCCGCTCGCGGTCCACTAGGGGAGGCGACGAGACCTTCAGGCCGTGTTCCCGGAATAGGCGTACGACGAGATCCGAGTTCGTGTACACGATGTCGAACCGGGGCACGAGCGACGTGACGTGACTGACCCAGACGCTGTG
>WNGN01015325.1_pt1 | contig 10868 bp, 13 predicted proteins | sample 5400561 | NCBI WGS metagenome assembly WNGN01 (sample SAMN13153379, study PRJNA577476) | soil metagenome | isolation source: 115 cm soil or saprolite under Garry oak tree replicate 2 | place: USA:California | collected 2016-06-15 | reverse complement strand
AAGGAATCAAGCGCCAGAGGAAGCTCCTCAACCTGCTCCCCCCGATCGGTGGTGACCTTGAGCGTACCCTTCGGCTTGACGATCTCGGTACCAGTGTTGCCCAGCCCCAGCAGAATGGTCTGATGGTCGTGGCTGCCACCCGGTTGCGCGCCCGTCACGCTGATGTTGTCCACGGGGTGGCGAGGGAGATTGACCTGGACCGCCACGATCGTGAGGTCCTGGACCCTGATCTGCACTGCGGCACCGCTTGTGCTCGCCTGAGGGTTCGTTGTCGTGATGGTGGCGTTCTCGGCCACGATGCCGCCGACGTGCTGAGCGGGACGGGCATCTGCGGGGATGCTGACCTGGAATGGGACGATTCGGCCCTGGCCCGGAGCCAGCCACCGGGTACAGGAGGGAAGTCCCTGAAGCCTCGCCGACGTTGATGATCCTGACGGCTCCCCGAATGATGCCCCCCGGGCGGGCAGCGAAGTCGAAGTAGCCGAGCTTCTGCGGCGCGCCGATGGGCTGGATCGCGAAGCTCGCCCGGGGAGGCACCGCCGCGCCGGATGCAGCGCCTGATGAGGCGATCGCCGCCCAGCCGAAGAGCGTGAAGACCACGACCCGCCGCGTGCGCCTCCCTAGTCCTCTGGGGGGGGAATGCATGCCTTGGGCGGAAGGCATGATGAGCACAGGCGCGCTACGGCCCGCTGACGATGGCCAGGGTGATCGTGCTCGTGTACGTGCCCGCGAAGCTGCTGGCGGGGATGAACACGCTGACCGTCGGCGTCACCGTGAACTTCCCCATCCCCGTGAGGAGCGCGGCGTTGAACAACTTGACCGCCGCCGGCGGGGTCGTACCGGCAGGCACCGTGAACGAGTAGGTCACCGTGTTGGTCGGGTTCGTGCACGTGCCTCCTGCACACACGGATGTGACGCCCGTGACGGAGGACGCGTTCGTGGCAAGGGTATTGGGCGACCCGCCGCCCGTCGTGAACTGCGTGGAGGTGATGGTGATGTTCCATCCTGCGCCGCTTCCCCTGGAGTCTGTGGCGGTCATCGGCATGGTATAGGTGGGTGTCTGGTCGGTTCCGTCGAGCGTCACCGAGAAGGTCGGGGCAGCTACCGTGGTAAGACTGAGCGTGCCTGGTGCGAGAGTACCGGTGACGGTCGCAGTCGCCGCCAGCGCGGAGGTTGCAACGGCGAGGGCCATGGCAGTTGCAGCCGCGTCTGCCACGCCCACCTTGTGAGCGAGTCTCATTTTCCCTGTCTCCTAGACGTGAAACACCTTTGCCATCGGCAGTCGATGCCCCACCCTTGAGCTTTCATTCAGACAGCGTCCTTGTGCCTCACACAGGACCTGTCAACGGCCTGGACCACCATGCAGATTGCCTTCGACCCCATGACAGCGATCCCACGGTGCGGTGCTCGCGTCCCGAGTTCGCCGCCTATCGCGCTCGGGTGAGGCGTTGCGAGAGGGCGGTGCTGCAGCTCAGCGCCCGAGGTGTCGGCGCCTGCCCCTCCGTCCGCCGCGTCCTCCGTCTGCGCCGGCGGCCCATGTCCCGGTTCGCGCTCGTTTTGAGGTGCCTCTCTCTCCCTCCGCGTCAATACCGCGAGGCGGTGGAGAGGGAGGCCCCCTCGGCGGCCGGAAACCGGGACACCCTGGGAGTCAGGCCGCCAGCGCCGCGAGCCCTGCCCCTGGCCCCAAGGGAGCCGGAGCGCGGAGCGCCCGGTAGGGCGCGGAGCGCGGAGGCGTAAGGGTGGGGAGGCTTTCTGCCCCTTCGGGCACGGGCCGTTGGCGTGGTGCGGGCCCGTTACCAAACGTGCCGGAACTACAACGACGCCGCCACGGCGCCAGCTACTGCCCCGACGACGACTCCGCCTGGACCGCCTGCACTGCCCCCTAGCCCTCCGCCGATACCGCCCGCCAGATCCTTGAATAAGGTTCTCCAGAATCCGAATACTGGTCCTCCTGCACCGCCAGCGAACTGAGAGCTACTGACCGCGATGCTGGCAAGAGCAAGGGCGAACGGACTGGCGCTCTGCTCTTGCTCGGAGATGTTCTGGAATATGTCCCGTACTTGTTCCTGCGCGGCCGGCACTTCGGCCCGATGCTCGAAGGATTCGACGACACCGTGGAACTGTGCTGCCTCATCGGGGGTCAGCATTTCCAGATCGACAGACCTGGCCAGATTGCCGCGGGCATACTCGGCGAGATCCTCATCGGACAGCTTGCTGACCATGCGTATCTCGTCAACAGTAACCTTATGGATCTCGCCAGCAATGCGGGCGAGTTCCCAAAGGTCCAGACTTGAACCCGACGAATCGACTGCCATACCTGCCTCCCTACCTCACGGACACCGGGATGCGAATTTCCAAGAATGTGGGAAGGCCGAATATCGGCCGCGGCGACCGGAGCGCGACACACGTGGCACTCGCTCTAAGAGAGCGAGCGAAGAAGGACGAGAGAGACAGAGTCGCGACTCGATCGGGTTGGTGCCAGCATAGGCAAGCCCCCTCCGGCTGGACACCCCCCCTTAGACTGGTGACCGTTTAGCACCGCCGCTCCCTAGAAGTCAAATTGAGGGAACCTTGGTGGGGGGAACTCCTCGAGCGCGGCTCCGTCAAACATGATGGGGGCAGCGGGATGAATAGCGGAGTCACCTAGAAGCCCGTTGCACTTGTTCCATGAGGTCGGTATCGGCCTCGACCCGAGCTATCACTTCGAATGGGAGCGCCTCGGCCATTCCGGCCTCGACGTAGGCAATCCATTGGTCCAACAGCTCGGCCATGTGTGTCACGCGAAAGCCAGGTTGAGAAGAGGCGACAAGGTCATCCGCACGCTCAGAGAACACGCTGTTCCGACCGGCCCACGTTCTCAGGAACTCAGCCGTGGGAGCCAGGTCGCCCGTGGTTGCACCCGCGCCCCGGCCCCGCAATCGGTGTGCCTCCCGTCGGGCCCATCCCACCGCGTCTTCGAGCGAAAGCACTACCGCGAGCCTAGCTCGCCCCCGATGACCGGCGCTACCTGATGCTGGCGCCGGGCCCCCGACCCAGCGTGTTCCGATTTCCTGGCTCCCTGCTAGGAGCTAGGTCTATGCTCCGGCCATATGGAGACAGGCCGGCATCGGGGGGAAGCCACAGCTGGCAGCATTGAGGCAGTTGGGGGAGAGGTGATGAAGAGAGAGCCAAAAGGTGGTGATCTCTTCGTCGTCGATAACAGCGTCTCCGGCTGGACCGGCCTGCGCTACCTCCAAGAGTGGTGCGACCTGGCCAAGAGTTTCGACATTGCAACCGGTTTCTTCGAGATCGGCTCCTTGCTAGATCTGGACGGCAAGTGGCAACAGCTCGAAAAGGTCCGAATTCTAATGGGCGACGAGAGTTCGAATCGGACCAAGAAGGCTCGTCTCGATGCAGCCACAGCCAGGGCCGAGGAGACCCTCGACGATAGCCTCGAAGCCGACAAAGAGGAGAACCCCTTTCTTGAGGCAGTCCCAGCAATCGTCGCGGCCTTGAAGTCGGGACAAATCGAATGCCGTATCTACAACAAGAACAAGTTTCACGCGAAGGCCTACATCACCCACGCCAAGCTCGATGTTGTCGGAGCTCAGGCGCTGGTCGGTTCGAGCAACTTCACGCGGCCGGGGTTGACACAAAACGTGGAGCTGAACATTCAAGTTCAAAGCGGGCGGGAAGTCGCTCAACTTCAGAACTGGTTCGATCAGTACTGGAACGATGCAGAGGACATCACCCCCGAGATCGTTGGGCTCATCGGGAGGCACACCCAGGTCCATACGCCCTTCGACATCTACACCAAGGCCCTCCACGAGTTCTTTCGAGGTCACGAGATCACCGCGAGCGAGTGGGAGGACACCCAATCGAGAATGTTCCCGCTGCTGGACCGCTACCAGCAAGAGGTCTACTGGGCGCTCATGAAGATCGCCCGACAGCAGGGGGGTGCATTCCTATGCTCGTGAGCTCATCGCACAGATCGCCCACCCCCAAGCTGGCCGCGTGGTAAGGAAGCAGCTCGAGGACGAGCTGATCAACGTCCGCCCGGGCCGGCCCTTCGACGAGACAGCGCTTCGGACGGCAGTGCGTCGGGTGATGGATCCCAAGCGCACGGGAAAGCCCAGAGGGCCGGAGGGCTTCCAGCTTGACGTCAACGCCCCGGTGACATGGATCCGAGCAAGGCTCGAAGCGATCCAAAAGCTCGACGAGATCGATGACGAGTTGTTCGAATGGGCGCGGACTGTATATCGGGTGCAGAGGTTGGGCTATGCGAGCGTGCAGCCCCAGCTGGCCGCCGATCCAGATGTAGGGCACCTAGCAGAGCCGTCCAGTCTGAATGAGGTGGTCAATCAGGCGTGCAGCAACCTGCTCACGACCCTCGGCCTTGTATTGCTTTCACTCGAAGGCCGCGAGTCGGGTCTAGGCGAATTCTTCGATCCGGCGCGGAGCCCTCTCGCCGCCGCCATCGGACCAACGATGAAGGGAGAGCCAGAGACAAGTACATAGCAGAAGGAGATGCCCCGGCGATGCTCGCCAGCATCCCGGGGCCGGCAACGGAAGGAGAAGTTCCGATGCAGAACGAACGTACTTCATTCTTCCCACCACTCGCCGTCCGCAATGGCGTCCTCGTGGTGGACGGCTATGGCATCCGCCTGAAGGTTCGCCGCGGGCGACTGCTCATCTCCGACGGAATCGGGCGCGACCGACGCGAGGCGACCTTCGCCCGAGCCACCTCCGGTATCCGCCGGGTCGTCGTCCTGGGGGGCGCGGGATACATGAGCCTCGAAGCCATCAGATGGCTGACCGACGTAGGCTCGGCCTTCGTCCACATCGACCGGGACGGCCGCCTGGTTCTGGCATCGGCCCTTCCAGGCAACGACGATCCGCGCCTTCGACGAGCCCAGGCCCTGGCGGCAGGCACTCCTACCGGGACATCTATTGCCCGGGACCTTCTCCGGGCCAAGCTCTCCGGTCAGGCGAGGGTTCTGGATCGGCTCAACGCGAGCGCAGAGAGCAAGGCAGCCATCGGCTCGGCCATCGCCCTCCTGGACGACGCGCATTCGCCTCAGGAGCTGATGGTGCCGGAGTCGGCAGCAGCCGTCGCTTACTGGGAGGCGTGGTCAGGGGTTGAGGTTCCCTTTGTCCGAGCTGACCTCCCCAAGGTCCCAGATCACTGGCGAAGCTTCGGCAAGCGTGCGTCGCCCCTCACTGGGAACCCGAGGCTTGCCGCGAATCCCGCCAACGCGATCCTCAACTACCTCTACGCGATCCTGGAGGCAGAGTGCCGGATCGCCTGCCTGGCAGTGGGCCTCGATCCTGGTCTCGGCGTCCTGCACGCCGACCAACGCAACCGGGACTCGATGGCCTTGGACCTGATGGAAGCGCCCCGCCCCGAAGTCGACGCCATGGTGCTGGACCTCCTTCAGGGGCACATGTTCCGGGCAAGGGACTTCTACGAGACTCGCCAGGGCGTCTGCCGGGTGCTCGCGCCTCTCACTCACCACCTGGCAGAGATGGGCCGTCCGTTGCGTCGAGCTGTCGCACCTCTTGCCGAGCAGGTTGCTCGGGTGCTTGAGGACTCAGGCCGCCACTACTGCGACGACTGCCTCCCGGGCCAGAAGACAGAGGCGCTGAGCGCGGCGGCAGCGAGGGCGACGACCCGACTCGCCGATCTCCGGGCGATAGGGCAAGACCCTGCTCACGGGGGCGACGCCAAGCGGAAGCGGTCTGAGTCCCACCGGGCGCGGATGCAGGAGGCGGCAGAGTTCGAGCGTCAGAACGGACCGCTTCCCGATCGCGAACTCTTCGTCCGATACATCTTGCCAGGGCTTCAGACAGTACCCGTTCGCAGGATGGCGGAGATCACCGGGCTCACTAGTGCGTACTGCGGAATGGTTCGACGGGGGCTCTACGTGCCGCACCCGAGGCACTGGGACGCGTTGCGAGACATCGCCTGCCCTTAGACCTTGACCGCGCTTCCAGGCTGTGTCTGTCGTGACCACAGTCCGCAGGCTTATGTCAGATTGTCGCTACCTCCCTTAAGGAGCAAGGAGTGCACAAAGGAGATCCCCGGCAACAGCAAGGCGTATAGCAACCACACGAGGTCGGACCGCCCCTGCTTATGGGCTATGCGAGGCGTGGCCGATGCCAGTCCAATGTAGGCAAATAGGGTGATCGCGAAGAAGACAAAGCCTGTGACGCTCACCTGCCTCTCCTCCTGCCCATGAGCAGCACCACGTTCCAGTAAGAAAGCATCGGCACGAGTTCTCCTAACACTTAGTTTCGACTTGGCCGAACGTATTGACAAACACCCCTCCAGTCTGGCGGGCCGCGGCGGCTATCAAGGACCCCTCACCAGTGCCCCCGGTGAACCCAACCAAGCCTCCAACGCCCCCGAGTGAAGCCCCCAGCGCCACATCACCGGCACCGGGAGTTCGACCACAGATTGCGTCAGCTGCGACCGTCCCCGCGCCCCCGCCAATCGCGCCACCCATGAAGACCAAACCGGCGCTCGCAGCCGTTGAGACCTCGAGGACCGTTGCGGCGGCCGCCGCAGCCCCAATTGCAGCCCCGACAATCACGCCGCCGATCGCCGCAGCGGCAAAGGCGCGCCAACTAAACGGCTGATTGAAAGCAAGGGAAAGCATGTACGCGGCAGAACTCACCGCGCCACCGATGAGCGCTCCGTTGGCGACCGCTCCGGCGCCAGCGCCCAGGACTGCCGTAAGCGTAATGCCTCCGCAGACGCCCACAGTGAAGGCCACACATGTGGCCAGTCCAACGAGGACGACCAGCGATGAGGCAATCCCGATCCAACCCCAGACGCTAAGCGTCCCCAGAGGGTCCGACATGATCGTCGGTCGACCCGACGCGAATTCATATGAGGGTGACGCGGATACGGCATCGTCCTGCAAGAAGGTTCCAGTCCCCGGGTCGTACATTCGGCCGCGCAAGTTGTAGGACCCAGTGGTTGATGTGTCCTGGTATTGCCCGTCGAAGCGGACAGGATTTGAGGGCGGGTTCGATCCGTGGCCGACACATGTTCGGCACGCACCAAACGGCTCGTATGTGAAATCCCACTTTGAGGCCCCGTTGGCGTCTGTGAGATCAGCGATCGAGCTGACCCCATCGCTCAGGTAATAGAAGTTTGAAGACGTCTTCAGCGAGAGTGGCCCATCGCTTCCGTAGATATAGCGGCGAGCTGAACCGCCGGGCGTTTCCGTAGCGAGGAGCGGTACCGACGCGTTCACGTCCCACGCGTAGTTGTTCGGGGACTGCCCGGTCGTCGTATCCGTCAGGCGGTTGCCGTCGCCATTGTAGGTGTACGAGTCTCTCACGCCTGCCTTCGTGGTCGAGATCAGCCGGTTAGCTAGGTCGTAAGTAGAAGCCCTTGTGCCCGCGGCGGTTTCGTCGCCATTTGCGCTGTACGAGTAGAGGGTCGCCCCATTGGGAGGTGTGGAGCACCCGCTTCCCGCGGTCGTCGCGGACCAGCAGAGCTCTCCGACACCATCACCTCCGACCAGCGCCGAGCTCGGCCTTCGCCGGGTACCCGGTTCCCGCCCGAGGTCATCACCCTGGCGGTCCGCTCGTACTTGCGCTTCGGTCTTTCCTACAGGGACCTCGAAGAGCTCCTTGCCGAACGCGGCATCGAGGTCGATCACGTGAGCATCTACCGGTGGGTCCAGCGGTTCGCGCCGGAGTTCGCCGAGGCGGCCCGGGCTCGACAGCACATCGTGGGGGATCGCTGGCATGTCGATGAGACGTACCTGAAGGTCGGAGGGACCTGGCGCTACCTGTTCCGGGCGATCGACCAGTTCGGCCAGGTCATTGACGTCTTCCTCTCGCCTCGCCGGGATGCCAATGCAGCCCCACCGCTTCTTCGAGGGAGCGATCGGCCGGACCCGGGTCTCACCCGTGGAGGTCACCACCGACCGGTACCGGGTCTATCCCAGGGTCCTCGATGAGTTGCTGCCGGCTGCCTTTCATGACATGGAGGCCCATGCGAACAACCCGTTGGAGACCGACCACGGACGCCTAAAGGCTCGGCTTCGACCGATGCGAGGACTGAAGCGAGACCACTGCGCCAGGATCATCGTCGCTGGCCACGCCTTCGTCCAGAACCTCCGCCGGGGCTTCTACGAACTCGGGACCGACGTATCTTCAGCCTCCCGCCTCGCCGAGGCTTTCGCTGAACTGGCTCTCGTTATCTGATACCTGCCCAAGCGGATCGGTCCACTCGCCCAGCCTTCGGCCAACGCAACAGTGCCTGTGACAGCCGTGTCCCTTGCGCCACACACGCCGCTGCGGGCGTTTGGGCACCTCGGGCAGTCGAGACCGTGGGACGCATCGAGACGTGGACGGAGGACCGGGAACGGCCGACCTCACCCCGGGGGGTCGACGGCGTGAGGACCCGTCGGTCCGGCTCCTCCGCCTCCGTGGACCGGCCCGCCACCCGTCCATGAACCTGGGTCTTTACAGCCCGAACGGCTAGTATTTGGTGGAGGAGAAGTGAACGCCTTGTCCATAGGCTTCCGCCAGATCGCGTCGCTTGGTGTTGCTCTGGCTACTTTGGCGACTTTGGCCTTCAGCTCCCCCCACCGACTCGCTCCCGAGGATTCGTGCAGTACGGAGGAGGGAATCTTTTGGGGGGCCTTAGCCTCGAATCTCGATTGGCAGACGGGGTCTACCGGTGAACAAGGCGCCTTATTGACCGTTACCCGCGACAAGAACCCATCTTGCCTCGCGGGCGTGGCCACAGGAAGCACGAGTCATATTCGGCTGAATGGCATCACACTCAACTGGGTCGAAGTGGGCTGGGAGGAACTGTTCGCCGGCACGGACGAGGTATTCACAGAGTGGGGAATCAATCGCAACTCTCAAGCCAGGGACGAGTACGTTCAGCAGTGTCTAACCCCAGGCGTGGAGTCGTACTACCGAACCAGGCAGTGGAGCGGGAACCAGTGGCAACTCGCCTTCGCATGCTACAACGGAGCAAGTTGGCAGGTCCTCAGGTACTACACAACGTTGTGGGCAAGTGGCATCCCGGCAGCCGAGACCTGGAGGTTCGGGGACAACCAAACCGGCATGAGCGACACCCAGGACGAACTCTACTATCGGTCGGGGAACGCCTGGAATTATTGGTTCGACATGTTTTGTTTCAACGACTTCGCCAACGGCTGGCAGGGAAGTCGGGTGGACCACAAGTCCTATAAGGCAATCAAGGGTTCTTCCAACTGCCCCCTGGGAGGGTGACGTGACGGAGCGCCGGGTCGCTCTCTCCGTTTCAGCTGTTATCACAGTTGTTCTTCTTAGTGCCTGTGCCACCAAGCAGAAAGAGGGTTCCGCGCCTCTGGCTGGGAGACCCGCGATTGACTGGAACGAGCCTTTCGGCACTCGGGGAGTTAGCGAATTTGCGAGTGTGTTAGCTGCATCGCAACAACTGCCCTTCAAACCGATCGTTTCCGACAAACTGGGCACTCCCTTCAAGGTGCTCGTCACCGAGGGAGGCGATCGTTCGCACCCGAACTTCGCACTTGAGTTCGGCACCTTGGTTGCTGATCGGTTCCTCGTTGTCGAGTCGCCGTCGCAGACGACTCAGGCTGCACTTGAGTCACTTGCCTTATGTGATCCCACTCAAGGTTGCGAGGGAACGCGGAGCGTCCGTGCCTTGTTGCACGGCGCGAGAGGATTAGTCGTCAGTGGTCCGGGATCCAACGGCATACTCTGGCTACAGAACGGCTTGCTGGTGGATGTTTTTGGGCCGCCGAGCACCTTCTCCGTAGCTCATGCGGTGGAGGTTGCCAATTATCTAGAGGCATCGTGAAGGGGTCCGAAACCCTGATCACCTTTCACTCAGCAACTGGATCGCCGCTTCCAGCATCCGAAAGCGCCGCCGCGAGGAAGCGGTAGGTCCACTTTTCGGCGAACTTCCGCGAGTCGAGGGCAAGGCGTTCAAGCGGATGCAAGGGCAAGGCGTTCAAGCGGATGCGGATCGCGATTCTGTAAACTCAGCCCAGAGAGGTCGCCTAGTCTGGTCTATGGCGCCGGTTTGCTAAACGGTGTCGCAGCGGCCCTGACCTGCATCTTTGCTGCGAGGCTGCCCGCGTTGCCGCCTGGGCTCCTGCCCATTTTGGCAACTGTCCGACCCGACACCCCGGGCTCGTTTTTGCCGCGAATCCGAAGGTCGTTGGCGGTGCCATTGTGCGAGTGGTTGTCCCACTGGCCCGGTCCGGCCCTCCCGCTTCGAATCAACGCCTGAGGTTGTCGCTGAGCACCTTCGACGAGATCCATTTCTCCCCCGGGAGGCAGCACAACGAATAGCCGGCATCGTCGAAGACCTCTATCGCGAGCTGGCTCGCAATGACGAGACTCTAGCTGTTCACCTTCGCGCTTCATCGACGTTTGCACCAGAAGCAGCGACATTATTGGCGGCCTTGCTCACGGATATCCAGACAAGCCTCGAAAGGGAGTCAACAAAAGATGCGCCGCGGCTTCAAGGCTGAAGCAGAACGCATCGCTGGACAGGTAAGAGAACAGATGGGGCTCACCTCGGCAGCCTCTGCGGATCCCTTTCGGATCGCTGAACACATGGGGATCACCGTAAGAGCGGCCGATGAGCTCATCGGCCGACGTCGGCTGGAAGAGTTGATGGAGATCCAGGCGGACGCATTTTCGGCAGCAACCTTCCGTCTTCAAAGCGGAAGGCTTGTTGTGATAACGAACCCCCTCAACACCCGAGGTGAATCGCGCCGGGTAATCCGGAGGCTCCAACCCTTGAGAGGATGGGGCCATGACAAGGCAGACGAGGTACCCGCAGGAGATCCGGGAACGAGCGGTTCGGATGGTGTTCGAGCAGCAGCCTGAACACCCGTCTCAGT
>WNGN01006344.1_pt1 | contig 10868 bp, 10 predicted proteins | sample 5400561 | NCBI WGS metagenome assembly WNGN01 (sample SAMN13153379, study PRJNA577476) | soil metagenome | isolation source: 115 cm soil or saprolite under Garry oak tree replicate 2 | place: USA:California | collected 2016-06-15 | reverse complement strand
CAGCGCTTGCGGCGAAGAAAGTCTCTGCCGTGGAGCTGGCGCAGGACGCGATTTCCCGCATCGAGCGGCACGACGCTAGGATCAATGCGATCTGCGTCCGCGATTTCGAGCGCGGCCTCGATGCCGCCCGCGCCGCCGACGCCGCCCGCGCGCGCGGCGAGACCAAGCCGCTGCTCGGCATTCCCCTGACGGTGAAGGAATCCTACAACGTCGCGGGGCTGCCGACGACGTGGGGCTTTCCGGCGCAGAAGGATTTCACGCCGCCGGAAGACGCGCTGTCGATTTCCCGCGCCAAGGCCGCGGGCGGCGTGATCCTCGGCAAGACCAATGTGCCGGTCGGGCTCGGCGACTGGCAGAGCTACAACGAGATCTACGGCACCACCAACAATCCGTTTGATCTCGGCCGCACCCCCGGCGGCTCCTCCGGAGGATCGGCGGCGGCGCTCGCGGCCGGGTACGGGCCGCTCTCGCTTGGTTCCGACATCGGCGGTTCGCTGCGGGTGCCGGCGTTTCACTGCGGCGTCTATGCGCACAAGCCGACCTTCGCACTGGTACCGTCGCGCGGCCATACCCCGCCGCCGTTTCCGCCACTGCCATTCGACCGCGACCTCGCCGTGATCGGACCGATGGCGCGCTCCGCCCCGGACCTGTCCCTCCTGCTCGACGTGATCGCAGGACCGGATCCGATCGAGGCCGGCACCGCATACAAGCTCGCGCTGCCGCCGTCGCGTCACGGCGCGTTGAAGAATTTCCGCGTGCTGGTGATCAACACCGATCCGGTGATGCCGACCAACGCCGTGGTGCGTGCAGCCATCGACAAGCTTGCCGCGAACCTCGGCAAGGCCGGCGCTAAAATCGACCGCGAGAGCCCGCTATTGCCGGACTTCGCCGCGTCATCGCGGCTTTATATGCGGATGCTGATGTCGTTCCTCGCCGCGTCGTTCGCGCCGGAAAGCTATGCGGGCGCGCAAGCAGCGGCGGCAGAGCTTACGGCCGACGACATGAGCCTCGCGGCGGAACGTTTGCGTGGCATCGCGCTCAGCCACCGCGACTGGTTGCTGGCCGATGTCGGGCGCACGCGCTTGCGGGCGCAGTGGCGCGAACTGTTCAAGCGTTTCGACGCGGTGATCTGCCCGGTGATGCCGACACCGGCCTATCCGCACGACCACTCGGCGGACCAGGACGCGCGCCGCATCGACATCGACGGCAAGGATTACGTCTACCCCGATCAATTGGCGTGGCCCGGCATCGCCACCCTGCCCGGCCTGCCGGCGACAGCCATACCGATCGGCGTTTCGCCGCAGGGATTGCCGGTCGGCATACAGATCCTCGGCCCCTGGCTGGAAGATCGCACGCCGCTCGAACTCGCAGCACTGATCGAGCGCGAATTCGGCGGCTTCGTTCCGCCGCCGATGTTTGATGACTAAATGCCTGCCAACAGCCGGAGAGCGAAAACCGGAAATGCAGCCAACACCCCGTCATTGCGAGCGAAGCGAAGCAATCCAGCTTCGAAAGAAAGAATGGATTGCTTCGTCGCGGAGTTTATCATCGGGCCGGCCGAAGGCCGGACCCGTTGGCTTCTCGCAATGACGGATGAAATACGGGAGGAAAACACATGAGAAACGACCTTACTGAGCTGACGAGCCTTAATCGCGATTACGTCAATTCGGTCCAGAATTCAGACGTCAAGCGGTTCGACGAAATTCTCGCCGACGACTTCTATTGCTCCAATCCCGACAAGTCGCTGGTCGACCGCGCCGGCTTTCTCAAGCAGACCGCGGTGCCGGTAGCGATCAAGAATCTCGAAGCGCATGACGTCAAGATTCGCGTGATGGGCGACTTCGCCATCATCCACGCCGCTACCCGCTACACGACGCCGGACGGTCAGCAGGCCTCAGGCCGCTACACCGACTGCTGGGCGCGGCAAAATGGCCGCTGGCTCGCGGTGTCAGCGCATGTGTCGCGGTGAGCGACACCAACAACGGCTGTCATTGCCGGGCTTTCCCCGGCAATCCATCTCGAAACAGCTTGTTGCGAAGATTGATGGATGCGCGGATCAAGTCCGCGCATGACGGCGAAGTGCGTTCACGCATCGAACACAATCACGCTGCGCACCGTCTTGCCGGCCTTCATCGCCGCAAAGCCTTCGTTGATTTCCGACAGTTTCAGCCGGGCTGAGATCCAGTCGTCGAGGTGCAGCTTGCCGCGCATGTAGAATTCGACCAGCCGCGGCATGTCGACGCGAAAATGGTTCGAGCCCATCGACGAGCCCTGGATCTTGCGTTCACGCAAGAAGTCAAATCCGTGCAGCTCGATCTTCTGGCCGAACGGAATCATCCCGACGATGGTCGCGGTGCCGCCGGGCGCCAGCATCGCGAAGGCCTGCTCCGCGGTCTCCTTGCGCCCCAGCACTTCGAACGAGTGATGCACGCCACCACCGGTGAGATCGCGCACCTGCTGCACCACATCGCCGTTTTTGGGATCGACGATGTCGGTGGCGCCGAGCTTGGTGGCCAATTGAAGCTTGGCCGGATTGGTGTCGACCGCGATGACGCGGCCGGCGCCGGCGATCTGCGCGCCGTTGATCGCGGCCATGCCGACCCCGCCACAGCCGATCACCACCACGGTCTCGCCGGGCGCGACCTTGGCGGTGTTCACCACCGCGCCATAGCCGGTGATGACGCCGCAGCCGATCAGCGCCGCCAGTTCAAGCGGCATGTCCTTGCGGATTTTGACGATGGCGTTCTCGTGCACCAGCATCTGCTCGGCGAACGATGACAGGTTGAGAAACTGATTGAGTTTTTCCGATCGCGCCCATGACAGCCGGTTGGACACGCCCGGCAGCATCTTCACCGTGGTGTCGGTGCAAAGCACCGGCCGCCCGGTCGAGCAATTGTCGCAGGTGCCGCAGAATACCGACAGGCACGTCACCACATGATCGCCGGGTTTCACATAGGTCACGTCGGAGCCGACCTGCTCGACGACGCCTGCGGACTCATGGCCGAGCACCGCGGGCAGCGGATGCGGATACAGCCCTTCCATGAAATGCAGGTCGGAATGACAAAGCCCGGCGACGGTGGTGCGGATCAGGACCTCGCGCGGTCCAGGCTTTTGCAGGCTGACGTCCTCGATCACGAGCGGCTTGTTGACTTCATGCAGGACGGCGGCCTTCATCGGATACTCCCTAGATTTTGTATTTTTTTAAACCAGGACGACTTGCGGCTTGAGCCTACGCTCCGACGAGCAATTCGCCAACCTCGGCCATGGCGACGGCGCGATCGCCGAGCAGATGGCTGGTGATCGCGCGTTGCGCAGCATTTTCCGTGAGACGGAACGGATCGTTCGCGGACACCCGGTGATCGATCACCATGCGCGACAGCAGCAGCCGGCGGGCGTCGCCGCGCATCTCGTGGATGCGGCCGCCTTCCCAGGCCAGCGCCACCGCGCTTGCCACATGATAGAGCAGGCTGGTGGCGCGCCGCGCTTCGGCCTCGTTGTCGGTATGCGCGGCCACGTCGCGGGCGAAGCCGATGGCGCGGTCGGTCAATTGGCGCAAACGATCGCGCCAGGCTTGCGGCACATTGGCGCTGTCGTCGAGGCGGGAATGCAGATCGGCTGCCAGCGCGGCATCGGCGCCATGGCGGCCGACCGCCCGCGTCAGCGCATCGAGCGCGACGATATTGCCGGTGCCTTCCCAGATCGAGCCGAGATGCGCATCGCGGAGTAGGCGCGCGGTGGCGAATTCCTCGATGTAACCGATGCCGCCGCGCATCTCCAGCGCATCGCCGCAAACCTTGCGCGCATCGCGGGTGGCGCGGAATTTCAGCGTCGGCGTCAGAATGCGCAGCAGCGCCGCGGCGTCCTGGCTGCCGGCCTCGGCGCGGTCGAGGGCATCGGCGGTGAGAAAGCTCATCGACAGCGCCTGCTCGGTGGCGAGCATGATCTTCATCAATTGCCGCCGCGCCAGCGGCAGATCGACGATGCGCTGCCCGAACACGACGCGATTTTGTGCCACCGTCATCGCGTCGTGATGCGCTCGCCGCATCAGCGCAGTGGATTTGACGCCGTTGGAGAGCCGCGACGAATTGACCATTTCGGCCATCTGCACGAAGCCGCGATCGAGCTTTCCTACCGCATAGGCGATCGCGCCTTCCAGCTTGATCTCACCCGACGCCATCGAGCGGGTGCCGAGCTTGTCCTTCAGACGAACAATCCGATAATGATTGGGCGAGCCGTCGTCGAGGCGTCGCGGCATCAGGAACAGGCCGACACCGCGCGTGCCGCCGATGGCGCCTTGCGGCCGCGCCAGCAGCATCACCACCTCCGCATCCGCATTGGAGCAGAACCACTTCTCGCCCGTCAGCCGCCAGTGATCGCCCTCCTGCATCGCTGTTGTCGTGAGCTTGCCGACGTCGGAGCCGCCCTCTTTCTCGGTCATGAACTGGCCGCCCTGGGTCAGCTTGCCCATGTCGGTCTGGGTGAGACCATCCAGATATTTCGCCTTCAGGGCCTCGTCGCCGAAGCGCGACAGCAGCTTGGCGCAGCCATCGGTGACATTGATCGGGCAACCCATGCCAAACTCGGCCTGGTTGAACAGGAAGGTGAAGGCGTGTTTCGCCACCACAGGAAACGTCTGCGGCCAACCCAGAATGGCCTTGCGGACCGACATCGCGTGAATGCCGAATTCGCCGAACGCGGCGCGTTCCAGTTCGCGATAGGCCGGATGATATTCGATCCACTGGGCATCGCGCCCAAAACGGTCGCGCTGATGCAGCACCGGCACGTGGCGATCGGCCAGCCGCGCGCATTCGTCGAGATGGCCGCCGGCGAGCCCGCCCAGCCGGTCAAGATGCGGCTCGATGTGGCGAAACAGCGCATCGGGAAGATGGATGCGAAGCAGATCCGTCAGCGCCGGATCGGCGCGGTAGAAATTCATTCCCGATGTATCCGGCGCGAGCAACCCCGGTTGATCGGCTGGAGCCGTTATATCGCTCGGTTTGTTCAGCTGGTGCATTTGCAACTCTTGTTCATTCCGCCCGGTGGTCTAGATGATATAGATCATGCCAGGAAAAAGCAGGCGATAACCGTCAGGAAACACAATCGGAGGATCACCCCATGGCTGACGGCTATCGCATCATCGGCGCTGAGATGTCGCCCTACTCGGTCAAGGTGCGCTCCTATTTTCGCTACAAAGCCATCCCGCATCAATGGATTTTGCGGAATGCCGCAAGCCAGGCGGAATACGAGAAATACGCCAAAGTGCCGATTATCCCTCTGGTGGTTACGCCGGAGGGATCAGGCATTCAAGACTCCACGCCGATCATCGACCAGATGGAGAAGCTTTATCCGGAACCGTCGATTAATCCCGATGAAACAGTCACGCGCTTCATTTCCGCATTGATCGAGGAATTCGGCGACGAGTGGGGCAACAAATGGATGTTCCACTACCGCTGGGCCCGCGACGTCGATCAGCGCAGTTCGGCCGGCCGTATCGCACGTATGCGCGGGCCCAAGGCCAGCGAGCAGGAGCATGAAGCGTTCGCCAGCCAGGTTCGGGCCCGCATGGTGGACCGGGTCTGGTTCGTCGGCTCAAACGCGGTGACCGCGCCACAGATCGAAACCGGCTTCCTCGACATGCTCGACTTGCTGGATAGCCATCTCGCAGGCCGCCCCTATCTGTTTGGCGGACGGCCCGCGCTCGGCGATTTCGGCCTTTGGGGGCAGCTTTACGAGATGTGGACCGATCCGACCGCGGGCGCCATCATTGGCGGCAGCGCGCCGCATGTGCTGGATTGGGTGCATCGCATGCTTTGGCCGAAGACCGAGGGCGAGTTTGAGGCCTGGTCCAAGCTGGAACCGACCCTGATGCCGATCCTGACCAAACAGGTCGGGGCGCAATTCATGCCGTGGACATCGGCCAACGAAAAGGCGCTGGCGGACGGGAGGGACGAATTCAGCGTCGCGCTTGGCAACAAAATCTGGATCCAGAAGCCGCAAAAATATCACGCGCGTTCGCTAGGCATGCTGCGCGCCAAATATGCCGCGGTGGCCGACAAATCCGCGCTCGATCCGGTTCTGCAAGCCGCGGGTTGCGTTACCGGCTTGCGCGGCTGAAAACGTAAATCTAAAGATAGGGAAATCGCTCATGGAAAAGCCAAAGTACAAGACCGCCCTTATTGTCGGCGCCGGCGAGGGCCTGAGTGCATCGCTGGCGCGGCTGTTTGCTCGCGAAGGCCTCCGTGTCGCGCTGGCGGCGCGCCAGATCGAAAAGCTTGGTGCGCTCTGCAGCGAGACCGGCGCGCGCGCCTTTGCCTGCAACGCGACCGATCCCGACGAGGTCGAGCGCCTGTTCGGGCTGGTCGAGCGCGAAATCGCAACGCCCGACGTGGTCGTCTACAACGCCAGTGGCAGGGCGCGCGGTGCGTTCGTCGATCTGGTAGCTGCCGATGTCGCCCAGGCCATCGCGGTCAGCGCGTTCGGTGCCTTTCTGGTGGCACAGCAGGCCGCGACGCGGATGCTGCCGAATAAACACGGGGCGATCCTGTTCACCGGCGCTTCGGCCAGCGTCAAGGGCTATTCGCAATCCGCACCCTTCGCGATGGGCAAGTTCGCACTGCGCGGGCTTGCCCAGAGCATGGCGCGCGAATTGTCGCCGCAGGGGATTCACATCGCGCATTTCGTCATCGACGGCGGCATTCGCAGCGCCGCGCGCAGCGAGCCTGCCGACAGGCCGGATTCGATGCTCGATCCCGACGCGATTGCCCTAAGTTATTGGAACGTGTTGCAACAGCCGCGCAGCGCCTGGAGCTGGGAACTGGAATTGCGGCCATGGGTGGAGAAGTTTTGAGGATGACGGGCATTACCGTCATTGCGAGCGCAGCGAAGCAATCCATGCCGCACAAAGAAAAGCTGGATTGCTTCGTCGCTTTGCTCCTCGCAATGACGGAGCCGATGGTACATAGGGAAATTCAACATGACGACCACTGAAATCGACACCGGCACCGACGAACTCTTGTGCGTAATCCGCGACCGCGTCGCGATCATCACGCTCAACCGCCCGGCGGTCCGCAATGCCCTATCCGACAATTTGACGCCGGCGCTGCGCAACATGATCAAGCTCTGCGGCGAGAACCCCGACGTCGGCGTGCTGTTGATCACCGGCGCCGGCACCGCGTTCTGCGCCGGCGGCAACGTCAAGGGCATGGGCGCCCATCGCGACCAGAAGAAGCTGGACATGTCCTATGACGAGAAGGTCGAGGACCTTCAGGAACGGCAACGGTTGCTGACCGGCGCGCTGGTGGCGGTGCGCAAGCCGACCATCGCGGCGCTGCCCGGCCCCGCGGTCGGCGCAGGGCTAGCCATTGCCATGGCCTGCGACATCCGCATCGCAGCGGAATCGGCATTCGTTTCCACCGGCTATCTGCGGGTGGGTTTAAGCGGCGACTATGGCATCGCCTGGTTGTTGACGCGTCTGGTCGGAACGGCGCGGGCGCGGGAATTGATGTTCACCGCCGACAAGGTCGATGCCTCGAGGTGCGAGGCGATTGGCCTCGTCAACCGCGTGGTGCCGGATGCGAAGCTTCAGGAAGAAGCGTTTGCGCTGGCCAAATCGATGGCGGAAGGGCCGACCATTGCGTTGCGTTACATGAAGGACAATCTCGACGAAGCCCTGCTGTTCGATTTCGCAACCGCGCGCGACCATGAAGCCGCGCGCCTGATCCGCACCACCATGACTGGGGATCATCGCGAAGCGGTGCAGGCCTTCATCGAGAAGCGCAAGGCAGCGTTCAAGGGGAGCTAGGTTTCAAACCGCCGCCCGATGCGCGATCTGCCGGGCAGCCAGCCGCCAGCTCGCGCAGGGAATCTCCTGCGGCGCGCGCTCGATATGTTTTTCGAAGCGGACCAGCTTCCAGTCGCCAGGGCTGTTGGTAAAGGGAAACCGGACTTGCGGGCAAGGCCGATCATGACATCGTTGGAGCGCAGCGTATCGCCGAACAGACGTTCGGCGCCGAACGCTGCCGCCCGGCATTCGAGGTTTTTGAGCAATGCCGAACCGATGCCCTGGCCTTGCCAGCGGTCGTCGATCGACAGGCCGAACTCGAAACTCGAGGTATCGGCGTCGAACGCGTAGCGGGCTTCGCCGACGATGGTCTCGGTGCCATCGATCGGCATCGTCGCGATCACGGTGAAACCGTCGGCCTCGCCGACATGGATGAAATGGTCGAGCTGCTTTTGCGGCAGCTCGCTCATCGCGCCGAGGAAGCGGTTGTAGCGGGAGCGGACCGAGAGCGACCGGAAGTAACCCTGCAGCGCGTCAGCATCGCGCGGCTCGACGAAGCGCACCATCACAGACTTGCCGGCACGCAACCGCAGCATATCGGAATGTTGCCGGAGGTCGTCGAGTTGAAGCGCGATCATGGCAGGCGTCCCGGTAGTCCGGAAAAGACGATGGCCGGCGCCCCTCCATGGAGGCGGCGCCGGCCTGGCTGCTTGTTAAGCCCGCCAAAACGGCTTTTCGGCTTCGAACACGATGTCGCTCCAGGACAGGCCGACATCGTGCAGATCGCGTTCGGTCAGTGTGGCCAGCAGCCGCCGCTGCTCCTGGCGTTCGCGCCAGACATGCAGCGTTTCGCCGATTTGCGCGAAAAACCCGGAACCATGATGATTTATCATCGATTCATGTGTGAAAATGGACATTATCGTCTCCTGAAGCTACTCTCATGTGCGTAATATCAGCATTATCGAAGCTTTCACAAACGACACTTTGTGCCGCTTCACATGACATGGGCTCATGTATATGATGGTCCGGAAATGACCGCCCGATTGCCATCGCTCAACGGATTGCGCGCGTTCGAGGCCGCGGCCCGACACCTGAGCTTCACCGTTGCGGCCTCCGAACTGAACGTCACGCAAACCGCGATCAGCCATCAGATCCGGCGGCTTGAGGAAGAACTGGGGATTCGCCTGTTCATCCGGCAGAACCGCGCGCTGGCATTGACGCCGGAAGCGCGGGATTATCTGCCCGGGGTCCGCGCTGCATTCAACGATCTGCGGCTCGCGACCGAACGACTGTTGCGCAGGGAAAATGACCACGTGCTGACCATCAGCACGCTGGCGTCGCTGGCCGCAAAGTGGCTGTTGCCGCGGCTTTCCGCGTTCCAGGAGGCGCATCCGGGTATTGACGTTCGCATCACCACGTCAACCGGCCTTGTCGACTTCAAGAACGGCGATGTCGATGCCGCGATCCGCTATGGCCGCGGCCATTGGCCCGGCCTTCGCGCCGACTGGCTGATGGCCGACGAACTGTTTCCGGTGTGCAGCCCTGCCTTGCTGGCGGGCAAGAAACCGCTGCGGCGCCCGGAAGATTTGGCGGACCATGTGCTGCTTCACTCAAGCGCCGCCAATGACGACGACTGGCGGCTTTGGCTCACCGCCGCCGGTCTGCCGACCAACCTCTCCAAGCAACGCGGCATAACCTTCGATCTGGTGTTCATGACCGTGCAGGCCGCGATCGACGGAATCGGCGTGGCCATGGGCCGGACCTCCTATGTCGAGGCCGACATCGCCAAGGGCCGCCTGGTGGTTCCGTTCAAGATCACGCTGCCGGCCGATGCCGGCTTCTATCTCGTCTCACCCGAGGCGAAGGCCGATACGGCCAAGCTGTCGGCATTTCGGCAGTGGCTAAAAGCCTCGATTCATGGCAAACCCGAAAAACTTCCTGACGTGAAGCAGCTCGCTCGGCGCCGCCGGGTTTGATTTCCGTGCAAACAATAATAACAAGACGCATGGTCGACTTGACGCGTAAATTCGATGTGCTGGTGATCGGCGGCGGCAATGCCGCGCTGTGTGCCGCCATCAGCGCCCGGCGGACCGGCGCGTCGGTGCTGGTGCTGGAAGGCGCCCCGAAGTTTTATCGGGGCGGCAACACCCGCCATACACGCAATATGCGCTGCGCCCACGACGCCGCAACCGACATTCTCACCGGACCCTATACCGAGCAGGAATTCTGGGACGACTTGCTGCGCGTCACCGGCGGCGAAACCGACGAAGAACTCGCACGGCACATGATTGCCGAGTCCAAGAACATCCTGGGCTGGATTGTCGAACAGGGCGTGCGCTGGCAACCGTCGCTGGGCGGCACGCTGAGCCTCGGCCGCACCAATTCATTCTTCCTCGGCGGCGGCAGGGCGATGCTGAATGCGCTTTATCTCACGGCCGAACAGCTCGGTGTTGAAATTCTCTACGACGCCGAAGTGCTAGATCTCCGCATCGAAGACGGCATGTTTCTCTCCGCCGCGTTGAAGCAGGGCGATGGCCGCGTTGACGTCAGCGCGTCGACCCTGGTCGCCGCCGCCGGCGGTTTCGAGGCCAATATCGAATGGCTGAAGGAGCATTGGGGCGACGCCGCCGACAATTTCCTGATCCGCGGCACGCCCTATAACCGCGGCTCGATATTGAAGATGCTGTTGGCCAAGGGCGTGCAGGAAGTCGGCGATCCCAAGCAGTGCCATGCCGTCGCGATCGACGCCCGCGCACCGAAATTCGACGGCGGCATCATCACCCGGCACGACTCCGTGGTATTCGGAATTGTTGTGAACAAGCAAGCCGTGCGTTTCTACGACGAGGGCGAGGATATCTGGCCCAAGCGCTACGCCATCTGGGGCCGCCTGGTCGCGGCACAGCCCGACCAGATCGCCTACATTATTTTCGACTCGACTGTTCTCAACAGTTTCATGCCGACGCTGTTTCCGCCGATCGGGGCCGACAGCATTGCCGAGCTCGCCGGCAAATTCGATCTCGACTCCAACGCGCTTGAAAAAACCATCGCCGACTTCAACGCGGCGGTGCGCCCCGGCACCTTCGATCAC
>WNGN01012404.1_pt1 | contig 10873 bp, 11 predicted proteins | sample 5400561 | NCBI WGS metagenome assembly WNGN01 (sample SAMN13153379, study PRJNA577476) | soil metagenome | isolation source: 115 cm soil or saprolite under Garry oak tree replicate 2 | place: USA:California | collected 2016-06-15 | reverse complement strand
CACGGATGCTTCTGATAGATGTCGCCACGGATGATATAGGCATGGTTAACAGGGAGAAATCCGTGCTTCTTGAAAAAACGCGCTCCCTCAGTCATGCGGTCGGGAAAGAGCGGCTTGACGTTGTCCAAATTTCCGCCGCTACCTGGTATGCGGCTGGATCGATCTAGCGCATTGTCCCGCAGCACCCAAGGGCTGGCGACGTGCGCGATATCCAGCTCATGGTTGACTAATGACGACGCCAGGCTCTTGTTGGGAGCGATGCGGTTGAACGAGATTCCGGCCGGCGGCTTGAAGCCGGTGGCGCCGCCGTGGCTCATTTCTTCGCTTCTTTCCATGTACCAGTGGATCTTGTACTGCGATACTCTAAAGTCATGCTCCAAAATTCCGCGTATCCACAGAGCCGCCGTCTGTTGATACTCGGCGACGCCCAGACGCTTGCCGACGAGATCTCCCGGTTCTTTGATGCTGGAGTCGACATGAATCGAAAGCTCGGTCTGGAATAATCGACGGCTCGGGAACACTGGCAGCGCGATCATGTCGGCTCCCTGAGAGCGGGCGATCAAGAACGACGACATCGACATTTCTGCAACTTCGAATTCGTGAAACTTGAGCTGCCTCCAGAACGTCTCCGCAGGATGGGAATAGGTCGGAATCAACTCGATGCCCTCTGGCTGAATAGTTCCATCCATCAAAGGCTCGACCCGCTCGTTGAAGGCGGAGATGAAGGCTAACGTCAGCTTCGGCATAAAGCCAGCGTGTTTCTGTTAGAATCCGTCGATCGACCAGATATCGTAGAGCAGCTCCATGCGCCGGAAGGTGTGGGTCCGCGTGAGCTCCTGCAGTTGCGGCGACGTGATATAGCGCTCGGCTATTTCTTCCGCGAGGCTGCTGTGCTCCTCATCCGCTTCAGAATGGACGGTGAAGAACCGGACGTCGTCAGGCTTCATGTTGTATTGTTTGATGAAGCCATGCCCCAGCGCGGCTGCCGCCGGACTAAAGGTTCCCTCCGCGCCGATCTGGATCGACATGACGACAAACCAGGGCAGGGTGTGAATGATCAGTTCGACGTAGTAGAGATGAGCCGCTGTGGAGGGGCGCAGCTCGGCATTTTCAAGCTCTTGACGGGTCAATCCGATGGACTCGGCGAATCGGATAGCGAGTTCATTATGGCCGGCGCTGCCGGTATCCAAGCCGCGGGTTTCTTCTTCGACGACGCCCCAAAGTTTCCGAGCAATCTCCGGATCAGTGCAGGCCAAATAGCGCAGCATCACAATGCGCGGCACAGCGGCGCGAAACTGATAGTCCTGGATCGCCCAGGCGCGGATTTGATCCATGGTCGCGGTGCCCGCACAGACCGCTTTCAAGAATGGGTGTTTGATGCGGATCTTCGGAAACGCCTGAATGTCCTTCTTGAGCTGGTTAACAAATTCTTGGCTTGTCATGCTAGTTTCCTCCTCCACTAAGTGTAACGGGTGGTTGGAGTAATGGAGTGGTGGAGTGTTGGGAACCCCAGTACTCCAAAACTCCATCACTCCAATTCTATCTTTTCCCTTCTAGTCGGCTGACATAATATTCCCAGCCGCGCATCGGAAAACGCTGGTCGGCATTATACACTTCCAGCTCTTCGGCAGTTAAGTACTTGGGTTCTCCATGGAGCAGGGCAAGATGATTCCACTCGCCGAGCATGGCGAGCCGAGTCGTGCGCTCAATGACTTGTTCAATGCTGGCGCCGACTACCGCATCGCCGTGAGCGCGCATCAAAACCACCGGCCCGTCACCTAAGGCGGCGGCGAGATCGTTGCCGCGTTCCACCGTGCGTACCAGTCCGATGCCTTGGTAGACCGGCGGGCCGTCGGCGGAGAGAAACTTGCCGTAGTGGTGCATGGGCTTGAGCTTGATAGGCAGCACGCTAAAAATCGTGCTCCACTTCGAGTGAGTGTGAGCGACGCTCTCGACATCGGGGCGCGCTTTGAGAATGCACGCATGAATCGGCCACTCGTTCGGCGGCGTGTTCGCGCCGCCGAGGTAATTGCCGTCTAAATCTTGCATGATTAGGCGGTCAAGGGTCACGCAGCCGGGACTGACGTTGGCGATGGTGATAAACGCGTCCGCGCCCGGCACGCGCACGCTCACGTGACCATAGCCGTCGGTCACGCCCTCGTGATCGAGAATATGGCAGGCGGTGATTAGCTTTTCTTTGAGTTCTTTGAGGTCAGATGAATCGAATGCAGGAACATTTGCTCGATTTGCACTCATGAAAAACTCCTTCACACTGGATGATGAAATAATCACGTTGTCTGGCAAATCTATTCGCCGACCACGAGACTGTCAAGGCTATGTACGCTCCGCCAACCACTGAGCTTTATCGATTATATAGCTGGGTTGAAGTCAGCGTTGAAGGTAAAGTAAACTCTGCAAGACGTCGTGATTGCTTTCAATAAAGGATTCCAAACGATTGAATGCCGAGAATCAAGGATATCCCGGGACCATACCGGTTCTTCTTCTATAGCTTCGACTGCAATGAGCCGATTCACGTTCATGTACGTCGGGAACACCGGACGTGTAAGTTCTGGCTTGAGCCGATCCAGCTGGCAGCCAATCACGGTTTTACCGCCAGGGAGCTCAACGCGATTCGGCGAATGATCGGACTTCATTGCGATACCATAACGGAGGCATGGCATGAACATTGTGGCTAACACTGAGCCTAGGATTCAAGATGTTAAGGTTACATCCGACACCATCACCGCATACCTAGTGGACGGACGGGTTTTGAGTGTGCCTCTTGCGTGGTCTTGGCGCTTGTCGGAAGCGACGGCTAAACAACGGGCACGCTTTGAGCTTATCGGAGATGGACAGGGGGTGCACTGGCCTGATGTCGATGACGTCTGGCAAGCGGTTGAAGAGGTCCCAAAAAGCACGCCGCTCAACCGAGAAACGTTAGCCGTTTTTGAGTCCAGACCCTATTTCAGCCCGAACCACTTGATGAATACACTTTCATCCAGCTCGCGGATGACGCCGTCGTCCAGGATCCCTTCGGCTTTTACGTCGCGGACTTTGGGATTATCGCGCGCGGTGAAGGCGATGAGTGTCTCCTTTGCGGAGCTCGTCGTCCGCGTCGCCGGTGTAACGAGCGTCGTGTTTCTCGAGTGGTTACTTTGGCAAAGAGGAAGTCTCTGCCAGTGGGTAAAGTAGATTTTCCCTACCGTCCGGAACCCGACCGGACAATTTGCTGAGCGCCGCGGTGTACGATGGATCGCCGAGCCGCAACGTGGCTTGCCTGAGTAGCGGCGCAAGTTTTTCCGGTTGCCAGCCGGATATTTGCTGGTAAGCCCATTTCTTCTCGCCGATCGCGAAAGGGATAAGCCAGTCCAGCGCTTTGCGTATACTCCGTCCATCCTGCGTCTTGAAGTTCCAAAGGTTGAGTCCCAGTCTGTCTCCGAGGGAGGCGGCATCGAAGAGTGCCTGTAAATTAAAGAGGGAATAGCTCCATGCCTGGGTGCGTTGGAGCTCGCGAGGTTGTCGTCCATCGGGTTCGATCTGCTGGGCAATGCGTTTAGCGGAAAAGTCCTTTAGAGCTGTCGTTGCAAGATGCTTCCGGTCGAGAAAGAGCGCGTAGGAGGCGACTTGCACATCGTACCAACTCCCATGATTGTTTTGCGCCCTCGCTTCAGCCCGGCCTTCCGGGCTTTCGACTAACCACGCGAGATAGGCATCGAACCAATTCTGCAAATCCTTTTGATCTTTTTCGTTCCAGGCCTTGGAGCCGGTGAGAAGCCCGACTGAATCGACGAGCTCAGGTAGATCGTGAGTATCGATGATGCCGGTGCCTCGAACGTTATTACGTCCTGGAATCACCTGCGCATACTTAAGATGCGGATTCATCTTCGTAGCTCCATCTACGAACCAGACACGCAGAAGCTTTGCCGCCTGTGCTGCGTAGGCGTCGCGACCAGTGAAGAAGTAGCCGAGGGCAAGAGTTTTGACCCGTTGCACCATGTTGTCGAGCAACTTCCTGTCTGACGTGTTGTCGCGTTCGGGGTTGAACTCACCATCACGCAGGACGTAGGGCAGGCCGTTCGCGGTATTTGGGTTCGGCCACCAGTAAGGGCCGAGGCTCATGTAATCGTGCTTGTCGCCGCCGGGAGGGACGAGTTCCTTGTCGACCACAGAAAAGGTTCCACCGTCGAGGGCGTGATCGGCATCGCGCAGCAGTTTCCTGGAAGCGGGAAGAGCAGATGGGTCGCCTGATTTTACGCGATTCTTGGCCTCCACGAGGTTCTTGAAATCCAAAACGAAAACGCGCGGCGCCTCATCCGCCACAGCCGGTAATTTCGTAATCCCGAATTCCGCAACGATTGAAAGGAAAACAAAGAGCATAGAAAGGAGGATTGAGTTCTTGATCATGGGTCAATCTTCCATTACTCCAATACTCCAGTTGGCAATCTTCTGCCGCATGCCGCAGCTTTGCCTCGTCCACCAATAAGCCAGGCTAATGGGTTGCCGTCAACGCCAGTGTTAATATGCGTTGAATCATTCTGGGATAGCTTAATCCCGCTTTCATAGCCGACTGCGCAAATTCATCCTCGCGCTCGAGGTTCGGATTCGGGTTCGCCTCTAAAATCACAATTTCACCTTCCGGCGTGACGCGCAGATCGATTCGACCGTAGCCGTGAATGCGCAGGGCGCGATAAACCGCCCTGCAGATCTTTGCGATGCGTTGACTCGTGCCATCAGGCAGAGGGTTGGCAAAAATATTCTGGATCCCCCAGCGTTTCCTGTAGGCGTCGTCCCACTTGGCTTTAAACGTGGAGAACTTCGGTTGTCCTTCGGGAATTTCGCCAAATATCACTTCACGGAAGGGAAAGACGCGCAATCGGTCATTACCCAAGATGCTGACGTAGAGCTCCCGTCCCTCGATATACTCTTCAGCCAGCGCTTCCTGGTTCATGCGCTCGTGAATGAATTGAACGCGCTCCTCGAAAGCTTCATCGGTCTCGACGAAAGAGCCCTGGGAAATGCCAACGGAACCTTCTTCCCTGAGCGGTTTGATGAACAGCGGGAATTTCAATCGCTTCGGTCTTTTAATGGCCGATCCCGGCGACAAAATAGCAAAGTTCGGCACGCGAATCTTGTGATAGGCCAGCAGCTCCTTCGCCATGCCTTTGTTTTTGCACAGCGTCAGCCCCGTGGGACTCGATCCCGTGTAGGGCACATCCATCATTTCGAGCAGGCCTGCGACGTTGCGGTCGTAAGCCGACACTTCGTTAAAATGCTCAGTGAGATTGAAGACGACATCGGGCGGGTAGTTCTTGATCTCGTCGATGATCATGCCCGGTTCGTCCCAAACGCCGATCGTTCGCACCTCGTGCCCGAGCTTCCTGAGCGCCCCGATGACGTGGGCTTCGGCTGCCCAGTCGTCGGTTTTCAGTTCGGCGCTGAAGTCTTGATCCGGCGGAGGCGTCCCGGCGGTGTCGAACAGCACCAATACTTTGTACTTGCGTTTCGCCGTCGCCATCTCGCCTTAGGTATCCTTGAACTTACCGGTCAATCGGTAGTGAGACGCTAAGGTTGCCAGATAGGCGCTGACTTCAACACCGGCCGATTCCGCTCTGAGTCGAAGATCCAAATCCGCGCAACGTTCCGTCAGCGCGCGCAATAGTCGATTGAGTGTGAACTTCGGCTCGCCCGTCCAAGTGGAGACTGCGTTCAAGATCATCTTGCTCGACCGTCTCAAAAAAACCGCGGCGCGTTCATTGTCAGGTGCTGCCGACGCATCGGTGAAGAGTCTTTTCAAGTCGGCATCAAAGAAATCGGGAAAGTCTTGCGCATAGAGCCGACGGCGCCGCTTATAATACGCCTCGAGACGTGAACGAAGCCGGGAAGCCTCGCTCATTCTCGCTTTTGAAAATACCAGAGGCGGTTTGCCGGCGAGCCTGCTCATTAGGTGGTCGACGTATTCGAGCTTGGACAAAGCTTTCCAGTCTTGATACTGGCGCTTCCAATCCACCCCGGGCGTAAGCCAGATGGCAAGGGTCTCGGCAAAGTCCTCCTCGGGGTGGCTCTGCGCATACCAGCCCTCCAGGTGGCGCACGAACCTTTTGCTGTAGGGGCGGGCGCGAAAACTCTCCGAATATTCCAACGACGGAGAACCGAAAAGTTTTTGCCAGTGGCGATCTTTTTCGAGTAGGAACGTGTGATTTAAGACGTGGCCCATCTCATGACGTAAAAGCCGCATGCACCAGGACTCGGTGCCGCCTTCGATTTCCAGCATCATCTTTTCTTCGAGCTTTTTGAGCCGCGGATGAGCCAGATAGAAGGGAATCGCGATGGTAGCCGACCCCTCGGGGCAGAACCATTCGTTGCTTAAGTAGCAAACGGGTTTGAAGGAGATTCCTTTTGCAGCGAGCTCGCGATAGAAATTCTCAATCCGTGGTTCGAGCTCAGTGCCGGGTATCTTGAGCTTTAGGTCGCAAATGCGCATCCGCAAAAGCTCGTCGTCGCTTAAGCCGCCAAGCTCCGGAACCCCGGCGGGTGCTGCTGGCCCGGTGGCCAGCTTCTCTTTGTTCTCGGCTGTTTCCATGCGGCGTTATTTTAGCAGAGTGGCCGGAAACCGGCCACTCTATCGTTGCTCAACGACGGTTGGAGTTGCGGAGAATTTGGGATCTCGGGCGCGGGAAGTGAAAACACGCAGATATACGCGTCTCGATTATGGCGCTACGGTTCCCGGCTTTTACGGCCGTACATAGAGTGGGGGTCCGATTGACGGTATGCCTCGGGCGGGACGTGTCTGCGCTTACATCGTCAGCACGATCTTGCCAAAGTGCTCGCGCCCTTCGAGATAGCGCTGGGCCGCCCGGGTTTCCGCCAAGGGGAAGGTTTTGCCGATCACGACTTGAAACTTCTTCTCCTGAACCAACTTGAGAATCGCGTCGAGCTGCCGTAAGTCCTGCGGCCTGGCCTTGAGATGGTTCGTGATGGAAAAGCGCGTCGCTCTGCGTCCCTCGGTCAAAACGGGAGGCGGGTCGGGAATCGGCCCGAAGGCGCCGCCGATGGAAAATAGGCGCCCGCCGGGCGCCAGCACCTCCAGGCTCTTTTCGTAGACTTCGCCGCCGACCATTTCCAGCACTACGTCAACGCCGCGGTTCCCTGTGACGCGCGTGACTTCCGGAACGAAATCGGTTTCCGAAACGTCGATGGTCACGTCCGCGCCCAATTTGCGCAGTCGGCGCGCCTTTTCTTCGCTGCCCGTGGTAGCGACGACTTTCGCCCCAAGGTACTTCGCGATCTGGATCGCCGCGCTGCCCACGCCGCTGCTGCCGGCTTGAATCAGCAGGCATTCCCCCGGCTTGAGTTTTCCATCTTCTAACAAGCCGAACCACGCGGTGAGGAAGACCGTCGGAATCGCCGCCGCCTGTGCGGAGCTGATCCCATCCGGTACCGGCCGCACCTCGGAAGCTTTCGCGACGGCATACTCGGCGTAGCCGCCGGTGCCCGTGTAGGCGACGACGTGGTCGCCGACTTTGAAGTCTTTGACGGTCGCACCGATTTTTGCGATCGGTCCGGCGAACTCGCGCCCGGGAATGATCGGCAGCTGGTCGGGCGAGACGCGATATGTGCCTTTGCGCAATCCGAGGTCAGCGCGATTCAAAGCCGCAGCTTCGACTTTGATCAAGATTTCATCCGCGGCGGGCTCAGGCGTCGGAACGTCTTCGTATCGGAGAACTTCTTCTGTGGGGCCGAATTCGTGGATCCGAATGGCTTTCATCTGAGACTCCAATATTATAAAGATCGACCAGTAATCAGAATATCCGGGTCAAAGTTGTGCTGTCAATCGACGTTGGGAATTAAACTGTTTCGATTCATGTGACAGCCTTGGCAAGGTCATTAGTATTCCGACTGGAAAGGAAGAATGACGATGAAAATCGCAGTTATTGATGACTATCAAAATGCATTCCCCACGCTCAAATGTTACTCGAAGCTCAGGGACCATGAGGTCATGATTTACACCGACACGGAAAAAGAGCCGGCACGGCTGGCAGAGCGTTTGAAGGATGCTGAAGCGGTGGTTCTGACGCAGCAGCGGTCGCGCTTTCCGCGCGCCGCAATCGAACGGCTGCCTAAACTCAAACTCATCAGCCAAACGGGACGAGCCACGGCGCACATCGATGTCGCGGCGTGTACGGAGCGCGGCATCGTCGTGTCGGCAGGTGGGGCAGGCAATCCACACGCGACGGCGGAACTGACCTGGGCGCTCATTCTGGCCGCGCTGCGGCATATTCCCTACGAAGTCAGACGATTGAGAGAAGGCCACTGGCAATCGACGTTGGGTATCGCCGTGCAACACAAGACATTGGGAATATACGCTCTCGGCAGGATTGGCAGCATCGTGGCGCGCGTGGGACAGACGTTCGGCGCGCGGGCGCTTTGTTGGGGACGGGAAGGCTCGACGGCACGAGCGCGAGAAGCGGGCTATGAAGTTGCCAAGAGTCGGGAGGCTTTCTTTGCCGGGGCCGATATCTTGAGTTTGCATCTCCCGCTTAACAAGGAGACCCAGGGTATTGTCACCGCCTCGCCCAAGGCGCGCTCGTCAATGCGCTCAAAGCCGGGCGACCCGGTATGGCTGCAGTCGATGTCTATGAAGACGAACCCGTGCTCGGCGCCGCTCACCCGCTACTTAAAATGGATAACGTGATCTGCACGCCTCATCTGGGTTACGTCGAAAAGGATACCTATGAGGATTACTACGGCGTGGTGGTCGACCAGATTGTCGCCTATGCGGCCGGCAATCCGATAAACGTGGTAAATCCCGAAGTGATCGCTAAGAAATAACAAAACAACTGCTCGTTCGGACTACTTTACGTCCGAATCGATTTTGAAATAAGAGCTGCCCATCCCGTTTGATCTCTGCTTCGATCAGCCGGAGACAGGTCTAACGCCGGGAGTACTTGTGTCTGGCTATTTTGGGTTTTATTCTTACAATTTCGACCGAGTCAATTCAGCCGAACTTAAGGTGTAATATCGATGCGGATCCTCGTCGTCGAAGATGACAAAAAAATTGCTTCATTCGTGATCAAAGGGTTGACAGAGTCGGGGTTTGCCGTCGACCATGCCGAGAATGGAGAAGATGCGCTCCACCTCGCTCTTTCGGCGTGCTACGACGCTGCGGTGTTGGACATCATGCTGCCCAAGCTGGACGGGTTGAGCGTCGTTGAAGAGCTGCGACGTCAAAAAATTTTCACCCCGGTCATTATCTTGAGCGCCAAGCGCTCCGTCGATGATCGAATTAAAGGCCTGCAAGCCGGCGGCGATGACTATTTGACCAAGCCCTTCTCATTTGCAGAACTGCTGGCGCGCGTGCAGGCTTTGCTTCGCAGGAGCGGCCAATCAGGTGAGCCTACCCGTTTGGAAGCCGGGGAGCTTTCGTTGGATTTGTTGACCCGTGAAGTTGTGCGATCCGGTAAGAAGATCGATCTCCAACCACGGGAATTTTCCCTCCTGGAATATCTGTTGCGCAACAGCGGCAAGGTGCTGTCCAAGATGATGATTATAGAACATGTGTGGGGTTACGATTTCGATCCGCAGACGAATGTTGTCGACGTGCTCGTGTCCAGGCTGCGTAACAAAGTCGACCGCGATTTCGAGAAGAAATTTATCCGGACGTACAGGGGAGTAGGATATGCCCTTCGGGTCTCTTAATCGGCTACATAAGAAGCTCGGGTTCCGCCTGACGCTCTGGTACTCCGCGATTTTTATCGTTAGTTCTGTAACTCTCTCGATCATCTCGTACAGTTTTCTCTCTTCATCCTTACGCGACAATCGCAAAACCATTCAGGCAAAGCTCGAACAGGTTACTGCTCTTGGTCGCGAAAGCGGCGTTACAGCCATTGAAAGGATAGCCACAGCCGGGCCGGCTCCAAACCGTCGCAGCAGCGCGTTTTTCATTCGTGTTTTGGACCCTAAAGACAAAGTCGTTTTTCTAAGCAGCCCAAAGCTATGGCAAGAATTTGAAGTCGAGACGCTGGATCATCAGTCTGCCTACGGCGCATGGCAGTACGTTCCCTCCAAAAAAGACGGCGACCTAATGGAACTGACCTCTGCGCCTCTTCCCAATGGATTTACAGTACAGGTCGGGAAACCGTTAGAGGACCGAAGCGAAATTCTGGAGCACTATCGCGACACCATTGTCGGCGTGATTTCCGGGATGATTGTGATCGGTTTGGCTGGCGGAGCGTTTTTCGCATTTCGCGCCCTGCGGCCGGTCCGCGATCTTATACAGACAACCCAATCCATTGTGTCAACGGGACGGATAGACGCCCGTGTGCCCGAAAGCGGTTCCGGGGATGAGCTGGATGAGCTAACAAAACTTTTTAATCGAATGTTGGAGCGGATCGAGACACTGATCAGGGGAATGAAACAGGCGTTGGATAACGTTGCCCATGATTTGAGAACCCCAATGACCCGCCTGCGAGGCGCCGCCGAAGTGGCTTTGCAGGCCTCACCCAGTGAAGAACAGCTTCAAGAGGCACTGATCAACTCTGTTGAGGAGTCCGACCGAATTCTGAAGTTGCTCGATTGCTTGATGGATATTTCAGAGGCCGAGACGGGAACCATGCGACTCCACTTCGAGACCATTAAAGTTTCAGTTCTTGTTGAGGAGATCCTCGACTTGTATCAGTACGCTGCAGAAGAGAAGAATGTCTCGATATCCGTTGAATGCTCGAAGGACCTGGTGATCACAGCCGATCGGAACCGGCTACGCCAGGTTTTGGCTAATTTGCTGGACAACGCGATCAAGTATAATTCCACAGGCGGGCACGTATTGATCAATGTCCGGCAAGAGCAACAGGAGATGATCGTCGTAGTCAACGACAAT
>WNGN01006124.1_pt1 | contig 10874 bp, 7 predicted proteins | sample 5400561 | NCBI WGS metagenome assembly WNGN01 (sample SAMN13153379, study PRJNA577476) | soil metagenome | isolation source: 115 cm soil or saprolite under Garry oak tree replicate 2 | place: USA:California | collected 2016-06-15 | reverse complement strand
CTTCGTGGTGTTGCCCCCCTTCGCCTGGCTCGCAAAACGGGCTGCGCGAAGAGAGTCCCCTGGGTGGTTCCCCGTTTCCTCTGAACGCAACGGTTCCCTCAGAAGGCAGTACTGAAACTTGAACATACTCGGTATTTCTGCGCACTACCATGATTCGGCTGCTGCGCTAGTTATCGATGGTGTCCCTTTCTGCGCCGTCCAGGAGGAGAGGTTGTCGCGCCGCAAAGGCGATGCCACCTTTCCGCTGTTAGCGATCGAGTGGTGCCTTGAGCATGCCGGCCTCGAGCCCGACGCGCTCGACGCCGTGGTCTTCTATGAACGACCGATGTTGAAGTTCGATCGGATTCTCACGTGTGCCTTGCGAGCTTTCCCTCACTCGTGGCGCACGTTTCCGAAGGCCATGAGGAACACTCTCGGCGAGAAGGTTTGGATGCGCGGCATCATCTCGTCACGATTGGGTATCCCCGGAAAAAAGGTTTTATTCACTGAACACCACCAGTCACACGCTGCGGCGACATTCCTTACCGCACCGACGAATCGCGCGGCAATCCTGACAGCTGATGGCGTGGGTGAATGGGCGACACTTTCGGTTGGACGCGGTGAACAGAATGCAACGGGGGGCACCGAGATTAGCCTGCTGCGCGAAATCAGGTTTCCGCATTCGCTGGGAATGCTCTACTCGACCTTCACCGCGTACCTCGGCTTCAGGGTGAATGAGGACGAGTACAAGGTTATGGGACTCGCCGGCTATGGCCGTCCGACAATGGTTGACAAGGTCCGGCAGCTGATTCGACGCACTTCAGATGGCGGGTTCTCGCTTGATCTTGATTACTTCGAATACCACACGACGGCCAGGCGTTCATACTCGGAGCGATTCATTGACCTCTTTGGCCCCGCACGCGATCCGTATACGCCGATCGATTTGAAAACTGCGGATGGGGCGCGCTTTGCCGATTGTGCGGCCAGCATTCAACAGGTTTTGGGAGACACACTGGTAGAGCTAACCCGGGCGCTGCACCAGGAGACTGCGCTTCCCGATCTATGTTTGGGAGGTGGCGTGGCGCTGAACGGTGTAGCCAACGCACGCATTCTTGCCGAGTCTGGTTTCGAGCGCCTCTTTGTTCCGCCGGCGCCCGGTGATGCTGGCTGCGCGTTAGGCGCGGCACTTTATGCTGATCGGATCTATTTCGGCAATCCGCATCGTGAAATGCCCGACCATCCTTTTTGGGGGCCTTCAATAGACGGGGACGATCTGGCGCGGATCGCGCAAGAAGATGGGCACCTGGTGGATCAACTCGATGATCGTCTGCTGATTGATCAGATTGCCGACGATCTCGCCTCAGGTCATATTATCGGATGGATGGATGGCGCACTTGAGTTCGGCCCGCGCGCCCTTGGTCATCGCAGCATCCTCGCCGCGCCTCATGCGATCGAAACGCGTGATCAACTCAACCGGGAAATTAAGTTCCGCGAGGAATTCCGGCCATTTGCTCCAGTCGCGCCAATCGAAGCAGCGGACAAATACTTTGAATTGACGCCGGGTGGGACGCGCTTGTCGCGGTTCATGTCGGGAGTCTTCCCAGTGAGGCCGGAATGGCGTTCACGCCTGCAGGCCATCACGCACATAGATGGCACGGCGCGATTGCAGTCGCTGGAGCGCGTTATGGCGCCGCGTCTCTACTCGCTGCTGGAGGCCTACGGGCAGCGCACAGGCATCCCCGTCTTGCTGAATACCTCGTTCAATCTGGCTGGAGAACCAATCGTCAATCGCGTTGCGGAAGGCTACTCGACGTTTCTCCGCTCTGGCATCGATGTACTGGTGGCGGGCCAGACCAGAGTAACGAAGCGCGCATCGGCGCGACGGAAGGAGGATTCGACGTGCTTAAAAAGCGTGGCAAAATCCAGCGCGGGGTAATCGTGTTCGGCAGCACATTCGGATCGATGGCCGAGCTCGCGCGCGGTCTGTGGCGGAGTGATTCGCACCGCCGCTGGCTGGTACCGCTGGCAATTTTTCTCTGTCTGACGGGGCTACTCCTGATCGTAGCCACAACTGTGGAAGCGTTGGCTCCGTTCATTTACGCAATCTTCTAGTCGGTGAACGGCTTGCCTCAAGAGTCTCCGATCATTCAATCGGAGGATACTTAGGCATCGCCGCAGAGCGGCGAAATATTTATAGCAAATAGTAGCCCTTGATGTCCCTTTATCCGAATTGAGCAAAATGTTCCGCGTTTTGCTCAATTCGAAGGTAAAACAAATGAGGCAGAATTCTATAAATATTTCGTGCCTACGGCACGATCTTCCGATCTTCCTAGCAGGCTGCTGAGAAAGTCTTCACGGAGGGAGAGCGGGCAAAATTTGGAGTGCGCCGACAACGGCGGCGCTTTGGATTTCTTAGCATTTCGGTATCTGCGAATCCAAAGCGGCGTCGCGCTGCGCTTGCCGCCGCACTCCAAATATGTTTTTCAGCACCCTGCTAGGGCTTGGGTACATTTGAGGCAAAGCCGTCGGTGAACAACTTCCTGGAGCATCTGATCTGTCCTGCATGTTCCGGCGCGCTCACCGCGGAGTGGTTGTGCACGAACTGCGGTGCGCAGTATGAGGCGCCAGGAGGAATTCCTAATTTGCGGATCGCTAGTGACGCGCGGGTTGAGTCTGTGCGCCGGTTTTACGATGGCCCGGGCGGATCGTCTGGTAATCGGCGCCGATCTGACGCGCACATCACTCGAGTTGGCCGTGGCCGCAGCACATCGCTTCAAACTTGATCGCGTCCTCTTCCTCGAGACTGACCTCCATCGCCCAGGTTTGCGTCCAGGGTCATTCGATGTCGTCTATTCCTCCGGCGTCTTACACCACACACCAAATCCGCGCGCGGCGTTCGCCAGCATCGCGCAGCTCGCCCGGCCAGGCGGGATGATCGTGCTCGGGGTCTACAATGCGATCGCGCGCATTCCGCACCAGCTGCGTCGAATGATTGCCCGCTGGTCACATTATCGGTTGATCCCGTTCGATCCAGTACTGCGCAGTCGAAAGAACGAACCAGCTCGACGCGAAGCGTGGCTCCGCGATCAGTATCTACATCCGGAAGAGCATCGCCACACGCTCGGTGAAGTTCAGAAGTGGTTTGTGGAAAACGATGTCGAATTTGTCCGCGCATATCCCAGCGCACTCATTGGCGAAGATCCTGACAACCTCTTCGCGTTCGCCGCCGACAACTGGCTACTCGAGGGTTGGCTGGCGCAACTTGGCTGGATTCACGCGCTCGGACACGAGGGTGGCCTCTTCGTGACTGTAGGCCAGCGTAGATAAGTGTCTGCCGATAGCAGATTACCCGACTAATTCATCGGCGCGTCCCGGTCTTAATTTCTGGCATCGGCTGGAGTGGTTGAATTCAAATCGATTTTGACTCGCATCGGACTTAACTTCCCTATTTCAATCAGCCACAGCCAACGTACAGATAAACATTGGGACACTAGTGATAGCCTTTAGTAAACTAGACTAATTTCCAAATTCCTGCCGATACTTTTCCCACTGAGCTTTTTGCTCAATCATGAACTGAATGAATTCGGGCGCCTCTCTGATCCGATTCAAGAAAGGATCGCGCGCGAAGAGCGGATAATTGGGAAAGCCGGTAGCGGCAGTTTCTTTTAACCATTTAACGGCTTCGTTACTGTTCCCGGCGAGGGCATAGATGCAGGCAGCGTCATAGGTGGCGTGATGCCGACTCAGGTAATTGGGCTGGATTTTAGCAATGATTCCTGGGACCCTTGTCTCTGCCTCGTGAAAGTCTCCTCTCAGTGCAAAGAGTAAAGCCATTAAAAGGTCCGGGTTATCGGGCGTTCTTGGTAATCTCTCGTCAATCACTTTCTGAGCCTCATCCAAACGGCCCTTTCTCAGAAGATACCAGGGCCCGGGCCGTTCTGCGGTCGGATAGAGTTTTTGACCGGCGGAAAAGAGCTCGTCCGCATCGGCGCGAAGGTAAGGCAAGATCCAGGTCAAATCTTTAAGACTCTGGCTCGTGGGATCGATACTTAGAGCGCGCTGCAATTCTCGCGATGCCTCATCTTCAAGTCCGATGTGTCCATACAAGGCCGGCAGGTCGGCGCCGCTAAGGTTTGGGTTGAGCTGCTTTGCCAGAAGCAACTCACGAATAGCTGCCTCGTTCTGGTAGCCTTCGTACGCGCTCCAGAGCAGTAAGGCACGGGCTACGTGAGTCTCGGCAAGCTTTGGACCGAGTTCCTGTGCCCGCTTGATCTCTCCCCGCGCAAGCTCAGCCCATTTAGGCTCTGCGGGCTCAATAAACAAAGCTATCCACACGTAAGCGAAAGCTAGCTGAGCATGCGCCAGAGCATAGTTAGGGTCCGCCTCGATCGCTTTCTTAAAAAAGTCGATGGTAGTCTGCATCTGCAGCATGGAGTGCTCGCCACGCTCATCAAGGCTGAAGTTACCTTTTATGTAAAACTGGTACGCGATTGGGTTCGTTGGGTACTTGCTATTCGAGCCAGCCTGCTGCTCCGAATCGAAGCGAAGCTGTAGTCGCGTAGCAACCTGCTGCGCGACCTTGTCTTGAATCGCAAAGATGTCAGCGGCGTTCATGTCAAAACTATCGGCCCAGAGCGAAGCCCCGTCGCTTGCTCGCAAAAGGTTGACGCTCACGCGCAGCCGGTCCCCGGCGCGCTGCACGGTTCCTTCGAGGATCGCATCTGCATTTAGTTGACGCGCGGCCGCCATGCTGTCGGCGTCCTCCTTAACATACTTCAGAACGGCACTCGTTGGCCGCACCGTTAACTGTCCGGTCTGACTGAGTCGCCTGATGACCGCATCGGCTATCCCAATTCCCAGATAGTTGTCCCCGGTGTCGAGCGATCTGAGTGGCAACACGGCGAGCGATTTGATTTCAGTGGGAGCGGGCGCGACAACGTGTTTCAGACGCCAGACGTAAATAAATACGCCAGTGGCAATTGCCAAGAGCATTACCGCGGCGATTGCAGTTGCACCGCGCTTATGGCTCTTGACTTGTTTGACGATGTATTCGGCGCTCGAAGCCGGTTGGGTTCCAGGGGCGGCTTCCGAGGTTATGTTCTTTGTAATGTTTACGTCTCGGTCTGAAGTAGAAGCTCCTAACTTCTCAGACGAGGCGGTGCGCTCCATACCGGCTTTGAGTTCCAGCGACTGTTTCAGCCGCTTCAGATCAATCAGCAAGTCCTTACTGTTTTGGTAGCGCTCTTCTCTGTTCTTGGTCAGTGCTTTCTCGGCGATCTCTTCCAGACGTTCCGGCACCACGCGTGAGTAACGCGCCAGTGGAGGGGGGCGCTCTTTCGACAAAATCCCAGAGATGATTTCATTTGAGGTGGCGGCTACGAATGGTGAGGAGCCGGCAATCATCTCGTAGAGCACAACGCCCAGGCTCCATATATCGGTGCGCTCATCGACTGCGTCTCCGCGCGCTTGTTCGGGTGACATATAAGCCACTGTGCCCATGACAACTCCGGGCGCAGTGTTTGCGCGCATCCGCGTTTCGGCTTTGCTGTCTATCTCGGCTCTTGCAGATCGTGTTAGAGACATCTTCGCCAATCCAAAGTCGAGCACTTTCACCAGGCCGTCGTCACTTCGAATCATGATGTTCTCTGGTTTAATATCGCGATGCACGATATTTACTCGATGCGCGGCGACCAGGGCCGAGGCAACCTGAATTGCAATATCGAGCGCGTCATCAATGTCTATTCCAGACTGCAAGCGTTCACGTAGTGTCTTACCTTCGATGAATTCAGTCGCGATATATCGGCGTCCTTCGGCTTCGCTGATCTCGTGTATCGTTAAAATGTTCGGATGGTTAAGCGCAGACGCAGCGCGCGCTTCCTGTTCAAAGCGACCCAGGCGTTCGTGATCCTGCGTGAAGTTCGTCGAGAGAAATTTAAGCGATACTCTCCGATGTAGTTTTGTATCTTCGGCGAGGTAAACCCTTCCCATTCCACCTTCGCCGATTAACCGCATGATCCGGTAATGAGCAATATTCTTTCCGGCTTTGAGTTCCACGCCATCAACTAACATCTCAGCCGCAGCTTGATACGCAGGCGTATCCACAAAGTTACTTGTCTCTTCGTGAGACTTAATCAGCGACTCGACCGCCTGGCGCAAAGAGGCATTGCCGTCGCAAGCGTGATCGAGATAGGTGTGTCGCTCAGCCGGCGCGAGGGCCACTGCCGCGTGAAAGATCTCTTTCAGGTTTTCCCAATGTCGGTCGGGCATAATGGTCCATCGATCCGCGTAGCGGCGCAATGTTTATAAAATGCCGCTCAACAAAAATCCATCGAGCTCCGTGAGGAGCGAAATGTTCTGCCGCCCATCCCATAAATGGGCTCCATGCAAACAAAAGCAGACGCGTCTATAAACATTTCGTGCCTACGGCACTGCGAACAGAGGGCTTCGAAATCACGCGCCGCTCATTTCACTTCGCAGCCACGCGCGCGCAAACGTCCAATCGTGCATCACGGTTCCAGGCGAGACGTGCAAGACATTGGCGGTTTCTTCAATGCTTAGTCCGCCAAAAAACCTCAGTTCGACGATCTGGCCCTGGCGCGCATCGATCGTCTCCAGCATCTTGAGCGCGGCCTCAAGCGCAACCACGTTAGCCGACTGCTCGTCCGCCAAACTAGTCGCTTCATCGAGTGGAACCTGGATCAGGCTGCCGCCGCGTTTGGCAGCGTTTCGCTTGCGCGCGTCGTCCACCAGAATCCGCCGCATCAACCTGGCAGCAATACCAAAAAAATGGCTCCGATTCTCCCAACGTGTCTCTGGCTGGTCCACCAAACGGAGATAGGCTTCATTAAGTAAGGCAGACGTCTGCAGAATGTGTCCGGGTCCCTCGCGCCGCAGGTGCTGATGCGCCAGGCGGTGGAGTTCATCGTAAACCAAAGGCATCAACTGCTCCAGTGCAGTTTCATCACCTTCACCCCATTTCTTCAAGAGCGCAGTGACCTGATGCGGCGCGATTGTCATTAGAGGTTTCCCGCCCGATTTGCGCATTAGTAAGTAGAGCAAAGAATAGCAGCACTCGCAGCGAGCGCGCCAGACGTGGCCGGGCGCGTATGCACGCGACGGCAAATGAAGTAGTCGTGAGTTTGGCGGCGAATCCACGCTATAAGGTTGATCGCGACGGAGGAATAGATGTGGTTCACCAAGTCACAAATTCGTAAATGCGAGCGAGCACACCTGTCGGCTTTTCGCATGCCCGTTCCGAGTCGAATGGTATCGAACGGGGAATACATGCCCGTGCTCCAGACGCCAGACCAGAAGAGGGTGGAGGAAAAGATCATCGGCATGGCCGATGCTAATTCCAAACGAGTAGGGATGACGCGCCGAGATTACCTGCGTAGCAGCTGCGGCATGGCAGTAGCATTTCTTGCGATGAATAGCGTTTTCGGTAAGTTCTTCTCGGTAGATCCAGTAGAAGCCTTCGAGCCGGAAGCTGCCGCTCTGGGCAGCGTACCAAGAGGTACATTCATCTTTGACGACCAACTTCATCACGTCAGCGATACGTGGTCCAATCCGATCGTTTTGGTTCTCCGCACGACTGCTGCAGGGTTCGGTCCGCCGTTTGGGTTGAACCAACAGATGATTCCCTGGAACCCGGCTCTGGTGGGAACGCAGATCGATTTCGCATCTGTTTCGTTCAACAACTTCCTTAAAGAAGTCTTTCTGGACAGTGTAACCACGATGGGATTGATAGGCGGCGCCGCGAGCAATCCCGGCGAGCCTGCAGTTTTACCGGCTGATGCAATGGCGGCTACCCGCGACAGAGTGAACGCGTTCTTCGGATCTCAACGATTGCTCAGTCAAGGCACGATCTTCCCATCGATCGGGACCATCACACCTCCGGTGGCCGGTGAATTACCGAACCTTGAAGAGATGCAACGTCAAGTGGAAGTAAACAAGATTGTGTCGTGGAAAGGATATCCCATCGGTGACTTCGTCGCAGTCGGCGAAGGACGTTTGACATATCCTTGGAACATCGATGATCCGGTCGTTACCTATCCCGTCTGGCGGAAATCGCAGGAGCTTGGAATTAAGATCGTAAGTCTCCACATGGGGCTTAATCCACCCGGCATGACGCCCGAGCATGAGGATCATGGCCATCCGCGTCACCTGGCAGCCGCTGCCAAAGACTTCCCACAAATTACATTCGTTGCTTACCATGCAGGCCTTCGTCCATTCCTGGACGACACATCTTCGGCGGAGCAACTCAACGCCAGCATTGCGGCCGATCAAAACCCACCGCAAGTGGACTGGGTTACTGACCTTGCATTCATCGAAAAAAACTTCCGCCGTAAACTCCCGAATGTGATGGCAGAGCTGGGAACAACCTTTGCCTCGTCGGTTGTTATATTCCCTGAGCTAACAGCTCATATGCTCGGCCAACTCCTGAAAGGGTTAGGTTCCAAACGCATCCTTTGGGGAACAGACTCAATGTGGTATGGGTCTCCACAATGGCAGATCGATGCCTTTTGGCGCTTCCAGATACCGGAGCGGCTGAGGGAGAAATTCGATTACCCAGAACTAGACGAAGACGCCAAACTGCGGATTCTTGGACTCAATTCGGCAAAACTTTACGGGATAAAAATCGACCGGCGCAATGATTCGAAGGATCAGGATGATCGGCTCACAAATATGAGGACTGATTACCAGATCTTTCAAAAGGAAGAGGGACCTGCTCGAAGCAATGCAGCCTACGGATGGATCCGGACGAAGGCGTGAGGGAAGGAGAACAATCCGGGGCCGAGTCGGCTTTGTCGTCGCACCGATTTGATTAATGCTTCTAACGATAACTGGTTGTGACCTGATGCGCCGTGGTTGTCATTAGAGGTTTTCCCGCGCGATTTGCGCATTACTAAGCAGAGCAGAGAATAACAGGACTCGCGCACCCATGCCAAAGTAATCTTTGGCGGCCAGCGAGAGGAATTCATGGCCAAAAGGAAACGAATTCGGTTCGCTTTGACCCGATAAGACACGATGAGGAGATGTCGAAATGAAGACTAACGTCACTACCAAGAAGCTACCATATGTCCTGATTGTTATGGGTCTTCTTTTGTACTGCGTATCGATCGATGGAGCTCAAGGGGCCACAAAGGTGGCGGCATCACCAACAACGGGAAACCAGTATCTGGTTGAGTTCAAAGGCGCGCGATTGCCAAGCGACCTCCAGAAGCGCATCGCGGCTTTGGGCGGTAGAATCATCGATACATTTCCGGAGATGAACGTGGCCCTTATTGCAGACTTGACCGACGAAGCGGCCGCTGCATTAGAGTCCCAAGCGGATGTAGCCGACGTTACGTTGGATGAATTTGTCACAGCTCCGCGTGAGCTTCGCAAAGGGGCCGGTCAACTGCCACCCAATCCAATAACTACATCAGCATCTCAACCGGAATTAGCCTCTTTTTACCCATATCAGTGGGACAAACGCGTCATAGCCGCCGACCGGGCCTGGCAAGCCGGTTTCCTCGGCAGCCCGGATGTGCGACTGGCTATGATCGACACCGGAATAGACCCCACGCATCCGGAGCTTGTGGGACTTATCGACGCCAGCCGCTCAATCTCTTTTTGTCCTGCAGAAACACCGATCGTGGCACAGCAGTTCCCCGGTTACCCAGCATGGACAGACCTCGTGGGGCACGGTACATTCACAGCCGCGATCGCCTCAAGCCATTCAAATTTGCTAGCCGGCGTTACGTCCCGAACTACACTCATGGCGATCAAGGCTCTGGGCATCGTTCCGTGCCGAGCGTCAAGTATTTTTCGTGGGATCATCTACGCGGCGGATCATGGCGCCGATGTCATTAACATAAGCGCGGGCAGCGCGTTTCCATTTCCCCGTGCCAGCTCAAAGAACTTCACTCACTACGATCACCTGGCTGTGCAGTACGCGCTTGTGAAAGGCGTTTCGGCCGTGGTAGTGGCCGCTGGAAATTCGTCTTTGGACTTCGATCACAGTGGCAACCTGGAGAATGAATTTTGCGACGTGCCCGGAGTGATTTGTGTTTCAGCTACAGGGCCGACCGACTCGGGACCGCTGTTGTTAGGGCCGTTCCAAAACATCGATGCTCCAGCCTTTTACACAAACTTCGGCGTATCCGCTATTGATGTAGCAGCTCCGGGAGGGAATATTTCCTTCGATAGCCAAGGCAACATCGTTGGCATCTCATGGATATTCAGCGCTTGCGCAACTACTGACAGAGAATTCGATGCCAGCGGGAACCTCATACCCGGTTTTTGCACGGGCAATGGCATTACAACAGCCGGTGAAATCGGGACAAGCTTCGCTGCACCGCATGTTGCCGGTCTGGCAGCATTACTAGTGAGTCAACTAGGTCATGGAAAATCTGCCCAGGTTCGGGCTGCAATCGAAAATAGCGCTGATGATCGCGGAAAGCCGGGCGTTGATCCTTATTACGGCCACGGAAGGATAAATGTCGCTCGCGCACTCGGTCTGCCTTGAGTCACGTAAAGCAGGCTACCGTGCAACAGCGGTGGAAGAGTCTCTCGAATACGTCGAGTTGCGTTATCAGAGCGGTTTCCCGTGCGATTTACACATTAGTAATTGGAGGATTAGGAAGAACCCGATGAGATCAAACTCCAATCGAGGGAAATGAGATCGCTTATCCTCAAACATTTGATTAATGTTTTGAAGAATTACTGAAGAAAAGTGGAGCGGGCGACGAGGCTCGAACTCGCAACTTTCAGCTTGGGAATCAAACTCTTCGATCCTTTATTTTCAATACTTACAAAATCGCTCAGCAAAAATCAACGCGCATGCGACGCATAGAGTGCATGTGTTGCCTGATTTGCATGTCGCTGAGGGACGTTTGCGGGACGGTTTAGTT
>WNGN01013110.1_pt1 | contig 10876 bp, 8 predicted proteins | sample 5400561 | NCBI WGS metagenome assembly WNGN01 (sample SAMN13153379, study PRJNA577476) | soil metagenome | isolation source: 115 cm soil or saprolite under Garry oak tree replicate 2 | place: USA:California | collected 2016-06-15 | reverse complement strand
GCCTTCGGGCAGCTGCTGCGGGACTTCCTGGCCGGGATCGACCGGGAAGCCGATCCTGGAACTAAATCTACAAGTCTCCAAAGGAACAAAGCAGCAAAGTGATGAATCGACAAAGTGACAAGTCGCCAGAGCCCTCCGCGCCGGCACCAGCGCCGGCGGCGCCGGAGGGCGCGGTGGCCCCTGCGCCGCGGGGGCGGGGGTTGGCGCGGGTTGCGATCGTGGGGCGGCCGAATGTCGGCAAGTCGACGCTGGTGAACCGGATACTGGGGCGGCGGGCGGCGATCACGCAGGAGACGCCGGGGGTGACGCGCGACCGGGTGACCTATCAGGCGGAGTGGGCGGGGCGAGCGTTCGAGCTGGTCGACACGGGCGGCTGGGAGCCGCGGGCCAAAGGCTTGCAGGCACGGGTGGTGGCGCAGGCGGAGCGGGCGATGGCAGAGGCGGACCTGCTGGTGTTCGTGGTGGACGCGACCACGGGCATCAGTCCGGAGGACGCGGCGATCGCGGCGCGGCTGCGGCGCGGCGAGGTGCCGGTGCTGCTGGTGGCCAACAAGGTGGACGGCCCCGGCCTGGAGCCGCAGATCGGCGGGTTCTGGTCGCTCGGGCTCGGCGAGCCGCTGCCCGTGTCGAGCCTCCACGGCCGCGGCTCCGGCGACGTGCTCGACGCGATCGTCGAGCGCCTCGGCCCGGAGCGGCGCCAGGCTCCGGACGACGACCACCCGGCGGTCGCGATCGTGGGACGGCCCAACGTGGGCAAGTCGAGCCTGCTCAACCGCATGGCCGGCGCCGAGCTGGCGATCGTCGACCCGACGCCGGGGACCACCAGGGACACGGTCGACTCGGTGGTCGAGCACGGCGGCCGCGGCTACCGCGTGGTCGACACCGCCGGGATGCGGCGCTCCTTCCAGCAGGCGGAGGGCGCCGACTACTTCGCGCTGGTGCGCAGCTTCCAGGCGGTCGACCGCGCCGACGTGGCCCTGCTGGTGCTGGACGCTCCGGCGGGCGTGACCGAGCAGGACCAGAAGGTGGCGGTGCGGGCGGTCGAGGCGGGCGCCGGAGTGGTACTCGTCGCCAACAAGTGGGACCTGATGGACGACGAGGCGCGGGAGCGCTTCGACCTCGACCTGGAGCGCAGGCTGCACTTCGTGGACTGGGCGCCGCTGCTGCGCACCGCGGCCCGGACGGGTCGCAACGTGGACAAGGTCTGGCAGCACATCGACGCGGTGCTGGCCCAGCGCGCCCAGCGCGTTCCAACGGCCGCGCTGAACCGCTGGCTCGAGGAGGCGAGCGGCCGCACGCCGCCGCCGCCATCGCGCGGGCGCTCGGTCAAGATCCGCTACGTCACCCAGGCGCGGGTGGACCCGCCGGAGTTCGTGTTCTTCACCACCGGGCCGCTCTCGCCCGCCTACCGCCGCTACCTCGAGCACGACCTGCGGCGCACCTTCGGGTTCGAGGGCACGCCGCTCAGGGTCGTGGACAGGATCCGCAAGCGCGAGGACGCCAGGCCCGGTGCCGGAGGCGGTCGGGGCTCGAGGGAACGCTCGTCGCGCTGAGTCGCTGAGGGCCCTCGATCGGAGAACGTTGGTCGGGACGGCCGGATTCGAACCGGCGACCCCCAGTCCCCCAGACTGGTGCGCTAACCAAACTGCGCCACGTCCCGAAGCGGGCTCAGACTACCACGATCCCATAGGCCCACCCGCCCCCGATCGGCCAGACGGCGCCAGCCCCCCGAGCCCCCCAGCGCCCCTCGGAAGGGTGGGCTACGCTCCTTGAGTATGAGCCAGAGCAGGGACGACCGCCCGCAGGCCCCGGCCCCTGCGGCTGGGTCCAACCAGGGCTCGACGCCCGAGCGCCCGCAGGCCCCGGCCCCCGCGGCCGGGCCGCTGGCGAGCCCCCCACCAGCCCCGGCACCGTCGAGCGCGATCGTCACCGCACCGAACGCCATCTCGCTCGCGCGGCTGCTGCTGATGCCCGTGTGCGCCTGGCTGCTCGCCAGCCAGCACTACGCCACCGGCCTGGTCCTGACCGTGGTGGTCGGGGCGAGCGATTGGGTGGACGGCTGGCTGGCGCGGCGCATCCGCCAGGTCAGCAGGGTCGGCCAGCTCCTCGACCCGTTCGCCGACCGCCTGCTGATCGCCTCGGTGGCGGTCGCGCTGCTGCTGCGCGGCGTGCTGCCGTGGCCGGCGGTGGCCCTGTTGGTCGCGCGCGACCTGGTGCTGCTGGTGGGTTGGCCGCTGCTCAAGCGCCGCGGCGTCGAGCCTCCCGAGGTCGTCTGGGTCGGCAAGGCCGCCACCTTCGACCTGTTGACCGCTTTGCCGACGCTGGTCCTGGGGGAGACCACCTGGGTGGTCGCGACCGCGGCCCACGCGATCGGGGTGGCGCTGCTCTGGTTGGGGGTCGTGCTCTATTACGTGGCTGGCGTGGTGTACGTCAGAATGGCGGTTGATGGGCTCGCGCGGCGCGGAAGCGCCGGAACGTAGCCGTTGGCCTGAAGGCGGGAGCACTCGCCGCTGACGGGAGGCCGCCCGGACGCCGGCTGGATTCGAGTGGTGCCACCAGTCGCCCGAACTTACATGAAGGAACCACGCGACCATCGACTGCAACGCGCTCGAGAGCAGGCGGCTCCCACCGCCGCCCGGACTGAGCCCGGGAGACGGCCTGCCGCAACGCCAAATGACGAGGAGCTCGCCAGATGAAGTCAGTGATCATGGCTGGTGGAGAGGGGACGCGCCTGCGACCCCTCACCGCGAACCAGCCCAAGCCGATGCTGCCCCTGGGCAACCGGCCGATGATGGAGCACATCGTCAGGCACGTCCACAACCATGGCTTCAAGGACATCGTGGTCACCGTCCAGTTCCTGGCGAGCCAGGTGCGCAACTACTTCGGCGACGGCTCCGACATGGGCGTGGACCTCACCTATGCCACCGAGACGACGCCGCTGGGCACCGCCGGCAGCGTCAGGAACGCGGCCGAGCAGCTGCATGACACCTTCCTGGTCATCTCGGGCGATGCCCTCACCGACGTCGACCTCGGCGAGCTGGTCGCCTTCCATCGCCGGTCCGGCGCGATGGGCACGGTCGCGCTCAAGCACATGGAGAACCCGCTCGAGTTCGGCATCGTGATCACCCGCGAGGACGGCCGCATCGAGCGGTTCCTCGAGAAGCCGCACTGGGGGCAGGTCTTCTCCGACACCATCAACACCGGCATCTACGTGCTGGAGCCCGAGGTCTTCGACCACATCCCCGACGGCCCCTCCGATTTCGCCGGCGACATCTTTCCCAAGCTGCTGGAGCTCGGCGCCCCGCTGTACGGCTTCGTGGTCGACGGCTACTGGGAGGACGTGGGCAACCTCGAGGCCTACCAGAAGGCCCACCAGGACATCCTCGACGGACGCGTGAAGGTCGACATCGGCGGCTTCGAGGTGCGCCCGGGCGTGTGGCTGGGCGAGGGCGCGGAGGTCGACCCGGACGCGCGCCTCGACGGCCCGGTGTTGATCGGGGACTTCGCGAAGGTGGAGCGCGACGTCCATCTGCGCGAGTACTCGGTGATCGGTTCCGGCGTGGTCGTCAAGAGCGGCGCCTTCCTGCACCGGGCGATCGTGCACGACAACGCCTACATCGGGCAGGGCGCCAGCCTGCGCGGCTGCGTGGTCGGCCGCAGCGCCGACGTCAAGCGCGGCGGCCGCGTCGAGGACGGGGTGGTCGTGGGCGACAACGCCAACATCGGACACGGCGCCATCCTCCAGCCGAACGTGAAGATCTATCCCTTCAAGACGGTCGAGCCCGGCGCGACCGTGACCAAGTCGATCATCTGGGAGGGCCGCGGCGCCCGCTCGCTGTTCGACGAGCACGGCGTCAGCGGGCTCGCGAACGTCGACGTGACGCCTGAGCTGGCGCTTCGGGTGGCGATGGCGTTCGGCTCGACCCTCAGGAAGGGCTCTAGGGTGACGCTGGGGCGCGACGCCAGCCGGGTCTCGCGGGCGTTCAAGCGGGCGCTGGTGGCGGGGCTCAACGCGACCGGAGTGACCTGCGCGGACCTGGAGCTGGCGCCCGCGCCGGCGGTGCGCTTCTCGGCCACCAAGGCCGGCACCTCCGGGGGCATGTACGTGCGCACCTCGCCTCGGGACAGCCAGTCGATCGAGCTGGCGATCTTCGCCGACGACGGCTGCGACCTGGACGAGGGCGCCAGGCGCAAGCTCGAGCGCACCTACAACCGCGAGGAGTTCCGGCGCGCCTTCGGGCGCGAGATGGGGGAGCTGCGTTACCCGCCGCGCGCGCTCGAGCTCTACACTGCCGCGCTGCTGGACGCCATCGACGTCCGCGTCGTGCGGGAGCGCGGCTTCAAGCTGGTGATCGACGCCGGCGGCGGCACCTCGCTGCTGGTGCTGCCGCACCTGCTGCCGCGGCTGGGCCTCGATACGCTGACCGTCAACGGCCAGTTCGACGAGGCGAGGACCGCCATGGACCCCGGGCAGGTGCGCGCCGACCTGGAGCGCCTGGCCCGGCTGGTGACCGCCTCCGGGGCGGACCTCGGCGTGCGCTTCGACCCGGTCGCCGAGCGGCTCACCCTGGTCGACGAGCGCGGCATGGTGCTGCCGTTCGACCGTGCCCTGCTGCTCTACATCGACCTGGTGGCCCGCTCGGACGAGCCCGGCGACATCGCGCTGCCGGTGTCCACCACCCGCTGGGCCGCGGAACTGGCCGCCAAGCACGGGCGGGCGGTGGTCGGCACCAAGCTGGCCGCCAGCGCGGTGGCGCGCGCCGCCCAGCGGGATGGTGTGGCCTTCGCCGGCGCCGAGGGCGGCGGCTACGCGTTCCCGAGCCTGCACCCCTCCTACGACGGGCTGCTGGCCTTCGGCAAGCTGCTGGAGCTGCTGGCGACCGAGGAGACCGGGCTCTCCAAGGCGGTCGCCGCGCTCCCGGAGGTCGGCCTGGTGCGGCGCCAGATCCCCACACCCTGGGGGCGCAAGGGCGCGATCATGCGCCAGATCGTCGAGGCGGCCAAGGAGCGCCCCACCGACGACACCGACGGCATCAAGGTCTTCCACCGGCCGAAGGGCGGCTCCGGCGCCTCGCGCCCCGACGACTGGGTGCTGGTGATCCCCGACACGGTGGAGCCGGTCACGCACCTGTGGGCGGAGTCGGCCACCATCGCCGATGCCGACGAGCTCGCCGACGCCTACGAGGCGCTCGTCCGGCGTGCGGCCGAGGGCGAGTGAGCGCGGCCACACGCTGCCGCTGAGTTGCCTCGCGCGGGCGCGCGACCGTAACCTCTCCCCGGTTGTCCCGCTGGAGCAAAGGGAGCTGGCCATAGAACGCCGCTCAAGTACCCGCGGCGCGCGCGATGACGGCCCACCGCCGGCGCAGGTGGCGCGGGCGAAGCCCCCAGACATGGCCGGCACTCTCGCGGTCGTCGACGCACCCGCCGCGCCGCTGGGCGGCGCCCGCCGCCTGCGCGGTCTTCCCCGGCCCGTGCTCGCCCTCGTCATCGTGCTCGCCCTGGCCGCCGCCCTCATCGGTGTGGACAGCGCCACCGCCGCCGGCCGCATCCGCCATGGCGTCAAGGTCGGCCACGTCGACCTGTCGGGCCTGACGCCGGCCGCGGCGGCGGTGCGCCTCCAGGCCGCCGCCGGAGCGATCCAGGCGCTGCCGATCGAGGTCGCGGCCGGCTCGGCGAGCACCAGGTGGCGGCGGCGATGGCGGTCGGCCGTCACGGGCTCGTCGACGGCAACCGCGTGGTCGCGTGGGCGCGAGGGGTCGAGATCCCCTGGCGCGCCCGGGTGAACGACGCTGGCCTGGCCACGCTGCTCGCGGATCTGAACAGCCGGGCCGGGCATCCCATCCGCGAGCCGTCGCTGCGGGTGGGCGCCGGCGACCAGCCGACCGTCGAGCTGGTCGAGGGCAGCCCCGGCACCGCGGTGGACGTGGCGGCCGCCCATGCGGCACTGGCCGCGGCGGCGGCCTCCCCAGCCGGCGCCGTGATCGATCTCCCGGTGACCGGGGCGCGGCCGACCGTCACCACCGAGGCCGCCGAGACCGCGCTGACCCAGGCACGGGGCCTGTTGCAGTCGCCGGTGACGGTGCGGGTCGAGGACCAGCGGTCGCAGCTCCAGCCGAGCGAGCTGGCGCCTTTGATCCAGTCCAAGGCGGTCGACGGCGAGCTGCGCGTCGGCCTCGACCAGAAGGGATTGGACCAGCTCCTGCGGCGCAAGGCGCCGTTCGCCTACACGCCGGGCCGCGACGCCAGCTTCCGGATCTCCGGCTCGAGCGTGAGCGTGGTCCCAGCGGTTCCCGGCAGGTCGGTCCAGCCGGGTCCCGCCGCGACCGCGCTGCTGGCGGTGGCGACCCGTGGCGGCGTCGATCGCGACATCGCCCTGCCGGTCGCGAGCATCCAGCCCGAGCTCACCACCGCCAAGGCCAAGGCGTTGGGCGTCACCGAGCGCGTGTCGAGCTTCACCACGACCTTCAGCGCCGCCGACGCCCCTCGCGTCCACAACATCGGGCTGATCGCCGCGTCCATGAACCACAAGCTGATCATGCCCGGCGGCGACTTCTCGATGAACGCCGCGACCGGCGAGCGCACCGCCGCCAAGGGCTACCGCACCGCCCACGTGATCGTGAACGGCGAGCTGGTCGACGGGCTCGGCGGGGGCGTCTGCCAGGCGGGCACCACGATGTTCAACACGGTGCTGATGGCCGGGCTGCCGGTGCTGGAGCGGCGCAACCACAGCCTGCACATCAGCCACTACCCGCTCGGGCGCGACGCCACCCTGAACTGGCCAGGCACCGATCTCAGGTTCCGCAACGACTCGCCGTACGGCATCTACATCACGTCGAGCTGGAGCACGTCGAGCCTCACCTTCACGCTGTGGTCGACTTCCAGGAACTACAAGGTCTCGCTCAGCACCTCGGCCATGCGGAACTTCCGCAGCCCGCCGACCAGGTACGAGGACGACCCCACGATGCCCAAGGGCACCGAGACCGTGGAGGAGGAGGGCTCGCAGGGGTTCGACGTCACCGTCTTCCGCACGGTGACCAAGGACGGCACGGTGGTCCGGCGCGACCAGTTCGTCTCCAACTACGTCCCCTGGACGCGCATCGTCCGCCGCGGCACCGGCGACGCCAAGCCCCCCGGCCCCCTCGACCCGCCCATCCAGCCCGCCCCTGGCGGGTAGCCTGGAGCGGTCGGCGGCCGGCGGTCGCTCGGTGGTTGTCCACAGAGTGTCCCGATGCCCTGGCATGCTCGCGGGACCTGTGCTTGGCTAAGTGCCCGCTCAACCGGTCGACGACCTGAGGCGGCCGGGACGTGACGCGGCGGCTGTCACGCCCTCCGGGGACGTCGACGCATGACGAGGCGAAAGGAATGGCGTACCGCTATGTATCCGGAGGATCTGAGGTACACCCGCGAGCACGAGTGGGCGCGGGTCGAGGGCAATCGCGCCACCATCGGGATCACCGACTACGCCCAGGAGGCGCTCGGCGACATCGTGTACGTCGACATCCCGGCGACCGGCACCGCGGTGACAGCGGGGGAGCGGTTCGGCGAGGTCGAGTCGACCAAATCGGTGTCCGATATCTACAGCCCGGTGTCGGGGACGATCACGGACCGCAACGGTGATCTCGACAAGAGTCCTGAGATCATCAACTCCGACCCATATGGACGGGGTTGGCTCGTGGTGGTCGAGGTGTCCGATGCGGCGCAGATCGACGGGCTCATGGATGCAGAGGCCTACACTAAGCTGGTGAACGAGAGCTGACGGGGGTGACCCTGGGGTCCAGGCGGAGCCCGAGCGGCGACCTGAATCACGACCCCCGCGTGGACGTTGACCCTCTTTCCACCGGTCCTCTACAGTCAGCCACCAAATAGCGCCGCGCAGGGCAGGACCCGAGGCGGCTGGTCATCGGAGCCCGAAGCCCGGAGGGCACAGTATGTTCTGCACCCAGTGCGGTCACAAGAACCCTGACGGCGCCCACTTCTGCGCGAATTGTGGGGCCGCGCTGGTGACTTCCCCCGACGATTCGACCACGACCATCAGCCTCGCGGCGCAGGACCTGGAAGCTGAGGTCGAGGAAGAGGTCGCGGCTCCGGTCGAGGAGCTGCGTGACGGCACGGCGATGCTGGTCGTTCGTCGCGGGCCGAACGCAGGCAGCCGGTTCCTCCTCGACAAGGACGTGGTGACCGCCGGACGGCACCCGGAGAGCGACATCTTCCTGGACGACATCACCGTGTCCCGGCGGCACGCGGAGATCCGGCGCGGGCAGGAGGGGTCCTTCACCGTCCACGACGTCGGCTCGCTGAACGGCACCTACCTCAATCGCGAGCGGGTCGAGGAGGGCGAGCTGGTCGGCGGGGACGAGCTCCAGATCGGCAAGTTCAAACTGGTCTTCTTCGCCGGAGGTCGACCGGGAGTGACAGGTCCGAGCCCGGCGTCCGGGCCGCGCTCCGGGGGGGTCGGGTAGGTGACGTGATGCGGGATTCGGTCGAGCGCAAGGCGCCGCCGCCAGACGTGGGTCCGCCCACGGCTGGCGGGGAGGGGGGAGCCTCCGGGCACAAGCCCAAGAGGCGTGCCGAGTCGTCGAGCTCGGCTGGAACCATGAGCATCGGTGAGGTTCTCGCGATCCTCAAGCCGGAGTTCACCGACATCACCGTCTCCAAGATCCGCTTCCTCGAGGGCGCCGGGCTCGTGCGGCCGGACCGCTCGGCCTCCGGCTACCGGATGTTCTCCGAGGACGACGTGGCGCGCCTGCGGTTCGTCCTGCGGGCGCAGCGGGACCAGTACCTGCCGCTGCGGGTCATCCGCCAGCGGCTGGCCGACCTGGAGGCGGTCGGCGGCCTTTACGCCCGCGGCGGCCCGCAGGGCGCCGGCGAGGCGGAGGATCATCCCGAGCCCGCGCCTCCGGTGGCCCGCGAGCCGCGCGCGCCCGCGGGCCCGCCGCCGGACCCGTCCAGCTCCGCCGGCCTGCTCGGCGCCCCGCCCTCCGACGCGCAGTTCACCCGCGACGAGCTGTGCCGCGCGGCCGGCGCCACCGTGGAGCAACTGGCCGAGCTGGAGTCGTTCGGGCTGGTGACCCCGCGCGGCACCGGCGAGCGGGGGAGCTGGTACAACGGCGACGACCTCGTGCTCCTGCGGCTGGCCAGGGACCTGGCCGGCTACGGCCTGGAGGCTCGCCATCTGCGCATGTACAAGACCTTCGCCGAGCGCGAGGCCGCGCTCTTCGAGCAGGTCGTCGCGCCGCTGGTGCGCCAGCGCAACCCCGACGCGCGAGGCAGAGCCCGGGAGACCCTGGAAGCCCTTGCCGACCTCGGCAGCCGGATGCGCAACCTCGCCCTGCGCTCCGCCGTGGGCGGTATCGTCGACGGCTCGCGGTGATCCATGCCTCCCACCGGCCGGTTCCCACCCAGGCCACCGGCTGCCTCCGGCACGCCGCCGGTTCCTTTGACCACTTATCCACTTAGGCACTTAGTTACTTAGCGATATAGAGATATGTCGATAAATAGAGACCGCCTCGCTGGGCTCATGGCGGTGCTGGCGCTGCTGGCGACGGTGGTGCTGCCAGGGTCCGCGGCGGCCGCCCCGCCGGTGGCGCAGGCGCCGGGACGGCAAGCGGCGCAGGCACCGGGACGGCAGGTAGCGCGGGGGGCGGGCTCGCCAGCGGCGCTGGTAGCCACCCCGCCAGCCGCGCTTGCGGCAGGCTCGCAAACGGTTGCCGCGCCTGTATCGGTGGGCTCGTGGTTGGGGGCGGCGCCCGGGGCGTTGGGCGCGACCACCGGTGGGACCGGGGTTGTGGGGGCCGGCACCGCCGAGACGGCGGACGGCAATGCCAGGACCGGGAGCGCCGGGGACGGTGTGGCGCCGCCTCGCGTGAAGGCGTCCTCGGTGGTGCTGGCGGATGAGGAGACGGGGCAGGTGCTGTTCGAGCGGGCGGAGCGGCAGCCCCGAGCGATGGCGTCCACCACCAAGGTGATGACGGGGCTGCTGGCGCTGGAGCGACTGGACCAGCGCCGCACGGTGGTGATCGGGAGGGAGCCGACGACCGTGGGCGAGGAGTCGCTGGAGCTCGAAAGGGGCGAGCGGCTGACGGTCCACCAGCTCCTGCTCGCCCTGCTGGTCAAGAGCGCCAACGACGCCGCGGTAGCGCTCGCCGACGCGGTGGACGGCTCCGCGGCGGCGTTCGTGCGGCGGATGAACGCCCGGGCGGGGGAGCTCGGCCTCCGCGACACGCACTACGTGACGCCGTACGGCCTGGACCGTCCCGGCCACCGCACCAGCGCCAGGGACCTGGCGCGCCTGTGGGAGGTGGCCATGCGGCGGGCCGACTTCCGCGCGCTGGTGTCGACGCGCAGCGCGCAGCTTCCCGGCCCGGCGCGGGTGCGCAAGTTCACCAACACCAACCAGCTCCTCGGCTCCTACGCGTGGGCGGTCGGCGGCAAGACCGGCTTCACCAACGACGCCAAGCGCTGCCTGGTGGCCTCGGCCAGCCGCGGGGGCCGCCGGCTGGTGGCGGTGGCCCTCGGATCCCCGGACGCCTTCGCCGACGTCCGTGCGCTGTTCGAGTACGGGTTCACCGCCTTCGACTGGGTGCGCCTGGCGCGGCGGGGCCAGGCGGTCACCCTGACGGGGACCGGCCAGACCGCCGCCTTTCAGGTGACCGCCGACGTCGACGCCCTGGTCCGGAAGGACCTGCTCGACGAACTGGCCCTGGCGCCGCCGACGCGAATCCTCGGGGCGCCGAGCGCCCCCGCGGCCACCGCCGGCGGCACCGCCTCCTCCACCACCACCACCACCACCACCACCACCGGCGGCGCGGCCTCAACCGCCGGCGGCACCCCGAGCGCCGTGCCCGGGAGCGGCGGGACGCTGACCGTCTGGATCCAG
>WNGN01014508.1_pt1 | contig 10881 bp, 10 predicted proteins | sample 5400561 | NCBI WGS metagenome assembly WNGN01 (sample SAMN13153379, study PRJNA577476) | soil metagenome | isolation source: 115 cm soil or saprolite under Garry oak tree replicate 2 | place: USA:California | collected 2016-06-15 | reverse complement strand
CCGGCAGACGACGCCGGGTTCGAGAGCCATCCACGAGCAGGCCGTGAAGGTGATGCCGGGCGGCACCACGCGCACCACCACCTACTTCGATCCGTATCCCCTCTACATCGATCGCGGCGAAGGCTGCCGCGTCTGGGACGTCGACGGCACCGAGCGGATCGACATGCTCGGCAACTACACGGCCATGATCCTGGGCCACGCGCACCCGAAGATCGTGGAGGCGGTGCGTGCGCAAGCCGCCCGCGGCACGGGCTTTGCGGCCGCCAACCCCGTCGAGGTCAAGTTGGCGGCGCTGCTATGCGAGCGCGTTCCCAGCCTCGACGCCGTCCGCTTTTGCAACTCCGGCACCGAGGCCACGATGTTCGCGATGCGGCTCGCGAGAGCATTCACAGGCCGCCCCAAGATCGCTCGCATGGAGGGCGGCTACCACGGCACTCACGACCACGCCGAGGTAAGTACTCATCCCGGCCTGGCCGAGGCCGGGCCTCCAGACGCGCCGATCGCCCGGCCGGATTCCATGGGCACGCCGGGATGGGCCCTCGAGCAGACGGTCGTCCTGCCCTTCAACAACCCAGCAGCATGCGAGGCGATCATCCGGAAAGAGGCCGCCAACCTGGCTGCCGTGATCCTCGAGCCGATCATCGGTGCCGGCGGCGTGATTCCGGCGACGGTCGAGTTCCTTGAGGTTTTGAGGCGCGTCACGCAGGAGCTCGGCATCCTCCTGATCTTCGACGAGGTGATCTCGCTGCGGGTGGCGCCCGGCGGAGCCCAGCAGCTTTACGGAGTGACGCCCGACCTGACCACCCTGGGCAAGATCATCGGGGGCGGGCTGCCCGTCGCGGCATTCGGTGGCCGCGCTGACGTGATGGAGCTCCTCGACCCGCGGCGCGATCCAAGCATCGCGCAGGGCGGCACGTACAACGGCAACCCGCTTGGCATGGCCGCCGGCCTCGCCGCGATGACGGAGCTGACGCCCGACGTGTACGAAGCCCTGAATCGCAAAGGCGCTCGCGTGTCGGAGCAGCTGGCGGAGGTGTTCGCCTCGCACGATGTCGCGGTGCAGGTCAACAGCGCCGGATCGATGTTCGCCTTGCATTTCACGGACCAACCTGTCGTCGACTACAGGTCGATGGCGGCCGCTGACAAGAAGAAGACCCGCGATCTCTTTCTCGGGCTCGTCAACCACGGCGTCCTGATGGCGCCGCGGGCGATGGGCGCTTTGTCCACGCCGATGGGAGAGGACGACGTTCAGGAGTTCATCGACGCCGTCGATGACGTCGTCGCCGAGCAGAAGATGCACTGGGCGGCCGTTTAGGAACCTTCGTCGAGCGGGTCCCGTTATCCCCCTGAGTCGATGAAAAGCAGCCTCGCGTCATTGCTCGTGCTCGTGGGATTGACCGCCTGCGGCGGACCGCCCGTGGCTCAGGCACAACGGAGCATCGGCTTACGATCTGAGCCCCCACATCCAACAGCTCCGCGCGAACGAACGGCATCGATTGTTGGTCGCCACAGACCAGGAGGGCGGTGGGGTTTGCATCGCGATCGGCTCTGTTCCGTGTAAGCCCATGCCGGTCGGGCAGCAGAACACGACCGCGATGGCGACCGCGCTCAAGGCCCTCGGTTTTGACCTCGACCTCGGCCCCGTCTCCGATGTCTGCTCCGGCACGGCCTCGATCATGTGGGGACGCTGCTACGGCACCTCGCCGGCGCAGGTCGCGTCGTCCGTCGGCGCGGTGGTGGATGGGGTCCATGCGGCGGGCATGCTCTCCGCGGCCAAACACTTTCCCGGCCACGGCGACACCACGGTCAGCTCGGAGGCTCGACTTCCCCGGATCGACGAGAGCCTCGCCACGCTGCGCGCGCGCGAGTTGCCGCCTTTCGAGAGCGCAATCGCCCACCACACCGACTTCGTCCTGCTCGGGCATCTCTTCTACCCAGCCCTGGATCCACATCGGTCCGCTGACCTCTCTCCGGCGACCTTTCACCTGCTTCGCACAGAGCTGGGGTTCAAGGGCGCGATCCTGTCCGACGATATGGAGATGGGCGCGATCACGGCCAGCACCCCCACTCCGGAAGCCGCGGTCGAGTTCCTGGTCGCGGGCGGCGACATGGTCATGGTCGCCCACCACCTCTCCGTCGCCGACGCGACCTATGACGCGATCAAGAGCGCCGTTGCATCCGGACGCCTGCCCCGCTCGAGGCTGGACGATGCGGTGAACACGCTACAAGCGCTGCCTGGCGGGTAGCCGGAGCCGGCTGATCATCCACACGAGAGCGCCCGCCCCGACGGCCAGCTCGACGAGCCACACATAGAGCGGTCCGGGTAGGAATCCTCGATAGAGGCGCCAGGCGAGCGGCTCGACGATGAACGGCGCCACGACGGCCACGCCCGCGACCAGCGAGCGCGACCAGCGCCACCACCAGCCGATCAGGCCGTAGCCCAGGCCCGTCGCGGTGGCGAGCACGACCCATGGAGCGATGAAGCCCAACCAGTCGGCGAGGCCCGTGATCACCAGCTCGAGCGTGGGCGTCGAGGCTGGCATCCCGAGACGGCCCGGGGCGGCTGTGATGAAGCCCGCGTAGAAGCCGGCGACGCAGGCAACATCCGCGGCAAGGCCGGCGGCCGCGGCCCATGACCACGAACCCTGCGCGCGCCCCGTCAGGAACGGCAGCACCGCCCACGGCGCGGAGAAGTTGCCGATCCAGAAGAGCGCGGGGTCTTCGGGCGCCGGGATATGCGATATGGCGGCGCCGAAGAGCGCGCCGCCGGCGCCGAAGGTCAGCAGCAACGCAAGAGGGCGGCGCACGCCGGGCACTATATCCGTAGGGTGGCGCCGCCTGGCGAAGCATCGCAGGCCGCTGCCTATGAAGGCTGCTCGCCACACCAGGGCGAATTCGTTGACAATCACGCTCGCTAGCGATGGCTGAAGCGACGGCGGTGGGCGGCGAGCTCTTACCTGTGATCCGCTTCAACAACCTCCGCCACGCCGCGCTCGCCAGCCTCTACCTGGGCCTCTCGTTCACGTGGCTGCCCTACCCCTTGGTCGTCCTGCCCAGCGAAATCCGGGAGTTCTATCCCACCGACTTCAACACGTTCATCGGCTACGCGACGGGGATCGGCGCCATCTTTGCGATCACGGTGCCGCCGATCGTGGGCGCCTGGTCCGACCGGATCACGACGCGGTTCGGCCGGCGGCGGCCGTTCATGGTCGCCGGCGTGCTCCTCGGCATCGTAGGCCTCATGGTGATGATGACCGCTCACAGCTACACGCAGTTCGTGATCGGCCACGTCATCGCGCAGCTGTTCCTCAACGGGGCCGCCGCCGCGTACTACGCGATCATCCCCGACATCGTCCCGGACGCCGAGTTCGGGAAGGCCAGCGGCTTTCTCGCCGGGATGCAGCAGGGCGGCGCGTTGCTCGGTTTCGTTCTCACCTTCTTGTTCTCGACCATCCACCAGGTGCGGCTCAGCCTGCTCGTCATGGCGGCGGTGCTGCTCCTGTCGCTGGTCCCGGTGCTCTGGGCGTCGCGGGGCGAGGGCAGGCGGCCGATCGAGCGGCGACCGCGCGCACCGGTGCTCGCGTCGGCGATCGAGTTCGTGCGCCCGCTCTGGACCGGCGATTTCGGGTGGGTGATCTTCACCCGGATGATGGTCACGGCCGGAGTGGCGGCGGTCGTCTTCTTCCTGTCGTCGTTCTTCAAGGACGTCGTCCACGTTGCCAACACCGACCAGTTCACTTCGATCTGGCTCGCGGTCTCGTTTGCCGCGATGATCGTGCCCGGTATCTGGGGAGGCTCGGCGTCAGACCGCTACGGGCGCAAGCGCTTCGTCTACGCGGCGGGCGTGATGCAGATCACCGTTGCCCTGTACTTCATCGCCTTCTATCCCACGCAGCAGGGGATCGTGCTCGGGTTGGGTGCGCTGTACGGGATCGGCTATGGGCTCTACCTCGCCGTCGACTGGGCGCTTGCCTGCGACACCATCCCCGACCGCGCCAAGGCCGCCAAGGACATGGGCTTGTTCCACGTCGCGCAGACGCTGCCCAACAGCATCATCCCGGCCCTCGAGGGCGGGTTGATCGACCACTTCAACAAGCACGTGGCCGTGAACTCCGGCTATCGGGTGGCCTTCGGCAGCGTGATCCTCTTCTTCCTGCTGGGAACCATCTTCGTCTCGAGGATTCGGTCGGTCCGCTAAGCGCGGTCGCGCAGGGCGACCAGCATCGGGTAAAGGTCTGACGAGTTGGTGACTGCCGACATCTCGAAGTTCCAGGTCTTTTTGGCTAGCAGAAATGGACGGAGCTGATCGCCTCCGATCGACCCATGCCCCCCAACCTGGTCTTCGAAATTGACCTGCTTGTGGCCGTCATAGGTGCCGAACACGACCAGGTCGCCCGCCGTGTCAAAGGTGTTCAGGCGTGTCAGCTGCTTGGCAAGTATGTCGGGCGAGTCGAACCGCTCGAGGAGCGATCTCGTGTCGTCGACCAGAGGCAGATGGAGCGAGTGCCGGCCGTCTACGGTCGCGAGCATCCCGTCCCCAGCATCCTTCAACATCACGAGGCCGATTCCATCAAGGCGCGCCACGCGCGAGATCAGGCCCGGATATCTCGACTCGACGGCGCCGGCATCGAGCCTGCCGGGCAAATCGGCGAAGTAAATGTGCGCCAGGCCGCCCGAGTACGTGACCTCGACGCGGCCCCTTGCCTGCCCGCTTCCCGCGAACACCTGGCCTCGATGCTCCGTGATGACGTGGTCGGGCAGCCACTCCGATAGATAGCTCCCCAGGCTCCGCCCGTGCTTGGCGCTGAATGGAGTCGTTTCCACCTGTCCGTGGTCAGAGAGCACGGCGATCTCGTAGTCAACACCTCCACGATTGGTCAGACGGCGCTCTGAGGCGAGCCGGATCGTGCTGTCGATATGGCGCAGAACACTCAGTGTGTTCGGATCGGCAGGACCGAAGGCGTGCGCCGCCTCGTCATAGGTGTAGAAGCAGGCATAGATCGTCTGCAGGCCTTCGTCCATCGCCTGGAGGAGCGCAAAACGGGTGAGATGATGGACCACGACCTCGTGGTAGATGTCCGCGATCACGTAGACATCGGCGGTGCGGCGACGCGCCAGCCGAGCCCGGGCATATTCGGACGCGATCCTGAACAGGGCAAACCCGCTATGCCGAATCCAGAAATACAGTGCGACCGGGTTCAGCAGAAAGGCCGCGATGGTGCGGCCTCCCGCGTCACGCTGATCCGGCATGTGGCGTTCTTCGTATGCCGGACCGAACCGGTCGGTGGCCCCCGCCCGGTAGAGGGCTGCGATGCAAGCCCCACCTTGCGTCAGCGGCACACGGCCGGTGAAGTAGCGGTGCGCGACCTGAGCGAACGTCGAGCCTGATCCGAACACCACCAGAAGATTTGCCTTCTTATCCCACCAACGATAGGAAGCCGAACAGGATTCCGGCCTGCGCAAATGGCGTCGTCGAGGGCACACCGCATCGGTATGGGAGCGCTGCGTAGCCTTCCGTTTGCAACAGTCGCGCAACGAACGGCATATGGCCCCGCGCGACTGCGGTGCCTAGCTGCGCGTGGCTGAGGCCGTCGACGTGGATGACGACCAGGCCCTTGCGCCGGGGAACCGTGGCACGCGCCATGACGCTGCCAGTGTCGCTCGGCCGGACCCTTCTAGTGCTTCTTCTTTCTGTGGTGTCCGCCGCTGCTCGGCGCGGGAGAGCTCTGCGCCTCCGGCGGCGTGGACGGCGCCGTGCCCGGTAGGTAGTAGTTGTCCCACGCGAAAACCAGGCCCGCGGGAGGCGAGTACCAGGTTTCGTGGCCAAGCAGTGGCAGGGCCTCGGACAGGAACGAGTGCCATGCTGGGACTGCGACGTAGTAGCTGTCCGAGCCTTCCGTCATCTTGACGCGCCAGTCGGGGTTGCCCATCCAGACGGCGACCGCGATCTGCGGCGTAAACCCGACCGTCCACGCGTCGGCGAAGCTGTCCGAGGTGCCGGTCTTGACCGCGACCTTGTAGCCGGGCATCGTGAGCAGCGAGTTCGCGCCGAAGATCAGGTAGCGGTTCGAGTCCTTCGACATCATCGTGCTCATGATGTAGGCGACCTTCGGGTCGATCACCTTCTTCGCGCTGTCGGCGTGCTCGTAGATCGTTTTCTGCCCCTGTTCGATGTGCGTGATCGCAAACGGCTGATGGAGCACACCCTGCGCCGCAAGCACTGATGCGCCGGTCGCCATCTGGAGCGGCGTCTCGCCATAGCCGCCGAGGGTCAAAGATGGGCCGAAGCTGTTCAGGTCGTTGTTGTTGGTGAAGGAGCCGTTCGCCTGCTGCTGCCATGGAGGGGCCCCCATGATCCGGGCCATCTGAACGACATCAGGCACTCCGACGCCCAGCTCGACCTTGACCGCCGGGATGTTCAGCGAGCTGCCCAGACACACCTGGAGCTGGCAGGTCCCGTGGTACAGGCCGTCGTAGTTCTGCGGCGAGTACACGGTCTGCGAGCCGGGGTCGGTGATCCGAACCGGTGAATCGGTGATCGGGGTCGTCATCGTGAAGCGCCCGCTCTCGATCGCGGCGGTATACGTGAAGATCTTCATCGACGAGCCCGGGTTGCGCGGAGGCCACACTGCCAGGTTGTACTGGCCGCCATTGGCCTTCGAGTTGGCCGAGGAGACCATCGCGATGATCGCTCCCGAGGTCGGGTCGAGGGCAACCAGCGCTCCCTGCTGTACCTTGCGCCACGCGAGCTTCGCCTGGGTGCCCGTGATCGCGTCCTGACCGATGTGCTGCAGCTTCATGTTCAGCGTCGTGTAGACGCGCAGCGCGCCGCCGTACGTTGCCCCGTTGCCGTACTTCTGCACCAGCTGCTGCGCCACGTAGCTCACGAATCCAGGCGCGAGCACGTTGTTGGAGGGTTTGAACATGTGCGACGGAGGGCTGATGTCCTCCGCGAATGCCTTGTCGGCCTGGGCCTGCGTGATGTTGCCCACATCGCCCATCGCCGTCAGGACCTCATGCTGTCGCGCCCTCGCCGCCTTCCAGTCGGCAAACGGGCTGTAGAGGGTTGGCCCGCGAACGAGGCCCGCCAGCATCGAGGCTTGCGCGAGGTCCACATCGCTGGTCTTCTTGTGGAAGTAGATTTGCGAAGCTGCGGCGGTGCCGACGGCGCTGTTGCCAAACGACACGCTGTTGAGATACATCTCCAGGATTTCCGTCTTCGAGTACCGCCGCTCGACTGAGAACGCCAGCAACGCCTCGCTCATCTTTCGCTGGATGGTCGGCTCACCCCCGAGGAGACGCACCTTGACCAGCTGCTGTGTGATCGTCGATGCGCCCTGGACAGTGTCGTGAGCTTTGACGTCCACGAAGGCGGCTCGCGCGATCCCCGCCGGATCGATGCCCGGCTCGGAGTAGAAGTTGCGATCTTCGATCGCGACGATCGCGTCTGGCAAAGCCGTGCCCATCGCACTGAGCGGTTCGTAGTAGTGCTGGTATCCCGCGGGGTGCAGGTCGGCGAGCACGGTGCTCTTATCGGCCGCGTAGACGACGGTGTCGCCCGGCACGTCGTTCGAGAGCTGTGACACATCCGGCAGCGACGACGCGTACGCGACGTACCACGGCACCATCAGGAGAGCAGGCACAGCGAGGACAAGCAAGAGGGCGATTCGAACGTCGAGTCGTCGACGCCGCCTTCTTCGTCGCCTCTTGCTTGCAGTGCCCGCCGCCTGTCCGGCGTGCTCGGGATCGGGAACCGGATTAGGAGACCGCTCGATCTCCAACGTCCGTCCCGGGCCGATCTGATTTTGTGGGTTGGTTCATCACTTCGCCCATGCAGCGAAAAACGCCCTTCGCAGACTGAGTATTGAGACTCAAGAAGATAGATCCCCTCACATTGATTTACATCTGGCCTGGCGCGACGCCGGCCTGATCAGCGCGCGCCGGCTTGGCGTTCAGTAGCGGTTCGCCTGCTCCCAGGCGCCCTGGCATCGGATGCAGCGAACCGCGTTCGGCACGGCCGCCAGTCGCTCCGACCCGATCTTGCGTCCACAGTCGACGCATAGCCCATCCCCAGCCGCCTGGACGGCTGAATCCTCGCGATGGACGATCTTGTCGATCGCTTCCGCGACCGCCTGCTCGCTCAGCGCCTGGGTCGCGTCTGAATCCCGGAAGCCCCTGCTCATCACTCCAGCTTAGGCCCCCCGCCGGCGAGGCGGCCAAGCCATTGCTTAACAGTGGCTGAACGCGCCTCGCGGGGTGCCACAATGCCCGCCACGAAACACCTCGGACCTAACTCGCTGGGAGCGCTGGCGCGCTTCGGTTTGCTGGCCTTGGTGCCAGTCGTTGCGCTGGGCGCCATCCTCGGCCACGAGCTGAACGTCGACCTCCAGCAGCGCTACCTGGATACCGCCCAGAGCAGCGGCACCCTGATCACTCAGGTGGCGGTTCGGCCGCTGCTCAATCCCGGGGAGCTGAGCGAGGGGCTGACCGCGGTGCAGATCGCGGACGTCGATGACAAGCTGCAAGGCGCGGCGGTGCACCAGGACGTACGGCGGATCAAGGTTTGGAGCCGCAGCGGCACAGTCGTGTACTCGGACAACCACTCGATCATCGGGCGAACGTTCGAGATCGAGGACGACCTCGCCGGCGCGTTCGCCGGCCACCCACATGCTGGGATCACGGATGGTCACGCGCCGGAGAACTCCGGCGACGATCTGCAGGGCCCTCTGATCGAGGTCTACGTACCGCTGGTGTTCGATGGCAACTCTTCGCCCAGCGGTGCGTTCGAGCTCTACCTGCCCTACGCCCCGGTGCAGGCGGCCATCGACAGCGAGGCGCGGCAGCTGTACATCATTCTGGCCGCGGGACTGACCCTCTTTTACGCGTCCATGTTCCCGGTCGTCTTGCTGGCGGATCGGTGGCGCCGTCGCCTGATCAGGGAGGCGGAGACGACAGCGCTCGCCAACCTCGCTGTGCTCGAACGACTCAACAAGATGAAAGGCGAATTTCTCACCCGGATCAGCCACCAGTTCCGCACCGCGCTCGTCGGCATTCAAGGTTTCAGCGAGCTCATCCGCGATTCGGAGGACCTCGACCTACCCAAGGTGAGGGCGTTCGCCAGCGACATCTATCGGGATGCCGAACGGCTCGACCACGCGTTCGACGATATGCTCGAGCTGGATCGCATGGAAGGCGGTCGAGCCGTCCTCAAGATCGGTCAGGTGGACGTCAACCAGCTCATCTCCGGCGTCGTCGATGAAGCCCGCGATCAAAACCCGCGACACAACATTGATGTCAACCTCGACCCGGAGCTACCTGCCGTCCGGGGCGATCCAGACAAGCTGTCCCAGGTCCTGACGATCCTCCTCGACAACGCGTTCAAGTACTCGCCGCCGGGCACAGACATCGCGGTGACGAGCGAGAGCACTGGCGATCACATCATGGTGATGGTCAAGGACCACGGCCCCGGCATGCCCGCCGGCTTTGCCAGCGGCCTCCTCGAGTCGTACCCCAACCCCGGCGACGCTCGCAACGGCACTCATGGCAGCAACGGCGGCACTGGTCTCGGTTTGCCGATCGCGCGCCAGATCGTCGAGATGCACGGGGGGCGCATCTGGTTCGAGAGCGCGACCGCGCGCGGATCCAACTTCTATTTCACGTTGCCCATGAGGCTCAGGCCTTCGCGCGAGCTGACGGCCGTCACCCGAGCCTAGCCCGCCGGTTTCTACGGAACTCCCAGCGTCCCCTTGACCTCGGCCAGGGTGTTCGTCGCCAGGTCGTAGAGGAAGCCCCGAACCTTGTCCCGATGGACGAGGCTCTTGTACTCGATCAAACGCCGGACATCGTCGCGAATAGCCTCGATGGGATCCGTGAAGCACCCGAACAACTCCGTGAACGGATGGTGGTCGCGGTGCTGATGCGCTCCGCCAGCTGCGTCTCCGTGAATCGTTGGAGAGCGCACTCCGTGTGGTGCATGACCATGATCTCCCGCGTGCCCAGCATGCTTTGCGAGAGCGCCATGGCGTTCATCGCGTCGTGCGTCGCGCGGCCGCCGGCGTTGCGGATGACATGTGCGTCGCCGGGCCGGAGCCCGAGCAGCGACGCCGCGTCCACCCGGGCATCCATGCAGGCGAGCACGGCGAGCTTCATCCGCGGCTCGATGACCCGGGCGTCCATGCCGAGGTAATGGAGCCGCGAATTGAGGACCACCTGGTCGATCGCGTCCACTGTCAGCAGAGATTGTCATTCCGCCGCCAGGGTCGCAAGCGCTTCGAGCCTTTAGGCTCGGCGGCCCTGCCTCCACGTCGATCTGGGTCGGACGCGCTCCCGGTCAAGGCCTCCCGCATCACCTCGCGAAATCGCGCCTGCTCACCGGCGGGCATGCGGCGGAAGGCACCCGGCGGCTCGAGAAGGCGCGAGATCAGCTGCTTTCTGACGATGGCCCCCTTGGCCGTGACCATGAGCACGTTCACACGGCGGTCACCTGGATTGGCACGCCGGATCACTAGGCCCGCCTCCTCCAGGCGGTCGGTGGGGTCGACCACAGTCGACGGGTTGCACCTCAGGCGGGCGGCGAGCTCCTTCTGGGAGACCGGGGCCTTTGGATCCAGCTGGACCAGCGTCCACGCGGAAACCGGCGAGAGCCCGGCAGCCGCCGCGGCCTCGTTGACCCGCTGCTCCCAGCCGGCAAACGAAGCAACAACCAGCGCCCACAGCTCCTCCGCGCCCGACCCGTAACGGTGACCAGGGACCAGCGGATCGCCCACGGCGCCGAGTGTACCCGTGCGGACACCAGCTCAATGAGGATTGAAATAAGTGGAGCCTCCAATCGGTTGGTTTGGCCATGAGCAACCACCAATCGGTCAAACAAGATGTGTCGAT
>WNGN01003334.1_pt1 | contig 10890 bp, 11 predicted proteins | sample 5400561 | NCBI WGS metagenome assembly WNGN01 (sample SAMN13153379, study PRJNA577476) | soil metagenome | isolation source: 115 cm soil or saprolite under Garry oak tree replicate 2 | place: USA:California | collected 2016-06-15 | reverse complement strand
GCGAAGGGGGATTTAGTGCGGAGAAGCGTGGGCAATAGATAAAGCGGCCCTGCCGGATCGCGCGGAAGCTGCGCTGAAGCGCGCCCTCGAGCTTGCACCCAAAATGGCTTCCGTGCGCCTGATGCTGGCAAACGTTTACCTCAAGCTTCAGAGGTACGACAGTGTTTTGGAACAGCTGAATACGTATATCGTTGAGAATCCTCGCGGAGAGCAGCTCAAGGACGTGATCGAAATGCGCGACCAGCTTCTGAAGGCAAAAGAAACCGGCGGCCATAGTATACTGTCCGCATATGGACAGGAAAGCATCCACCATCCGCGTAAAATGCACATGCTGCGAAGCAGTGCTGACGGTCGATAAAGTCTCCGGCGAAGTCCTCTTTACCGATAAACCGAAGGGGAGAAAAGTTTCCTTCGAAGACGCGCTGATGAAGGTGAAGCAGGATCAGGAATCGGCAGACGATCGGTTCAAGGAAGCCTTTCTGAAAGAGAAAGACCATATGAAAGTGGTCGACCAAAAGTTCGAAGAAGCGATGAAACGCAAAGACGAACTGGACATGCCGATCAAGCCGATTGATTTGGATTAGCCAACAAAAGGCCGGCAATGTGGGCGGTCAATAGACCGCCCACATTGTTACTGCTTCTGCTCTTGTTTCTGCCGTTGCTCTCGTAAAACGGCTTTTCGCGAAAGCTTGATCTTGTTGCCTTCCAGGCCAACGACCTTCACCATCACCTGGTCGCCTTCCTGCAGCACATCCCGGACATTTCGGATTCGGTTTTCGTCGATTTCCGAGATGTGAAGCAGCCCGTCAGTTCCCGGAAACAGTTCCACAAATGCGCCAAAATCTGCGATGCGGACCACTTTTCCACGGTAGGTCTTCCCGATTTCAGGGGTCGCCGTCAGGTTTGAAATGATCTCGATCGCTTTATTCGCAGACGGGCCGTCGCTTGAAGCGATATTGACGCGGCCATCGTCGGAGACGTCGATCTTAACGCCCGTCTGCTCGATGATCGATCGAATCATCTTGCCACCGGGTCCGATCACATCGCGGATTTTGTCGGTAGGGATTTTCATCGAGTAAATGCGCGGCGCGTAAGGAGAAATCTCTGTACGGACTTCCGCGATTGCCTCGAGCATCTTATCGAGGATAAATAGCCTCCCCTCCTTAGCCTGCGCCAGGGCTTCGGACATGATGTGCGCCGTCACGCCTGGAATCTTGATATCCATTTGAAGCGCTGTAATTCCGTCGCGCGTGCCGGCAACTTTAAAGTCCATATCGCCGTAGTGATCTTCAGCGCCCGCGATATCAGTCAGAACAGCATATGTATCGCCTTCTTTCACGAGTCCCATGGCCACACCGGCAACCGGCGCTTTGATGGGAACTCCGGCATCCATGAGTGCGAGCGTTCCACCGCATACGGTCGCCATCGAGGATGAACCATTGGACTCGAGAATATCGGACACAACACGGATCGTATACGGCCACGCTTCCTCGCTCGGGATCATCGGCAGCAGAGCGCGCTCCGCTAATGCTCCGTGGCCGATCTCCCGCCGGCCAGGGCCGCGCAAGGGCGAAACTTCGCCCACGGAAAACGGCGGGAAGTTGTAATGCATAATGAACCGCTTGTAGGACTCGCCCTCCAGTCGGTCCATACGCTGAACGTCGTCCGCGGTTCCAAGGGTTGCCGTCACGAGTGCTTGAGTTTCCCCGCGCGTAAAAACCGCAGAACCATGAGTACGAGGCAAGACACTGGTCTCAATCCAAATGGGCCGGATCGTTTTGAAGTCACGTTTATCCGGACGCTCCCGTTTGTACAAAATCTGGTCGCGGAAGATCCGTTCTTTTAGCGCACCGAAGACGCGCTTGATCATGACGAGCTTTTCTTCATCTTCGGCGGCTTCAGGGAAAAGCTCAACGGCCTTCTCTTTCGCTGCATCAACAAGCGCGTAACTTTCAAGCTTGCTGTATTTGTGCGTATCCAGAGCGTCCTCGAGCGATGCGCGGATCTCCTTCTCGATCTTCTTGCTGACCGCCGCGTCAATTTTCGGTGCTTCGACGGCGAGCTTCTCCGGACGGATTTTGTCGTAAAGCTGCTTTTGAAGCTCAATGATTTGCCGGATCGCCTGGTGCGCGAAGTTCAGCGCCTCAACCATAATCTCTTCAGACACTTCGTTTGCGCCGCATTCCACCATCGCGATTCCATCTTCCATCCCCGCGACGGCGAGGTTGAGCCGGCTGTTTTTCAGTTCGGTGTAGGTGGGATTGAGATAGTACCGGCCGTCGATGAGTCCGACGCGGACCGCCGCAATCGGATGAGCAAACGGAATAGTCGACGTATAGAGAGCCGCCGATGCGCCAATGATGGCATGCATCGACGGATCAATGTCAGGGTCGGCCGACAATACGAGCGCGATTACCTGAGTCTCATTTTGGTAACCTTCGGGGAATAGCGGCCGGATCGGCCTGTCGATCAGGCGGCTGTTCAGGACTTCGCGCTCGGAGGGTTTCCCCTCCCTTTTGAAGAACCCGCCGGGAATCTTGCCGGCGGCATAAAAATTTTCGCGGTAATCGACCGTGAGAGGGAAAAAGTCCAATCCTTCTCGCGGTTCCTTGTCGGCGCACGCCGTCACCAACACTACGGTTTCTCCGTAGCGTACCAGTGCCGAGCCGTGCGCTTGTTTTGCCAGCTTTCCGATTTCGATCGAGAGTTCCCGCTCTCCGATCGTCGTGCTGACTTTGTGAACATTCATATTTTCCAATCCTCTCTGATAATTCAGTCCCGTACTGGATTAGGTCCACTCCACTCTTGAGGCTGCGCGCTATTGCGCATGCGCTGCGCGGAGACGGCCTCGTGGATTCGACGTTATCCGCATCGGGACTGATAACACCACAAAACGAAAACGACCCGAGAAGCGATGCCCCGGGTCGTTCTTCGTTTTTCCAGTCTGTCTTGTCATGTTGCGGCGATCCCGCCGCTGCTACTTTCGGATTCCGAGCTTTGTAATCACCTGCCGGTAGCGATCGACGTTATACATTCTGAGGTAATCGAGCAAACGCCGGCGCTTACCGACGATCTTCAACAACCCGCGCCGGGACCCATGATCTTTTTTGTGCGTTTTGAAGTGCTCAGTCAGGTAGGTAATACGTTCGCTAAGCAAAGCGATCTGAACTTCCGGGGACCCTGTATCTGAATCATGGACTCGGTACTGGTTGATGATCGTTCCTTTGTTTTCCTTCGTCAGACTCATTAGCTACGATTCAATTCCTTATCTATGATACAGCCTAGCATATTGCCTTATTCCGAATTAATTGAAGTTAGCACAAGTCTGGGGCGTGCCCAACCACTTTCTACGGAAGCGACTGCGATGAACTGGCCTCTTTTGTTCAAGATGCGGGCGAAATCACCAGCGCACGCGCTGCGAATCCGGTTGCCGTGCGCAACCCGCGATTCGTCGCTCTCCGACACCTCTATAGAAGGCCACGAAGAGAGCAGACGATTTATCGAAATCAGTTTCGCTTCGGTAATCCGGTCCAAGCCGATGGCATCCTCGATTCGGAACTCGCCGGACCGCGTCCGGCGCAACGCGGTCAGATGCGCGCCGCATCCGGCCTTCCGTCCAAGATCGTGCACGAGGCTTCGGACGTAAGTGCCCGCGGAACAGACCACTATAAATTTTGCGAACGGCGGATCGAGGCTGAGCAATTCGAACTGCTGTATCTCGACCTTCACCGGCGCCATTTCGATCGTTCGATTCGTCCGCGCAAGTTTATACGATCGCACACCAGCGATTTTCTTGGCGGAAAACGGTGGCGGAACCTGGTCGAGAACCCCGGTCAGGGATTGCATCATTCTGCGAATGTCGTCCTTGGCTCCATCGAACGGCACTTCGGGACCTGCCGGAAATCCCTCCCGGTCGTAAGTATTTGTCGAAAACCCGAACCGGATTTCGCCCGTGTATTCCTTCGGCGAACTCGGAAGGAACTGTGCAAGCCGCGTGGCTTTGCCGACACAAACTGGAAGGACACCGGTCGCTAAGGGATCCAAAGTTCCGAGATGCCCGGCTTTAGCGATATTGAAGATCCTGGGATGCTCTGCACGACATCGTGTGAAGTCATGCCCTCGGGCTTATCGATAATGAAGATTCCGTTCATTCTTCTTCATGCTTAATTTGCTCGAGTAGTTCCTCGATCCGCATTTCCTTTTCTAAATCTTCGTCGTAATCGAAAGCCAGCTCTGGAATTCGCCTGAGATGGTGCAGGCGTTTGCTGAGCGAGTGACGCACATGGCTTGCAGCCGATCTCAATCCTTGCAGCGTTTTTTTGCGCTGGACCTCATCCCCGAGCACAGTGACGAAGACACGCGCGTGTCGCAGATCGGGAGAGACTTTCACGTGAGTGACTGTTGCCAGCCCGATGCGGGGATCCTGTATTTCGCGCTCCAGGATCTCGCTTAGCTCGATCCGCAATTGTTCTTCGATGCGGTCAATTCGTCTGCTCTGCATTTGGCTTCTTTTAGCGTCGGGCCCACCGGCCGGATCGCTTCGGAACGTCGCTTCGCGACCTCTTTACTACCGGCCGGTGGGCCCACGCCGCGCCTATACAATCTCGATGTTTGTCTGAATCATGCACTCCGGCGCGATTCGTTCGGCTTCATCGGCTGCTTCCTCGAGTACCTTCTGCAAGAAGCTTTCGTCCGATCCCACAGTGACCACGCTCACCTGAGCGCGTTGCCACAATTCTTGATGGTCTACTTCCGAAACCGAAACATTAAACTTCGCCCGCAGCCGGTCCTTCAAGCTGCGTACGATCATCCGCTTATCCTTCAGGGAATGGGCGTGGGGAATGTGAATATCCAGCGTGAGCAGCGCGATGACAATCATTTGGGTTAACGTCGGGTGTCTATAGGGCAGATGCTTGCGCCTGAATTCATTTTATGGGCAAGCCGCCTATTGTTAGCGTCGGGCCTTTCTGTTTGGGCTGCGCCCTGTCGGGCTTGCGCTTCGCGCGTCCGGATAGCTGCGGTACACCGCCTTCGGCGGCCTCCTTACTGCCGGCCGGTCTCCCCACGCCTATGCCCCGACGTCGGCCATCACTTTTTCTGTGACAAAGGCTTCGATGGTATCGCCGATCTTCACATCGTTGAAGTTTTGAATTCCGATACCGCATTCGTAGCCACGCGTGACTTCCGAAGCATCCTCTTTGAATCGCTTCAATGAACCGATCTTGCCTTCGAAGATGACCACATTGTCGCGCAACAAGCGAAGCTCGGCATTTCGCGTGACCTTTCCATCCGTGACGTAGCACCCCGCGATAGCGCCGACTTTGGGAATGCGGAACGTATTGCGAACCTCGGCGGTGCCCAGGTACGTTTCCTTGACCACCGGCTCGAGCACTCCTTGCATCGCGCGTTTGATCTCGTCGACTACGTTGTAGATGATGGTGTGCAGCCGGATATCCACCTTCTCGCGGTTCGCCAACTCGGACGCCTTCCGTTCCGGGCGGACATTAAAACCGATAATGATGGCATTGGACGCCGCCGCAAGCAGCACGTCGGTTTCGGTGATGGCGCCGACACCCGAATGCAGAATGCGGACCTTCACTTTTTCCGTGCTCAGCTTGTTCAACATTTCGGTGAGCGCTTCCTGTGAGCCCTGCACATCACATTTCAGCAGAAGCGGTACTTCTTTGATTTCGCCTTCGGTCAATTGCTTGTGCAACTGATCGAGAGTAAGCCGTGAAGTTTTGGCCAACGCGATGTCGCGCAATTTTTCCTGTCGATAAGAGACAATCTGCCGTGCCTTTTTATCGTCGGCGATGCATTGGAACGAGTCACCGGCCATCGGCAGGCCTTCCAGGCCCAGCACTTCGACGGGCGTCGACGGTTCGGCTTCCTTCACCGTTTTGGCGTTCTCGTCGAACATCGCCCGAACCTTGCCATAAACTGCGCCCGCGACGAAGTTATCGCCTACGCGGAGCGTTCCGTTTTGGACGAGAACCGTTGCGACGTTGCCCCGGCCTTTATCGATTTTGGCTTCAAGCACGGCGCCCATGGCGGGCAGAGTCGGGTCCGCTTTCAGGTTCTGCAGGTCTGCGACGAGCAAAAGAATTTCGAGCAGCAGCTCGAGGTTCTTGCCTGTTTTTGCCGAGACCTCCACGGTCGGCGTGTCGCCGCCCCAATCCTCCGCAAGCAGACTTTGCTCGGCAAGCTCGCGTTTGACGCGCTCGGGATTGACACCGGGTTTATCGATTTTGTTGATAGCGACGACAATGGGTACCTTTGCAGCCTTGGTATGCGCAATAGATTCTTTGGTCTGGGGCATCACTCCATCATCGGCAGCGACAACAAGCACAACGATGTCTGTAACCTTGGCGCCGCGTGCGCGCATCAAGGTGAACGCTTCGTGGCCGGGCGTATCGAGAAAGGTGATCTTGCGATTTTGCGCTTTCACCTGATAAGCACCGATATGTTGGGTAATGCCTCCGGCTTCCTGTTCGGTGACCCGAGTCTTTCGAATCGTATCGAGCAATGAGGTCTTCCCGTGATCGACGTGTCCCATGATCGTGACCACCGGCGGTCTCGGAACGTTGTTTGCGGTGGCGCTGACTTCAACGGCGTCCAGCATGACGCTCTCTTCAAACGTCACGAAATCAGCTTCCGCGTTGAAATCTTTGGCGATCCCCTTGGCCATTTCCCTGTCGAGCGTCTGATTGATCGTTGCGAGAACGCCGCGATCCATCAGTTTTCTTTGGAGGTCTTTTGCGAGAACGCCCAATTTTTCGGCGAGATCTTTGACCGTCAGACCTTCCGTCAATGTGACTTTGCGGAATTCGCGAGGCGGTTCCGGTTTGGGTTGAGGCCGGATATATGGCGATTCCAGCTTCTTTTCCGCCTGGCGTTCGTAGCGCTGCGTACGATCCACGCGTTCGTGTACGGGCCGGCGCTGCTCAACCACCGGAGGCGCTGGCATCGGCGGAGCCCCGGGGCGATTCCACGTACGCGTTCCTGCCGGGGCGCCTGGCGGCGCCGAGCGGCCTTGGAATCCCGGTGCGGACGGATGTCGTGGTTGTCCTTGTGGAGGACCCATAGGCCTCTGACCGGTGCGATCAAACGGTCTCCGCTGGCCCGGAGGCGGCGTTGGCGGCAGCCGATGCTGTTGCCGGAGCCGCTCTTGCACGATCTGCTGCATCGTCTTTCGCTCCTCATGCGGCGGCTCGATTCTGGGCGGTACGGCCGGACCAATTCGTGTCGGGGGCGGAATGATTCTGCCACCGCTCGGCGTGGTCTGTATTGCCGGCGGCGTTGGCGGCTCTACCTTAGGCGGAGCAATGGGAGGCGGAGCAATGGGCGGCGACGCAGCTACGGGCGGGGGAGTCACGGGTACAGGAGGAGGAACCGCGGGCGGTGGCGCAACCTTTGCCGCAGGCGCCGGAGCCTTCTCTTCGACCTTGGGTTCTGGTTTGGCTTCAACGGGCGGCGGTGCTGCGACGACCTGCACAACAGGCTCTGGTTTCGGAGGTTCCGGCGCGGCAGGCGGCGCTTCGACCTTCGCGGCTTCGATGACTTCCGGCAGGGGTTCCGGCTTCGCCTCCTCGGGGGCATAGACACCGAGCTCCTTCCGCAGCCGTTCGGCCAGACGGTCCTCCACCGTGTTGGAGTGCGACGTGACCGGCACGCCCATGTGCTGCAATTCGCGAATGATCTCCGTGTTATCGCGATTCAACTCGCGAGCTAGCTGGTAGACTCGAAGCTTTGGCATTCCCTCTGTGAAGACCCCTTCGTCCGTTTACTGCAGCGGCGGTCCGCGAAGCGCAAGCGCGATAGCGCGCAGCCTTAAACATCGTCCGCCGACTACAGCTGGGACATTATCATCTATTTTACTCTTTAGGGGCGCTCTGTTCGCCCGTTTCTTGCGTTTTGGTGTCCGGTTCGGTATTCAATTCCGCTGGCTCGGCAGCGGGTTCATCCTTTCTGAACATGTGTTGCTGCGCGAGCCGTTCCATTTGATCCTGGTACGCCGGCGACTGCGTGTAGTACTCCGACAGCGCATCGCTGATTCTCTCGATCGTTTTTTCACCGATACCCGGAATGTTTTCCAGGTCCTCCGGCGAGAGATTGGCAAGCTGTTCGACGGTCGTGATACCGGCAGCATTCAGTTTCTGGAGCAGGCTTGGCGTCAAGCCAGGCATGTTCTCTACAGGAGTCGGAACAGCTTCCTGGAGCTGGTCCATCTGGCTCTCGACTTCGGCACGCTTTTCTTCTTCACTCTTGATGTCAATGCGCCAGCCGATGAGCTTCGAAGCAAGCCGAACATTTTGCCCCTTCTTGCCGATGGCAAGCGACAGCTGACTGTCCTCGACGACCATTTCCAGGATCTTTTCGTTGCTTTCGACTGTCGATACACGGCTGATCTTCGCCGGACTAATAGCATTCGTGGCGAACGCAATGACGTCATCATTCCACTGAATGATATCGATCTTCTCGCCGCGCAATTCTCGAATGATCGATTGAACGCGAGTTCCCTTCATGCCGACGCATGCGCCCACCGGATCGACATCCTTCTCACGTGATGCGACGGCGATCTTCGTTCGCTCCCCGGCTTCACGCGCGATGCTTTTGATCTGCACGGTGCCGTCATAAATCTCAGGCACTTCGGTTTGAAAGAGGTGCTGAACCAGGAGAGGATCCGTACGGGAGACCATGACCTGCGGCCCCTTGGTCGTCTTTTCAACCCTGGTGATGACCACTCGTATACGGTCTCCGACGGAAAAATTCTCGAGCCGTGATTGATCGCGTTTCGAAATTTTGGCTTCGGTCTTCCCCAATTCGACGATCATGTCCCCGTTCTCGAACCGCTTCACGACGCAATTGACCACTTCGCCAACATGTTTGTGGTACTCGGCGTAAACGCTCTCGCGTTCCGCTTCGCGGACTTTTTGAAAGATGACCTGTTTCGCCATCTGGGCAGATATGCGTCCAAGACCGACAGTCGGTTTCTTGAATTCGATCTCTTCCTCTAGTTGAGCCTCGGCCTTTATCGTACGAGCTTCCTCGAGCGAGATTTCGCGGACGGGATTCGTGACGGTATCGACCACTTTGCGAATGGCATAGACATCGATTTCGCCGGTCTCCGGATTGATGCGGCCTCTCAATTCTTCATTGGATTTGAAATGCTTGCGTGAGGCTACAACGATCGCGTCCTCGATCGCGTGAACCACGATTTGAGGATCGATTCCCTTTTCTCTGCTGATCTGATCGATCGTTTGAAAAAGAACGTTCGACATTAAAATTACTCCCTGTGACTGTCGCTTGGCCGGGACATCTCCGCCGCCCAGTCAATTTCCAGTCTCGCTTCTTGAATCACATCCAAGGGTATGTCAAGCACAGCGCCCTTGCGCAATTCCAACCGGATCTTTCCGTCGTAGAGCCCCTGAAGACGTCCTCGAAAAACCTTTTGCTGATGCAGTGGAAGACGAGTCTGGATTCTGGCGAATTTCCCTTCGAAGCGAGCATAATCACTCTCTTTGGCCAGTTTCCGGTCAAGACCAGGAGAGGAAACTTCCAACGTGTACGAAAACGGGATCAGGTCTTCAACATCGAGCTCTGTTCCTATTTGTTCACTGACCAACTCGCAATCGAGGTGAGAAATGCCCACCGGTTTGTCGATGAAGACTCTCAGGAGCGAGTTCTTGCCCGCTCCTTTGAATTCCGCATCAACTAGCTCATATCCTTGACTTTCTATGACTTCTTGAATGAGCCGCCGAATCCGGTCCCATTCGATTCCTTTGCTCATACAACAAAAAAGTGGGCAAGAACGCCCACTCGAAAGAGCCAGCTCAAAAAATAAGTATAGGTTTCGACTAAGGTTAAATCAACCCGTTAATTGGATGCGCGAAGCAGCCAATACTTCAACGTGAGCACAATCAGGGCGCCGGCAAATCCAAGAACGGTGTTGTATTCGCGGTTGTCGAGGTACTGGCCGAAAGAAAAACAGAATATGGAGCCGCGCGAAAAGCGCGGGAAAAAACGCGGGACACTCCTCCGGTATGCGCGGAACGCATCGGTAAAAAGCACCTCCAGGTGCCTTTCTTCCCGCAAGATGACGGCCGGATAAATCACGCCGAAGGGCAGCAACACCAGAATCGCCGCAATCTCGTTCCAGCTCATGATGGCGAAACCACAGGCGAGCAACGCACTGCCAAAATAAAGCGGATTTCGCGTCAGCGCATAGACACCGCGAGTGGTCATAACGGTATCTTTTTTGATCACGCCGGCGGCGAGGGCTCGGAACACGCCTCCAACAAGAGCCACGGGCAAGCCGACGAGGATAGAAGCGGCTGTGGGCTCAGCGAAGTACAACACTGCCGCGGCGAGGAGGAACCCTAGCGGAACGCGAATCTTTTGAAGCATTGAGCACGCCTCATTGCGGCTGAAGCGAAGGGCTTGCGTCAGCTATCAAGAGACGTTTGCGGCACGCTTCGTAGACTTGTTCCACGGTGATTTCCTTCATGCACTCCCAGTGTTCCAGAGGGCATCGGTCCCGCTCGTAGCATGGCCGGCAGGCGAGGCGCCGTTCAACGACGATGTCTTCTCGCCGGAACGGCCCATTGCGATCGCTGCTTGTCGGACCAAAAATCGCCACGATCGGTGTTCCGACGGCTGCGGCAAAATGCATCGGTCCCGTATCACCCCCCACCATCAGTCTGGCTCCCTCACAAAGCGCGACCAACTCTTCCAGGCTCGTCGGAATTTCGCGGATTTCCGGCGCTTTCTGTTTACCCTTCTTTACCAGGACGTCTTCGTCAGGGCCCCATGTCACAACGACAGGGAATCCATCGTTCATGAGCCGTGCGGCCAATTCTCCATACCGTTCGGAATCCCAGCATTTCGTGG
>WNGN01003331.1_pt1 | contig 10893 bp, 8 predicted proteins | sample 5400561 | NCBI WGS metagenome assembly WNGN01 (sample SAMN13153379, study PRJNA577476) | soil metagenome | isolation source: 115 cm soil or saprolite under Garry oak tree replicate 2 | place: USA:California | collected 2016-06-15 | reverse complement strand
CCATTGGGAGGGCGACACGCTGGTCGTGGAGACCACCAATTTCCGTCCCGAGAATGCCTATCGGAACTCCAATGCCGCGACCTTGAAAATTACCGAATACTTCACGCGCATAGACGCGGAAACGATCGAATACAAATTCAAGGTTGACGATCCGTCCACATGGACGAAACCCTGGACGGCGATCGTTCCCTTGAGCACGGTCCCGGGGCCGCTGTGGGAGTACGCCTGCAGCGAGAGTAACAACGACGCCATCCAGATTCTGGTGGGGGCTCGCCTCGCGGAGAAGGCCGCGGCCGACAAGGCCAAGACTCCCGCGGGAGTCCCGATTTCGCAAGCAAAGTGATGTAAATAGACCAAAGGCGCTGGCGATTCGCCGTCTGCTAACTACCCTTTTTCTGGTTTCGTACGCTTCCGAAAAGGGACTTTTGCCATATTTTGAGCCACGCCATGGGGCCACGCGTCGGTCCGATTGTTGCAAACAGGCTGGGAAACGATTGCGTTGTCAATCCATGATCAGAGTTATCCTACCCGCCAAGTAGTGCGGGCGGCTCGAACCGGACCAGGAATCGCTGCCCCGCGCGCTCGCACATCATCGCAGGGAACGCTGCGCCCTCGTCCAGTGTTAGTTCGCCAACCTCAAGGCAGAAGGGACATTGGTAGAACACAAAGATCGCTCTGTGCTCTTTGTCCTGCCAAGATTTAGGTGTTATCTGGTGCCCGGGCTCAGGCCGGGGCGCAACCTCATAGTGAGTCCGTTTTGAAGGAAACTTCAGTAACACAGAAGCGCGGTCGACTCTAGAGCGCCCAACTGCCAGCGACAATCGACCGACCGTACTGCGCGGCGATAGGCCGGCCGTACGACCTGGCCATAAGGGCTTAGGAGTTCACTCCGCACATCTGATTGCGTGGGCAACCCGCCAGCCGATGAGCTCGCAATTATATATTCTCTAAACTATGCTCATCCCGCCGTCGAGGCTGATTTCCAAGCGTGTGATCATAGGCCGAACTTCTGAAACAGGCGTGCCTTTTCGGATTAGAATTTAGGCTATGGCTTCTCTAGACAAAATGAGCCTCGTGGAATTGGAAGAGCTGGCTGCCAGGTTGCGCCATGCGATTGCCCGAAATCCCGACAATTCTCGGATGGAGCAAATCGAACTGGATAACGTGAAGCAGTGGATCGCAATTCGCCAGAATAGAGACGAGCCTGAATCCAAGACCTAGTTTCCAGTTGTGGAATCAGCGGGATTCTATACTTTCCACGGACCCATGCTCTACCGGCTGACTACAAATATTTTATACCAGGATTACTTCCAGGGCATGAGCGAAGCGTGGATCACGTCCGGCACTCCCTGACCTCCGACAGACTTGATGGCTAAGTCCACATCTTTGAGAGCGAAGCTGTGGGTCGTGACCTTTTCCAGCGGAAAGCGATGTGATGCCAACTGCCGCAGGGCGAGCTCACACGCCTTGTAGCTGTGACCCCGTGCGCTTTTGATGGTGATGGATTTCACCGTGATTTTCGCCAGCGGAAAATTCGGGAACTCGGCCAATTCGCCCTGCACCACGATGGTGCCGCCCCTGCGCTTGAGCGCATCTACGCCCAGCAGCACCGGAATAGTTCCGGCGCCCGCAGTGCAGTCGAGCACGACGTCCACACCCTTACCCCCCGTGATCTCCATGATGCGCGCGAGAGCATTCTCTTTCTGGACATCGATCACGTAATCGGCACCCAGCGCTTTGGCAACCTCCATCCGTGCGCCATCTTTGGACGTGCCGGTGACGATGATGAGAGACGCGCCCGCCTGCTTGCAGACCACGGTTTGCGACAGTCCCTGCTGGCCCGGCCCTTGAATGAGCACGCTGGAGTTGTAACCCACGCCACCGTCGAAGAGTGACCACTCGACACCATTCGACAAGGGCGTGACCAACCCGGCCAATTCCGGCGTAACGCCTTTGGGCACGTGGTGCACCACGGAATTCCACGGAAGGTACAGGTATTGGGCAAAGCCGCCCCACAAGTGAGGCGTCCGTTCGGCCGACGTGTAGCCGTAACGTATGGCATCCGGGTTATAGCGCCAGTCGGTGTTTTCACAATGCCGATACTGGCCCAAATGGCACCACTCGCATTGGCCACACATGACATAGTGCTCGACGAATACCAAATCGCCTTCTTTGAAACCTTTGCGTCTGGTGAACTCGCGACCCGCTTTGGCGATGTAACCGATATTCTCGTGACCCATGATCACCGGAGCTTTAGACGGCGGTGTCTCATACATCTTGACGTCGGTTCCACAAATGCCGCCGACTTCCATCTTCAGCAGTGCGCTATCCTGCGGAATATCCGGCATGGGGAAATCGCGAATCTCAGTCTTACTCGGACCCACTCTAACGGCCGCCAGTACTCTTTCCACCGTTCGTTCCTCCAAACAACACGTCATTTCGTGGGTCTGACGGCGCCGACGCCTTTGATTTGGCGGCCGGCCCGTACATCCTCGGCGTAAGCGCTGATCGCCTCGAAGGCGATTTTAGCGACGTTGGCGTAGCTCTCGACGGTCGAGTCCAGATTGCTCGCCGCATACCCGATTGCGGCGTGAGCCATGCGCATGCGCCCATCCAGCCACGGCCCTCCGCCGAACCCTCCAAGCACAGGAATGGAAACAGCGGCGGCGACCGCAGCACCTGCCACCGGGCCGGAATTGGTGAAGTCAAGCAAAGAGGCACCTGCGTCTTCCAGGCGCTTGGCCTCCTCCACAAGCTTCGCGGTCATCTCCGCAGGGACTTGCGCGCCGGGCTTCGACGCAGCGCTGTATGGGATGCCGAATCGCAGAGCCGTCTGCGGGGTAATCCCAAACTGCGCAAACACAGGAATGCCGGCTCGGACGATGGCGCGCACAGAGTCGGGAAAGTCCGCCGCGCCATCCAGCTTGATCATATCGGCGCCCGCGTCTTTGACGAGCACGATGGCCGCCCTGACGGCGCTCCCGGTGCCCTCTTGCAGCGGGCCGAAAGGGAAATCGCAGCTCACCAGCGCACGCTTAACGCCGCGGCGGACGGCCTTGCAGACTACGACCATCTCGCTCATCGTGACTTCCAAGGGATTCGCACGACCCCATAAATTGACGCCCACCGTATCTCCTACGGAAACAATGTCCGCTCCGGCTCGGTCCACGATCTGAGCAATCTGGTAGTCCCAGGCCACCACACCGACAATCTTTCGGCCATCACGTTTCATCTGCTGAAGCGCCGGAATAGTGATGGGCGAATCCTGCGACTCCATTGTTCGTCTCTCTTCTCGTGTATGGCGGCTGCGCGAATCAGATGTGCGCGAAACGCTAGAGGTTCAGGAAATCGTATTTGGAGCGCTGGCCGCGCCCCAGCGGTATGGGCTCGGCGCCGGCCGCATCCTTCCAGCGGCCGACGATGGGCTGCCCACAATCCGGGCAAGCGCCATTTCGCAGGCGATTCTCGGTCACATCGTGCCAGGAACGGCGGATCAAAGTGCTCCCGCATTGCGGGCACGAGGTGTTGGCCCCACCGGAAAAGATATTGCCCTCGTAGACGTAATGCAATCCCACTTCGCGGGCGATGGCGCGGGCGCGATGCAGCGTTTCAGGCGGTGTGCGCGGCTTATTCTGCAGCTTGAAATCGGGATGAAAGGCGGTGAAGTGCAGCGGCACGTCCGGCCCGAGATGTTCGAGAATCCATTCCGCGAGCTTACGCGTTTCGCGCGGATCATCGTTGAGCGTCGGGATCATGAGGTTGGTAATCTCGAACCAGACATTCGTCTCGTTCTTGAGCCACTGCAAGGTGTCGAGCACGGGCTGGAGATGAGTGAGCGTGATCTTCCCGTAAAAATTTTCGGTGAACGCCTTCAAATCAATGTTGGCTGCGTCCACATAGTCGTAAATATCGTGGAAGGCCTCGCGCGTGATGTAACCGTTGCTGACCATGACAGTTCGCAAGCCTCGTTCCCTGGCGGCGCGGCAAATATCCACGACGTATTCGCCCCAAATCGTCGGCTCGTTATAGGTAAACGCGATCGAAGGACAGCCGTAACGCAATGCAAGCTGCGGCACATCTTCGGCGGGAATATGGGTGGAGTGGACCTGATCGCTGCGGGATTTGGAGATGTCCCAATTCTGGCAGAAGAAACAGCCCATGTTGCAGCCGGCTGTGCCCAGCGAAAAGACCTTTGTGCCAGGGAGAAAATGGTTCAGCGGCTTTTTTTCAATGGGATCAATTTGCAGGGCCGCGGGGGACGCATAGCCCAGGCTATAAAGCTTGCCTCCCTGGTTGACCCGAATAAAACAGAAGCCGCCCTGCCCCTCGCCGATATGACAGTGCCGCGGACAGAGATAGCAGTGCACGCGCCCGTTTGGCTCCGATTCCCACCAGCGAGCCTCGTGCAGGTCGCTTTCTTTTTGCAAAATCTTCAAGTCTTGCATGAGCTTTTAGGGGGGTGCCCCCCCTACTTTTTTGTTAAGGATATCAAAAGACGGTAGTTACATCTGTCATCTTGTTAAGGATATCAGCCACAAGGACTTAGGCCCGCCTTTCGCCTCCGGACCGGCTTTTTTTCTCATGAGATGGCATTTCGCGAGCGCTGCCTCCTGCGTCCATCATTAATTCCTGCTTCGAACTCCGCTGCTCGGCGGCATGTACATTTGCCTTGTGAACGAAACGGGCCGCCGCGCCCCCCGTTTTTTCTTCTATTTTAACAGAAGGGTCAACGCCGGGCCCGAAAAGCGGGAATGCGGAATGCGGCGCTGAGCTTGCTCCTAGATCAAGGCCCTCGCGCGTTTCAACCCGGGGCCGTTCTTGTCGTCGTCCCCCGGCGCTCCGGCCCGCAGCGGCTACCGTGCGATAATCACTGGCCAATGCACAATATCAAGCTGACCGTCGCCTACGACGGCACCGATTTTCGCGGCTGGCAAATCCAGCCCGGCCAACCAACGATTCAGGGCCTCCTCACGGAGGTAGTACAGGAGCTAACGCAGGAGCGCCCGAGTCTGCAGGGCGCAGGCCGGACGGATGCCGGCGTCCACGCCTGGGGTCAGGTGGTAAATTTCAAGACGCATTCGGAGCTCGCTCCGGAGGAGTTCCGGCGCGGGTGTAACGCACTGCTGCCGCCGTCGATTCGTGTTCGAGAAGCGGAGGAGGTAGGACCGGACTTCCATGCCCGATGGATGGCGCAGGCGAAGACGTACGTCTATTCGATCTACCGGGGCGCAGTCGTCCCGCCGGTCCGCTGGCGCTATGTCCTGCATGTTCCTCAGGAGCTTGACTATGCCGCCATGGCCGAGGCCGCCCGCTATTTTGAAGGCGAGCGCGATTTCACTTCATTTTCAGCTTCGACGGGCTCGAAGGAGGAGGATCGTGATCAAACGATGATCCGTTCCGTTTTTCGCTCCGAACTGATCGACCGAGCAGGGAGTAGCGGGGCCGCTCCCGCGAATTCTATTTGTGATCACCATTCATACCGAGAGGAATGGATTTATGTCATTCGCGGCACATCCTTTTTGCGGTACATGGTGAGGAAGATTATTGGCACGCTCCTGCAAGTAGGCCGCGGCCGGCTTCCCGCCGGTGAGATACCCCATCTGCTGGAAAAGCGTGACCGCAGTTGTTCCGGGCCCACGGCACCGCCCCAGGGCTTGTGCCTGCAGTCGGTGGAATATCCCGATCCGACCGCTTCCCTCCTCGGCAACAGCCGAGGCAGGTGAGGAGTGGTCCGCAGGCAGTCCTGCTGCAATTCGCCCGCTCAAAACCGAACGAATTGTCAGCCACGCCTTGGCCTGCGTGAAAAGGTTCAAGTAAAATGGCTGGAGAGTCAATTGGTCCGGCCAAAACCGGCAGGAGATATCTGAGCCCATGGGCGATACACCCGACGCAGCACAGAAAGCGGCGGCCGGCACGCAGGCAACTGCAACGGCGGCATCCGTCGCTGAAGAGACGGCACCGGCGCTAACGAAGATAAAAGTTCGCAAACACCGGCAACGTGCCTGTGATGAAAAGGACGCCAAGGGAAAGCTCTGCGCGGGACACCTGAAGCGATGGTACGACTATCCCAAGGAGATCGAGCGGATCGTCGGACCAAATGCAGAGATTTACCGTTGCGAATTCTGCAAGACGCTTTATCGGCCCGATCCCGAGCAACTGCCTCATAGCTTCACGCTTCGCTATTAGAGTCACTCCGGTAACCGCGCGGCGCCGGTTGCGAAAGGCCCGTTCGAAGGCGTGATGGACGAGCGGCGATGAATGATGCAGAGCTGATCTACGACTGGAATAAGGTCGGGCGGATCCAGTTCGATACGCGCCGGAAAATCACGCTGGACGACGAGACGCTGCGTGATGGCTTGCAAAATCCCTCCGTAAACGATCCTCCTATCGGCGAAAAAATCGAAATTCTCCACCTCATGGAGGCGCTCGGAATTGAGATGGTGAATATCGGGCTGCCCGGCGCCGGGCCGCGCGCCTACGCCGATACCGAGGCCCTGGCTAAAGAAATTGTCCGTTCGCGCCTGAAGATCAGGCCCAATTGTGCGGCGCGAACGCACGAAAATGACATTCGCCCGATCGTAGAAATTTCGCAGCGCGCGGGCATCGCCATCGAAGCCTCCACATTTTTGGGTTCGAGCCCGATCCGACGGCTGGTGGAAGACTGGACCACCGACCATCTGCAACGCACGGTCGAACACGCGGTGAGCTTCGTGGTGCGCCACGGCCTTGCAGCCATGTTCGTAACGGAAGATACCGTGCGCACCGATCCGGAGACCATCGAGCGGCTCTATTCGACGGCGATCCGCTGCGGGGCCACTTCGGTAGTTTTGTGCGATACCGTGGGCCACGCTACGCCGCTGGGGGCTTACAGCCTGGTGCAGTTCGTGCGCGAAAAAATTGTAGCGCCCTGTGGCGTTGAGGTTCGCGTCGACTGGCACGGGCACTGCGATCGGGGTCTCGCGGTGGCTAATTCGCTGGCCGCGGTTCTGGCCGGCGCAGACCAGGTGCACGCGGCCGCCAATTCGCTGGGCGAACGCGTGGGCAATACGCCCATGGAACTGATGCTGGTGAACCTGCGCCTGTTGGGCTTGATTGACCGCGATCTTTCGCAACTGAAGCGCTATTGCGAGACCGTGGCGCGCGCCACGGGTATTCCGATTCCGCCAAATTATCCCGTGGTGGGCCGCGACGCATTCCGCACCGCCACCGGAGTGCACGCCGCGGCGATCATAAAAGCCTTCAAGAAATCCGATCCGATGCTGGCGAATACCGTTTATAGCGGCGTGCCCTCGCACCTGTTCGGTCTCGAGCAAGTGATCGAGGTTGGCCCGTTGAGCGGCCGTTCGAACGTGCAATACTGGCTTGAACGACACGACATTCCCGTTACCGAAGAACTGGTCTTGCGCATTTTCGACACAGCAAAAAAGGCCTCGCGCGTGCTGACCGACGAAGAAATCCTGGCGCTCTGCGCGAGCATTTGAGCCGCTAATGATGACAGTTCGAGCATTTCGTTGCGTCTGTGCGGGTATCTCCGAATACCCCGCGGCGCAGGTTCGCCGCTAAGCCAATGCCCATGCTGAAACGCGCCATCGGGCCGGTTATGATTTGGGGCCTGCTGTGCGTTATGCTCTCGGCTGTGGGAGTGCTCTCTACGCGCAACGCCGTTCGGGCAGGCCGCTCGTCCGCGGCGGATATTACCGCCGATCCTCGCGTGCGGCAGGCATTGGCGAAGCTCGCCGGCGAAGCTCCCTCGGTAACCGAGGAACAGATCCGCATCGCCGAAATACCCGCGCCGACCTTTCGTGAATCTTTGCGAGGAACGCATCTGGCCAAGCTCTTGGCCGATGCAGGCCTGAAGGTGCATACGGATGAGGCAGGCAACGTCATCGGTGAGCGTGCGGGCAGCGCAAAGGGAGAGTTTGTTCTGATTACGGCGCACCTGGATACGGTTTTTCCGGCGGGCACGGATGTGCACGTGCGCCGCCAGGGAAGCAAGCTGTGGGCGCCGGGAATCTCCGATAACGGGGCTGGGCTGGCTACGCTGCCCGTTATCGCGCGCATTATGCGTGAGACCAAGCTGGAAACGCGCAGCTCGGTCCTCTTTGTTGCCGACGTAGGCGAAGAGGGGGAAGGCAATTTGCGCGGCATTCGCAAACTGGTCGAGGAGTACCGCAAGCAGCTCCGCTATGTGATCGCTCTCGACGGCGCATCCATCGATTACGTCACGACTGCGGCGCTCGCCTCGCGCCGCGTGGAAATTACGATCAGCGGTCCCGGCGGCCATAGCTGGTCCGATTTCGGGGTGCCCAATCCTATTGATGCGCTGGCACGCGGCATCGCCCTCTTCCTGAAAACGCCGCCTCCCGATAGCCCCAGGACCACCTTCAACGTCGGCAGCATTGAAGGCGGCACATCGGTGAACTCGATTCCCGCGAAGGCTTCCATTAAAGTAGACCTGCGCTCAGAAGCCGAACCCGAAATCCTTAAACTGGAAACTGCTTTGCGCCGGTCCATCCAGAGCGGCATGGATGAGGAGATGCAAGCCGCGCGCGACCACGGCATGGCCGGCGGCGCGGGTTTGTCTATAGGTACGAAGGTGTTGGGGCTGAGGCCGGGCGGTGAATTGCCGCCGAATTCTCCGCTTCTCGCCGCCGTGCAAGCAGCCGACGACTATCTGGGCAATCGCGCGCGCATGGAACGGTCTTCTACCGATGCCAATATTCCGCTTTCACTCGGCATTCCCGCTATCGCGCTCGGCGCTGGAGGAAATTCCGGCGGGGCGCATTCACTGCAGGAATGGTACGATCCGACGGGCCGCGAGATTGGGATGCAGCGGCTCCTGCTTACATTGCTGCAAGTGGCGGGGCTGAATCCGCCCACGGACTGATTTCGCGCCTGCGCGTGTGCCTCAAAAGCTCAAAGCCGATCTCCTGCTCATCTGTTGCACCCTGATCTGGGGCGCCACCTTCGTTTTGGTCAAGGATGCCCTGGCCAATGCGTCTGTTTTTGTATTTCTGGCCCTGCGCTTTCTTCTGGCCACTGTGGTGCTGTTTCTCATGTATGGACGCGAGCTTCGGAGGGTAGGCGCAAGCGGCTTGCGTGCGGGAGCAATCATCGGCTGCTGCATGTTTGGCGGATACGCATTTCAGACTGCGGGCCTCGAGCTGACCACGCCCTCCAAAGCCGCCTTCATTACCGGCTTCTTTGTCGTGCTCGTCCCTGTATTGCTGGCGTTATGCGGGTCGCGCCGCGTGCCTTTGTGGGTTTGGTTCGGTGCGCTCCTGGCGTTTGCCGGACTTTATTTTCTGGCCGTACCGCCCTCAGGATTGGCGGCGCTGAACCGGGGCGATCTGCTGATCCTCGCTTGTGCCTTCATGTTTGCGCTGCACGTCATCAGCATCGGTCATTACACCATTCGCTATTCCGCGGGCGCGCTGACGCTGATCCAGGTAGCCGTCACGACGCTATTTACGATTTTGTGCGTTCCGCTCTTCGCTGTGATCGGCGCGGAGCAGCCGCGCCTCTTCTGGACGCCGGGGCTAGTCCTGGCCGTGATCGCCACGGGAATCTTCGCCACGGCCCTGGCTTTTTCCGTGCAGGTGTGGGCGCAGCAATACACCACTGCGAATCATGCGGCGATTATTTTCACGCTGGAACCCGTATTCGCCGGCCTGACTTCCTTCGCTTTTTACCATGAGCGACTCGGCGCGCGATCCCTCGGGGGCGCGGCCCTGATTCTGGGCGGAATTCTGATTGCCGAATTGTTGGGACCTGCTCCAGCCGTCGAGTCTTCCGTTCCGCCCGCCGAGACTCTACCGCACCTGACGTGAACCGCTGGCCGCCGCTCGTCTCTCGAGCATGATCCGACACACAGAACACAGAGATGGGCATGGTCGAAGTCACTGTGCCACAGCGGGCGATTCCGGCCGCAGCAAATGCGCCGGGCTGAAGCCCGGCGCTACAAAAAAACACTAGAAGCTATTGCACAACCCTCCGCAAGACGATCATGAAGCAGGCGATATGAAAGAACGCCCGATAGATTTGGAACGAGCGGTCATAGCGCACAACCAAGCGCCGGTAATTCCCCAACCAGCCGATGGTACGCTCGACGATCCAGCGGCGCCGATACCGCCGCAGCGCGCGACCATCCTGCGTGGCCGGACGAACGCGATTCTTCTTGTGCGGGCAGATCAGTTCGATTCCGCGCTGTCGCAACCGCTTGCGCAGCGGATCGCTGTCGTAGGCTTTGTCGGCAATCACGCGCACCGGCTTCTGCCGCGGTCGGCCGGCACGGTGACGCCGACCTACGCGGATCGCCGCGAGCGTCGTCTCCGCGAGGCGGACTTCCGCCGGGGATGCAGAGTGAAGGTGGTCTCCCAGAGGAACACCCGCGCCGTCGACCACCACCATCCACTTCGTCCCCTTGCCCCGCTTGGTTTTTCCGACCCCGCAGCCCCTTTTTTGGCGGGAGCAAAACTCCCGTCCAGAAACGATTCGCTCCAGTTCAACTGCTGGCGTTCGTTCAACTCGCTCAGAAACGCGCGCCAGATGTTCAGCCAGACGCCCTGCTCGTCCCAGTCCCGCAGCCGCCGCCAGCACGTGGAAGGATGGGGATACTTTTCCGGCAGGTCCTGCCACCGAGCGCCGCTGCGCAGAATCCACAGAATCCCTTCCAACACACGACGGCTCTCGATCCACGGGCGACCGCCCTGGCGGTGTTTGGGCGGTTTCGGGAGCAAGGGCGCGATTTTCTTCCACTGCGCTTCGGTCAGCAACGGACCGGACCGCGCCATCGGCCCTCCCTCGGCGCTGCTGGCCTCGGTTATCCCTCATTTCCCAAAACCCAACCATTGTCATTTCAAAAGCTTGTCTCGGGTTGTGCAACAGCTTCTA
>WNGN01005389.1_pt1 | contig 10894 bp, 8 predicted proteins | sample 5400561 | NCBI WGS metagenome assembly WNGN01 (sample SAMN13153379, study PRJNA577476) | soil metagenome | isolation source: 115 cm soil or saprolite under Garry oak tree replicate 2 | place: USA:California | collected 2016-06-15 | reverse complement strand
ATTCTGAGCCGTGGAAGAAAGTGACAGCGCTTCTATTGCGAGCATATGCGGTCCGGCCACACGATACAGGTCGGCATGAACGTATGGCGGAGTTTAAGAAATACTGGGCCTCGATTGACCATCCGACGCTTTCAGCTGAGATTGAGAATATCCTCGCCAACCTCCAAGCCATAATTGCGTCTATTCAAAGCATTAACCCTGACTCTAACGTCGTCTTCGACCCTATCCTTGTCCGCGTCATGGACTATTACACTGGCCCTATTTACGAAGCCGTTGTGGAGGGCTTTCCGTCTGCGGTTTTGGGCGGTGGCCGCTATGACGACCTGATCGGCCAGTTTGCCGGGAGGAAAATCCCAGCCGTCGGTTGCTCAATCGGTTTTGAGCGGATCCTTGCTATCCTGCAAGAACGCACGGCAGGGCAGGCCGTAGCTGCATCGCCTCGGGCCCTGCTTATCTGCGACGAAGGAGATGTAGACCTCCTCCAGCGACAGGCTGAACAACTACGAAACGAAGGGCTCTGCGTCGAAACCTACCTCGATTACGACGATGTCGGCAAGCAGTTCAAGTACGCGGAAGCGGCTGGGATAACCTGGGCCATCAAGCGCTTTGACGCGGCTTCCTCGTCGGTTACCGTTCGCTATCTCCCTGAACGCAAGGATCTCGCCCGCCTCGGCGTCAAAAAACCAGCGTAATACCCTGCGTAAGTCTCTGTACCTTAGATTTTAGGCCTGAGCCTGTTTTTTCCGTTGACTCATGGCTAGCGTTTATGGTACATTTTAACACGTGGCTTGTGTCACAGAATCCTTTTGTATTCTGCTTAGTTACGATCATCTCCATCCTGTGAATTCAAGATGAAAAAAAGAGCCCTAGGTATTCTTCTATCCACAGGGCCCGATAACCCCAATCTCAGTACCGCCATCGGGCTCTCCGGCGCTGCCTTGAAAGCAGGTGTTGATGTCTATCTCTATCTTATCGACGAGGGCGTGTTGGCCGTCGATGATCCTCGTTTTCAACCGTTGCGCGATTCCGGATTGAAATTATTCGCCTGCGCCTATGGTGCTCAACATCATGGTGTGCCGAGAAAGGATGACAAGGCCACATATTGTGGTCTCGTTGTTCTCTCCAACATAGTTTCTACCTGTGATCGCTTTGTTGCACTGAATTGAGTGTGTGGCATGGACCGTCCCTCTCCTAAAACGCTGGTTGTGATCCAGACAGACCCTATGAAGAGCCATCGAGCTGTCGAAGCTCTTCGCATCGCATTGGGGTTAGGTTCGCACAACGAAGGACGGGACATTAGTGTCGTCTTATGCGGCCGTGCTCCTTATCTCTTGTCTGAAGATGCGGGCGATATTGTTGATGGGGAGATATTGGAAAAGCATATCCCTGTCTTCATTGAGTGGGGAACTCCTTTCTTCATCGCAACGGATGCAGAAACACCACATCGCTATATCCCTGACGTCGTGACGAAGCCCATCAGCACGGCCGAAATTCCCAGTGCATTGGAATCAGCAGACCGGGTTCTCGTCTTCTCATAGGAATGTGCCGATGACGCTCCATCTCCTTAAAGCCACTCCGAATCCTCTTGCAATCCAGACGCTTCGCTCTCCGCCTCCTTCCTCCATGCCCCCTGTCGTCGTTTTCCTGTCGCCACCGAATACACCGCCTGTGTTGCCGCAGTGCACTGTGTACCGTCTCACGGACACCCTTTCATCACAAGAACAGGGTGATCTCACGTATGAGCAACTCGTTGGGATGATCTTCAAGGCAGACCGGGTCGTCACATGGTAGCCCTAGTGTTCTTCTCTTCCGACATTGTTTGAGAAGACAAGAGGAGGAGCCGGTAGTGGGAGTAAGGAGTGTGTACGGTGTGGACAGAATAAAAATACACCAGTCAATCAACTAAATGGGTTTGGTATGTGTCTGAGTAACGTGGGGATGGTGGGATCGTGCGCTGGGGAAAGATTGAGCTTGTGGTGTGAAGGCAGTGGCCTCTACCTGAAGCGCCAGGAGGAAGTGTCCGCAGACACGGGGACATTATCCACAGGAGTGGAACGAGCTGTGGGGTTCATGAAAAGTAGGGGCTTACTATGGACGTAGCCACCATTTGGGAAACAAGCGTCGGTCGGTTGCGAGAACAGGTGTCGAAAGAGATCTTCGATACCTGGTTCCAAGGCATATCCCTAGAAGAACTCAATGACAGTGACGCTAAGGTCAGGGTTCCCAACAGATTTTATCGCGACTGGATACGGGATCATTACAAAGGCTTGTTAGAGCAAATTTTGAGGGATACGACGGGGAAGTATAACTTACGCGTCGGATTTGTGGTGTCTGAAGCAGAACCGCAGGAGAAAGCCGCGCCCCGTGAAAGCTTTGAGCGACCCGTGATGGCGGCAGGGCCACGTGCAAGGAGAACGGGGCAGATAAACTTTAGGTACTCATTTGGAAATTTCGTTGCCTCTCCAAACAACCAGCTGGCCAGAGCCGCAAGCATGAAGGTGGCCGAGTCTCCAGCTGTCGCCTATAACCCATTGCTGATCTATGGAGGCGTGGGGCTCGGGAAGACACACCTCATGCACGCGATAGGCAATTATGTTCTCGAGCATACGGATCTCCGGATCGCGTACGTGACGTCCGAGCAGTTCACCAACGAGGTCATCAACGGCATCCGGTACGACAAGATGATTGATGTTCGCCGCCGGTACCGCAACATCGACATGCTGCTGGTGGACGACATCCAGTTCATCGCCGGCAAGCAGGCGACCCAGGAGGAGTTCTTCCACACCTTCAATAGCCTCTTCGAGGCCCGTAAACAGATCGTCCTTTCGAGCGACCGATATCCCAAGGACATCCCTGAGATGGAGGAGCGATTGCGCTCCCGTCTCGACTGGGGCCTCGTGGCGGATATTCAGCCCTACCCCCTCGAAGGGCGGATCGCCATCCTTCGGGACAAGGCCGAGCGTGAGGGCATCAGGATCCCGGACGACGTCGCGATGTTCGTGGCTACGAACATCAAGGCGAACATCCGGGAACTGGAAGGCTCGCTGATCAGACTCGGGGCCTACGCGTCGCTGACCGGCCAAGCCATCACGCTCGAGATGGCGCAAAACGTGCTCAGGGAACTGGTCAACGAGAAGAAACGTGTGATCACGCTCGACGCGGTGCAGGAGGCCGTCGCGGCGAAGTTCCACGTCAAGGTGGCGGACCTGAAGTCCAAGCGGCGGACGAGGGTGCTCGTGTACCCGCGTCAGATCGCGATGTACCTGTGCCGGGAGATCACGCAGCAGTCCTATCCCGAGATCGCGCGGCACTTCGGGGGCAAGGACCACACCACCGTCATGCACGCGTGCAAGCAGGTCGAGAAAGGGAAACAGAGCGATCCCGGCCTGCTCGGAATACTCGAGGAGTTGAAGCGCCAGATCACCAGCGCATAAGCCCAGAAGGAGGCAGGCCGATGAAGATCAAGATAGCCAGGGACGAGTTGCTGACCGGGCTGCAGCGCGTCCAGGGAATAGTGGAGAAGCGCAACACCATGCCGGTGCTCTCCAACATCTTGCTGGAGACGAAGCAGGACGGGGTCGAACTGGTGGCGACGGACCTTGAGATCGGCATCCGGGGGCACTACAAAGCCGAGGTCTGCCAGGCCGGGAGCGTCACCCTCTCTGCGCGCAAGCTCTACGAGATCCTCAAGGAGGTGGCGGACGGCGAGGTGACGTTCACGACTCAGGAGAACAACTGGGTCCAGATCCAAGCCGGCCGGAGCCAGTTCAAGATCGTCGGGATGGCGGCGTCGGAGTTCCCGGCGCTGCCCACGATCGAGCGCGAAGGGCGGGTGGCCATTCCCGGGAGCGGGCTTTCGTCGCTGCTTCGCAAGACTCTCTTCGCGGTCGGCGACAACGACGCGCGTTACATCCTCAACGGCTTGTTGATTACGCTGCTCTCCTCCGAAAAGAAGGTCACGATGAAACTGGTCGGCACCGACGGGCATCGCCTGGCGATTGCCGAGAGTGAACTGGCGAATGCCGGGACGGACCTTCCCAAAGAGGTCAAGGCTATCATTCCGCGCAAGGCGGCCCAGGAGATGCGGCGGCTGCTGGAGGAAGAGGAGGGCGAGCCGCTGTTGGGCTTCACCAAGAATCTAGTCACCTTCCAGAAGAGCGGGCTGTACCTGACCTCGCGGGTCATGGAGGGGACCTATCCCAACTACCAGCAGGTCATTCCGAAGGAGAGCGCCAAGAAGGCGGTGATCGAGCGGGCAGCGATGGAGGGCGCACTCCGGCGGGTCGCCGTGCTCTCCAAAGACAAGACGAACGCAGTCAAGCTGATGCTGCAGGCGGGCTCGCTCACCCTGCACACGAGCAACCCCGACCTTGGAGAGGCCACCGAAGAGGTGCCGGCGCAGTACCGCGGGGAAAGCCTGACCACCGGCTTCAACGCCCGCTACGTCCTCGATGCGCTGGCCGTGATGGACGGCGAGTCAGTCACCCTGGAGATCAACAACCCCTTGAGCCCCTGCCTGATGAAATCGGACGGCGACCCAGGCTTCCTGTGTGTCGTCATGCCGATGAAGATCTAGGGAGGGCATAGCGAGGAGGTCTATGGCCACGGACGAGACCAAGATCGAGAGCGGGCCACGCGATTCCTACGGCGCCGAGCAGATCAAGGTGCTGGAGGGACTCGACGCCGTCCGCAAGCGCCCCGCCATGTACATCGGGAGCACCGGCTCCGAGGGCCTCCACCACCTCGTGTACGAAGTGGTGGACAACAGCGTTGACGAGCACATGGCCGGGTTCGGCGAGACGATCGAGGTCACGATCCATATCGACGGCAGCGTCACGGTGGTGGACAACGGCCGGGGCATCCCGACGGGCATGCACCCCACGCAGAAGAAGTCCGCCGCCGAGGTCGCGCTCACCATGCTCCATGCCGGCGGGAAGTTCGAGCAGGGCGCCTACACTGTGTCGGGCGGCCTCCACGGCGTGGGCATCTCGGTCGTGAACGCGCTCTCCGAGTGGCTGGAGATGGAGATCTGGCGGGAGGGCCAAGTCTTCGAGCAGCGCTACGAGCGCGGCAAGCCCACCGCCCCCCTGAAGGTCACCGGCAAGACCAAACGGCGCGGCACGATGATCACGTTTAAGGCGGACCCCGAGGTCTTCGAAAGCACGGAGTTCAGCTTCGACATCCTGGCCCAACGCCTGCGCGAGCTGGCCTTCCTGAACAAGGGCCTGGAGATCTCGCTCAAGGACGAGCGCAAGGAGCCGGCCAAGGAGGAGATCTTCCGTTACAAGGGCGGGATCGTGTCGTTCGTCGAGCACCTCAATGAGGCGAAGACCCCGCTGCACAAACCCATCTACATCAGCGTCGAGAAGGGCGACATGGTCCTGGAGGTCGCCCTCCAGTACAACGACGGCTACGCGGAGAACATCTTCTCCTTCGCCAACAACATCAACACACGCGAGGGCGGCACCCACCTGGTCGGCTTCAAAGCGGCGCTCACCCGCACGATCAACAACTACGCGAACGCGAACGACCTGCTGAAGAAGGACGCGGAGTCGCTGACCGGCGATGACGTCCGCGAGGGGTTCACCGCCGTCATCAGCGTGAAGCTGCGGAACCCCCAGTTCGAGGGCCAGACCAAGGCCAAGCTGGGGAACAGCGAGGTGAAGGGGATCGTCGAGGCGGCCGTCAACGAGGCCCTCGGAGCATACTTCGAGGAGAACCCTCCGATCGCCCGCCGGATCGTCGGCAAGGCCGTCGACGCCGCGCGGGCGCGCGAGGCGGCCCGCAAGGCCAAGGAGTTGATCCGCCGCAAGAGCGCCCTGGACAGCGGCTCGTTGCCCGGCAAGCTCGCCGATTGCTCCGAGAAGGATCCGGCCCACAGCGAACTGTTCATCGTAGAGGGCGATTCGGCCGGCGGCTCCGCCAAGCAGGGTCGCGACCGTCGCTTCCAGGCCATCCTGCCCCTCAAGGGCAAGATCCTCAACGTGGAGAAGGCGCGGTTCGACAAGATGCTCTCCAACGAGGAGATCCGGGTGTTGATCATGGCGCTTGGCACCGGCATTGGGCGCCAACGGGAAGACGGCGACTCCGGCAAGGACGACAAGGAAGTCTTCGACATCGCCCGCGCCCGCTACCACAAGATCATCCTGATGACCGACGCTGACGTGGATGGGAGCCACATCAGGACGCTGCTACTGACGTTCTTCTTCCGGCAGATGACCGAGCTCATCGATCGCGGGTACATCTACATCGCGCAGCCGCCGCTCTTCAAAGTCAAGAAGGGCAAGACCGAGAAGTACCTCAAGGACGAGAACGCCCTCAACGAGTACCTGGCGGACCTGGCGGTCGAAGAAGTGGAGGTCTACGTCGAGAGCGGTCAGGCCTTCGTTACCGGGCGGCGCCTGCTGCCGATCCTCAAGAAGCTCATCGCCTTCGAAGGGCTCTTGACCCGTTTCGGGAAGAAGCAGCACGAGGCGAGCATCTTGCGCGCCTTCGTGGACGAGCCGGGCCTCGACCGGGACCTCCTCAAGAACGCGGCGGCGCTCAAGAAAGTGATGGCCACCGCCAAGAAGGCGCTGACGGCTGCCTATCCCAAGGCACAGATCGCGCTCGACATCGCCGAAGACGAGGAGCACGAGTCCAACAAGGTCATCTGCCAGATCCAGTCGAACGGGATGGCGCACACTATGGAGATCACCCATGAGCTGGTCGGATCGGCCAACTTCCGCGAGCTGCAGAAGCTCGCCCCCTCCGCCATCGGGCTGGGGCGGCCCCCGTACAAGCTCAAGGCGAAGGGGGATGAGAAGGGGTGCCCCGGGACAGCCGAGCTGGTCCGCACGATCCTGGAAATCGGCAAGCAAGGGATCGGGCTGCAGCGGTACAAGGGTCTCGGCGAAATGAACCCCGAGCAGCTCTGGGAGACCACGATGAACCCGGAAACCCGCACCCTGCTGCAGGTCAAGCTCGAGGACTTCACCGGCGTGGAGGACATCTTCTCGATCCTCATGGGCGATGAGGTGGGGCCGCGGCGCGACTTCATCCAGCAGCACGCGCTCGAAGTCCGCAACTTGGACGTCTAGGAGGTCATGCATGCCTGTAGATGAACGCCTGACGCAGGTCGCGATAGAAGACGAGATGCGCTCGTCCTATCTCGATTACGCGATGAGCGTGATCGTGGGACGCGCGCTTCCGGACGTCCGGGACGGACTCAAGCCGGTCCACCGCCGGATCCTCTACGGCATGCACGAGATGGGCCTGGTCCACAACCGGGCCTACCGCAAGTCCGCCAAGATCGTCGGCGAGATCATGGGGAACTACCACCCACACGGTGACGCGGCGATCTACGACACCCTCGTGCGGATGGCGCAGGACTTCAACATGCGCTATCCCTTGGTGGATGGCCAGGGCAACTTCGGCTCAGTGGACGGCGACCCCCCGGCCGCGATGCGGTACACCGAGGCGCGCCTCACGAAGCTTGCCGAGGAGATGCTCGCCGACATCGACAAGGAGACCGTCGACTTTCGCCCCAACTACGACGAGTCGCGCATGGAACCGCTGGTCCTGCCGGCCAAGGCGCCGAACCTCCTCGTCAACGGCGCCGGCGGGATCGCAGTCGGGTACGCGACGAACATCCCGACCCACAACCTGGGCGAGGTCGTGGCAAGCCTCATCAAGCTGATCGAGAACCCGGGCATGACGGTCGAGGAGCTCATGGAGGTCATCCCGGGGCCGGACTTCCCCACCGCCGGCTACATCTACGGCACCCAGGGGATCAGGGATGCCTACACGACCGGGCGGGGGCTCCTCACGCTACGGGCGAAGGCCGTCATCGAGACCGACGAGCGCACGGACCGCGACCGGATCGTCGTGACCGAGATCCCCTACCAGGTCAACAAGGCGAAGCTGATCGAGAAGATTGCGGAGTTGATCCAGGAGAAGCGCATCGACGGCGTGGCAGATCTCCGGGACGAATCGGACCGGGACGGCATGCGGATCGTCATCGAGCTCAAGAAGAGCGAGATCCCCCTCGTGCTGCTGAACAACCTCTATAAGCACACGCCGATGCAGAGCACGTTCGGAGTGATCATGCTGGCGCTGGTCAACAACCGCCCCGAGGTGCTGAACCTCAAGCAGATCCTGGAGGCCTTCATCGAGCACCGGCGCGAGGTCGTGCTTCGCCGGACCGCCTATGACCTGCGCAAAGCCGAAGAGCGGGCCCACATCCTCGAAGGCCTCAAGATCGCGTTGGACAACCTGGACGCCGTGATCGCCCTGATCAAGCGGTCGCACTCGCCGGAGGAGGCCCGCGCCGGCCTCTCGCGGCAGTTCCGCCTGACGGAGATACAGGCCAACGCCATCCTGGACATGAAACTGCAACGCCTCACACGGCTCGAACGCGAGAAGCTCATCCAGGAGTACGAGGAGACCATCAAGAAGATCGCCTACCTCAAGTCCGTGCTGGCCTCCGAGGCCCTGGTCCGGCAGCTCATCAAGGACGAGCTCCTGGCCCTCAAGGAGGAGTACAAGGACGAGCGGCGGACTCTCATCGTGCCGGAAGAGGCCGAGATCAACATCGAGGACCTGATCGCGCAGGAAGAGGTGGTGGTGACTATATCCCACGCCGGCTACATCAAGCGCAATCCCGTCTCCCTCTACCGGGCGCAGCGGCGCGGCGGCAAGGGGAAGATTGGGATGGGGACCAAGGAGGAGGACTTCGTCGCAACCCTCTTCACGGCCTCGACACACGACTATCTCCTGTTCTTCACGGATGCCGGGAAGGTGTACTGGCTGAAGGTGCACGAGATTCCCGAGGCCGGCCGGGCCGCCAAGGGCAAGGCGATGGTCAATCTTCTCGCCCTCTCCGGGGACGAGAAGGTGACGGCCACCCTGCCCGTCCAGGCGTTCCGCGAGGACCGTTACGTGGTCATGGCGACGCGGATGGGCACCATCAAGAAGACGGAGCTGTCGGCGTACGGGAATCCGCGCCAGGGCGGGATCATCGCGCTGACGTTGGACGAGGGCGATAAGCTGATCGGCGTGGAGATCACGGACGGCCAGCGTGAGATTTTGCTCGGCACCCGCGACGGGATCGTCATCCGCTTCAAGGAAGAGGACGTCCGGCCGATGGGCCGCACCGCCCACGGGGTCACGGAGCGCGGCTACGGCAAGCGCACGCTCGTGAGCGAGTATCGGCTCCAGGGCCGGGCCGGCAAAGGCATCATCAGCGTCAAGGTGACCGAGAAGAACGGGCCCGCGGTCTCGTTCCATCAGGTCCGCGACGGGGACGAGATCATGGTCATGACGGCCGAGGGCAAGATCCTCCGCACCCGGGTAGACGACGTGCGCGAGATCGGCCGCAACGCGCAGGGGGTGCGGCTGATCGACATGACGGAGACCGACCGTGTCGTGGGCGTGGCCAAGCTGGCCGAGTCATCGGTCGAAGGGGCCGGCGAGGGCAGCGGCGCTGGTTCGAACGGGGATGAGCCCGGCCCCGCCACCGGGAACAATGGAGGGTGAGCAGCCCAAGAAACCCCTCGACCCCCTTGTCAAGACCGCGCTCACGCTCTGCATCGGCCTGATCGTCATCACGGTGGGCGGCATGATCCTGACCGCGCCGGACCGTTCCATCCCCCCCTATAGCGTGATGGCGCAGCAGGGAGAGATCGTGACCGTCGACGTGCCGCCCCGCACGACGGATATTGAAATCGAAGCGCTCCTCGTGCGGTTCCAGACCGTGGGCCACGGCAACCGCAACCAGTTCGCGCGTCTCAAGATCAAACCCACTACGCCCGGCGACCCGTCCGGCCTGTACCAGCGCGTGACGATCTACGTGTTCGACAATCCGGGCCTGTCGGAAGAAGCTTCGCTGAAAGAGTATCTGAGCGGCAGGGATCCGCTGGCCCGCGCCGGCTTCGAACGTGCCGTACGAGGTCTGTATCGTCTCACGGCCGACACGGAACTTGGCGCCATGGGATTCGTGCCGGAATCGGGCGCAAAGGGCGAGAGACCATCCGTGGGCTCGCGCATCCTCTTTCAAGGCACGGCGGGAAAAGGTTAGGAGGAGGCCGATTTCTCTAACAGGGCGCGGAGACGCGCTTGGAGGGCCGGATCGTGGACTGGTTCGACGGCTGCCTCGATCGAAGCCTGCACGTCATCAGGCACGGCGGCCCTTGTCTCCGCCGTGGCAGGAGGAAGTTGGGCTGAAGCGCTTGCTTCGACTTCCGGAGCAGGCGGCGTTCCTACGCGTAAGACGATGTCGGTGATGGCGTCACCGCCGGCGCACGCTGAGAGCTTTGCCAGGAGCTCCGGTTTCAGGAACCGGAGCTGCTGCAGCCAGACCGAGTTCTCGGCGACCAGGTAGAGTTTTCGGTGGCGGATGGATTCAGGCCAGGTATGGTGCCCGATGTGCGCGCCGACGATCTTGGGCCAGTGCTGCTGGAGCGTGCACTCCAGCATGCGGGACTCCATCCCGTGATTTTTGAGAAGCTGGCCGAGGACATCCGGGATCGCGATCAAGCCGGGACGCCTGGCCATGAAGCTATCGTAGCCCGCTGCTGCATGCCCGTCAAGACGGAGGAGCCCGCCATGAAGATGAAGACCCTCTTCGACAACTCGCTGTTCGAGGAATTCATGGGGCAAGCCCTGGAGAAATTCGAGCTGCACCTCAAGAACGAAGGGATCAAGCAGAATCCGCTGGAGCAGCGCATGAGGGGCGCGCGGGAGTTCGCGGTGTTCCTGCTGGGGAGGGGGCATAGGAAGGGTGAGCGGACAAAAGGACGGATTTAAGAGCGGGTCCTGCCCCCGCATAGCCCAGTGCAGCTGGGCGTTTCGCCGTCGAGGCCCCGCAGACCCGGCTGTACGCCCTGCGCTGCATCCGGGCGTCCATGCGGGGTCA
>WNGN01011018.1_pt1 | contig 10896 bp, 9 predicted proteins | sample 5400561 | NCBI WGS metagenome assembly WNGN01 (sample SAMN13153379, study PRJNA577476) | soil metagenome | isolation source: 115 cm soil or saprolite under Garry oak tree replicate 2 | place: USA:California | collected 2016-06-15 | reverse complement strand
CAAGGTGGCCGACTTCCTGCGCGGCGCCCCCAACATCAAGCTGGCCATGGCGCCCGTCGGCGCGCCGCGAGACGTCGAGAGCCTCCGGGCGCAGGAGGTCACGCTGCGGATCCAGCGCCTGCAGCTCGCGCGCGGCCTCCCCGACTTCAACGCGGCGGTCGCCGTGGCGTTCAAGGAGCAGCTCCCCGACGTCACGCCGCCGAAGACCGGAGAGGAGCAGCTCGCGGTGCTCAAGGAGCGCGAGGTCGTGCCGGACGCGCGCATGCACGAGCTGCAGGCGCGCCGGCTCGAGGCGGTCCGCGCCGCGCTGGCCGCGGCGCAGGGCATCCCGGCGGACCGGCTCCTCCCCGGCGACGCCCGGGCGTCCATCGACGCCGCCGCCGAGGGCCGGGTCGAGCTCACCATCACCAACTGATGCCCTTCAGCCTGATCCGCTACGAAGTCGAGGACGGAGTCTGCACGGTGACGCTGAACCGCCCGGACCGGCTCAATGCGGTCAACACGCCGATGCTCGACGAGCTCCGCGAGGCGTGGGACCGCGCCGACGCCGACGACGGCGTGCGGGCCGTGATCGTCACGGGCGCGGGGCGGGCCTTCTGCGCCGGCGCCGATCTCGGCTCCGGCGGCGCGACGTTCGACTATCACAGTCGCGCCTCGGCAGAGGAGCACCGTGACGGCGGCGGCACCGTCACGCTCAGGATTTTCGACATGAAGAAGCCCGTGATCGCCGCGATCAACGGGCCCGCCGTCGGATTCGGGATCACGCTGACCTTGCCCATGGACATCCGGATCGCGTCCACCGCGGCGCGCATGGGCTTCGTCTTCGCCCGCCGCGGCGTCGTGCCCGAGGCGTGCAGCACGTGGTTCCTGCCGCGACTGGTCGGAATCAGCCAGGCCGCCGAGTGGGTCTACACGGGCCGGGTCTTCGGCGCCGAGGAGGCGCTCGCCGGAAAGCTCGTGAGCCGCGTCGTCGCGCCCGACGCGCTGCTGCCGACCGCGCGCGAGCTGGCGCGCGAGATCGCGGGGAACACGTCGGCGATCTCCGTGACGCTGGCGCGGCAGATGATGTGGAAGCTCCTGGGCGCCGACCATCCGCGGGAGGCGCACCGCCTCGATTCCATGGCCATGTTCTGGACCGGCCGTTCCGCCGACGCCCGGGAGGGCATCGCCGCGTTCCTCGAAAAGCGCGCGGCGCGGTTCCCGCTCCGGCCGAGCGCCGACCTGCCGCCATTCTACCCGTGGTGGGCGGCGCCGCCGTCCGCACCGAAGCGCGACTGACCACGACCGCGTGACGCTCGCGTGGATCGCGGCCGCCGGCGTGATCACGGCGGCGAGCTTCGTGATGGGCCTGGCCGGCTTCGGCATCGCGCTGGTCGCGCTCGCCTTTCTGCCGTACCTGATGACGCCGGCGGACGCGATCGTCATCCTGACGATCTACGCCGCGCTCTTCTCGGCGGCGATGCTCGTCCAGCTCCCGGCGCGATGTGGAGCCCCGCGCCATCGCCGACCTCTTCGTCGGCACGCTCGCCGGCACACCGCTCGGCGTGTGGGGGCTGGCGGCCTTACCGGCCAGCGCGCTCAACCGGCTCATCGGGCTGATGCTCGTCGTGGCCTTCGTGCTCGAGTCGCGCGGCCTCTACCCCGAGCGCCTGCGCGGCCATCGATGGGGGCTCGGCGCCGGCGTCGCGGCCGGCGTCCTGGGCGGCGCGGTCGGAACGCCGGGGCCGCCGGTGGTGCTCTACTCGGCGACGCAGGGCTGGAGCGCGCGCGGGATCAAGGAAAACCTCCAGGCGTTCTTCCTCGTGAACCAGGGCGCGATTCTGGTCGGCTACTGGTGGGCCGGCCTGCTCACCCGCGAGGTGTGGGGCCTGGCCGCGGGCTTCGCGCTGCCGGCCATCGCGGGCGCCGCCGCCGGCGCGCTCCTGTTCGAGCGCGTGGACCAGCGGCGTTTTCGTCGGATCGTCTTCGCGATAATTCTGGTTTCGGCGCTCGTGCTGCTCGTTCGCGGCTGAGGGGGACGGGCGCTCAGCGGGACTGCGTCGCCTTCCACTGGGCGACGTTGTTCTCGATCTGCCGGGCGTGGCCCTCGAGATGGTCCGCGTAGATCGTGAGCCAGTCCTCGGCGCTGTAGGGACCGGACTCCGTGTGACGGCCGGTCCGCGTCCACGTCGAGTCGGGCAGCCCGCGGATCAGCGCCGTGGTGCTCGCGCGCACGGCGTCGACGACGGCGAGCGCGGGCTCGAGCGGCAGATCGTGGTAGCCGAACGTCGTCGCCCACTTGTCCTGGTCGTAGCCCTGGATTGTCGGGGCCGTCTCGGCGACCAGGAAGCGGATGCGCCCGAACGAGTTCGTCTCGGAGTCGGCGCAGTGAATGACCACCTCGTGGGCCGACCACTCCTTCGGCGCCGGGCGCCACTTGAGCGCCGCCGCCGGAACCGTGGCGAGCGCCGCCCTCAGCCGGGCGGGACCGTCGGCGAACTGCCGGATGAGCGCCTCGCGCTTCGCGCGGTCGAGCGGCATTCCTAGCGGCCCTCGAGCTTCCGGCGCAGCACCTTGGCCATCGCCTCCGGCGCGAAGCCGAGCTGCAGGAGCGCCTGGCCCACGTCGAAGTACTCGCGGTAGGCGGCGATCTTTCCGCGCTCGAGCTCGAAGAGGCTCATGCCCCTGAACCCGATCTTCCGCCCGCTGCTCCGCGGCACCGCGTCGGTCACGACGTAGCCGAACGTCCACTCGGCGGTCGCCCGGCCGGGCGCCTCGACCACGGTGTCCATGACCCAGTGGTAGTCCCGGCCCTCGCGGAACATTCGCTCGAACATCGCCCGGAGCCCGGCGTGGCCCCGGTGCTCGCCGAAGAAATTATCGCGGTAGCTGGCGCCCTCGGTGAAGCACGCGACCAGTTCCCCGACGTCTTGCCGGTTGAATGCCTTCGCGAAGTCGTCGACGATGCTCATGGGCCCTCGACTCTACCGAGAGGCGGTAACACGTGCAAGGCGAGTTTATCGACGGCCCGGGTCGGAGTATGATCTCCCGTACCGTTCAGGGCCCATTTCCGGAGTGGAAAGGATCAAGCGATGACCATCAAGCGTCACGGCGTCGGACCCCGGCTGAGCCAGGCGGTTGTCCACGGAGAGACGGTGTATCTCGCCGGCATGGTCGCCTCCGACCCGTCCGCGGACGCCAAGGGCCAGACCCAGCAGATCCTCAAGAAGATCGAAGAGACGCTCGCGGCGGTCGGCAGCAACAAGTCCAAGCTCCTCTCCGCCACCGTGTACGTCGCCAACATGGGCGTCTACGCCGACATGAACGCCGCCTGGGATGCCTGGATCGATCCGGCCAACACGCCGGCACGGGCCACCGTCGAGGCGCGGCTCGCGTCGCCGAAATATCTGGTCGAGATCATGTCTGTCGCGGCCGTCTGACTTCATGGGGGGCCTCGATGGGCCCCCCAAGCCCCCCAGCGCTTGGGCGCAAAGGAGACCATCATGAGAGAAGCTGTCATCGTCGCCAGCTCGCGGACGCCGCTCGCCAAGTCGTTCCGCGGGTCGTTCAATCTCACCCGGCCCGACGACTTCACCGCCCACTGCATCAAGGACGTCCTCGGCAAGGCTCCGCAGCTCGACTCCAAGGAGGTCGAGGACGTGATCATGGGCTGCGGCCAGCCGCACGGCTCGCAGGGCCACAACATCGCCCGCGTGGCGGCGATGCGCGCCGGCCTGCCGGTCTCGGTCGCCGGGCTCACGCTGAATCGCTTCTGCTCCTCGGGCCTGCAGGCAATCGCGATCGCCGCCAATCACATCATCAGCGACGGCGCCGACGTCGTGATCGGGGGCGGCGTCGAGTCGATCACGATGGCCAAGCGGGACAACGATCCGAACCCGGCGCTGAAGGAGCAGCTGCCCGGCATTTACATGGTCATGGGCGAGACGGCCGAGGTTGTCGCGAAGCGCTACAACGTCACCCGGGAGGCCCAGGACCGCTACTCGCTCCTGAGCCAGCAGCGGACGGCCCGCGCCCAGCAGGAAGGGTTCTTCAAGGAAGAGATGGCGCCGATGCACGTCACGCGCGGCATTCTCGACAAGCAGACGGGCGCGGTCGTCGGCCAGGAGCCGTACTACGTCGAGAAGGACGAGTGCAACCGCGCCGACACGACGCTCGAGGGTCTCCTGAAGCTGCCGCCGCACTTCGACAAGGACTCCGGCAAGGGCACCGTCACCGCCGGCAACTCCTCGCAGCTCTCCGACGGCGCCAGCGCGACGCTCGTGATGTCGATGGACCGCGCCAAGGCCCTCGGCATCCGGCCGAAGCTCGTGTTCCGCGGCTTCGCGGTGGCCGGCTGCGAGCCCGACGAGATGGGCATCGGTCCGGTGTACGCGGTGCCGAAGCTCCTGAAGCGTCACGGCCTGAAGATCGACGACATCGACGTGTGGGAGCTCAACGAGGCGTTCGCCTCGCAGGTCGTCTACTGCCGCGATCGCCTGGGCCTCGATCCCGAGAAGCTCAACGTCAACGGCGGCTCGATCTCGATCGGTCATCCCTTTGGCATGACCGGCTCGCGCATGGTCGGCACGCTCGCCAACGAAATGCTCCGGCGCAAGGCGCGCTACGGCGTGGTCACGATGTGCGTCGGCGGCGGCCAGGGTGCCGCGGGACTGTTCGAAGCGTACGCCCTCGCGGCCGCGCCCCACCGCATCGAGTCCGCGCATCCCTTTGCTATGATCGAACGAGACTCGAGCTCGCGCTCGGGCGGAGGTCCGACCTGAAAAGCGCCGTCGCTCCCCTCGTGCTGCTCACCGCCGTTCAGGTCGGTTGCGCGATCCACACCGACCCGGGCCGAGCGCCCGAAAGCACATCCCCCGAGATCCGCCCCGACGCACGGACGACCCGCGATCTCGACCTCGGCCGGGCCGCGCTCGGCCTGGGTGATCTCGCGACGGCGACGATCCGGTTGCGTGAGGGCCTGCGCGCGCAGCCCGATCTCCCCGAGGCGCGGGAGAGCCTGGCCCGCGCCCTCTACGGCATGGGCGACCTGGACGGCGCCGTCGAGGAGCTTCGCGCGCTTCTTCGGCAGCACCCCGATGCCGTCCGTCCCCGATACTTCCTCGCCACGGCACTCATGGCCAAGCAGGACTGGTCGGCCGCGCGCCGGCAGCTCGAGGAGGTCGTCCGCCGGCAGCCCGGGCTGGTCGAGGCGCACTACAGCCTCGGATTCGTCCGCTACACGCAGGGCGATCCGTCCGGTGCGATCGAGTCGTTCCGGCAGGTTCTGGCCCGCTCCCCCGATCACGCCGACGCGCATTACAACCTGGCCCTCGTGCTCAAGGTGACCCATCGCGACGCCGAAGCCACGCCCGAATTCGTGGCCGCGGCGCGGTCGGGACATCCGGGAGCTCAGTACTTCGTCGGTACGGCGTACGCCAGGGGGCTGGGCGTCGAGCCCAATCTGACGCAGGCGATCACCTGGTGGTCGCGCGCCGCCGCGCAAGGATCGACCGAGGCCGCCGCTGCGCTCGCCGAGCTGCGACAGACCGCCCTGGGCCGGGGCCGACCCGGGGCGACAGGGCGTCCAGCCGCCGAGGCGGCATTCCGAGACTACCGGGCGGCCATGTGGTCCGAGTTCCCGGAGCTGACCCGCAGCGGTGACGACGACTCGGTCGGTGCCGCGCTACTCCGTCAGGGCCGCGGTCGCGAAGCGGTGCCGGTCCTGATCCGGGAGGCCTCCGCCCTCAGCGAGCCGGCGCAGGGCGCGCTCGAGGCGCTCTACCAGCGCGGCGTCGACGGACAGGTGCCCGTGTACGACGGGCGGATCCTGGACTACTTCAAGACGGCCGCCGACGAAGGTCAGCCCCGGCCGCGCATCGCGCTCGCGCGGTGCTACGCGACCGGGCTCGGCGTGCCGAAGGACATGGCACGCGCCATCAGCCTGCTGAAGGCGACGCCGCACGAAGACGCCCAGCGGCTGCTTCAAGAGCTCCAGGCCGCGAGCGAGGCCGCCCCGGCGCCGGCCCGGCCCTAGGCCGCGCGCCTCCTATGAAGACCGTGGCGCTGGCCGCGCTGGTGGGCGCCGCCGCCGCTCTGGTGGCCACCGGCGTCCTGATCCTGGGCGGCACCGGCGTCACCGCGCTCGAATGGTCTGCGCACGATGCGTGGCTTCGCTGGCGAGCCCCGCTCTCGGTGAGCTCCGACCTGGTCATCGTCGTCCGCGATCCGGCGAGCGAGGCGCGCTTCGGCGGGGGCACATGGGACCGGGCGCTTTACGCCGGTCTCATCACGAACCTGGCGCGCTCGGGCGCGGCGGTCGTCGGGGTCGACGCTCCTCTCGGACAGCCGGGCTTCACGGATCGCCGCGGCGCGGCGAGTGACGCGCTGCTGAGCCAGGCGATTCTTCTGGCCGGCAATGTCGTGTTCCCGATCGCGCTCGATCCGACGGCCGGGCCCTCGGGCCGCGCGCACGCCGACCCCACGCTCGCTGCGCCGCCGGGGCACCGCGCGTGGCCCGCACTCTCGAAGACGACACGAGAGCTGCTCGAGGCCCGCGCCCTCACGGCGCCGCTCCCGGCACTCGTGCAGCCGGCGAAGAACGTGGGGCACACGCTCGCTCCGGCCGACCCCGACGGCCTCGTTCGGCGAGTGCCGCTGTTCGTCCGGCTCGGTGAGCGAGGCGTACCGGCCTTCGGCCTCGCGCTGGCCGCCGCATTCGCAAAGGGCGACCCTCCACGGATGCGCGTCGATCGACACGGGCAGATCCTGGTTGGCTTCGTCGGTCCGATGTTTCCCCGGGGGTTCAACGTCGTTCCGTTGACCGACCTCGAGGGGACCATCGAGAGGCGAGAGACCGAGACGCTCGAGCGGCTCGTCGCCGGACGGATCGTGCTGCTCCTGCTGGACCCGCCGAGCGCGTCGCATCCGACTCCGCTCGGTCCGATGTCGGACGGCGCGATCCAGGCACAGCTCCTCAACACCGTGCTGACGAATGTCTGGGTGCGGCAAGCGCCCGTCGCGTGGGCGGCAATCGTCACCGCCCTCCTGGCCGCGCTGACGGCGTGGCTCTGGCTCGTTGCGCGGTGGTGGAAAGCGGCGATCGGCGTCGCGGCCCTGGCGCTGCTCTACGCCGCGAGTCTGATCGTGGTCCCCGCACGCGCCGGCGTGCTCCTGCCTCTGGTGGCGCCCCTGGTCGCGATGGTCGTGTCGTCGGCGAGTGCCTTGGTCTGGAATCAGCTCTCGTCCGGGAATCGCATCCGCCGTCTCGAGGACGAAGTCGGGGCGATCCGCGAGGCGCTGGTGCGCCAGGAGTCCCAGGTCGAAGGCCTCGAGGAGGATCTCGAGGCGGCGCGCGCGGCAGTCGCCCGATCGACCGGCACCGAAGAAGGCCTGCGCACCCAGCTCGCCGCGGCCCGAGCCCAGGAGGAGCAGACGCGCGCCCGGCTCGAGCGGCTCGAGCGCGACGCTCGGAGCGGCCCGCCGCTCCCGCTGGGCGACGCCGCGCAGGAGCGGCTGCGCGAGGCGTGCGAGCGCGTGGGCATCGTCACGCGCGACCCGGGCCTGCTGGCTGCCTTCCGGGACCTCGAGAAGGCGGCGCGCTCCTCCCTGCCGATCCTCGTCACCGGCGAGCCCGGGACCGGCAAGGAGCTCTTTGCGCGCGCGGTCCACCGCCTGAGTCCGCGCGCAGACGCGCCGTTCGTCGCGGTCAACATGGCGGCGATCCCGGCCGATCTGTTCGAGAGCGAGATGTTCGGCCATGTCCGAGGCAGCTTCACCGGCGCGGTCGGCGACCGGAAGGGCCACTTCGAGCAGGCGAGCCGGGGCACGATCTTTCTCGACGAGGTGGGCGAGCTCCGTCCCGAGCACCAGAGCAAGCTGCTTCGTGTCCTGCAGGACAAGAGCTTCCATCGGGTCGGCGCGACGCGCCCCACGACCGTGGACGTGCGCGTCGTGGCGGCCAGCAACCGCGACCTCGAGCGCGGTACCGCGGAGGGATGGTTCCGCGAGGACCTGTATTTCCGGTTGAAGGGGCTCGTCCTTCGACTCCCGCCGCTCCGCGAGCGCCGGCAGGACGTCCCGCTGCTTGCGGGGCGATTCCTTCAGGAGGCGGCGGCCGAAACGGGGCGGCCTCCTCTGACCCTGTCCCCGGCCGCCCTCGCGGCGCTCGAGCGCAGCGACTGGCCCGGCAACGCCCGCGAGCTTCAGAACTGTCTGCGCCAGGCCCTGGCGCTCGCCGACGGAGCGGAGATCACCGCCGAGGACCTGCGTCTTGCTCCCCGGGAGGCAGGCCGGGACGACCCCGGCGGTGATGCCGCGGTCCTCGCCTCGCTGCGCCAGCACGGATTCGACATGCAGGCGACCGCCCGGGCCCTGGGATGGGACCGAAGCACGGTGACCCAGCGGCTGAAGGGCCTCGGGTTCCGCGCGCTGGTCGAGGCGGGCGGCGACCGGCAGAAGGCTGCGCTGGAGCTGGCCGGCGACCCCGTGCTCGGTCGGACGGTCGAGTTGAAGCTCCGCGAGTACTCCGAGCACCTGACGAAGGTCGTCGGGGCTTCGCCACTCCCGACGACGCCATCGCGGCGTGCCGCCGGCGCTTCAAGAACCTGCCCGACCGCCACTTCAGATCGCTGGAGCTTCTGGTCCGCCAGTTCTTCGCCCGTCGCGCCCCGGCCCCGGGCGTCTGATCTCTCGCGGGGCGACGCGGGGATGCGGGAAATCCCCGCGTCCCGCCGCCAGGCCCCATCCATCTTCCGTCGGCCAAGTCATTGAACTCGCGGGCGTCCGTCGAATTCCCTCGCCTCCGCCGGGCATGGCGTGCGCGTTGCTCTCCCTCCCCATTGGACGCCGGACCGCACCGGGCGGATCACGGCGACCGAAACCGAAGCGCCACGAAAAGGAGAAGCGCGATGGCCGACATTCAGCAGCGGATCAAGGAGAGCAGCGGAGTGAAGGAGCTGGTGATCCTCGTCGGAGTTCTGTTGACGGTGATTGCCGGAGCGATCGGAACGTACTGGGCTCGCTCGAAGGGCGTGGAGGCGGCGCCCGAGGCGAGCGCCGTCATGAGCAAGCCGGCCGGGGAGGCCACGCGGCCGCGCACCGTGGTACCGGCGCCGCCCGCCGGCGTCTTCCACGCCGACGTCTACTTCGACTTCAAGAGCACGCGCCTGCGCGCCGATGCCGTCCGGGTGCTCCAGGAGACCGCCAGGTCGATGGACCTGTCGAACGCCTGGGTGGTGCTCGTCCAGGGCTACGCCGACCGCCAGGGACCGGCCGAATACAACCGGACTCTGGCCCAGCGCCGCGGCGAGTCCGTCAAGCTGTTCCTCGTCGAGCTCGGCGTTCCCGAGACCGCCATCAGGATGGTGACGATGGGTCAGAACGGGGCGCTCTGCGACGAGCCCGAGAAGGAGTGCCAGCAGATCAACCGTCGCGTCCACCTGGAGTTCCGCAAGCTCGCGGCGGCGGCGCCGATGCCGGCGACCGTGGCGGGCGCGACCACCGACGATCCGGCGCCCACCGGCACCGCGTCGCCGGCGGGTGATCGATGATCGGATCGATCGCGCGGGCGCGACGGCACGGCGCACGCCTGATCCTGCTCGCGAGCCTCATCTCCGCCCTGGCGGCCACTGCCGCCGGGGCGGAGAGCGCCCCCGTACCGCCCGGGCGCGTCACCGAAGGCGCGCTCTTCTGGCGAACACCCGAGTCGCAGGCGCTCGTGCCCGCGCCCGTACTCGGCACCGACGTCCACATGGTCGTGACCGGAATCGTCGGGCGAGCGCGCGTCCGCCAGGAGTTCACCAACCCCGGCAGCGCGTGGACCGAAGGTATCTACGTCTTCCCGCTGCCCGAAGACGCCGCCGTCGACCACCTGCGGATGCGGATCGGCGAGCGCGTCATCGAGGGCGTCGTCAAGGAGCGGGCCGCCGCCAAGGCCCAGTACGAGGGCGCAAAGCGCGCGGGGCAGCGCGCGAGCCTCGTGGAGCAAGAGCGGCCCAACATCTTCACGACGTCCGTCGCCAACGTGCCGCCGGGCGCCGCGATCACCGTCGAGATCGAGTATCAGCACGCGATCCGGTACGACAGCGGGCAATTCCGTCTGCGCTTTCCGATGGTCGTGGGTCCACGCTACATCCCGGGGACCCCGGCCCCGCCGTCGTCGGGCGGCGAGGGTTGGGCGCCCGACACCGATCAGGTGCCCGATGCCTCACGCATCACGCCGCCGGTGGCGCATCCGTCGCGGGGTCCGCTCAACCCGGTCAGCCTCGTGATCGAGCTCGATCCCGGGGCGCTACCTGCGCGCCTGGAGTCGTCCTATCACGAGATCCAGACGACGCCGCTGGCCGGTGGCCGCTACCGGATCGAGCTGGCTCGGGGCACTGTCCCGGCCGATCGTGACTTCGAGCTCGTGTGGCAGCCGCACGCCGAGGCCGCGCCGCTGGCGAACCTGTTCACCGAGCGGAAGGGCGGTGAGACGTTCGCGCTCCTGATGGTGACGCCGCCCGCGCCCGACGCGCTCGACGGGGCTCGCCTGCCGCGCGAGGTCATCTTCGTGATCGACAACTCGGGCTCCATGCACGGCGCGTCGATCGATCAGGCGAAGGCGGCGCTGAAAATGGCCCTCGGGCGCCTCCGCCCGGCTCGGCCGCGGCACCTTCACCTACATCGGAAGCGTCACCGAGGTGAAGGACAAGATGATCGCCCTCTTCGGCAAGCTCGAGTCTCCGGCCCTGACCGACGTGCGCCTCGAGCTCGCCGGCGGCTCGGCGGTCGAGACCGTACCGGAGCGGATCCCCGACGTCTACCTCGGCGAGCCCGTCACGGTCGCGCTGAGAGCCGCCGCGCTGCCGCCGCGCGTGGTGCTGCGAGGCCGGCTCGGCCCGGACCGGTGGGAGCGCGAGCTCTCACTCCAGGCGACCG
>WNGN01008820.1_pt1 | contig 10896 bp, 14 predicted proteins | sample 5400561 | NCBI WGS metagenome assembly WNGN01 (sample SAMN13153379, study PRJNA577476) | soil metagenome | isolation source: 115 cm soil or saprolite under Garry oak tree replicate 2 | place: USA:California | collected 2016-06-15 | reverse complement strand
CGCCGGTGCCGCTCGCCGCGAGGTCGGCGGCCGAAGCGAACGTCGTCGCGTCCGGCCGGTCCGCCTGGCGCTGCGCGCCGCGCTCCGCGCTCGGGTCGACCAGCGCCACGACCTCGACGTCGGGGTGGCCGCGGTAGCCGAGGACGTTCAGGTCGTAGATCCGGCCAAGGCCGATGACCGCCGCGCGAACCGGGCGCTCGTAGGGTACGAAGACCACCGCGGCCGCTCAGGTCCCCGACCGGGCCAGCGCCACGGCCCGGCGGTACTCGAGCTCCTTCGCGTCGACGGGCTCGCGGAACAACTCCGCGTCCTTGAAGTAGTGCTGCCGCAGCCGCCACGGCGCCCGGTCGCCCTGGCGCGGCAGGGTGTGCCGCGAACGCTCGAAGTAGCCGGACGTCATCTCGATGAACGGCGTGGTGCCCATCTGGCCGGCGGGCAGCCGCGGGGTGACCACCGCGTAGCCGTTCTCCTTCATGTGGGCAAGCATGCGGGCGACATAGGACGAGACCAGGTCGACCTTGAGCGTCCACGAGGCATTGGTGTAGCCGAGCGCGAAGGCCAGGTTCGGGACCGCGTCCAGCATCATGCCCTTGTACGCGACGCGCTGCGGGAGACTGACCGTCGCCCCGTCCACGGTCAGGTCGATCCCGCCAAGCGGCAGCAGGTTCAGCCCGGTCGCGGTGATGATCACGTCCGCGTCGAGGTGCCCGCCGGAGCGCAGCCGGATCCCGTCCCCGGTGAACGCCTCGATCTGGTCGGTCACGACATCGGCCTGGCCGGACTTGATCGCCGCGAAGAAGTCGCCGTCAGGCACCAGGCACATCCGCTGGTCCCACGGCTCGTAGGCCGGCCTGAAGTGCGTGTCGACGTCATAGCCGGGGGGCAGCCGCTTGACGGCGCCGTTGCGGAGCACCGCCCGCGCCCGCGCCGGGTACTTGCGGCACAGGTTGTAGATCGCCGTCCCGATCCGCGCGTTCTTCCAGCGCACCGCCGCGTAGGCGCGGCGCGCGGGCAAGATCTTGCGCAGCAGGTCGGCGACCGGGTCCTGGCCGGGCAGCGACAGGATGTACGACGGCGACCGCTGCAGCATGGTCACCTGGGCGCCCGCGTCGGCAAGCGCGGGGACCATGGTGACGGCGGTGGCGCCGCTGCCGATGACGACGACCCGCTGGCCGGCGACGTCGAGGTCGTCCGGCCAGTTCTGCGGGTGCACGATCGTGCCGGCGAAGTCGTCCTGGCCGGGCCAGGTCGGCGTGTGGCCCTCATCGTACCGGTAGTAGCCCGAGCACGTGTAGAGGAAGCCGCAGGTCCGCGTGGTGCGGGCGCCGGTGTCGGTATCCTCGACCGTCACGGTCCAGCGCGCGTCCGCGCCCGACCAGTCGGCGCGCACGACCCGGCTGCGGTAGCTGATCTGCTCGTCGATCCCGTACTCCGCGGCCGTGTCGAGCAGGTAGCGCAGGATCTCCCCGCCCCCGGCGATCGCGTCGTGCCTGTCCCACGGACGGAACGGGAATCCCAGCGTGAACATGTCGGAGTCGGATCTGACGCCCGGATACCTGAACAGCTCCCAGGTGCCGCCGCTGACCGAGCGCGCCTCGACGATCGCGTACGAGACATCGGGCGCGAGCGTCTGCAGACGGCAGGCGGCGCCGATGCCGGACAGGCCCGCGCCGACGATGATCACGTCCACGTGCCCGGCCTGGCCGGTGTCCGCGGTTCCTGCGAAGGTTGCATTCATCGTGCGTCCTGTCCCGTTTGCGCCGTCGACGACTGCAGGATCGCATTGGCGGGCGTCCTCGGCAAGGCCGGCCCTGCGCCGTCCCCTCGCCGGCCCCGGGCCGGCCGGTGCAGGCTCTTGGCGGCGCCCATCCGGGCACTTACACTGACCAAACCCCAGCATTGGCCGACTCGCTGCGACCCGCGGGAACCAGCGGTCACACCGTAAGGAGCGGACATGGGCGTCGTGCCGGAGGCGCGCAGATGAGCGCGGTCGAGGTCCAGGCACGTGCAGCGAGCGGTTCGAGCCGGTCAGGGCCGCGCTGGCGGACAAGCTCGCGTCCGGCGACGAGCTCGGAGCCTCGATCGCGATCGACGTCGGCGGCGAGTCGGTCGCCGACCTGTGGGGCGGCTACCGGGACGAGGCCAGGACAACGCCGTGGACGAAGGACACCATCACCAACGTCTGGTCGTCGACGAAGACCGTGACGAACCTGGCCGCGCAGATGCTCGCGGACCGCGGCTACCTCGACGTCCATGCGCCGATCGCCAGGTACTGGCCCGAGTACGCGGCCAACGGCAAGCAGGACATAGAGGTCAGGCACCTGCTCGGACATACCTCAGGGGTGTCGGGCTGGGAGCAGCCGTTCGCCACCGAGGACATGTACGACTGGGAGAAGTCCGCCTCGCGGCTGGCCGGCCAGGCCCCGTGGTGGGAGCCGGGTTGCAACGGGCACGGGTGCGCGCGCTCGGTGGCCCGCATCCTCTCGGCGATCTCGCTCGGCGGCGAGGTGGACGGCATCCGCCTGCTCGGCCCCGCGACCATCGACCTGATCTTCGAGGAGCAGGTGGCTCGCTGATCATCATGGACCTCGACCGCCGCATGACGATCTCGTACATGATGAACAAGATGGGCCCGGGCATCGTGGGCTCGGACCGCGGCGAGGCGTACGTCCGGGCGGTCTACGGGAGCTAGATCAATGTTCCGCAACGGCACCATCGCCCACATCGATGTGCCCTGGATGTTCGCCGGCGGACAGCGGCGGCACATCGATGTTCCGCAACGGGCGCTCGCCATGGCTGAGGACGGCCGGACGCTGGTGTTCGTCGTGATCACCTCGGGCCGCACTGACCGGCGTCGCCCACCGGCAACTCGCGTCTTCTGCGGGCCGACGGCACTGTCGGCCCCGGCTGGCAACGTAGACCGTTACGCCGCCGAAGGGACCACAATGGGTAGATGGTTCCCCAGGACCCCGGCGAGATCGCCGGGATGCGCATCTCGGACGCCGACCGGGACCGGGCCGCGTCGGTACTCGGCAACGCGCTCGCCGAGGGACGCCTGACCGCCGAGGAGCACTCGGCGCGGCTCGACGCGATCTTCGCGGCGAAGACGCACGCGGACATCGTGCCGCTCGTCCGCGATCTGCCTGGCGCGGTCGCGGCGCTCGGGCCGGGGCCCGCCGCGACGTCCGGTTCGCCCGCCGTTCGCTCCGCGCCGGCCGACCGGGGAGCCCGGGTGGTCGCCGTCTTCAGCGGGGCGTCGCGGAAGGGCCTGTGGCACGTCCCCGCCGCGATGGACGCGGTCAGCGTGTTCGGCGACACCGAACTCGACCTGCGGCACGCGACCCTGGCCGCCGGCGGGGTCAGCATCAGGGTGGTCACCGTCTTCGGTACGACGAGGATTACCGTTCCCCCCGAGATGCACGTGGTCGACGACGGCTGGGCGCTGTTCGGCGGCCGGGAGATCCCTCCCGACAGCGACGAGTCGGCCGGCCAGGACGCGCCGGTCCTACGCGTTACCGGAGTCAGCATCTTCGGCCTGACGACGGTCAGGCGCGAGCAGCGCCAGGGCACCGACGCGTAGCGGGTGAATGCCGACTTGCTGTACGTTTCGTCGCCGCAAAAAGGGTAAAAACGGTCGTGATCGGAACTGAGACGCACAGCAAGTCAGCCGGCAGTTTCCAGGATCGGCCGGCCCGCCCGGCGCGGCCGACGCGCGCCGAGCTGTGGGCGGCCGCCGGGCGCACGATCGCCGACGTGTCGGCTCCCGGGCTGGACGTGCTGTTCGCCGGGATCAACCCCGGCCTGTACTCGGCGGCTACCGGGCAGCACTTCGCCAGGCCGGGCAACCGGTTCTGGCCGGCCCTGCACCGGTCCGGGTTCACGCCTGCCCTGCTGCGGCCCGACGAGCAGGAGCAGCTGCTCGGGCTCGGCCTCGGCATCACCAATGTCGCCGCGCGCGCCACGGCCCGGGCCGACCAGCTCTCGGCCGGCGAGCTGACCGCGGGCGGCCGGCTGCTGGCCGCGAAGGTGGCCAGCCTGCGCCCGACGTGGCTGGCGGTCGTCGGGGTGACCGCTTACCGCACCGGGTTCGGCGACCCGCGTGCCGCGGTCGGGCCGCAGGGGGTAACGATCGGCGAGACGGCGGTATGGGTGCTGCCCAACCCCAGCGGTCTCAACGCTCGGTGGACCACACCTCGGCTGGTGGAAGCGTTCGCGGAGCTGAGGATGACGGCGATGGGCTGAGCGGTGCGATGTCAGGTGAGCGGAATGGGGATGCGATGGTCGGGCCGGCCGTCCTTGGCGAGGATCGAATGGGAGTCGGCGGTGGCACGGTAGAGCCGAAGGCCGACGCCGGGCCGGACGTCCTCGGTCGTCCATTCCGGGCCGCCGTGGGCCACCGAACGGCTGGAAAATGCCTCAATCCCCCGGGCGGTCTCCCCCTCCTCGAGCAGCTTCGCCACGGCGGACATGTCCACGCCTTGCCCAGCGCCGATCGCCACCTGCGAGTCGAAGATCACAATGCTCACCTCGGGCCGCACCGCGATGTTGCGGGAATGCGCCACATCGGGTGAGGAAACCCAGAAAAACTCGGTGAAGCCGATGTGGGCGAAGTAGACGGGCGAACTCCACGGTCGTCCCGCCGCGTCGGCGGTGGCCAAGACGAGGTAGCGGTTGGCGTCGATGATGTCCCGTACGGTTTGCGCGGCGGGGCCGGGGACGCTCACTTCAGCCGGCCCTGCGGTACGTGAGGGCGAAGTCGTGCTCCCACTCGCCGCCGTCGGGGCATTTCTCCCAGGCACCGGTGATGCTGGTCTGGTCCTCGCTGAAGGTGCCGGTGAAACGCTGCCGGAAGTCCAGGGGCGAGAAGTCAGGCGATTCCCGCGTGAGCGTCCAGACCCCATCGGCGAAGCCCATCGCGTACAGGCGCACCACCCCGCGGGAGTCGTAGTAGTGCTGGGTGTAGCCGCCGGTCAGCAGGTCGGTGCCGACGATCGCCAGGCTGTCCGGCGCTTCAGGGATCGGTATCTCGGTGTGCTGCAGCAGAAACTGTCCGCCCAGGGCCCACTCGAACCGGCTGCGAGCCATTGGGCCGCTGCCGGCCGCACCGGACGGTGTCGGCTGACGGCCGGGGAACCGGGCCTCCATGGACCAGTCACCGATGAAGACGTCGAGACGTGCCAGCGCATCCGCTCGGTTTTCGGTCACGACGATCACTCCGCTCTCACCTGACGGGTTTCCGCTCACCGATACCGACCGCGGCGATCGGCGAACTCATCGCCGCCCAAGCGTCCCACGGCATCTCGGCGCTCATGTCACCAGCCGCAGCCCGCCGTCCGCCGCCACGCACTCGCCGGTAACGTACCTGGCGTTCAGCAGCCAGTCGCACACCTGGGCGACGTCCTCGGGCTGACCGGGCCGCCGCAGCGGCGCTACCTTCTTGACGACCTCCCTGGCCTGCTCCCAGTCGGCCGTCCACGGCGTGTCGATCAAGCCGGGCGCGATAGCGTTGACCAGCACGTCCGGGCCAAGCGCCTTGGCCAGCAGCGTCGTCATGTGGATCAGCCCTGCCTTGGACACCGCGTAGGGCAGGCTGCTGCCGAGCGGCCGGAGGCCGGCGACCGAGGCGACGTTGACGATCACCCCCGGCCGGGCCTGCCGCAGGGCGGGCAGCGCCGCCGAGATCATCTGCCACGAACCGACGATGTTCACGTCCAGGATCCGCCGCCATAGCGCGGCATCGACGGCATCGACGGCCTCGACGTCCTCGTGCGGGATCAGCGCGGTCGTCGCGGCGTTGTTCACGAGCGCGTCAAGGCGACCCCACCGGTCGACGGCCGCCGCCACGATGGCATCGCAGTCGGCCGCCTGCGATACGTCACCCTGGGCGTAGATCGCGTGCTCGGTCCCCGCGACGAACTCGTTTCCGCGTCGGCGCTCGAGCGGGAGTTGACGACGGTGGCCCAGCCGGAGTCGATGCACTGGCGCGCGATTGCCCGCCCGATGCCGCTGGTCGAACCGGTCACGATGACGACGCGCCGATCTGCCATGTCCGTCCTCCTACGAGCCGAGCAGGCCCGCCTCCTCTGGCGTGCCGCCCTCGCCGATGATCGCGGCCGCCTGCGCGAGCCGGTCGGGCCTGAACATCGTGAGCCAGGCGACGACAAGGATCCCGGCCACGGCCCAGCCGATCGCGATCCAGATCGCCAGGTTCGACGGGTACATCGGCTGCGGCGACACGTTCTTGATGAACAGGTAGACGATCGCGGCGAACGCCAGGGCCGGGGCGACGCCGTGCCAGAGCGGGTTGAACCGGCCCAGCCGCCAGAAGTAGCGGGCCAGGCCGACCTGGGCGAGCGCGTAGACGCCGAGCGCGCAGAGCGTCACGATCAGGCTCAGCAGCGAGAAGGCAGGGAGCGGCTGGAAGCCGAAGCCGAAGCCGAGCCCGACCGCGACCGACCCGGCGAGCAGGAAGATGAGCGCCACCGCTGGCGTGCCGAACTGAGCCAGCGTGCGGCCGAGCACCCGCGGCAGCAACCCGTCCCTGCCGAGCGCGAACACCATGCGCGCGGCGCCGTTCTGGGCCGCGAGAGCGCCGGCGACGAGCGCGACCACCGAGGCGATGTCGACGAGCACGGTCGGGCCCGGTCCCCAGTAGGTCCGCCCGAGCGTGTCCCACGGGGCCGGGTCGGCCGGCAGCTTGCCGATGTTCGGCAGGCCGTAGCCGACGGTGGTCACGTAGAAGAAGAACACGAAGACGACGCCGATCCCCGCGGTGGTCAACAGGATGGCCCGCGGCACGGTCCGCCGCGGATCGCGGGGAGCGCGAGCAGGACCGCGAGCTCGAACGTCAGCAGCACCAGATCCGAGCGCACGGACAGCCGGATCCCGACCACCGCCACGCCCCAGATCGCCGCGAGCCCGGCCGCGCTCGCCAGGCAGTACGACACCTACATCGTCGCCCAGTGCAAGGCGCGCTGGCCGGAGGTGATCGACGACCGGTTCTTCAACACCCTGTTCGTCGTCTCGCCGCACGGCGAGGTCGTGCACAAGGCGGCCAAGAACCACCTGTGGTGCCGCGAGCGTTCCTGCGTCCCGCACGACGTCTACGACCGCTGGACCGAGCTCTTCGGCGACGGGATCGACGCGTTCTACCCGGTGCTGCGCACCGCCGACATCGGCAACATCGGCACGATCTGCTGCTCCGACGGCGAGTACCCGGAGGCGGTGCGCGCGCTCGCGTTCAACGGCGCCGAGGTGGTATACCGGCCGAGCGAGGCGGTCCCGATGACCCAGCTGGGGATGGAGCCCGGCGGCACATGGCTGCTCCAGAACCGGGCGCACGCGCACTTCAACAACGTCTACATGATCTGCCCGAACGTCGGCCCGGTCTACGTTCACCCGCAGATGGAGCACCCGTACGACATCGCGGGCGGCAACTCCCACATCGTCGACTACCAGGGCAGCGTGCTCGGCCACACCGCTTCTGGCGCCAACACATTCGTCGCCGGGATCGTCGACATCGAGGCCCTGCGCCAGTTCAGGACGATGAACCTCAACTCGAACTGGATGAAGGACCTGCGGACCGAGGTGTTCAGGCGGATGTACGAGGAGCCGATTCACCCAAAGAACCTTTGGCTCAACGAAGAGCCGCTGCGCCATGCCGACGTCGACGAGATCTATCGCGCCAACATCGCCAGGCTCGTGTCCAGGGGCAGCTTCACCCCGCCCGCGCTGGCGTTCGGAGGGGCGCGGTACATGCCGCCGGGCGACTCCGCCGACGAGGACGAGTGGGAGCACCTGCGCGACCTCTGGTCGGAGCCGGACGAGCCGTAGCCGTTTCCCGCACCACGACCTGCGATTCCGCCGTCTGGCGTGGTGCTGGCGGGCTGTCCCGTTGTCAGTGATTCTGTAGTTCCCGCTGCCAGCCCCACGCGACTGCGTTAATGTCCTAGCTTGTCATCGCACTGTTACACCGTCGTTATCTTACGGTCGCCTGATTCGCCGCCAGGCCGGCGGCAAAGGATAGGAGACACGCGTGGAAACTCACGTGCAGCAATCGTTAGAGGGCAGACATATCGGTCAGCATTCGCGAAACCCGCGGGACGTGCGCCCAGCCAGCGGCCGGGCGCGATCACGCAGCACCGCGGCGAGCTGGTATCGCTGGTTCGCCGTCGTCGGGCTGGTCGCCGTCCTGAGCATCGTGTTCGCCTACCGGGACAAGATCCCGATCCTGACAACATCGAGCGGCACGAACGTCCCGCTGCTCGGATCCTCGGTGAAGAGCGAGTCCGACCTGGCGGCGGTCACCTCCGACTTCGGCCGGATGCCGATCGTCCGCGTATACTACCCGGGCCTGCCCGACCCCGACGCCTGGACGACCGGGCTGGCGGGCGCGAACCGCTCGGCCGTCATCGTCAGCTTCAAGGCCCTGCCGACGACCATCCTGTCCGGTGCCGACGACGCCGCGCTGAAGCATTTCTTCGGCACCGCGCCCTCCGGGCACCCGATCTACTACAGCTACTACCACGAGCCAGAGGACAACATCGGGGCGGGCCAGTTCCGGCTGTCCGACTACAAGGCCGCCTGGGCCCGCGTGGTCGCGATCGCGCGCGCGGCGCACAACCCCTACCTGCACTCGACGCTGATCCTGATGAACTGGGATCTGATCCCGGCTTCGCACCGCAGCTGGAAGGACTACCTGCCGGGCGGCGGGATCATCAGCACTCTCGGCTGGGACGCCTATCCGGTCGGCAGCGCCGAGAACGTCAATCCCCAGCTCACGCCGCCGTCCGATTTCATGAGCCCGGCCATAGCCGCGTCCAAGAGCGTCGGCTTGCCGTACGGTTTCCCCGAGTTCGGGCTGTCGACGCCCAGCGGCAGGCCCAGCTGGCTGACCGAGGTGGGCAAGTACATCATGAGCAGCGGCGCGCTCTTCGCCAGCTACTTCGACGGCAACGCGCAGTACCCGACGCTGCGGCTCACCGATTCCGCGTCGATCGCCGTGTGGCGCGGTTTCGTGGCGGAGTCCCGGGCCGGCGGACCAGCGCCAGTCAGCCTCGCCGCCCAGGCCGACGCGACGCTGAGGTTCCAGCTGTCTGCGCGGGCCAACGTCACCGTGTGCGTTCTCAACGCCAACGGCAGGGTCGTGCGGACGGTGGCCAGACCCGGCAGCCGGGCCGGCCTGGTCACGTTCAGGTATCTCGTCTACCAGCGTGTTGGCCACGGCCTGGCCGCTGGGCACTATACGGTGCTGGTCGTCGCCAGCAACGCCACCGGCAGCGCGAGCGCCGCGGGGCGGCTCTCGGTGAGTTAAGGCGTGTGCCGCGGGAGCGGGACACCGAATGTGTCGGGTATTCGTCTCGGATCGGCGTCGGCTTTGGCGTGGAGCGAGGCATGATGAGGTACGTGCCGGAGCCAAATGACGGTATTCCGGAACGCAGCCGGCGACACCCGCGCCCGGCCGGAAGGTCTGGAGGGACGTGAATGAGACCTCGCCGCATGGCCGCGGTCACGGTGGTCCTCGCCGTCGGCGCCGCCATGGCCGCCAGCGTGGCCGCGCAAGCGCACCCGCAGGTTCAGCGGCGCGATCTAGCGCTCGCCGCGAACTCGGGCATCCACAAGATCAAGCACATCATCTTCATCACGCAGGAGAACCGGTCCTTCGACAACTACTTCGGCACCTTCCCGGGCGCCGTCGGCATACCGAAGGGCGTCTGCGCGCCAGACCCGCGCAACGGCGGCTGTCGCCGGCCGTGGGTGGACCACCACAACAGCAACGGCAACAACCCGCACGCCGAGGAACCGTTCAAGATTGACTACAACGGCGGGAAGATGAACGGCTTCGTGCGCGCAGCCGAGGAGAAGCTCTGCAAGCCCAAACCGGCGAAGTGCCATCCGGACGTCATGGGCTACCACGTCGCCTCGGACATACCGAACTACTGGCGGTACGCCAAGAACTTCGTGCTGCAGGACCACTTCTTCGAGGCGGCCGGCTCGTGGAGCCTGCCGTCGCACCTGTACCAGGTGTCCGCGTGGTCGGGCAAATGCCGGCGCACCGGCGTCGCCAGGAGCTGCTACGGCACCGACATGCCCCCAGAGCGGCTGCCGAACCGGCAGACGCCGTTCGCGTGGACCGACATCACCTGGCTGCTGCACCGGCACGGCGTTCGCTGGGCCTACTACCTCGACCATGGCGCCGTCACCGTGTCGCTGGGCAATCCGACCGGAACCTCGATCCACTTCAACCCACTGCCCGGATTCACCGACGTGCACAAGGATGGCCAGCTCGGCAGCATGCGCCCGCTGAAGGTGTTCTACCGGACTGCCAAGGCGGGGACGCTGCCGAAGGTGTCCTGGGTGGCTCCCGACTTCCGCGACAGCGAGCACGGTCCGGCGCTGGTCAGTACCGGCCAGGCGTACGTAACCCGGCTGATCAACGCGGTCATGCGCGGCCCGGACTGGAAGTCGTGCGCGATCTTCGTCAGCTGGGACGACTGGGGCGGCTTCTACGACAACTTGAAGCCGCCGACCATCGATCACCAGGGGTACGGCATCAGGGTGCCCGCCTTGGTGATCAGCCCGTTCGCCAAGCACGGCTACGTGGACCACCAGATCCTGTCGACCGACGCGTACCTGAAGTTCATCGAGGACGACTTCCTCGGCGGCGCGCGGCTGAACCCGCATACCGACGGCCGCTTCGATCCGCGGCCCGATGTCCGCGAGGCCTCGGCCAGGCTGGGCAACCTGATCAATGACTTCAACTTCACCAGGACCCCGCATCGTCGGGTGCTGCTGAAGCCGTGCCCGGTGACGACGCTCCGGCCGACGCCGCAGCCGGGTTGCTTCGACCACATCGCGCTGCACACTTCGACCAGGGGAGACCGCTAAGCCGCCCTC
>WNGN01006160.1_pt1 | contig 10897 bp, 10 predicted proteins | sample 5400561 | NCBI WGS metagenome assembly WNGN01 (sample SAMN13153379, study PRJNA577476) | soil metagenome | isolation source: 115 cm soil or saprolite under Garry oak tree replicate 2 | place: USA:California | collected 2016-06-15 | reverse complement strand
GTCACCTTTATGGTGGCATACGTTGTCTTGGCATATGTTGTGCGTTGGCGGCGCGGTTTTCAGGATTCAGGCGATAAATTTTATCTGACCGTCGTCTTCGACAGCGGGGTATTTGCCGGATCAAGTGCCGTGATCGCCGGCATCTACCTTGAGGATGTTCTGAAACTCCTTGGCAACATGACCGCCTTCTTGGCCATTGCCAGCCTGGTCGGCATTCTCTACAGCCTGCACGCCCTGTTGGAAAAGAAATAGCGAGAACAGTCTCGACTCTCCTACCCTTTGTCGCCGCCGGTGATCTTGTCGAGCCGCCTCTGCATCTCGGAGAGCTGACGCTTCAAATCGTCGATCTCGCCGGAGGGGCGCGGGTTTTTGTCCGGCTCGTCCGCCGGCGTCTCGCGCGGCGCGAACCCGGGAAACATGGCGAAGGCGCGCTGGAACATCTCCATGTTCCGCCGCACCTGGTCCTCCAACGGCCCGAAACTGCCCACCCCGAACGCCTGGGCCATCTGCTCGCGGAATTTCTCCTGCTCGCGGGTGAGCGAATCGATCGACGCTTCGAGAAAACGCGGCACCAGCATCTGCATGCTGTCTCCGTAGAAACGGATGAGCTGGCGCAGGAAGGCGATCGGCAGCAGGTTCTGGCCTTCCTTGTTCTCCTGCTCGAAGATGATTTGCGCCAGGACCGAACGGGTGATGTCCTCGCCGGTCTTGGCATCGTAGACCACGAAGTCTTCGCCGGACTTCACCAGCGCGGCCAAGTCTTCCAGCGTCACATACGTGCTGGTGCCGGTATTGTAGAGCCGCCGATTGGCGTACTTCTTGATCGTGACCGGCTCTTCGGACTTGGCCATGACATTTTCGCGCGGGTTCGAGCTTCAAGTACCCGCCAGAATACGCATTTTTCTCCTTCCCGGGCCACTCTTTTCGTTGTCCGGAGGCCCGCGCATGCGCGGCGGGCAGGGCCGCCCCCGGTCCGGCCGTCCTTGCGGACGGGTACCGAGCGGTCTAATTGAGTGCCGGAGACTGCCATCAGGATGGCGTGCCGAACAAGCGAACCGCCGGTGCGGCGGCCGCGGGCGCGGGCTATTATCGACATGGGCCCCCATAGCCGCTCAGCTCGACTGACAAGAGGAGTTTTGCGAGATGAAGGACGACATCGTCATTGTCGGCGCCGCCAGGACGCCGGTCGGCGCGTTCAACGGCGCGCTGGGCATGCTGCCGGCCCATGACCTGGGCAAGGTCGCCATCAAGGAGGCGCTCGAACGGGCCGGCGTCGAGCCGGGCCGCGTCTCCGAGGTCGTGATGGGCCAGATCCTCACGGCCGCCCAGGGGCAGAACCCCGCCCGCCAGGCCTCGATCGGGGCCGGCATTCCGGTGGAAAGCCCGGCCTGGGGGGTGAACCAGCTGTGCGGCTCGGGTCTGCGCGCCGTGGCGCTCGGTTACCAGGCGATCGTCAACGGGGATTCGGACATCGTGGTCGCGGGCGGCCAGGAATCCATGAGCCAGGCGCCGCATGCCGCGTACCTGCGCAGCGGCACCAAGATGGGCAGCCTCGAATTCGTCGACACCATGATCAAGGACGGCCTGTGGGACGCCTTCAACGGCTACCACATGGGCAACACGGCCGAGAACGTCGCCAAGCAATACCAGATCACCCGCCAGCAGCAGGACGAGTTCGCGGTCGCCTCGCAGAACAAGGCGGAGGCGGCGCAAAAGGCCGGGCGGTTCAAGGACGAGATCGTCCCGATCACCATCAAGACCCGCAAGGGCGACGTGGTGGTCGAGAACGACGAATATCCGCGCCACGGCACCACGCTCGATGCGGTCGCCAAGCTCAAGCCTGCCTTCGACAAGGCCGGCACCGTGACGGCCGGCAACGCGTCCGGCATCAACGACGGCGCCGCCGCCGTGGTGCTGATGAAGGCGAGCCAGGCCGCGAAGGAAGGCCGCAAGGTGCTCGCCCGCATCGTCTCCTGGGCGCACGCCGGCGTCGACCCGTCCATCATGGGCACCGGTCCCATCCCCTCCTCGCGCTCGGCGCTCACGAAGGCCGGCTGGAAGATCGACGACCTCGATCTCGTCGAGGCCAACGAGGCGTTCGCGGCGCAGGCCTGCGCGGTCAACAAGGACCTCGGCTGGAACCCCGCCAAGGTCAACGTCAACGGCGGCGCGATCGCGCTCGGCCATCCGATCGGCGCCTCGGGCGCGCGCGTCCTGGTGACGCTGCTGCACGAGATGCAAAAGCGCGACGCCAAGAAGGGTCTGGCAACGCTGTGCATCGGCGGCGGCATGGGCATCGCCATGTGCGTGGAGCGCTGACCGCGCGCGCTTGCGGAGAGCGCTGGCCGAGACGCCAGCGGAACGGCGGAGCACGATATCGCGCTCCGCCGTTTTCGTCGTAAGCTGAAAGAAGCGTGAGATCGGCGCGGTTGCGCGACGCCGGTCCGTCATCAGGGAGGATGCGGTGATGGCAAGGGTGGCGTTGGTCACGGGCGGCACGCGTGGGATCGGCGCGGCGATCTCGAAGGCGCTCAAGGCAGCCGGCTACAAGGTCGCGGCCAATTACGGCGGCAACGATGCGGCCGCCGAGAAGTTCAAGGCTGACACCGGCATTCCGGTCTACAAATGGGACGTCAGCTCCTACGACGCCTGCGTTGACGGCATCAAGAAGGTCGAGGCCGACATCGGGCCGGTGGACGTGCTGGTCAACAATGCCGGCATCACCCGCGACACGGTGTTTCACCGGATGAAGCCGGAGCAGTGGACCGCCGTCATCAACACCAATCTCAGCTCGCTATTCAACATGTGCCGTCCGGTGATCGAGGGCATGCGCGACCGCAATTTCGGCCGCATCGTCAACGTGTCGTCGATCAACGGCCAGAAGGGCCAGGCGGGCCAATCCAACTATTCGGCCGCCAAGGCCGGCGAGCTCGGCTTCACCAAGGCGCTGGCGCAGGAAAGCGCACGCAAGGGCATCACGGTGAATGCCGTCTGTCCCGGCTACATCAATACCGAGATGGTCCAGGCGGTGCCGAAGGACGTGCTGGAGAAATCGATTCTGCCGCAGATTCCGATCGGACGGCTCGGCGAGCCCGAAGAGATCGCGCGCTGCGTGGTGTTCCTGGCATCCGACGAGGCGGGCCTCATCACCGGCTCGACGTTGTCGGCGAACGGCGGGCAATATTTCACATGAGGCGGCGGATCACCTAGCACCGCTCCGCGGTCCCGCGCATGAGCCGCCGCACGGCGACCCTCGTTGGATTCACCGCGGTGCTGATGTGGTCGCTGCTGGCGCTGTTCACCGCCGCATCGGGACGGGTTCCGCCGTTCCAGCTCGCCGCGATGACGTTTGCGATCGGCGGCGCCATCGGGGCCGCGACCTGGAGCGTGCGACGCGGCGCCGTTGCGGCGCTGCGGCAGAAACCGGAGGTATGGGCGCTCGGGGTCGGCGGCCTGTTCGGCTATCACGCGCTCTACTTCATGGCGCTGCGGTTGGCGCCACCCGCCGAGGCCGGGCTGATCAGCTACCTGTGGCCCCTGCTGATCGTGCTCTTGTCCGGACTGTTGCTGGGCGAGCGGCTGCGGCTCCATCACGTCGCCGGCGCCCTGCTCGGGTTCATCAGCACCGTGGTGCTGATCGCCGGCCGCGGCGGCCTCGTGCTCGCACAGGACCATGCTCCCGGGCTGGCGGCGGCCTTCGTGGCGGCGTTCGTGTGGGCGACCTACTCGGTGCTGTCGCGTCGCTTCGCGGCGGTCCCGACCGACGCGGTCGCCGGCTTTTGTTTGGTGACCGCGGTCCTGGCGACGGTGTGTCACTGCTGGCTCGAGGAGACCGTCTGGCCGGCGAGCGCGACCCAATGGCTCGCCGTCGCGGGGCTGGGGGTCGGCCCGGTGGGCGCCGCGTTCTACGCCTGGGATTTCGGCGTCAAGCGCGGCGACATCCGCGTGCTCGGGGCGGCCTCCTATGCGGCGCCGGTGCTGTCCACGCTGCTGCTGGTGCTGGCGGGATTTGCCGAGGCGAGCGCCGCGCTCGCGCTCGCCGCGGCGCTGATCGCCGGCGGCGGCCTGCTGGCCGCCAAGGACATGATCCTGACGCCCGCGGAAGATTAGCCCGGCGGCGCCCAATCCTTCGGGGCCAACTCGAAGCCGGCGAACTCGAAGCCGGGCGCGACCGTGCAGCCGGTGAGTGTCCAGGCGCCGAGGGTCTCGGCCGCCTGCCACACACCGGCCGGGACAGCGGCTTGCGGCCGCTCGCCGCCGGCGAGATCGGATCCGACCCGCGCGGTGCTGACCGAGCCGCTGTCCGCCACGTGCAGCGCCAGCGCGGCGCCCGCGTACCAATGCCAGACTTCCACGGCGTCGATGCGGTGCCAGTGCGACCGCTCGCCCGCCGCGAGCAGGAAATAGATCGCCGTCGATGCGGCCCGCCCGCGCTCGGATTGCTCCCGATCCCGGAAAGTCTCGCGATAGTGCCCGCCTTCCGGATGCGGGCGAAGGTCGAGCAGCCGGATCACCTCGGCGGCGGTCAGCGACATAATGTCATCATGAATGCCGCAGCCGAGCCCTCAGAACTTGTCCTTGCGCGCGCGGATGACCGCGAACACCTGCACCGGCGGCGCGTCCGGCAGATCGACCGCGGCGGCGACGCTCGGCATGTCGGCGCGCAGGAACGGATTGGTCACTTTTTCGGACGCGATCGTGGTCGGGATGGTCGGGCGTCCGGCGCTGCACAGCCGAACCACTTCTTCCGCCCGCGCGCGCAGCGCCGCGTTCCCCGGCTCGATCGTCAGGGCGAAATGCACGTTGGCGGCGGTGTACTCGTGGCCGCAATAAAGCTGCGTCTCCATCGGCAGGTTGCGCAGCTTGACCAGCGATTGCCACATCATGTCGGCCGTGCCTTCGAGCAGGCGCCCGCAGCCGACCGAGAACAGCGTGTCGCCGGCGAATGCGAGCTTCTCCGACTTGAACCAATAGGAAATATGGCCGGCGGTGTGGCCGGGCGTCTCCAGCACCCGGCCCACCAGCGTGCCGATGGTGACGAAATCGCCCTCGCGCACCGTCACGTCGACGCCGGGAATGCGCGCGGCCTCCTTGCGCGGGGCGACCACGCGGCAGGCGTGGCGTGACTTCAGCTCGGCGATGCCGCCGGTATGGTCGCCGTGATGGTGCGTCACCAGAATGTCGGTGAGCCGCCAGTTCCTGACGCGCAGCGCCTCCTCGATCGGCGCCGCCTCGGGCGCGTCGATCGCGGCCGTCGCGCCATTGGTGGGATCGTGCAGAAGGACGCAGTAATTGTCCTTGAGGCAGTTGAACAGGTGCGTCTCGGCCGCCATCGTCACGCCCCGTCGTGGTCTTGGCACGCGGAACTTAGCGCATGTTCCGGCGAAGTGGATACCGGTTCGCCGACAAGAACATGCGCCACGCAAGGATCCTAGAGCATGTCCCGATTCCGAAGGAACGGGACACTGCTCTAGCATGACTGCCGCGCCGGGTCTTTCACCGTGTTCGGCCGCCGCGCCGTCCGATCCTGCCTGGTTTCCTATTCCGCCTCGTTGTCCGGCGGCGGGCTGCGCTCCATAATCCGGGATTATCGCCGGCCCCGACCAGCCGGCGACCGCCGAGCCGCATGTCCATGGACGTCGTCGATCTGCGCAATTTTTACGGACAGGCGCTCGGGACCGTCGCCCGCCGCTTCGTCGGCCGCGGCATCCGCAGCCGGTGGGCCGACACCCGCGGCCTGCGCACGCTCGGGATCGGCTATGCGACCCCCTATCTCGGGCTGTTTCGCGAGGAGGCGGAGCGGTGCCTCGCCTTCATGCCGGCCGCCCAAGGCGTGGTCAAATGGCCGACCGCGCGTCCGGCGCTGACCGCGCTGGTCGACGCGGACGAGCTGCCGCTGCCCGACGCGGCGGTCGACCGGGTGCTGCTCGTGCACGCGCTGGAAATGTCGCAGGACGCCGGGGCGCTGCTGCGCGAAGTTTGGCGCGTGCTTGCAGCCGGGGGCCGGATTCTCGTGATCGTCCCCAACCGGCGCGGGGTGTGGGCGCGCCTGGACACGACGCCGTTCGGCCACGGCCGGCCCTATTCGCGCGCACAGATCACTCAGTTGCTGCGGGAAACCTGGTTCACGCCGACCGGCTGGGGCGAAGCGCTCTACGTGCCGCCGATCAGCCGCAGGTGGTTCCTGCGCTCGGCCGTGGCCTGGGAGCGCGCCGGCGCGACCATCTCGGCGCCATTTGCCGGCGTCCACATCGTCGAGGCGACGAAGCAGGTCTACCGGGCGATCCCGGCGCGGCGCGAGCGCCAGCGCCTGGTGCCGGCGCTCGAGCCGGCGCTGGCTCCGTCGCCGTAGCGACGCCTGCTTCAGTCGCGATGGGGTTCGCCCGGCGGTCCCTGCGGCGCCGGCTCGTCCGGGGCTTCACTTGCCGCGGGCGGCCCGGCATGCATGTCGGGGCGCGGACCGTGCCGGCGACGGCGCCGCCGGTGCAGCGGAAAGCGATCGGGCTGGCCGTCGAACCCGTTCGGGCCGTAGCCCTGGTGGGTCGGCGGCTGCGGCTGCCCGCCGCCGCCGGTGATGAATGACGGCAGCCGGTCGACCTCGCCGGACTCGGGCCGTCCCTGGGGTCCGCTCGGCTGCGGCCGCCCCCCGTAAGCCTGCGGCTCGCGCGGCCCATAAGGCTGCTCGCGCGCGGGGTATGGCTGTTGCTGGTAGGGCTGCGGCTCGCGCGGCCCGTAAGGCTGCGACTCGCGTCCCGCATAGGGCGCGTCGCCCATCGGATGTCCGCTCTCGTCGTCGCCGCCCCCGTCGTAATGGTCCTCGCCGCGCTGCTCGCCTTCCGGGCGGAAATACGGCTGGCTCTGGCGGAACTGTTCCTGCGCCGCCGCGATCAGGCGGAAATAATGCTCGGCGTGCTGGAAGTAATTTTCGGCCGCCACCGGATCGCCGGACGTCTGGGCGTCGCGTGCGAGCTGCACGTATTTCTCTGCGACGTGCGATGGGGTCCCGCGGATTTTCACGTCGGGACCGTTCGACTCGTAGACCCGCGTCAGCGGATTCTGCCCCTTGCGGTTACGCCCCCGCATGCGCTTGTTCTGACCGTTTCTCATGGCTGTTGGTTTGTCGACTCCTGCTGTGCGGCGGATACGGCCGCCGGTTCCTTGCCCCTGTTCGGCGCCGCGTTACAGGTTCGCGTCGCGCCGATGTCCATGACCGAGCCGCGCGCAAGCCGCGGCGGTCGCGCGTCGATCCAAAGCTCCTATGCCGATAGCTGCAACGTTCCTTCGCCCGCGGTCATCCCACGGTGTTGCCCATCCCTCGTCTCGCGCTGTCGTGTCGACACGCGCCAAACCGGTGAAGCTTTCGTATCCCGAGCCGGCGAAGTCTCAAACGTCGAACTGGCCGATCGTTGTTCGCCTCGCATGCGCCGCCGCCTCACAGAGCCTTGCTCCGGGCCTCCAGGCGGCGCCTCATCCTCTCGGGGTCGATTACGTGCCGTAAACCTAGTCGCTCTCGGCTCATAATCCAAGTGATTTTTCGCCCCTCCCTTGGTTCAAGGCCGGGAGGCAGGCCGGCCATGAAGCGCGCGGGCGATACCGCCCAGGTCCGCAGCGGCGCTCGATTCAACGGCAAGTTCCTCCGCGGCAAACAGGGCCGCCGCGGCCTGTTCCTGGCCGACACCGAGTTCCACAATCATGTCGCCGCGTCCCGCCAGCAGGCGCCGCCCGTCGGCCGCAAGCGCCCGGTAGGCGGCAAGGCCGTCCGCTCCGCCGTCGAGCGCGAGTGCCGGTTCGTGCTCCCTCACCTCCGGCGGCAGGCCCGCGATGGGGGCAGTTTCCACGTAGGGCGGGTTGGCCACCACGAGATCGAAGGCGCCGGCAAGCGCCGCGCCGAAGTCGCAGGCAACGAAGGCCGCGCGCCCGCCAAGACCGAGCCGCCACGCATTATCGCGCGCAACCTCGAGCGCGGCCACGCTGCGGTCGGTCCCGACCCCGCTCGCGCGCGGCAGCTCGCTCAGCAGGGCGAGCAGCAAGGCGCCCGAGCCGGTGCCGAGATCGGCGATGCGCAGGGCGCGACCGCGCAAGCCGCGGGCGTCGAGCGCCGCGAGCGCTGTTTCGACCAGCGTTTCCGTGTCGCCCCAGAATTCCCGCAAGCCGACGATCCGTGCCACCGGCTCGCGGGCGAGCCGCCGCTCGGCAAGCGCCGCGATGCGCCGGCGTTCGTCTGCGTTCAAAGATCGATCCGCCGCCGCGGCGAGCGCCGTGTGGTCGAGATGAAGCGCATGGCCCACCAGCACGCGCGCATCGAGAACCGGTTGTTCCAACCCAGCGGCGGAAAACATCTGCGCCAGCGCGCGGCGCGCCGCACCGATCGACACCGCGGACGTGAGGTCCGGCATGCTCATGGCAGGGCCGTGTCCTCGGCCGCCAGCAGCGAGGCCTGGCGCTCGGTCACCAGCGCGTCGATGATCTCGCCGAGCGCCTCGCCGTCGAGCACCTGCGGGAGCTTGTGCAGGGTGAGATTGATGCGGTGGTCGGTCACGCGCACCTGGGGGAAATTGTAGGTGCGGATGCGCTCGGAGCGGTCCCCGGAGCCGACCTGCCCGCGCCGCTCGGCGGCCCGTTCGGCGTCGCGCTTGCGGCGTTCGAGGTCGTAGACTTTGGCGCGCAGCAAGGTGAGCGCCTTCGCGCGGTTGCGGTGCTGCGAGCGCTCCTCCTGCACCACCACGACGATGCCGCTCGGGATATGGGTCATCCGCACGGCCGACTCGGTCTTGTTGACGTGCTGGCCGCCGGCCCCGCCGGCCCGCATGGTGTCGACCCTGAGATCGGCGTCGGCGAGCGCCACGTCCACCTCCTCGGCTTCCGGCAGGACCGCGACCGTCGCGGTGGAGGTGTGGATGCGGCCCGAGGCTTCGGTTGCCGGAACGCGCTGCACGCGATGCACGCCGGATTCGAATTTGAGCTTGGCGAAAGCGCCACGGCCGCGGATTTCGGCAATGATTTCCTTGAAGCCGCCGACCGTGCCCTCGCTTGCCGAGATCATCTCGACGGTCCAACCCTGCCGCGCCGCATAGCGTTCGTACATGCGAAAGAGATCGCCGGCGAACCGGGAGGCTTCGTCGCCGCCGGCGCCCGCGCGGATTTCCAGCATGACGTTGCGCTCGTCCATCGCATCCTTGGGGACGAGGGCAACGCGGATCTGCTGCTCCAGGAGGTCGCGCCGCGCGATGATCGCCGGCCGCTCCTCGGCCGCCAGCGCACGCATCTCCGCATCGGTGGTTGGATCCGCCAGCAGCGCATCGAGCCCGGCCAATTCGTCGACCACGGCCCGATAGGCCTTCACCGACTCGACCAACGGGGAGAGCTCGGCAAACTCGCGCGAGAGCTTGACGTAGGTTTCCCGGTCGGGATTGGCCGCGAACTCCGTCTCGACCGCCGCATGGCGTGCCACGAGGGCGTCGAGCTTTGCCTGGGGGAGCATGGCGCGGGCCTCAGATCTGCAGGCCTTCGGCGGCGGCAAAAGCCTCCAGCCGGTCTCGCGTCGCCATGCTGCCCGTCGGCCGATCGATCAGCGGCTCCAGCAGCGCGCGCGCCTTGCCGGCGTCGAGGTCGAGCAGCACCGACTTGACCGGGCCGACCGCCGAGGGCGTGAGCGACAGAGTGCGATAGCCGAGCGCCACCAGCGCCAGCGCGCCGATCGGCTGCGAGGCAAGCTCGCCGCACAACGCCACCGGCTTGCCGCACGCCAGCCCTTTGTCGACGATGCTCTTGAGCGCGCGCAGCACCGGCACCGAGATCGGATCGAACCGGTCGGCCACCCGCGTGTTGCTGCGGTCCGCCGCATAGAGGAACTGGAACAGGTCGTTCGAGCCGACCGAGAGGAAATCGACGCGCGCGAACAGCTCGTCGAGCTGATAGAGCAGCGAGGGCACTTCCACCATCGCGCCGACATGGACCCGGTCGGGCAGCTTGTGGCCGTGGCGCCGCAGATGCGTCAGCTCGCGCTCGACGATCGCGCGCGCGCGATCGAACTCGTCGACCGTGGCGATCATCGGGAACATCACCTTCAGCTCGCGGCCGGCCGCGGCCTGGAGCAGGGCCCGCAGCTGGCTGCGCAGCAGACCCGGCCGGTCGAGGCCGAGGCGGATCGCGCGCCAGCCCAGCGCCGGATTCTCCTCCTCGACCCGACGCATGTAGGGCAACACCTTGTCGCCGCCGACGTCGAGGGTGCGGAAGGTGACCGGCCGCTCGCCGGCGGCGTCGAGCACCGCGCGATAGAGCGACAGCTGTTCCTTCCGGCGCGGGAAGGCGGCGGCGATCATGAACTGCAGCTCGGTGCGAAACAGGCCGATGCCGGCGGCGCCCGTATCGGTCAGCTGCGGCAGGTCGATCGCCAGGCCGGCGTTGAGCATGAGCGTCACCGGCTCGCCGTCCTTGGTGACGCAGGGCCGGTCGCGCAGCGCGTGATACTGGGCCTGCCGCCGCGCCCGCACCCGCACGCGCTCGGCATAGGAGGCTTCCACGTCGGCAGGCGGGCGGACGTGCACGTCCCCGGAGGCGCCGTCGACGATGATGGCGTCGCCGGGATCGACGACGCCGGTGGCATTGGCGATCTGGCCGACGGCGGCGATGCCGAGCGCGCGCGCCACGATCGCCACGTGCGAGGTCGGCCCGCCTTCCTCGAGCACGAGCCCGCGCAGCCGCTTGCGGTCGTAGTCGAGCAGCGCCGCCGGGCCCATCGCGCGCGCGATCAGGATCGCATTGTCGGGCAATTGTTCGCGCGACGGCGCGTGATCCTGGCCGGCCAGTTGCCGCATCAACCGATGGCCGAGGTCTTCGAGGTCGTGCAGGCGGTCGCGCAAATACGGATCGGTCGAGCGCAGCATGCGGGCGCGGG
>WNGN01003327.1_pt1 | contig 10897 bp, 9 predicted proteins | sample 5400561 | NCBI WGS metagenome assembly WNGN01 (sample SAMN13153379, study PRJNA577476) | soil metagenome | isolation source: 115 cm soil or saprolite under Garry oak tree replicate 2 | place: USA:California | collected 2016-06-15 | reverse complement strand
CTCGTCGGCCTCGATGTGGATCGTGAAGAACTCGACCTCGTGGTCGGTGAAGCCGTAGTGCGTCTTGAGCGGCGGCAGGTTGCGCCTGTAGATGCCCGGCACCTGTGACTCGAGGCCGACCAGGAGCCCCGCCGCGGCGATGTGGAACGACCGATGGGACATCTCGTAGCACCAGGCGGTGAGCCCGCGTGTGGTCGGTAGCTGCCGCGCGGTCTCGACCTCGGCGCGGCTCACGCCGCACGCCTCGGCGAAGCGGATCAGGAGATCCACGTGCTTGGTTCCCGACTCCTCCTCGATGATGTTCTCGAGCAGGAAGTCGCGCGCGTCCGGGTCCGGGCACTCGCCGTACACGGTGGCGCACCACCGCGGGAACTGCGACACGTACTGGTAGTGCTGCGCCGCCCACGCGCCGAGCTGGGCGCGCGACAGCTCGCCCTTCACCCACTTCTCGGTGAACGGGTTCAGCCGGCTGTGCCGGGCATTGACGGCGGCCTCGAGCTCCTTACGGAACGGGCTCGGCGCGGTCATGGGAGGCTCCTTTTCATTGGCTCACCTCGGACGGCGGGGGGCTCGATCACAGACTCGCCTCGCCTGCGGCTGCGGCTCGCACTGCGGCCCCGCGTATTCTAAAGGTCCGCACTGCCACTCAGTCGACCAGCCGGAAGATCGCGTCGCGGACGCGCCGTACGTGGAGCGTCATCAGCCGCTCCGCGCGGCGCACGTCTCGCCGCTTGAGCGCGTCGATGATCGCGAGGTGCTCGCGGACGAGCGCCTGGACGCGCCGGGGCGCCACGATGGCCAGGTCCAGACGGGTCGGACCTGCTCGCGCATGTGTTCGAGGACGTCGACGAGCTTCGCATTCTCGGCTCGCTTGAGCAGGTACTGGTGGAGCTCCTCGCCAAGCGGGCGCACCTCGGTGGCGGTGGCCCTGGAGCCACGCGCCCGGAGCTCGCGGAAGCGCGCCTCGAAGCCCTCGAGCTCCTCGCGGCTCACGCGTGGCCCCCCGAGCCGGACCGCCAAGGCCTCGAGCGCCTCGCGCACCTCGTAGAGGTCGCGGATCTCGTCGTGCGACAGCGTGCGCACGAACGCGCCCTTCTTCGGGACCACGCGCACGAGGTGGTCTCGCTCGAGCTTGGCGAGCGCCTCGCGGACGGGCGTCCGGCTCACCCGGAACCGCCGGCTGAGCTCGAGCTCGGTGAGCGGCTCGCCCGGATCGAACTCGCGGTCGAGGAGGGCCTGGCGCAGCGCGGCGTAGACCGTGTCGGCCAGATACGTCCGGGCCGGCGCGCGCGTCGTCATCGGCGGCGAACGATTACATACGAGATGTATACGTGTCAAGAAGGCGTCGCCGCTAGCGGCCTGGCCGGGTATCATCGGTCCCACTCCGATGGTGACGACACGCGACACGAGCCTCCCGCCCCCCTTCGGCGAGGCGCTGGACGCCCTCTCCCTGGGACCGCTCTGGACCGCCCTCCATGTCCTCCTCCCCAACGAGCGCGTGACGGCCGCGGTGCCGCACCGCTGGCGGTGGCAGGACCTCCGCCCGCTCCTGCTCGAGGCGGCACGGCTTGTACCGATCGAGCAGGCGGAGCGTCGCGTGCTCGTCTTGAAGAACCCCGGCCTCGACGGGGCGTACGCCGTCACCTCGACCCTCTTCGCGGGGCTGCAAATCATCCTGCCCGGCGAGGCCGCGCCCAGCCACCACCACACGCCCGCGGCGCTCCGGCTGGTCGTCGAGGGGCACGGCGCCTTCACCAGCGTGGACGGCGTCAGGTGCGCGATGGAGCCGGGCGACCTGATCATCACGCCACCGATGCGCTGGCACGATCACGGCCACGAAGGGTCCCGGCCGGTCGTGTGGCTCGACGGTCTCGACCTCCCGCTCGTACGCAGCGTCGACGCGAGCTGGGCGTCGAAGATGCGACCGGCGCGGCCGCCGTCCACCACGGTCGACTCGTCGCAGGACGAGTTCACCGCGGCCGGGCTCGTGCCGCGCCAGTCGCGTTACGAGGACACCGGATACCCGCAGGTGCGGTGGCCCTGGGCCACCGTGCGCCGCGCGCTCGCCAGCATGGCGGACGCGGCGCCGGCGGGGGCGCCCGTGGCGCTCGCCTACGTCAATCCAAGGACCGGGGCGTCGCCACTGCCGACGATGGGCTGCGAGTGCCAGTGGCTCCGCCCGGGCGAGACGACGCCCGCCGCGCGCCGCACGGCGAGCGCCGTCTATCACGTGCTCGAGGGGCGCGGCGAGTCGCGCATCGGTGACGCGCGGCTCGCGTGGGAGGCCGGTGACACGTTCGTGGCGCCGCCGTGGCACTTCGTCGAGCACCGGAACGCGGCGCCGTCTGCGCCGGCCGCTCTCTTCCAGTTCAACGACGAGCCGGCGCTCCGCGCGCTCGGGCTCTACTGCGAGGAAGCGCGCGTCTGAGAAGGGGACCGTGGTCGACCGAGAGGCTCAGCGCTGCGCGACGCGATTCCGGCCGCGCGATTTCCCCTCGGTGAGCGCCTGCTCGGCCCGGGCCATGAGGTCCTCGGCGCTGGCCGCGTCGGCGGGGAAGGCCGCTACGCCGAGGCTCGCCGTGACCGGGCCCGGCGGGAACGGGTGCTGCTCGAGGACGCCCCGGATGCGCTCGGCATAGCTCATCGCGCCGGCCTTCGGCGTGTTCGCCAGGATCACGGCGAAGTCGTCGCCCTCCCGGCGCGCCACGATCGTGAAGCTGCGCGAGTGCTTCACGAGGAGCCGCGCCACCTCCCTGAGCACCTCGTCGCCCGCCGGCCGCCCCTTGTCCTCGTTCAGCTTCTTGAAGTCGTCGAGGTCGAGGTAGACGAGCGACAGGGGGTGGCCGAAGCGCGCGGCGCGTTTGGCCTCCTCGTCGAGGCGGAGCGCGAAGTAACGCCGGTTGAACAGATCGGTCAGCGGGTCCTTGAACGACAGGTCTTCGAGCCGTGCGTTGCGGATCGCCAGGGCAGCCTGGGAGGCGAGGGCGCGGACCAGCTTCTCGTACCCCGGGTCGAACGGGACGACCGAGCCGTCCTCGCCCAGGGCGTTGAGGAGCTCGAGCACGCCCACGATGTTGCCGTTGATGTCCTGGAGCGGCACGACGAAGACGGAGCGGGTCGCGTAGTCGGTCGTCTCGTCGACCGTCTTGTTGAACGCCACGGTCCGTTGCCCGACGATCGCGTACGCGTCGCTCACGTTGATGAGCTCCCCGGTCTGGGCGACGTGGCCGGCCAGGCTCGGCTCGCCGAGCGGCATCGGCTCGGCCTGCAGCCGTCGTTCCATCTCGCGCTTGCCCAGCCGCGCCTCGAGGAAGTCGTTCTGGACGACCGCGAAGCGGAGGTGGTCGCCGTCGCGCAGGAACACCGTGCCGGCCTCCGCACGCGTGACGCGCCGGGCCTGTGAGAGGATGCGCTCGAGGAGCGCCCCGAGATCCCGCTCGCTCGTGAGCGCGATCCCGATCTCGAGGAGCTCGTCGAGGAGTCGCGTCAGATCAGCCATGACCCCGCTCAGAGCGGCGCGACTCGATTCCGTCCCAGCCGCTTCGCATCGTAGAGTGCCTTGTCGGCGGCGACGACGAGGTCGTCGCCGCAGGCGCCGTCCTCGGGCAGGGAGGCTGCGCCCAGACTGACGGTGACGATGCCGTGGCGGAACTCGTACTCCGCCACGACGGACCGGATCCGCTCGGCGTACGTCAGGGCGCCGTCCTTGGGGGTGTTGACGAGGACGATGGCGAACTCGTCGCCTCCGTACCTGGTGACGACGCTGAAGCTGCGCGAGTGCCTCAGGAGGAGCGCGGCGATGCCGCGGAGCACCTCGTCACCCGCCCGGTGGCCGAAGCGGTCGTTGACCTCTTTGAAGTGGTCGACGTCGAGCATGACCAGCGACAGCGGCTCGCGGAACCGCGTGTGGCGCTTGAACTCCTCCTCCAGGCGAATCATGAAGTACCGACGGTTGTACACGTCCGTCAGCGCGTCCTTCAGCGACAGGTCCTCGAGTCGCGCGTTGCGGATCGCGACGGCGGCCTGCGCGGCGAGCGCTCGCACGAGGGGCTCGTACTGGGGGACGAAGGGGACCACTCGACCCCCGTCCAGGGCGTTGATCAGCTCGAGCACGCCGAGGATGTTCCCCGAGGGGCCCTGGAGCGGCACCACGAGGATGGACTCGGTCCGGTAGTTCATGCGCGCGTCCACCCGCGCGTCGAAGCTGTACGGCCGGTCGGGCGGGATCGCGTAGGGCTCGGGAAGGTTCAGGATGTCGCCCGTGAGCGCGACGTGCCCGGCGAGGCTCATCTCGCGGAGGTCGAGGGGCTGCTCCTCGAACTGACGCCGCATCTCCTCCGTGCCGAGCTTCCCCGACAGCCGGTCGTTCTGGACCACGGCGAAGCGGAGCTGCTCACCCTCGCGGAGGAACAGCGTGCCGGCCTCGGCGCGCGTGAAGCGACGCGCCTCGGTCAGAATCCGCTCCAGCAGGACGCTCAGGTCGCGCTCACTGGTTAGCGTGATCCCGATCTGCACCAGCTCTCTGAAGGCCTGGGTGAGATCGATGGCTGGGGGTTCCGGTGGCGCCAGCGTGGCCTCCCGACGTTCCAGAGTGCCTAGACCGCGACGACGCGATTCCGGCCCAGGCGCTTCGCCTCGTACATCGCCTTGTCCGCGGCGACCACGAGGTCGTCGCCGCTCGCGGCATCCTCCGGGAGGCTCGCGACACCCAGACTGACGGTCACGGTGCCGTGGGCGAAGGCGTGCTCCGCGATGATCTCGCGGATCCGCTCCCCGTACGCGACCGCGCCGTCCTTGCCCGTGTTGACCAGGAGCACCGCGAACTCGTCGCCCCCGTACCGGGTGACGACGGTAAAGTTCCGCGAGTGCTTGAGCAGGACCTGCGCGACCTCGCGCAACGCCTCGTCGCCCGCGCGGTGCCCGAACCGGTCGTTCACGTCCTTGAAGCGATCGAGGTCCAGCAAGACGAGCGACACTGGCTCGGCGAACCGCAGGTGCCGCCGGGACTCCTCCTCGATGCGCACGATGAAGTACCGCCGGTTGTACACATCCGTCAACGCGTCCTTGAACGAGAGGTCCTCGAGCCGCGCGTTCCGGATCGCGACGGCGGCTTGCGAGGCGAGCGAGCGCACGAGGCCCTCGTACTCGACGTCGAACGGTACGACGCGTCCGCTCTCGTCGAGGGCGTTGATGAGCTCGAGGACCCCGAAGATGTTCCCGGCCGGGTCCTGGAGCGGCACCACGAGGGCCGACCGGGTCTTGTAGTCGCATCGGACGTCGAAGAGCGGATGGAAGCTGTAGGGTCGGTCTGGCGGGATCGCGTAGGTGTCGGGAAGGTTGACGATCTCGCCCATCAGCGCGACGTGGCCGGCCAAGCTCGGCTCGGACAGCTTCAGGGGCTCGGACTGCAACAGACGCTGCATCTCCGGGTCGCCCAGCCGTCGGGCGAGCCGGTCGTTCTGGACGACCGCGAAGTGCAGCTCGTCGTTCTCGCGAAGGAAGAGCGTGCCCGCCTCGGCGCGCGTGAAGCGACGCGCCTCGGGCAGGATCCGGTGCAGCAGCGTCGCGAGGTCCCGCTCGCTCGTGAGGGCGATGCCGATCTGCACGAGGTCACGGAACGCCTCGGTGAGGTTGATCGCAAGCGACATGGTTTCAGTGGCCGTCATTCCCAACGCCGGTCCACCGTGGGCTCGGACGGTCATCAGATTCCCTAGAGCCAGCAATCCGGGTGCCACGGTCCTTGAGTGGGGCCTCATCCCTCTTTTCTCTTGGAATCAACGCGTTAAGACCCTGCCTCCTACCAAGGCACGAGACCACATGCCTAGATTTTGACCGCCTGTCAACACTGGTCAATTTCTGGCCGATCACTGCGCTCGACCCCGCGTGACGGCCGGTCGTGTTCGCGTGTGCCACTGTGGCCGGCCCCTGACAGGGTCCAGAGCGTCCACGCCGCCCTAACCTCTTGATTCGGCGGGCTGGAGTGGGCCTCCGCCACTGGCACACCGGTTGCTCGATCAGTGTCCGAATGAAGCTGACATTCAGGAAGCACGAAGTCAAGGACCTGTCCCAGCTCCAGGCGCTTGTCGCCGAAAACGCGGAGGCGGTGGAGCCTGGCTTCCGCGTACTCTCCACCACCGTCAACTTCGGCCGGTCGACAGTCGAGCTCGTCGGCGTGGATCGACGCAAGACGCCGGCGCTCATCGCGCTCGGCTTCACGGGCGACGACACGATGCTCTTCAGGATGGTCGAGGCCTACGCGTGGACGCTCGAGTATCCGGAGTCCGTCCGGCGTCTGATGCCGGGGGGCGACAGCGCCGGTGGCTGGCCTCCGCGCGTCGTGTTCATCGCCGAGCGCCTGCCCGAGTCGTTCCTCAGAAAGATCAGGCTGCTGGCTTTCCCGGCCGTGAACTGCTTCGAGTATCGGTGCGTCGAGGTCAACGAGGCGACCGGATTCTACCTCGACCCCGTCGACTGGGCGGCAACCGAGCCCGCGCGAGCCACGCCGCCGGCGACTGCCGCCGCCGCGCCCGCGGACCCCGTTGTCTTCGACCGCCCGGCGCCGCTCGCGGCGTCGCGTCCGGCCGCCGAGCCCGCGCAACCGTCCCGTTGGTTCGGCCTCCTGACACCCGAGACGCAGGCGCCCCATGGCTCACCCAGACAGGCTGAGTCCACGGCGTGGGCCGCTGCCTCGAGTGCACCGGTCGCCGAGACCCCGGCCCCCGCGATGCCGTCCCGGGAGCCCGTGTCGCAGCCGGCAGCACCGGCGGCCGACGCCAGGCTGGACGACGAGCACGAGATGACCCCCGCATGGCGGAAGTTCCTCGAGAAGCTCGCCGGCACGTTCGACCCTCGCTCGGCCGACCCTGTCCCCGCCGCCGCGCCCGAAAGGCCAGTGAGCCCGACGCCAGAGCCCGAGAAGGAGCCCGTAGGCGCGCACGTCGGACCCTTCCACAACGGAGGCGCCGGGCGACACGCGGACGCCATGCGGCGCGCGCTGCTCGACGTCGTCAAGCTCCCGCCGAATGGCGAGCTGGTGCCGCAGTGGCGGAAGTTCCTCGAGAAGACCCCGCTCGACGACGCGAAGGTCGGGACCTTTCTCGAGAAGCCCGCACTCGACAACGTGAAGGTCGGGACGTTTCTCGAGAGGCCCGCACTCGACCACGTGAGGATCGGGCAGTTTCTCGAGAAACCCGCGCTCGACGACGTGAAGATCGAGAAGTTCCCCGAGACGGCCCCGCTCGACGACACGAAGACCGGGAGGTTTCCGGAGAAGCCCCTCCTGAACGACACCGAGGCGAAGATCGCCTCGGTGCGCGAGTACCTGCATCACGAATTTCCGATGTGCACGATCTACGACTTCCACGATCATCAGCGGAACGCGCAGGTCGTCCAGCTCCAGGACAGCCAAGGCAAGGTCTCCAACCTCGCGGTGATCAGCGTCGAGTTCCTCGACGCCCATGGCGAGTCGGAGCTCCGGACGGTCCTCGACAAGCTGGGGCTTCCCTATCAGATGCGGCAGGCAGGCCAGGCCGGCGTGGTGGTGACGCCGGACGGGCTCCAGGATCAGAAGCGCTAGCTGGCGTACCTCCAGGCCAGCGCCCGTTCGGGCGCGATTCGAATGACCGTCGCCCCCTCCCGGTCGAGCCCCATGGTGCGGTACTGCGCGTACTTGGCTCGCAAGAGGTCCACGGCCAGCGCGCGCACGGACCCCTCGGTCACGAGGGCGGCCCGACCCTCGACGATCACCCAGGCGAGCCGCGACCAGTCCTCGTCGTAGCGGTCTACGACGAGCGACACGTGTGGATTCTGCTCGATGTTGCGCACGCGTCGGAGGTCACGGCCAGCGACACGCTTGGGCTTCGCGTCGATCGCCGAGAAGCAGGCGCGTCCGTCGAAGGCGTAGCAGACCGGGACCACGAGCGGCCGCCCGGCGCGGTCCGCCGTGCCGAGCCGCGCGACGCGGCTCTCGCGCAGGAGCTCGGCGGCCCACGCCGGAGGTCCAGGCTCACCGGACGAGCTTGGCGTACTGATCCAGGAGCGGCAGCACCCGGTCGCGCGGCTCCGACGGCAACCTGAGAATTGCGCGCGTCACGCCGGCCGCCTCGAGCCGGTCGAGCGCGGCCGCCTCGGGCTTGGCGCCGAAGACGGAGACGGAGATCGTCTTCATGTCGCGCCCCGCGCGGGCCGCGCGCGCCCTGAGGTCCGCGAGCCCCGTGAAGATCACGTCGCCCGCGCGCCCGCGGGGGAACCAGCCGTCGCAGAAGTCCACGACCCGCTGCAGCGTGTGGCCACTCTCGCCGCCGAGGAGGATCGGCGGGTGGGGCTTCTGCACGGGCTTCGGCCACATCCAGATCGGGTCGAAGCTCACGAACTTCCCGTGAAACTCGGCCGCCTCCTTCGTCCAGATCTGCTTCATGGCGAGCACCTGCTCACCGAGCCGCTTGAAGCGCGTCTTCGGGTCGGTGCCGTGGTGCTCCATCTCCTCGACGTTCCAGCCCCCGCCGATCCCGAACAGGAAGCGCCCGTTCGACACGAAGTCCACGCTCGCCACCTCCTTGGCGCTCGTGATCGTGTCCCGCTCGATGATCAGGCAGATCCCCGTGCCGAGCCGGATCCGGGTGGTGACCGCCGCGGCGTGGGCCAGCGCGACGAAGGGATCGAGCGTGTGAGAGTACTCGCGCGGCAGCTCGCCGCCGCTGGGGAACGGCGTGCGGCGGCTCGCGGGGATGTGCGTGTGCTCGGGGACGAAGAGGGACTCGAAGCGGCGCTCCTCGGCCGCGCGGGCCAGCTCCTCGATCCGGATCGCGTAGTCGGTGTTGAACATGCAGACGCCGATGTGCATCGCGCCCTCCTCCGGGTGTGCGTTAGGGGTTCACGCGAGAGTCAGATGGTGTGAGCGAGAAGTGGGTGTGCACGGCGAGCCAGCGACCCGCGCGCCGCGCGAAGGCGATCGTGAGCCGCCCGGGCCGCGGGAACGTCGTGCCGTCGGCTCGCACGCCGAGCGTGTCCCAGGGCGCCGCGACCCAGGCCTCGTCGCCCTGAACCGCACCGCGTGCCTCATCGATACGAATCGTGAAGTCGCGAATGCTCGGCCACACGCGGCGCCACTGCGCCTCCATGACCCGGTCCACGCCCTCGACGAAGTCGGCGACCGTGCCGAAAGCGATCAGCTCGGGTGCGCACAGGCGTCGGCCGCCCTCGAAGTCCCGTGCGCGTACGCACGCCTGCCAGCGCCTGAGCCACTCCCGGAGCTCCGCCAACCCGTCCTCGGCCATCCCGAGCTGGCGGGCGATCTCGAGCAGGTTGCCGTCGGGGTCGCGCAGGTAGATCGACTCGATCGGGCCGAGCGCGCCCGTGCGCTCCACCGGCCCCTCGAGGATGGGCACCCGACACTCCTCGAGGTGGCGGCCCCAGACCTCGAGCGGCTCGTCCGTCAGGAAGCAGAGGTCGCCCGAGCCTGGCGTCGGCCGCGCCGCCTTCAGCCCGAGCTCCCGCCCGGCCGGGTGCAGGTTGATCTTCTGCGATCCGAATCGCAGCGCGAGCCGGCCCGCCGCGAACCTCACCGGCTCCATGCCGAGGACCCGGCGGTAGAAGTCGCACGTGGCGTCGAGATCGCGGACGGTCAGCACCAGGTGGTCGAGGCGATCGAGCGTCATCGCGCCCGCTGGGTGAAGACGGACTCGGGGAGGAACGCGGAGACGATCCAGTTGGGGGTGTCCACGATCTCGCTGATCTTGAGGTCGACGGCGACGCTCGAGAGGATGTACGCCTCCTCGCGCGAGAGCCCGCGCTCCGTGACGAGATGGTCGATCATGTAGCGGACGGCCTGCTGCGCGGCGGCGAAGAGATCGGGACCGTGCGCCGTCGTCGCGAAGAACGGTCCGTGATTCGTGCCGGCGGCGAGGGGCCCGCGCGTCCGGAGCTGGGGCTCCTTCAGGACGCGCCTCGGCTGGAGGTCGAACCGGAGCGTGACCCTCGCCACCATCTCGACGGCGGTCACGCACACCTCGCCGTCACCCTGCGCCGCGTGCGCGTCGCCGACGCTGAACAGGGCACCGTCCACCCAGACCGGCAGGTAGAGGGTCGCGCCGGCCACGAGATGTTTCACGTCCATGTTGCCGCCGTTCTTCCTCGGCGGCATAGTGCTGTGGCCGCCGGGCTCGTCGAGCGCCGTGCCCATCACGCCGGGGAACGGCTCGATCGGCACGGCGATGCCGTGTCCCATGCGCGCGTGGGTGCCGTCGGCGAGATCCCAGATTTGTAGGAATGGCTTGGCGAACTCTGCCTCCGGGAGGAGACCGCGCCCGGGTCGGATCGCGGTCCAGCCGAAGGACGCCCGCGGCCGGACCTCCACGATCTCGACCACCAGCACGTCGCCGGGCCGCGCGCCGTTGACCCGAACGGGCCCCGTCAGCGGGTGGCCGCGGAACGGACCCCGCGCGAGGACATCGGCGTGCGACGAGGCGGGCCGGTAGTAGCCGTCCGCGGAGTCGCGCGTGTCGAAGACGACGGTGTCACCCGGCTCGATCTCGAGTCTCGGCACGAGCGCGTTATTCCACTCGTAGTGGGCCGTCTCGCAATCCAGCGTGTGCGTGGTGGGCATCGGCGTGGCGGCGGGCTCGCGCGCGTTCAGTCCCCGGCGAGCTCGCCCCACGCGACCATCCCCGTGCCGGAGCGCCAGGCGACCGCGGGCATGTAGGCGAGCACGTCGGCCGGGCCGCGGGTCATCGCGAGAACGAGGAACCAGGAGAGGAGCTCCGCGGTGCCGCCCGAGCCCGCCTCCTCCATGCGCTCGAGGGTGCACTCGGCGAGCAGCGTCTCGTGGTCGCCTTTCGCGAGCAGGTCGAGGAACCACCGGTCGAACTCCTCGTCCACCCAGAAGTAGCGCGGACCCCCC
>WNGN01003326.1_pt1 | contig 10900 bp, 8 predicted proteins | sample 5400561 | NCBI WGS metagenome assembly WNGN01 (sample SAMN13153379, study PRJNA577476) | soil metagenome | isolation source: 115 cm soil or saprolite under Garry oak tree replicate 2 | place: USA:California | collected 2016-06-15 | reverse complement strand
CCGCAACATCAGCGATATCAGCGACGCCGAACGGCACCACGCGGCCGCAGGTTCGCATCGTCATCGTCGGCCATGTCGATCACGGCAAGTCCACGTTGGTCGGGCGCCTGCTGCACGAAACCGGCAGCCTGCCTGAGGGCAAGCTCGAGATGCTAAAGGCCGTCAGCGCGCGGCGCGGCATGCCGTTCGAATGGTCGTTTCTATTGGATGCGCTGCAGACCGAGCGCGACCAGGGCATCACCATCGACACCACGCAAATCAGCTTCCGCACCCGCTCGCGCGACGTGGTGCTGATCGATGCGCCCGGCCACGCCGAATTTCTGCGCAACATGATCACCGGCGCCTCGCAGGCGGACGGCGCGCTGCTGATCATCGACGCGCTGGAGGGCGTGCGCGACCAGACCCGGCGCCACGGCTATCTGCTGCATCTTCTCGGCGTCAAACAGGTCGCCGTCGTCGTCAACAAAATGGACCGGGTCGATTTCAGCGCGGCGCGATTTAGCGAAATCAGCGAGGAGATTTCCGCGCATCTGATCGGCCTTGGCGTGACGCCCACGGCGGTGATTCCGATTTCGGCGCGCGACGGCGACGGGGTTGCCGAGCGCACGCTGCGTATCCAATGGTATGACGGCCCCACCGTAGTGGAAGCGCTCGATGCGCTCGAACCGGCACGCCCGCTGGAAGCGCTGGCGCTGCGGCTGCCGGTGCAGGCGATCTACAAATTCGACGACCGCCGCATCGTCGCGGGGCGCATCGAATCCGGCGGCCTTGCCGCCGGAGACGAGATCGTCATCATGCCCGCGGGCAAGATCGCCAAGATCAAATCCGTCGAAGGTTGGCCGGCGACCCCGGTCAAGGGAAGCCAGACCGCCGGGCGCTCGGTCGGCATCACGCTCGACCGCGAGCTGTTCATCGAACGCGGCGACGTGATCGGCCATGTCGGAACCAGCCCGCGCGATACGCGCCGCATTCGCGCGCGCATTTTCTGGCTGCATGACAAACCATTGGTAACCGGCGCCTCGATCCTGGTCCGGCTCGGCACGCGGGAAACCCGCGCCACCGTGGTCGCGATCGAGAAAGCGGTCGATCCCGGCGAACTTGCGAGCGTGGAGACAAAATCAATCGCGCGGAATCACGTTGGCGAGATCGACATCGCGCTGGCGCATCCGATTGCCGCCGATCCCTACACCGATAATCCGCGCACCGGTCGCCTGGTGATCGAGGTCAATGGCCGCATTGCCGGCGGCGGTCTGGTGCTGTCGGTGGATGCCGGACAACGCGCCATTCCCGTCGACATCGTGCCGGTGGAATCCGCGTTGCGCCCGGACGAGCGCTCGGCGCGTTATCGTCATGGTGGCGCGGTGGTCTGGCTGACAGGATTGCCGGGCTCGGGGAAATCGACCCTGGCGCGCGCGCTGGAACGCAGACTGTTCAGCAATGGCGGTTCGCCGGTATTGCTGGACGGCGATACCTTGCGCGCCGGCCTCAACAGCGATCTCGGTTTCTCCGCTGCCGATCGCACCGAGAACATTCGCCGGCTGGCCGAAGTCGCTACGCATCTTGCCCGCAACGGGCACATCGCCATCGTCGCCGCGGTCTCGCCCTCAAGGGAAGATCGTGCCGCGGCGCGCCGCATCGCCGACACGGTGTTTCGCGAAGTCTATGTCGCGACGCCTGCCGAGGTGTGCGAGAGCCGCGATCCCAAGGGCCATTATGCCAAGGCACGCGCTGGAACGCTGCAGGCGTTCACCGGGATCGGCAAGGATTACCAGCCGCCCACGGACAGCGAATTGGCGATCGACACCTCGGCACGCTCGGTCCCCGATGCGGCCGACGAGATCGAACGGATGCTGGCTGAGACCGGCATTTTGTTCGACGAATTGGTCGACCTCGCTGCCAATATTTGAGGCTTCGTTTGAGGCTTCCCGGAAAGCCCTTGTTATGAGCAATCGAGGCCTGCCAAGGGCCTTCTCATGGCCCCGGATTTGGCGCTAAAAGGGCTCTGAACGCTGCCCTTTGCGGCGCTATTTGCCGTTTTCTCCAAAAGCTGCGCGTAGCCGCCGTTTCTCCTGAGAAAAAACCATCATGAATCGTATCGATGCCCACGGATTGAAGATCGCCCCTGTTTTGTTCGATTTTATCGCCAAGGAAGCCACCGCGAAAACCGGAATTTCGCCTGACGCATTCTGGGCAGGGCTCGCCGCCATCATCGAAAATCTTGCGCCGAAAAACGCTGAATTGCTCGCGGTGCGCGACACCTTGCAGGCGAAAATCGACGGCTGGCACCGCGCCAACAAGGGTAAGCCGTTCGACATGAATGCGTACACCGCATTGCTCAAGGAGATCGGCTATCTCCTGCCGGAGCCGGCCACCCAAAAGGTCGAGACAGCAAATGTCGACGAAGAGATCGGAAAAATTTGCGGACCGCAGCTGGTGGTGCCGCTCACCAACGCCCGCTACGCGCTGAACGCCGCCAACGCCCGCTGGGGCAGCCTTTACGACGCGTTTTACGGCACCGATGCGGTACCGCATGAAGCCGGTGAAGCCGGCAAGGGCTACAACAAGGCGCGCGGCGACAAGGTCATCGCCAAAGCGAAAGCTTTTCTCGATTCCGCCGTGCCGCTCGCCACCGGAAGCCACACCGATGTGACCTCCTACAGCGTCATCGCCGGACAACTCGCGGTCAAGCTGAAGAGCGGCAACGCCACCGCACTGAAGTCGAACGCGCAGTTCGCCGGCTTCCAGGGCGATCCCGCCGCCCCGACCGCGGTCCTGCTGGTCAACAACGGGATGCATATCGAAGTCAGAATCGACCGCGGCCACATGATCGGCAAGGACGATCCGGCCGGCGTGGCCGACATGATTATGGAATCGGCGGTCAGCACCATCCTCGACATGGAAGACAGCGTCGCGGCAGTCGATGCCGAAGACAAGGTGCTGATCTACCGCAATACGCTCGGCCTGATGAACGGCACGCTGTCGGCCGACTTCGAGAAGGGCGGCAAGACGCTGACGCGCGCGCTCAATCCCGACCGTGTCTACAAGACGGCGGACGGAAAGGAACTCAAGCTGCACGGCCGCAGCCTTTTGTTAATGCGCAATGTCGGCCATCACATGTTCACCGACGCCGTGCTCGACGGAACCGGCGCGGAAATTCCGGAAGGTATTCTCGACGCCGCCGTTGCCGGCCTGCTCGCGATCCCCGATCTCAAGGGCGGCTCGAAGACGCGCAACAGCCGCACCGGCTCGGTTTATATCGTGAAGCCGAAAATGCATGGCCCCGACGAGGTAGCGCTGACCTGCGAACTGTTCAGCCAGGTCGAGAAGATGCTGTCGTTGCCGGCCAATACCATGAAGGTCGGCATCATGGACGAGGAGCGCCGAACCACGGTCAACCTCAAGGCCTGCATCCAGAACGCCTCCAAGCGCATCTGCTTATCAATACCGGCTTCCTCGACCGTACCGGCGACGAGATCCACACCTCGATGGAAGCGGGGCCGATGATCCGCAAGAACGACATGAAGGCCCAGCCCTGGATCAAGGCCTATGAAGACTGGAACGTCGATGTCGGCCTGGTCGACGGCCTGCCGGGCCACGCCCAGATCGGCAAGGGCATGTGGGCGGCACCGGACAAGATGGCCGACATGCTGGCGCAGAAAATTGCGCACCCGCAAGCCGGCGCCACCACCGCATGGGTACCTTCGCCGACAGCCGCGACGCTGCACGCGCTGCACTATCACCAGGTCAACGTGCAGGCACGCCAGCAGGAACTGGCGAAAGGCGGTCTGCGCGCCAAGCTGTCCGACATCCTCACCATTCCGGTGTCGCAATCGAACTGGGCGCCCGACGATGTGAAGCAGGAGATCGACAACAACTGCCAGGGCATTCTCGGCTATGTGGTGCGCTGGATCGACCAGGGCGTCGGCTGCTCCAAGGTGCCCGACATCCATGACGTCGGCCTGATGGAAGACCGCGCCACCTTGCGAATCTCGAGCCAGCATCTGGCGAACTGGCTGCATCAGGGCGTCATCACCAGGGAACAGGTGATGGAGTCGCTCAAGCGCATGGCCGTTGTGGTGGATGGACAGAATAAAGGCGATCCGCTGTATCGGCCGATGGCGCCCGGCTTCGACGGCGTCGCCTTCAAGGCCGCCTGCGACCTGATCTTCAAGGGACGTGAACAGCCGAACGGCTACACCGAGTTCATCCTGACCGCGCGGCGCAGGGAAGCCAAAGCGGCGGGGTGATCGTTCAACCCAAAAAGATGGCGGCGTGTCGACGACACCATGCCGCAGTTTCTGTCGGAACGTTTGAATTGTTCGCCGGTTAATTCGCCGTCTCAACGCAAGAGGAGATGGCGATGGATTGGAACCGGGTTGAAGGCAACTGGAAGCAATTCAAGGGCGCCGCGAAGGAGAAGTGGGGCAAACTCACCGACGACGATCTCAACGTGATCGAAGGACGCCGCGAACAACTCGAAGGCAAGCTGCAGCAGCGCTACGGCTTCGCCAAGGACCAGATCCACAAGGACGTGGACGACTGGTTCAAGACGCTCAGGTGAGTTGACGTCATTGAGCGATCGAAAAAGCCCCGGCGGTTGCCGGGGCTTTTTTGTTGGAGGCGGCGACCAAAGTTCGTCATTGCATTTAGCGTAGCGAAGCAATCCGGTAGGGTTCCGGAGAAGGAACTGTACGTTAGGCGTTCAACATTCCTTAGCGAATCAGTGCAGCGAGGGTCGGCAGTAGTACCGGCAGGGGTACTGTCTAAATATTTACCCTTTTTTGCCCAAATGGGCGGAATTTTGAGGGGGCCTATTATGCTGAATCGCTTGACCGTATCCGCACTGCTCAAGGCCGTGATCCTGACAACGGCTTTCTGCGTCGTGCTCGGATTTTCGCTCAACGCCTGGGATTCCTGGGGGCGGGTGCAGGTGACGAGCCGCATCTCGGTGATCGCCGATGCCTCGGCCAACCTTTTCAAGGCCATGCATAATCTGCGGACCGATCGATCCACCACCAACCGGCTGTTGAATTCCGATCAGCCTGTCGACAGCGACATCGACAAATACCTGCGGAATCTTCGCGATACCGAAATGCCCGCCATGGGCAATGCGCTCGGGCAACTGGCGTCAGTCGAATTCGACCAGCAAAAAACGCTGGTGCCTGAGCTGGATCGCCTGTTCAAGGTGCTGACAGCGCAGCAGAAGGAATTCTGGGACGAAGTACGCAAGCCGAAGGCCTCGCGTCGTCCGGCGCTGGCCAAGGAATATATGGAGACGACGGCGGCGTTGCTGGAGACGCTCGACAAACTGTCCGCTGCGCTCGCAGCCAACGTCAACCATCAGGATGCCATGATCGACCAATTGCTGGCGATCAAGCAAAACGCCTGGCTGCTGCGCAACACCGCCGGAGAGGCGTCGTTGATAATTTCGATTGGGCTCAGTACCGGACGCGTGCTGCCGGAAACGCGCGTGAAATATGAGAAATTCCTGGGCGGCACCGAGATCGCATTTACCGCGCTGGAAATGGCGGCGTCGGGAATGCGGTTACCTTCGGCGCTCTCCAGCGCGATAGCCACGACCAAAACCGCCTATTTCGAAGCGGAATATCTCGCTTTGCGCGATCGTCTGCTGAATACGCTGATCGCCGGAGAGAAGGCTGAATTGACGGCGAACCAGTGGAGCCCGGTCACGGTGGGACGCCTTGGCGCTGCGGTCGGCGTCGCTGAGGCCGCGCTCGACGCGGCCAGGGAACACACCTCCACGCAGCATTCCGCTGCCCAGCGCTCACTCGCCTTGCAGCTCACGCTGCTGGCTTCGGCGCTTGCCTTGACGTTCGGCGCCATGATGGCCGTCAGCCGCCGCGTCATCGGACCGCTGCACAATATGCGCGACGCCATGCTGAAGGTGGCCGCGGGCGATCTGACCGTCGACACCGGCTATACAGCGCGCCGTGACGAGATCGGTGCGCTTGCCGGCGCGCTCGAAACCTTCAAGCAGCAGGCCGTGGACAAACTCAGGATCGAAGAACAGGAGCGTGAACGCAATACCGGCGCCGCCACGCGTCAGCAGGCGATCGAAGCCTACGTCGGCGAATTCGAGAGCACGGTGCGGCAAACGCTGCAGGAATTGGGCGACGCTTCAGGTCAAATGAGAAACACTTCGGCGGGCTTGTCGTCCGTCTCCCGCCAGACCAATGAGCGCGTTCATGTTGCGGAGAAGGCGTCCGGAGAGGCCTCGATGAGCGTCGAGAGCGTCGCTTCCGCGTCGGAAGAACTGAGCGCCTCGATCAACGATATCAGCCAGCAGGCGGCGCATGCCGCCGGAATTGCCAGCCGCGCGGTCAATCAGGCGCGGGAAACCGACGGCACGGTCCAGGGGCTGGCGAAATCGGCGGGCCGGATCGGCGAAGTCGTCGGCCTGATCAATACCATTGCCGCCCAGACCAACCTGCTGGCGCTGAACGCGACCATCGAGGCGGCGCGCGCCGGCGAAGCCGGCAGGGGCTTTGCGGTGGTGGCCTCCGAGGTTAAATCGCTGGCCAGCCAGACCGCCAGGGCCACGGAAGAAATTTCGGAGCAGATCGCCGACATTCAGAAGGTGGCCGGCGAAGCCATCGACGCCATCAAGGGAATCGGCAGCATCATCGGCGAGGTCAATGAAGTGGCCACCGCGATCGCGGCCGCGGTCCAGCAACAGGGCGCCGCCACCCAGGAGATCACCCGCAGCACGCAGCACGCCGCGCACGGCACCAAGAACGTCGCCGACAATATCACCGGTGTCAAAGCCGGCGCCGACGCCGCCGCGGTCGCGGCGGACGATGTGAAACGCGCCTCCGAGACGCTGGAAACCCAGAGCCAGCAACTGGGCAGCCAGGTGACCCAGTTTCTCGGGAAAATTCGCGCGGCGTAATTAGCTCGTCAACGGCTCGCTATTCCCGCGCCACCACCGGTACGCGCTGATAGCGCGCGCGCACCGCTTCCGAAGCCGGCGACAGGCTCAACGAGGCGCCGCGTTTGTCGGCGCCGCGGCCGGCCACCACCAGCCCACTGCTGCCTGCGACGATGTCCCCCTTGCGAAGCGTCGGATCGTCTTCGATCTTGACCGGCGCGAGACCGACCTGGTCCTTGCCGTTGCAGGTGCACCCCGCGACGATCTCATTGCGGTAGCGGAACGCGTTCGGCAGTTCGGAATACGGCTTTCCGGTCTCCGTTGCCGCGTTGTCGATGTTGCTGCCGTAAACGATCTTGGTATCGCTGGCGGGGCAAAAACTGTTGCAGGATGCCGCCCGGCTCTGACGGTCGGGTCCCGATATCGGGAAATAGCGGCCGTCGCAGGTCCGCACGCAATAGGCCAGCCCACCGCCGGAATAGCCGGCGCGTGCAGGTCCATCGCCTTGTGGACCGATCGGGCCGCCCTCGCGGCCAAACGGCATGAAAGGAGCATGCGGACGGCCGCTTCCGAACGCGCCGAACAGTGCGGAGAGAAAGTCTTCGGCATACGCCGGGAGGGTCACGGCACACACTGACGCCGCCACGCCCAAAGCCACCCAGGTGCCTGATCTGCGCTTCATGTTCGGCTCCGGCAGGTTCACGCTCAATACAGCGTCGACATCGAAAGGTTCATCGCCTGGCGGCCCGAGGACGACGTCGTCGTAACGGAACGCGCCGACGCCGGACGAACCGGGATCGCCCGTGCTTCCAGCCCCCTGGCTTCGAGGCGCAGCGAATTCTTCGGCAGCACCACCACCCTGGTGCCGACATCGACGCGGCTGAACAGGTCGGCGACGTCTTCATTGGTCAGGCGGATGCAGCCCGATGAAACAAACTTCCCGATGGTCGAGGGATCGTTGGTGCCGTGAATGCGATAGGCGCTGGAGCCGAGATACATCGCGCGCGCGCCCAGGGGATTGCCGGGACCGCCCGCCATGAAGCGCGGCAGATAGGGCTGGCGCGCGATCATTTCCGCCGGCGGATGCCAATCCGGCCATTCCGCCTTGCGGCTGATGGTCTGCACGCCGGACCAGGTAAAGCCCTCGCGGCCGACGCCGACGCCGTAACGAACGGCGCGGCCCTGGCCGAGCACATAATAAAGCGCGGTGTTGCCGGTATCGATGATGACCGTGCCCGGCGCTTCGCGGCTGTCGAAAGCGATCACGGCGCGCCGCAGCCGCTCTGGGACCACGCCCGAGCCATCGCCTTCATCGCTCAGCGCCGGCTGGGCTGGCGCGAGCATGTTATCCGACGGGAATGAACCTCGCGACGCGGAGGCGTAGCCGAGAACCTGCGCGCTCGCCGCACTGGAGAGAAGGGCGGGCGCCAGCAGCAAGGCCCCGGCGAAGATCAGCGTGCTGGTCGCGCGCGGCGATTGCCTGCGATTGCCTGTGAGGTTCTGTGCCATGTGCCGCCCCGTCGATGATGCGCATCGCGCTGATGCTCTGCACAACAAACGTCACCAAGGCTCACCAGTTCCGCTGCCGGACAAATGGACCCGATGCCGTCAAGCAGGCTTCGCTCACGTTTCCGCGATGGAACTTTCATAACAGGCGCGGGTTGGAGCGCGGGTTGGAGCGAACTTGAGCCCGGCAGCGTGCCTTTACGACTCCAGCCAGTTTCGCCGTCGCGCGGGGAGAGAGCAGTTGCGTGTCCTTCCCAATGAACGTGGGCCTAATGAACGTGGGCCCAACGAGGCGGGCGGTACGCCATTGCCCGACAGCAAGAGCGAGCAGCCGCCGGTCATTCGCCGTGCCGAGGTCGTTGCCTTCGCGCTGGTCGCGCTCCTGGTCATCTGTGCGTTCGCGGTTCTCTATGCCGCGAAGGCGTTCTTTCTGCCGGTCGTGATGGCATTCGTGGTCGGCACCATGCTGTCGCCGGCCGCCGGATTTCTCGAGCGGCATCGCGTTCCGCGCTCGGTATCGGCGGTCCTGATCGTGACGACCGTGGGCGCCGCCGGCGCCTTCATCGTCGGCTTGATCTCGTCCCCGTTGATGGAATGGAGCAACCGCCTGCCGGAATTGGGATCGCTGCTGAAGGATAAGCTGCACGTGTTCGACCGGCCGCTGGCGCTATGGCAACAGCTCCAGACCATGCTTGGCGGATCCGACGGACTCTCGTCGCTTCAGATGCCGAAATTCGACTGGGTCCAGCCCGCCATCGAATTCCTGTCGCCGACCTTCAGCGAGTTCCTGTTGTTCTTTGCGATCCTGGTGCTTTTCATTGCGAGTTGGAGAGATCTGCGCCGGGCGCTGATCCTGACTTTTGCCGATCATTCCACCCGGCTGCGCACCTTGCGGATTCTGAACGAAATCGAGGGGCATCTCGCCGGCTATCTGATCACCGTGACCATGATCAATCTTGGTGTCGGTGCAGCGACCGGCATCATCTGCGCGATTACCGGCATGCCGAACCCGGCCGGGCTCGGCGCGCTGGCCGCGACCTTGAACTACTTTCCGATCATCGGCCCGGTGGCGATGTTCGCGATCTTGACGGTGGTCGGCGTGATCGCATTCTCCACGATCGGCGCGGGCCTGATCGCCCCGCTCGCTTTTGTCGGGATTATCTTTCTCGAAGGCCATTTCATTACTCCTACCATCATCGGCCGCCGGCTCGAGCTGAACGCGCTCGCTGTATTCCTGGCGTTGGCGTTCTGGACCTGGCTGTGGGGACCGATGGGCGGCTTCCTGTCGTCGCCGCTTTTGATCGTGGCCCTCGTGCTCAAGGATCATCTCTTGCCGGTCGATTCGCCGCAGCTGCCGCCGGACTGATCGGGGTTCTCTTCACGGAACTTCCCGCGAAGCGAAGCGTTTGTTCCGTACCTCACTTCAGTATTTGGGAGCTTTCGATGTCGAGTACGGATGGCGAGATCGGAATGAGAAATCTGACGGACAAAGCGACCTATGAACGTCTCGAGAAGGATGTAACAGCCGTGAAAAACGATATCTCCGCCCTGACCGACCAGATCACCGACGTGCTCAATTCGTTCGCCGGCACCGCAACGAAGCAGGCGCGCCGCGGCTACAAGGAAGCCCGCGCCAATGTCGATTCGGCGGTCGACGATATGTCGGAACGCGGCAGCGCCATGATGGACGCCGCCCAGGACGCCGCCTATTCGATCGAGGAATCGCTGGAAGATGTCATTACGCAGCGCCCGCTTGCAACCGTTGGGATCGCGCTCGGCCTCGGCTTCCTGATTGGCGCGACTTGGCGCAGGTAAAGGCTTGGCGGAGGTAACGACAGGGTGACGACAGGCATCTCGTTCGCGACCGCCGCGATTACGAATGGCGGCGCACAATGCGCCGCCAGTTCGTTTGATGATGCTGTTTTGAATCGAGGCGTCCCATGTTTGCGCGAATGATCGATGACTTCAAGGATCAGACCAGCACGGCCTTGCGGCTGACATCGCTGGCGGCGGCGGCAGCCTTGGCCTTGTTCGTCACGACATCGTTTCTTTGCGCCGCGGCGTTCATGTTCATGCTGCAGAAATATGGCCCGATCGAAGCTTGCCTCACCGGGGCCGGCATTTTCTTTGTGGTCACACTGATCGCAGCCGTCTGTTACATGGTGCGCAAGAACCAGGTCAAAGCCCGCGTCGAGGAGAACGCCAAATCCGCCGTGCAAACCGCACTGGCCGATCCGATGCTGGTTGCGGTCGGCATCCAGGTGATCCGCGCCATCGGCATCAAGAAGCTGATCCCGATTCTGGCGGTGGGTGGATTGGCATTGGGATTCTTGGCCAGCCGTAACAGCACGCCCGACGAAGCGCCGGCGGAGTGACCTTTCGTGATTGCTCTTTCGTCGTCCCGGCGAACGCCGGGACGGCGTGGAGTTGTTGCCCGAATTTCCGATTCAATTTTCAAACAGCCACGACGATTCAGTTTGTAGACCGTCATTGCGAGCGCAGCGA
>WNGN01007039.1_pt1 | contig 10903 bp, 10 predicted proteins | sample 5400561 | NCBI WGS metagenome assembly WNGN01 (sample SAMN13153379, study PRJNA577476) | soil metagenome | isolation source: 115 cm soil or saprolite under Garry oak tree replicate 2 | place: USA:California | collected 2016-06-15 | reverse complement strand
GACGACGTCGTGGATCTTCCGCGCGACGCCCTACGTGCTGGTCGCGACGATGCTCGTGACCGCGCTCGTCGTGCCGGTCCTCGTCACGCGGCCGGCGCTCGGATTCGCGGGCAACATCATCCTGCTCATGTACCTGTTCATGCTCGGCAGCTTCTTCCTGGCGCTCGCCGGGCTCGACTCGGGCAGCGCCTTCGGCGGCATGGGCTCGAGCCGCGAGGTGGCGGTCGCGGCGCTCGCCGAGCCGACGATCATCGTCGCGGTCTTCGCGGTCGCGCTTCGTGCGGAGACGATCAACCTGGGGGGCATCGTCGAGCGCCTGGCGCGCGAGCCGCTGCTCGCGGCGAACCCGGCGCACCTCCTCGCCTTCGTCGCGTTCTTCATCGTCATGCTGGCCGAGACCGGCCGGCTGCCGGTGGACAACCCGGCGACCCACCTCGAGCTCACGATGATCCACGAGGCCATGGTGCTCGAGTATTCGGGCCGGTACCTGGCCCTGGTGGGATGGGCGTCGGCGATGCGGCTGTTCGTCTTCATGACGCTCCTCGCCAACCTCTTCGTCCCCTGGGGCGTGACGAGCCTCGCCGAGCCGGTGCCCGTCCTCCTCGGGCTCCTGGCCCTCGCGGGCAAGCTGGCCGTCCTCGCCGCCGCGCTCGCGGTCCTCGAAACGGTGGTCGCCAAGCTCCGGCTCTTCCGCGTGCCCGAGCTCCTGGCGGGCTCGTTCGCGCTCGCGCTCCTCTCCGTCACCGCAGTGTTCCTCGTCCCATGACCGCCGCCGCGAATCTCCTCGCGTTCCTGGGTCTGACGACGACGCTGCTCCTCGTCTGGCGTCAGAGCTGGCCGGCTCGGCTCCACCTCTTCGCCGCCCAGTCCGTGCTGCTCGCCGTGCTCGCCGGCACCATCGGCGTCTTCGCAGGCAAGTGGGCGCTCCTCGGGGTCGGCGCCGTCGTCCTGGTCGTCAAGGCGTGGATGATCCCGCGCCTGCTCTGGCGCATCGGCGCGGGCGTGCCGGTGCGGCCCGTCGCCCCCGGCCGCTCGTCGGGTATCCCACTCCTCGTCGCAGGGGTGTTGGTCGTGGCCGCGTACGTGATCATGCTCCCGGTCAACGCGGCGACGGAGCTGCCGACTGAGGGCGGCATCCCGCTCGCCTTCGCCATGGCGCTCATCGGCCTCTACCTCTGCGTGACCGGCCACGACGCGTTCGGCCACACCCTGGGCTTCCTCGTGTTCGAGAACGGTATCTTCGCCCTCGCGATCCTGGCGACCTATGGCCTGCCGTCGATCGTCGAGGCGGGCGTCTTCCTCGACGTGCTCGTCGTCGTGCTGATCATGGAGGGTGTCGTCGCGCAGGTCCGCCGCGAGCACGCCTCGACCGAGGAGGAGCGGCTCCGGGAGCTGCGCGGATGACGCTCCTCGCCCTGCTCGCGATCCCCCTGGCGGGCGCGCTCCTGCTGGCGCAGTCGCGCGGCCGTCTGGCGACGGCCGTGCACGCGCTCACCGCGGCACTCACCCTGGCGGCGTCGGTCGCGGTCGCCCTGGCGGTCCACCGAGAGGGCGTCGTGACCGCGCTCGGCGGCTTCCTGCGCGCCGACGCGCTGTCGGCCTGGATGGTCGCGCTGATCGGCCTGGTGGGCGCGCTCGCGGCGACCGAGGCGCCGCGCTACGCTTCGGGGCGCTTCTACCCGCTCTTCCACCTGTTCGTGTTCACGATGCTCCTTGCGGTGACCACCGACGACGTCGGGCTCATGTGGGTCGCCGTCGAGGGCACGACGCTCGCCTCGGTCTTCCTCGTGAACTTCGAGGGCACGCGCGCCTCGCTCGAGGCGGCGTACAAGTACCTGCTGATCTGCTCGGTCGGCATCGCGATCGCCTTCCTCGGGACCGTCCTCGTCTACTTCGCCGACATTCAGCTCTTCGGCGACGAGGTCGACGCGCTCCGCTGGACGACGCTCCTCCGCGTCGCGCCGCGGCTCCCGCCGCGGGTCATCGAGCTGGCCTTCGTCTTCCTCGTCGTGGGCTACGGCACCAAGGCGGGGCTGGCCCCCATGCACACCTGGCTCCCCGACGCGCACAGCGAGGCGCCGGCGCCCGTGAGCGCCCTCATGTCGGGCGTGCTCCTCTCGGTCGGCGTCTACGCGCTCCTGCGCTTCAAGCCGGTCGTGGACCTCGCGGCGGGTCCGGCGTTCGCGCGGCGGATCCTCCTGGCGCTCGGGCTCGCCTCGATGGCGGTCGCGGCCCTGTTCCTGTGGACCTCGCAGAACTTCAAGCGGATGCTCGCCTACTCGAGCGTCGAACACATCGGCATCGCCTGCCTCGGGCTGGGCTTCGGCGGCGCGTGGGGCGTGACGGGCGCGCTCCTGCACCTCGCGAACCACGCCCTCGCGAAATCGGCGCTCTTCCTCCTGGCCGGGCGGATCCGCGCCGCCTACGACTCCGCCGAGGTCCTGGACGTGCGCGGGCTGATGGGGCCGCTGCCGCGCACGGGCGGCGCGTTCCTTGCCGCGATGCTCGCGCTGATGGGGCTGCCGCCCTTCGGGCTCTTCACGAGCGAGGTGATGATCTTCGGCGCCGGCTTCGGCGAGGGCCCGGTCGGCGTCGCGGCGGTCGGCCTGGCGCTCCTCGTCCTGGCGTTCGCGGGGCTGCTCCGAACGACGCAGACGATGCTCCACGGCGTTCCGGCGCGGCCTCCCGTGCACGCGTCACTGGGCGCGTGGCCGGCGGTCCCCGTACTCGTGGCGCTCCTGCTGCTCGTGCTCACTGGCCTCGCGTGGCCTCCCGGCCTCGCCCTGGCACTCGACCGGATCGCGGCCGTGGTGGCCGGCTGAGATGGCGCGCGTGGCGTCCGATGCGCTGACGCGGGCCCTCGACGAGTCGGGGGCGACAGGCGTGACGGCGCGCGGCGCCGACGCGCTCGAGTGCCGCGTGGCGGTCGGTGAGATCCCGGCATTGGCGGACCGGCTCGCGGCGCTCGGCGCGACCTGCCAGTTCCTCGCCGCCGCGGACACGCGTGCGAGCTCGGGGGCTTTCACGCTCGTCTACGTCTTCGCGCCCGCCACCCTCTCGCCGCGCGCCGCCGTGCTCGTCTCGGTCGCGCCCGACGACGCGCGGTTCCCCTCCCTCGCGACGCGGTCGTTCGCGGCGAGCCGATTCGAGCGCGAGATCCACGACCTCCTCGGCCTCGTGCCGGTCGGCCATCCGGACCTGCGCCGGCTCGCCCTCCATCAGTTCTGGCCCGCGGGGTATCACCCGTTGCGCCGAGACACCACGCTACGCGACGACTTCAGGGACGAAGGCCAGCCGTTCCCCTTCCGCCGCGTCGAGGGCGAGGGCATCTTCGAGATCACCGTCGGCCCGGTACACGCCGGGATCATCGAGCCCGGCCATTTCCGGTTCAGCGTCCAGGGCGAGACGATCGTGAACCTCGAGACGCGGCTCGGCTTCGTCCACAAGGGCACCGAGAAGCTCTTCGAGGCGCTGCCGCTCGACCAGACTCCCAGGCTCGCCGAGCGCATCTCGGGCGACACGAGCGTCGGCCACGCCCTGGCCCACTGCCAGGCGCTCGAGGCGCTCGCCGGCTGCGACGTGCCGCGCCGCGCCCGGTGGCTCCGCGTCGTCCTGCTCGAGCTCGAGCGCCTGTACAACCACGTCGCCGACGTCGGCATGATCGTCAACGACACGGGTTTCGCCTTCGGCCACTCGCACTGTTTCCGGATCCGCGAGGAGCTGCTGCGGCTGAACGAGCGGGTCGCCGGTCACCGGCTGCTCCGCGGCGCGGTCGTGCCGGGCGGCGTGACGGGCCCCGTCGAGCGCGCCTCGCTCGCCCCACTGGCCACGACCGTCGAGACGCTCGTCACCGAGTTCCTCGAGACCGCGCGGCTCTGCCTCGACAAGACGATGGTGCTCGAGCGGCTGCAGGGCACCGGGCGGCTCTTTACGCACACCGCGCGCGAGATGCAGGTCGTGGGGCTCGTCGGACGGGCGAGCGGGATCGACGCCGACCTCCGGCGTGACGCGCCCTTCGCCGCCTACGGCGAGCTCGGGGTGCGCGCCGCGGTCTACGAGACCGGCGACGTGTTGGCGCGGACGATGGTCCGCGTGGACGAGATCCGTGAGTCGGCGCGGCTCATCCGCGCTGCGGTGGCGGGCACGCCCGACGGGCCGACGCGCGCCCCGCTGCCGCCCCTGCCCACGGGCGGCCATGCGTTCGGCCTCGTCGAGGCGTGGCGTGGGCCGGTCTGGCACTGGGTGCTCGCCGAGGCGCCGGCGAAGCTCGCGCGGGTCAAGGTCGTCGACCCGTCATTCAGGAACTGGGCGGCGCTCGAGTACGCGGTGCTGAAGAACATCGTCCCGGACTTCCCGCTCTGCAACAAGTCCTTCAACCTCTCCTACTCCGGCAACGACCTGTAGCCTACCGGACGCGCCGCGAAGCGGCGCATGTCGCCCTTGGCCCGCCGTCCGTCCGGCTCGATGACGAAGCCCGACGCCTCGACGGCGCGCTCGGTGTCGCGGTTCGGGTGGCAGCCGCCAGAGACCCGGACCCACAGCCGCTCGAGCCTGTCCTGAGCCCGAGCCTTCCACGCCTTGGCCGAGCGCACGTGCTCGAGCATGCGGAGCCGGCCGTCGGGACGGAGGACGCGGCGGACTTCGGCGAGGCCGCGCCGGGCGTCCGGGACGCTGCAGAAGACGAGCCCGCTCACCACCGTGTCGAATGTCCCGTCGTGGAACGGGAGCGCTTCCGCGCGCCCTTGGACCAGCGCGATATGAGGCGCGCGCCGCCGCGCGCGCTGGAGCCCGGCCCACACGGGATCGAGACCGATGACCCGGACGCCCTCGCGATAGAGGGGCAGGTTCCGCCCGGTTCCACACCCCACGTCGAGCGCGAGCCCGCGCGCGCCCTCGACGAGCCACCGCCGCCACCGGTCGAGCCCCAGCCGCTCGTACAGCGCGCACAGGGGATCGTAGAGCCACGGGATCTGTTCGAGGCCGCGCAACGGTCAGGCCTCGGCGAACACGACGAGGGCGCCCGTGTAGTTGTGAAAGAAATTCCGGCGGCCGACGGGCGCGAATTCGCCGTTCCCGAAGAACCCGACGAGCGGAAACTCGCCGAGGTGCTTCCGGATCAGCGCCACGTCGTGGTCGGCGACGCCGAAGAGCCCCTGCCCACGCCCCGCGCAGTCGAAGTAACAGCCGAACGCGGGGCGGCGGCCGCCGAGGCGCCTCGCCAGCGCCTCGAGCGTCGCGGTGAGGTCCTCGCGCGACGCTTCCGCGTCGCGGATCTGGAACTGGATGGTCTGGCCCACTCGCACGCGCTCGGCGACGGCGACCGCTCCGGTCGCCTGGTCGATCCCCACGAGGTTGCGCACCAGGAAATCGCCACGCTCGAGCGGCGATTTCGCCGGATCCATCGCAAGGCCGGCGAAGACTCCGGCGCGTCGGATCCGCGCCTCGCCCCGCGGCAGGGCCCGGATCGCGTCGCTCAGGATCTCGCGCGCGGGGCGGCCCGCGATCTGCTGGATCACGTTCCCGTCGGCGCGCGTCACGACGTACGCCTCGCCGATCGGCATACAGCCCTGCGCGACACCGACCATCGGCTCGAGGCCCGCGAGGGCAACGCCGGCGAGCGCGCCCCGCGCGGCGTCGGTCGCGTAGAGCTCGAACACGGACTCACCCGCCGCGACGGCGCCGACGACGGGGACGAAGCCGAGCGCCTCGTGGAGTCCGTCGAGGAGCGCCCGAGGGCGGAGCCCGAGCCCGTCGGGAAGGACGAGCAGACATCCGCCCTCGGCGACCGTTGGCCCGATCCGCTGCGCCACCTCTTCGCCTGTCGCGGGCCCCTGCGCCGCGAGCAGAAACGGCGTCACCACGAGCCGCTCGTCCCTCGCCACGAGGACGGCGACCGCGGGTCCTTGCTCCACCTCGCGGAGCTCCGTCAGGACGCCCGCACCGCTGCAGCCGAGGACGACGCGCGCGCCCGTCGTGCGTCGGACCGCGTGCAGCAGCTCGTGGGCCCGCGGCCCGGCGTCGCTCGACACGAACACGAGCGCCAGGTCCGCATGCGGGGCACCGCTGGCCGCGAGAGCGTCGAGCGACGCCTCGAGCGCGGCGTCGTCCGGCGCCCCACCGACGGCGAGCCCCGATCCGGCGGCCAGCACGGGGCGCCCTACCGCGCTCCGAGCCGGCAGACGTAGATGCTGTTCTGGGGCCCCGGCGCGTCGACGACCTCGACCGACGTGAAGCCTGCCTCGCCGAGCATGCGCCGCGCGGTCTCGACGCCCCAGGCCGTCCCCAGCCCCGCGCCGCCCTCGGCGAGCGACACGGTCATGCAGTGTAGGACGCTCACCCCGTACATGTATGGGGTGAACGGCTTTCCAATGTTGTCCTCGAGGTTGCTCGACGCCTTCGGCTCGATCATGAGATAGACGCCGTCGGGTCCGAGCGCCCCGGCGGCGCGCCGGAGCACCGTCGCGGGGTCACGCTGGTCGTGGATCGCGTCGAAGGATGTGATCAGTTCGAACTTCGGCTCGGCAGGCAACCGGGTAACGTCGAAGACCTCGAAGCGTGCGTTCGGCAGCCCCATCTCGCGGGCCTCGGCCCGCGCCCTGACGATGGCGTCCTCCCCGAGGTCGTAACCGACGAACGCGGAATTCGGATAGTGTCGGGCCATCAGGTTGATCGCGTGGCCGGTGCCGCAGCCGAGGTCGGCCACACGGATCCCCTTCTCGAGCCGCTCGGGCAGGCCTTTGACGGCCGGGAGGAAGCCCTTGATCAGCAAGCCGTCGTAGAGGAGACGCCAGGAGGCGTCCATGAACTCGGTGAAATCCGGCCGGTACTCGGAGTACGGGACACCACCACCGTCCCGGAAGCACTCGACGATTCTGGGGAGCCGTGCCGCGAGCATGGGGAGGCCCTGGCTGCTGGCCGCGAGGTTACGGCTCGACGTGCCCGTGAGGCAGACGGCGTGTTCGGGCGGCAGGGAAAACGTCCGTGAGGCCGCGTCGTACTCGAAGACACCCCCCGCGGCGAGCGCGCAGAGCCACTCGCGGACATAGCGCTCGTGGAGGCCCGCCCTGGCGGCGATCTCCTCGCTCCCGCCCCGGCCCTTCGCGGCAGCCTCGAAGAGCCCCGTCGTGTGGCCGATGTCCACCATCAATGTGAGAACGCCGCTCGTGTAGAAACCGAAGAGCTTCCGCGCGAACTCCTGGGTCCGCTGCTTGTCGAGCTTTTGGTCCATGACTGATCCCCCGGGGTACCGGCTGGTCGGACGATCGTCGCTCGACGCGAGCGTAGATCAAGCGCGACCCCGTGGCAAGGCGCCGGGGTACACTGGACCGCCATGGCTCTCCGAATCGTCCAGGTCGACGCGTTCACCGACACGCCGTTCCGCGGCAACCCCGCGGCCGTCTGCGTCCTGCCCGCGCCCCGCGACGCGCCCTGGATGCAGAACGTCGCGCGGGAGATGAATCTCTCCGAGACGGCCTTCCTCCACGGAGAGCGCGACGGGTGGAGCCTCCGCTGGTTCACCCCCACGGTCGAGGTGGCGCTCTGTGGCCACCTCCTCACCGCCGACCGGCGCGGTGCCTGGATCGAGCTCGACTTTCCGGCGAAGTCCGAGGCGCCGGCACCGGCGCCGGCCGGCCTCTCCGAGGCGCTCGGCGCGGCGCCCAAATACGTCGGCAGGAACCAGTTCGACTATCTCGTCGAGCTCGACTCGGAGAAATCCGTGCGCGACCTCACGCCGGACCACGCCACGCTCGCGAAGCTTCCGGTGCGCGGCGTGATCGTCACGAGCCACGCGTCGGGCGACTACGACTTCGTCTCGCGCTTCTTCGCGCCGGCCTCGGGGATCGCGGAAGACCCGGTGACGGGCTCGTCCCATTGCGCGCTCGGCCCCTTCTGGAGCGCGCGGCTCGGCAAGCCTGAGCTCCTCGCCTACCAGGCCTCCCCCCGCGGAGGTGTCGTTCGCGTCCGCGTCGTGGGCGATCGCGTCAAGCTCGGCGGCCAGGCCGTCACGGTGCTGCGCGGCGAGCTCGTGTAGGAGACTCCGCGCGCTCCGTCTCGAAGCTTGATGGAGTCCATAACCGCGCAGCCGACTCAGTGCTCCACTTCATCCGTCAACGGATCACCGCTGTGGAGTCGCTGTGTGTCGTCAGGTTTTCAACGTCTCGATGGCCGACACCCATCCCGCCGCGCCTCTTCCGCTATCGCATAGCACCGCTCAGGCTTCGTCTTGCCGTAGAACTGGCCGTCCGGCAGATGGGAGATGCACCGCTCACCGGAGGACGTGGTGAAGTTGCCCTTGATGGGGTGGGAGGATGGGCAGGTCCAGGCGCTCTCCGGAGGGACACCGAGACGCGCTTCGGCCCGCTGGCGATCAGCCTGCGCAACGGGTGGCGGTGTGGTCGTCCCTTTCGGGGCCTCTACGCTCGTGGATGAGCCGCGCCACGCTGCCAGGAGCTGCTGGCGAGCCAGGGCGATCTTCTGGCGTGGGATGAACAGGCGACACTCGACCGCATTGAGCATCGTCTCGGCGGTGTCCTGAGGCACCGCGTAGATCGCCACGATCCTGTCCCCGGCGCGCTCTGAACGAGTCAGCGGGATGGTCCGCCGTTTCCAGTCGCAGGTGATATCGGCGGTTGGATACACGAGCATTCGCTGCCCGATCAGTTGGACGTACCGCTGGCCGGTCTTTGGATCAGTGCTGAGGACAACGCGTGGACCGCTTGAAACACCCCCCCGAACGACGATCGGCTGATTCGCGCTTGCGGCGAGGATGCGGGAGGGAGCAACCTGCACGACGATGAGGACGAAAAGCACTACCATCCCTCTCATCGATGACTCCCAGAGGCATGCCGATAGACAAACTATCGTTCCAATCAGTGTAGCCGAGGACCGCGTCAGAAAGGAATCGCTTGAGGGGCGACCACCAGGACCCGGCACTTGAACGCAAGTTGGATGGCAGCAGCGGTGTTCGGTAAGCACTCGATGATCAGAGGTGGTAGAGCATCCAGTAGACGAGCACGCCCGTCACAGAGACGTAGAGCCAGAGCGGGAGCGTCCAGCGGGCGATCCTCACGTGTCGCGCGAAGTTGCCGCTGAGCGCCCGGTACGCCGTCGTCAACGCGAGCGGCACGATGACCGCGGCCAGGATGATGTGGGAGACCAGGAGGGGGAAATAGACGCGCCGCACCCAGCCTTGCCCCCCGAACGGCCGTGAGCCCGCGAGCGCGTGGTAGGTCACGTAGGAGACGAGGAACAGGATCGACACCGCGAGCGCCGAGACCATGCAGGCGCGGTGGGCGGTCACGCGCTTTCGACGGATGAAGAGGAAGCCCGCCGTGAGCAGCGCCGCGCTCGTGGCGTTGAGACACGCGTTGAGGAGCGGCAGCGCCGCGACTCCCGGCGCGAGCGCCGCGTCCGGGCGGTGCCCGAGCAGGAGGTATGCGACCAGCGCGACGACCCCCAGGGAGACCGCGGCGATGAGCCGAAGGGCGGCGCGGTCACTCATGCCGACGTCAGGAAGAACGCCACCGCGGCAGCCGTCATGACCGCTGTCGCGCCCCACCCGAGGACGTTCAGCCAGACGCCGTTGGTGTGCTCACCCATGATCTTCGCGTCGTTGCTCACGAGCATGACGAGCACCAGGAGCGGGGGCGCGAGGATGCCGTTGAGGACGGCGGACAGGAAGAGCATGCGGATCGGGCTCGTCTGGAAGAGATCGAGCAGCATGCCACCCGCGATCGCGCCCGCAAAGACGAGGTAGAAGTAGCGGCCGCGCCGAGGGGAGAGGTCGAGCCCCGACCGCCAGCCGAAGACCTCGGCGACGGCAAAGGAGGCCGAGCCAGCCAGGACCGGGACCGCCAGGAGCCCCGTGCCGATCAGCCCGAGCGCGAAGAGGAGGTAGGCGGCGTTGCCGGCGAGCGGCCGCAGGGCTTCGGCGGCCTCGCGCGCCGTCGCGATCTCGGTGAACCCCGAGCGGTTGAGGGTCGCCGCCGTCGCGAGGATGATGAAGTACATCACGACGTTCGAGAAGAACATGCCCGTGTTCACGTCGAGCCGGGCGTCGGCGAGCTCGTGCGGCGTCGCGCCGCGCCGCTGCGCCGCCGTTCGCCTGCCGCGCGCCTTCTCCTCCTCGACCTCCTGCGACGCCTGCCAGAAGAAGAGATAGGGCGAGATCGTCGTGCCGAGGACCCCGACGAGCGTGGCGACGTAGGCGGCGTCCCAGCGGAGCGACGGCACCACGGTGGCTGCCCACGCCTCCCACCAGTCGGGATGCGCGAGGACCGCCGCGACGACGTAGGCAAAGAGCACCGCGGTCATCCATTTGAGATATTTCGCGAAGGTCGCGTAGCTCGTGTACACGGTGACGAGCATGATGCCGGCGCCGAAGAGCGGCACGAAGGCAAGCGTCGGGGCGGCGGTGAGCATCGTCGCGGCCTCCGCCATGCCCGCGAGGTCGGCGGCGATGTTGAAGACGTTGGCCGTGAGGAGTAGGAGGCACGCGGCGTAGAGGAACGGGCGCGGGTAGTGACGGCGGAGCGCGCCCGCCAGCCCACGCCCGGTGACGAGGCCGATCCGCGCGCAGATGAGCTGGACCGCCGCCATCAAGGGGAAGGTCGCCACCGCCGTCCAGAGCATGCCGTACCCGAGTGAGGCGCCGGCCACCGAGTACGTCGTGATCCCGCTCGGGTCGTCGTCCGACGCGCCGGTGACGAGGCCCGGGCCGAGCAGCTTGAAGTAGCGGACGAGCGGGTTGTGACTGTGTCGCTCGGTCTCCTCGGTCTCGATCATGAAGACGGTCCCATTATGCGCTCTCCCGCACGTGGTACGATCGCGGTCGGCTGAGATGGAGTTCTTCGTGTCGCTCCTGACCTCGCCGTGGGCGCTCGGGGCGTTCGGCCTCGTCGTC
>WNGN01003794.1_pt1 | contig 10904 bp, 9 predicted proteins | sample 5400561 | NCBI WGS metagenome assembly WNGN01 (sample SAMN13153379, study PRJNA577476) | soil metagenome | isolation source: 115 cm soil or saprolite under Garry oak tree replicate 2 | place: USA:California | collected 2016-06-15 | reverse complement strand
CACATTATAGGCACCTTGTAGGTTTACAGCATATTTGATAAGTTCTACGATAGTTGGGTTGTCGTCGATAACCAATACTTTCTTCATTGGGTTCCGTTATTCTGTAGGCTGCCTTGTACGCTGTACTGGGTTCCTATTTCAGAAAGGATAGACTCTCTCCTTGCATTGTAACACAGTTATGTGTTGCTGCCAACTAAGAACGACTCCAATGCTAGAGTTTATACATTTTCGTGAAAAGTGCGCTAATGTGTCTGTGGGGTGTCCTCCTTTGGCGTCAACTTAAGGGGTGCAGGGTCCTCCCTGCCGGGGTTTCAGGGGCGTCCCCTGAGGTTCCTTTTCTTCTCTCGCCGCCGCAGGCGGCGAGCAAAAAGAGAAAAAGAGGTTTTTCGGGGACACCCCGAACCCCGGCAAAGGGCGGCTGCCCTTTGCAATCCCGCAAAAAAAACGTTCAGTTGACGCCAAAGGGGGTGTCCTCAATATGTTTTTCTATCCGAGAGCTTTGGTCATTTCTATAGTAGTGTGGTCTGCAATTCATTGGGGCAAAGTGGCCATTTGGTGTTAAAATAGAAGGAAGCTTTAACGGAAAGAAAGGTGGGCTCGCAACCTGCACTCGACCGCTATTCGAGACAAACCTTGTTCGGGCCTGTTGGTAAGCAAGGACAAGAACGTCTACGGGCATCTTCAGTCGCCATTATAGGTTGTGGCGCGCTGGGCGCCACCCTTGCTAACAATCTATGCCGCGCTGGTATTGGAAGGCTGGTGATCGCCGATCGTGACTATATCGAACTGAATAACCTGCAGCGGCAGATACTCTTCGACGAGGACGATATCACGCGACGGCTCCCCAAGGCAATTGCGGCTGCCGAAAAGCTACGCCGTATCAACAGCGATGTGAGCATAAAGGCGCTGGTGGAAGACATTAATGCCGATGGCATTGAGTCCCTGGTATGCGATGTGGACCTGGTACTTGACGCGACGGACAACTTTGAGACGCGCTACCTGCTCAATGATGTATGTATAAAATACAATCGCCCATGGATCTACAGCGCTGTTATTGCCTCCTATGGAGTAACTATGAATATCCTGCCCGGCGATACCCCTTGCCTGCGCTGTATCTTCCCAGAAATGCCACAGCCCGGAACGAGTCCCACCTGCGATACTGCCGGGGTACTTAACGGGATCGTAGGAGCGATTACAGGCGTTGCCTCTACCGAAGCAATGAAAATACTCTTGAAAGACGAGAAAGTAAGCAGGGCCATGTTCTGGATGGATGTATGGGAGAATACAAGCGAGCGTATTGAACTGCCGCGCCAGCCTGATTGCCCGGCGTGCGGGCAGCATCAATATGAGTTTCTCGACTCGCTCAGCGCAGCCAGCAGCACAAGCCTCTGTGGGCGCAACGCGGTTCAGGTCCGTACAGGAATACACGGGGCATCTCTTGATCTGCCCGGGTTAGCGGAGCGCCTGCAAGCGGTCGGCCAGGTGAGCTATAATGAGTATCTCCTGCGTTTTGTGGTCGATGGCTATGAGCTGACTGTTTTCCCCGATGCTCGTGCGATCATCAAGGGAACTGATGATGCCCAGGTCGCGCGGTCTGTATACGCGCGCTACGTGGGCATGTAGACTTTTTAGTATAACAGGGAGAGACGCTACTTTTATGCATGAATATATTCTTGTGTGCGTGGCATGGCCATATGCAAAAAGCTCTACTCATGTTGGCCAGATTGTCGGCGCTTACCTGCCAGCAGATACTTTTGCACGCTATCATCGCCTGGCGGGCAATCATGTCCTCATGGTTTCCGGTAGCGATGAGCACGGCACCCCTATTCTCGTCGATGCTGATCGAGAAGGTATTACTCCACGTGAATTCGTAGCACGTTACCACCGGCAGATTTGTGAAGTGTGGGATAGGCTGGGAATGTCCTGGGACTTATATACTGAAACGGGTACTGAAAACCATTATCGTATCACCCAGGATTTCTTCCGGACCCTCTACGAAAAGGGCTACATCTTCAAAGATACTATGCAATCTCCCTATTGCCCAACGGACCGCCGCTTTTTGCCTGATCGCTATGTTGAAGGAACATGTCCACACTGTGGGTTTCCCTCGGCCCGTGGGGATCAATGCGACAACTGCGGCCGCACGCTCGATCCCATTGATCTGATAGACCCACGCTGCCGGCTCTGCGGCAGTAAGGAAAGTCCACTGGAGATTCGTGATACGGAACATTTTTTCCTGGACCTGCCCAGGCTGCAGGAGCCTTTAATGGCCTGGTTGTCCTCGGAAAAGGACCACTGGCGAGCCAACACCCTGGGTTTTGCGATGAACTGGCTTAAAGAAGGATTGCGCCCCCGTGCTATCACCCGTGACCTCGACTGGGGCGTGCCTATTCCCATCGAAGGGTACGAAGATAAGCGTATCTATGTGTGGTTCGATGCCGTAATCGGCTACTTTTCTGCCTCGGTTGAATGGGCCGAACGGCAGGGCACACCCGAAGCATGGAAAACCTGGTGGGTCCCCGGACAGTCCGACCCTCCGGTCAAGTCGTACTACTTTATTGGTAAGGATAACATCCCGTTCCACACCATTATCTGGCCTGCCATGTTGATCGGGTATGGCAATCGTAACTTGCCTTACGACGTGCCCGCAAATGAGTTCATGACGATGAGCGGAGCAAAAGCCTCAAGCAGCCGGGGGAATGTGATCTGGACACGTGAGGTGCTGGATCGCTATGATGCCGATGCGCTGCGTTATTACCTGTCAGTCACAGCTCCCGAAGGCCGCGACACTGACTTTACTTACGAGGAATTGATTCGCCGCAATAACGATGAACTGGTAGCGACCTACGGCAATGCCGTGCATCGCACGTTGACTTTTTTGCAGAGCAAGTTTGGGGGCATCGTGCCGCAGCCGCAAGCTTTGCGCGAGGCAGACAGGGAAATATTAGCAGAACTGGATCGTGGCTTTACAATTGTAGGACATAACATTGCCAACTGCCACTTCAAAGATGGTATCAATGCCGCTATGGCGGTGGCTCGGGCGGCAAATCGCTATCTCGATGAGCAGGCCCCGTGGAAACAGATTAAAGTAGACCGCGACGCGGCAGGCACGACTATCTATGTGATGCTCCAGGTGCTCAGCGGCTTGCGGGTGCTTTTCTACCCGTATCTACCCTTTTCATCGCAGAAACTCCACCAATACCTTGCCTTTGCGGGCGATGTCAGCGCTGCCCACTGGCGGCCGATCTCTGTCCCGGTGAGTATTACGCTCCCTGCACCTGCACCATTGTTCCCAAAATTGGAAGAGCTGGCCGTGATATAAAAATAATTCCACCCCATTTCTCCATCTTTTGGTTGAGTACATTCCACTCCCTCCTTTGCTATACTTCTTCTATCGCTTCACCTGCCTGTAGTCTCAGAGAGACATTCCTGGTAGAGAAGCGATGGGTACATGTCGTCTCTCTCGATCATGTTTTTTGTTACGTTGCCGTGTGAGACGGCATGTAAGATGTGTATCGTATGCAACTGAAGATTTTCAGGAGGCAGTAGAATGAACATGCTTTCGCGTACACAGGTTCCTGGTCAACCCTGGTGGTCGTTACTGGCACGGGGGATTATTGCGGTGCTTTTTGGGCTGGCAGCTCTTTTCTGGCCAGGGCTTACTCTCCTGGTACTGATCTACATTTTCGGGGCCTTTGCCCTGGTAGAAGGTATTATAACCATCTACCTTTCTTTTCAGGTACGTGACATGCAGACCAACTGGTGGATGTTACTGCTGGAAGGAATCGCGGGCGTTATACTAGGCATACTGGTTTTCATCTGGCCTGGCATCACCGCTCTGGTTCTACTTTTCTTGATTGCGGCATGGGCTGTCATAACGGGAATCATCGAGCTTGTTGCGGCCTTTACTGTAGGAATGGGCTGGCTGCTGGCGCTTGCTGGCGTTCTCTCCATCGTGTTGGGCATCATATTGTTCGCTCGTCCAGTCGCTGGCATATTGTCGCTGGTCTGGCTCATCGGGATTTATGCCATTATATGGGGCATACTGCTGATCGTCCGCGCTTTCCAGGCCAGGTCTGCCCCGGCCGCGCCCAGCGCGCCAATAGGCTGAACTCGTTTTGGTGAACCTCAGGGGTGCGCCTTCGTCCTCTAGACTCTCACACAATGTGGACGGAGCTGTACCCCTGCTCGTCAGTCTCTTTAGGTCCCCCAGACCTTGCGGGCAACACTTGCCACAAGCTCCAGCTTGCGGCGCTGGTCTTCAGGCGTGATACGGTTCCCCTCCATGGTGGATGCGAAACCACACTGCGGACTGAGGGCAAGGCGCTCTAATGGGACGAAACGAGCGGCTTCTTCGATACGGCGGAGCAGCTCATCGGCTGTTTCCAGTCGCGGCTTCTTGGTGGTGACAAGACCAAGGACCACGAATCGATCCCCGGGCACATGCCGCAGCGGTTCAAATCCTCCCGAGCGTGCATCGTCGTATTCCAACAGGAAGCGCTGGAAGTTGGTCAGGTTAAATATCCTGGAAATTGGCTCGTAATCACCACTGGCATAGAATTTGCTCTGGTTGTTACCACGACAAATGTGAATTCCAAAGGTGATTCCTGGGTGGCCGCTAATGATGGCGTTGTCCAGTTCAATGCAGCGATCGATGAGTTTATCGGGGTCGCTCCCGCGCTGGCGATACCCCTCGCGCATCTGTGGATCGAGGAGAGCAGCATACTGGGGAGCATCGATCTGAATGTAGGTACAGCCTAAGCGAATCAGCTCCTCCACTTCACGGCGTGAGAAATCAACGATATCGGCAAGATAGGCATCGCGCGACGCATAGGCCGCTTTCGACTTCTCAGGATCGTAGTAGGCCGCTGCCTGCTGAGCGCTAATCATGGTCACTTTTCCCGGGCGCCCTTTACGTGAGCGAAGATATACCCACTCCTCTGCGCACATGCTCCTTTTCCATTGGAGACGCTCCACCACCACAGGGCGCTTGAAGACAAGCTCCTCTCCTGTCTCGTCTCTGAAGGGGATAGCCCAGCCTCCGAGCTTATCGAAGCCTTCCAGGGCTTCGATGAGGTGCCCGTAGAAGGCATAGCGCCTCATCTCTCCGTCGGTGATAACATCGATGCCAGCAGTTTCTTGCAGGGCGATTGCTTCGTTCACAGCCCGGTCTTCTATGGCTTTGAACTCTGCGGCATTAAGCTGCCCTGATTCGTACTGCTTGCGTGCGTCTGCCAGGTAGGTGGGTCTGAGCAGGCTTCCTACGACTTCACTGTGATGGGTCATTTTCAAGTGCCTCCAAATATTCCAGGTTCGAACAAGGGTTTAGCCAATTTTACTATAACAAGTATAATCTGCATTATTCGCATATACAATCAAAATGTTCGGCAAAGAAGACATGAAAGATTGCGATATTGGGTTTTTGCGCCGATTTGGAATATAGTACTATTACCTGCTCAGAATTTTTGCAGCGAAATTGTGGATTGGATCATAAGCGTCCATCCCTGGCTCATGCAGAGTTCATTATAAACAAGGGATAGAGAACATGCCAACCTTAGAGCTTGAAACCATGCGTTGTACAGTAGATGGTCCAATGGCGCGGTTACACCTCAATCGCCCAGAAGCCCTGAACGCCGCCAACTGGGCGTGGGTGCAGGATCTCATCAAAGCCACCGCTTACCTGGCGCAGAGTACCGAAACCCATGTCCTCATCATCAGTGGGGAAGGTCGAGCTTTTTGTAGCGGCCTTGACGTCAAAGAGTTAGCCCAGGGACACCTGACCATCGAGTGGTTCACCGCGTGGGAGCGCGGCGTGACTGCTCTGGCTGGCCTCCAGGCTATCACTATTGCCTCTGTCCAGGGCTACTGCCTGGGAGGCGGCTTGCAGGTTGCCATCGCCTGCGATCTGCTGGTTGCCTCCACTGATGCTGTCTTCAGTATTCCTGCCGTTAAGGAAGGGATCGTGGCCTGCCTCGGCCCCATGCGCCTAGCCCGCCTGGTTGGGGCAGCGCGTGCCAAATACCTTTGCCTGTTAGGTCGACGCTTCACTGCCGGTGAAGGTCTTGCCATGGGGCTTATTCATGAGGTTGTCGAACCTGCTGAGCTTGAGCAGCACGTCCAGGCGCTGGCCCAGGAACTGCTGGCGATCCCCTACACTGCGCTCCGGCATACCAAAAGCCAGATTGATCACGCATTCGAGCGCGACCTCGCAGCGCTCATGGACGAGATGGTCGCTGCCGAGGGAGATTGCCTGCGTTCACCAGAGCATGCGGCAGTTATGGCAGCTTATCGACGCGAAAGGAAACCTGCCCCTTGACAATCATTAACTAAAATGTTAATATTTAACCAGAAAGTGAATGATCTTACGCCACGCTCGCTGTGTGGCTGCGGCAGATCTCATCCTATCCCTTGCTCGTCAATATTCAAGCAATGAATGAACTTGATACCACGCTCGCTGCATTGGCCGACCCCACCAGGCGCCAGGTGGTGGAACTGCTCCGCGAATGTCCTCGCCGGGCTGGCGAACTTGCCGAGTCCTGCTCGATGAGCGGCCCCGCGATGAGCCGCCACCTGCGAATGCTCCGAGCCAGCGGCCTCGTTGAAGTTGACGTTGAAGAGGAGCGGGTTGTCCACGACGCTCGCCTTCGCATCTACCGGCTGCGCCCCGAGCCCTTTGTCGCCCTCCAGGCGTGGCTTGACCAGGTGCAGGCGTTCTGGACCGAACAGCTCGACGCCTTCAAAGCCCATGCCGAGCGTACACAGAGAGGAGAGCACACATGAGACCCACCGGCGTCGTCACCGTCACCGTTGAGGTGGCCGTCGATCCCGCTACCGCTTTCGCCATCTTCACCGAGGAAATCGGCCAATGGTGGAGACCGGGCCCTATCAACTGGAACGACTCCAGGCGGGCCGTCGGCATCCGCATTGAGCCCGGTGTCGGCGGCCGCTGGCTCGAGGTGTACAACCAGGCCACTGGCGAAGGCTTCGAGTGTGGCCGCATCCTGGTGTGGGAGCCCGGCGTTCGCCTCATGTTCTTGTATCGGGACGCCGGTCACGTCATCGACGACACCGAGGTCGAGATTCGCTTCGAGGCCATCGATGGTGGCACCAGGGTGACCCTCGAGCACCGCGGTTGGGATAAGCTGCTCCCAGACATTGCCGACGAGAAGCGCAAGGTCAAACGTTGGGGCTGGGCCAACATTCTCGGCTGGTTCAAGGAATGGGCTTTCTGGGGGACACCCAGACGAGTGGATAGCGACCTGCTGGGGCAGAGGGGCGCAAGTGGCTATGTGCTTGGGCCGGGTGAGGGCATCTCCGGCGCCGGGTCCGGCGTCAAGGCTGGACGCGCCTCGACCGGTGGCAGCTTGACACTAATCGAGTCGCGCGCCAGAGGCGGGGCTCCGCTGCACGTCCACAGCCGGGAAGATGAGTGCTTCTATGTGGTGGAAGGGTCGATCACCGTCCGCTGCGGCGAGGACGTATTCGAGGCTGGCCCTCGATCCTTCGTCTTCCTCCCACGCGGCATCCCGCACGCCTGGGACGTCGGAGGCGAGGGGACCCCTACGCTCCTCATCATCGCCGTACCTGCAGGATTCGAGGACTTCCTCCGCGAGCACCATGAGGCGGGGTCGATGCCGGATGACGTTAAGAATCAGATTGCTGCAAAGTACGGGATCAGGTGGATAAGCTAACTTTCGTAGGTAATACAGAAAAAGAGGTAAGCATAAATGTGTGTCCGAAGCCCCTGCTAACTTGCTAATTCCTCCCTTCGCATAGGCCCATCGATTGTCGATGGCTGTCTCCCCCGGCTGGTGCAGGCCTGCACAGCCGGATATATCCGTGCGCCACCTTTCCCAAGATATGATCATCGCCATTGCTATGGATGACGAAGCGCATATTCTCACGAGAAAGGTATGCCGGATGATACAGCGTATTCTTTTCAATACTCGCAAAATATCCCCTTTACGGCTAACATTGTTTGGCACGGTTTTGCTGGATGAATTGATCACAGGATTTCCAGTGGTGGGCCTGCCGCTCCTACGCGATCAATTAGGGCTCAGCTACGGGCAGATAGGGTTGCTTTTCAGTGTAGAGGCGCTGTCTGGAATGATTTTCAGCCCGATCATTAGCCTGCTGAGCGATCGCGGCTCGAAGCGCTGGTGGGTGATCGGAGGTTCACTAGGCCTGGCAATAAGCCTGGTTCTCATGGGTAGTACACACAACTTTAGTTTGTTGCTGGCAGCTTTCGCGCTCTCTTCTCCTGCTGGCAGCGCGGCTGTAGGCCTATCACAAGCGACCCTCATTGACGCAGCTCCCCAGGAAAGCACACAGACGATGACTCGCTGGACGTTGATGGGTAGCGTAGGTGATCTCCTCTCCCCGCTTACTGTTGCTGCGATAGCCAGCTTACAACTGGGTTGGCCCGCCCTCTGCTGGCTAGGAGCAGCAATCTGGTCGGGAGTGGCACTGATACTTAGTCTCCAGCATTTCCCCCGGCCAGCAGAGGTGGTAAATGATGCTGGAACTGCTGCCAGTGTTAAGTTATGGGCTGGCCTGCGTGAGGCGCTGCGTGACCCTGTCTTGTTGCGCTGGGCGGTGCTGTCGCTTATCCCAACGATGATGGACGAGGTGTTTCTTGGTTTTGTGGCCCTCTATCTACACGATGTGCTGCACGCCAGCCAGGTTATCATAGGTGTGGCATTGACTGTCTCGCTGCTGGGATCGCTGCTGGGGCTCTTTACGCTTGACAGGGCTTTTCGCAAAAGCCATATCTCGTCCGTGAGACTGCTCTCGTGGTTGGCGCTGCTCTCCCTGGTCGGGGTGATAGGTTTCCTGGTTACTCGCTCCATCTGGCTCGCGACAGCGGGACTCTTCGTCGTCCACCTGGGTGTTGCCGGGTGGTATCCAATCGCCAAGGCGCAAGCCTACGACCGGCAGCCGGGGCGTTCCGGCACGGTGCGTGCAGTTATCGGGTTGGGAGCACCGTTTGAAGTGGTTTTACCAGGTCTCGTAGGAATTGTTGCCGGTCGCTTCGGTGCGCTGGCGGGCGTGGGATTGCTAGGGCTAGCGCCACTGTTGATTCTGCTGCTGGTGCCAAAATCTAGAAAAATCATTCAGTCTTAATCTTGCTGATCTTGCGAATCGGAGAGAGGAGCAATAATGCGCCTGCGGCCATAACTCCAAGCACGCCTATCAGGATGGTGAGCCGAAGGCCGATGAGTCCGCCAAGTATACCAGCAAGTAGGGCTCCTATTGGCGCGACGCCTTGGGATAAAAACTGCAAGCTTGCGTTTGTCCGTCCCAACATATTGCCTGGAGCGATGGATTGGCGCAGGCTCACCTCTGCGATCAGGTGGATGGACACTGATGCGTCACCGGCAAGCTGACTGGTGAAGAGAAAGGACAACGCTATGGCTGTGGGACCTGCCGCCAATGGAATGAGCAGACCAGTCGCTCCGTAGATGAACAGTGTTGCACCAGCGGTCAAACCCAGGCCGAAGCGCCTTATAATGCGTTCAGCAATGAAGGCGCCCACGAGTGCGCTTACTCCACCCGTTGCTATGAGAAAGCCCAGGAAGATCGGCGCAGCATGCAGTTCGCGGACGACGTAGAGCGCGTAGAGCGCTCCCACAAAGTTCCCGAAGAAGTTGAAAGCTCCTACTCCGCCTGCCAGAGAACGCAGGAGCGGATTTTTCAGCACTTCATGGAGTCCCTGCACGAGTTCATGCCATATGCTCATTCTGTTCTCTGCCACTGCCACAGGTGGCTCTGGCTTGCGGATGAGTCCCAGGCAGAAGGCGGAAAAGAGAAACGAGAAAGCGTCAAAAAGAACGGCGAAGGGAGCGCTTATCAATTGTACTAGCGGGCCAGCCACAGCCGGGCCGCCAATTTCTGCAAGGGAATCACTCACTCCAAGCTTACTATTCCCTTCAACAAGCGCTGTTTGTGGGATAAGCGATGGTAAGAAAGACTGGTTGGCGACATTAAATATCACCGTGAACATGCCGGTCAGCGCTGCCACCGCGTAAAGTTGTTCTATGTGGAGCACTCCAAACAAGGCAGCCAGCGGAACGGTGCCCAGGATGAAGGCACGGCCAAGGTCTGTAGCGATCAAGAGCGGCCGGCGGCGCACGCGATCCACCCAGACCCCTACAAATAAACCGATAGCCAGTACTGCCGCGCCATCTAATGCGCTCAAGATGCCCATCTGAGATGGCGTCGCAGCGAGGAGGAGCACGCCGGTAAGCGGGAGGGCGATGCCCGTGATGCCGCTGCCGAATCGCGAAACCGTCTGGCCGAGCCAGAATTTAACGAAATCGCTACTGCGCCAGAGGCCGGTAAGATGCCATCGCATAGTTTACTCCTAAGCTTAAAGTGTGACTACTATAAGCTAAGGAATTGGTGCCCGTCAATGCCACTGTACAAGAGGCTCGTGAAGTACCCCTCGCGTAAACGCGGGGGCTTCTACGCCGTTCCCGACGTTGGCTCCTTCCGAGCCAGTACTTGTTTGCCACGTGCCAAGATGTTGATGGCAGCGTTTACGTCGCGGTCAAGTTCTGTCCCACAGTCACACGTATGCCAGCGTTCAGACAAATCCTTGGTGCGGACTTGCCCACAACCGCTACAGACCTGCGAGGTGAACTGAGGATTGACCTTTATCAGTGTCCGACCGGCCCATGCTGCCTTGACTGAACACATACCGACAAAGGCTCCCCAACCCGCGTCTAAGATACTCTTGTTTCATCCACCCTTGGCTGCCGCGCCGTTGGGAACAGACTTCCCGTTTTCGTCTTGCTTGGGCTTGGGCCTCCTCGTGAGATTACCAATGTGGATGTCTTCAAACACGATGATCTGATAGCGATTTACCAACTGCCGTGAGTGTTTGTGGTGGAAGTCTTGCCGCT
>WNGN01006374.1_pt1 | contig 10905 bp, 7 predicted proteins | sample 5400561 | NCBI WGS metagenome assembly WNGN01 (sample SAMN13153379, study PRJNA577476) | soil metagenome | isolation source: 115 cm soil or saprolite under Garry oak tree replicate 2 | place: USA:California | collected 2016-06-15 | reverse complement strand
CGCGGCGATAGCTGCGAGCTCCGGCTTGAGCGGCGACAGACCGCTCGCAATCAGATCGGCGTTTACGAAGTGAACCACTCCCGCGTCTTCGGGTAGATACCGCCGCGCAAAGGTAGTCTTACCGGCACCGTTTGGGCCGGCAATCAGCACGCATCGAGGTTGTTGCTTAGGTTTCGCCACGCACGGACGCCCGATCCGTCCATCTTGGTATGCAATCTCCGCGCTCAACCGATGATGCTATATGATTTTGCTTGACTATCCACATCGAAAATCCCAACGCATCGACTAAATCTCTTGCGGTGCGTGTCCCGTATCTGGAGCGCTCCCGGCGGTGAGCTCATGCAGGACGACACTAAGCAACGACGAGAATACCGACCCAAGCCGTCCGCTCAGGGGGTGGGCCGCGATGCATTGCACGACGCCATTGCGCAGGAGGAGGCTCTGTTCACCACGCTTGAAACCCAGCAAGCCGAGTCGAGGCATCGCCTCACCGCCCTTCGAGCAGAATTGGCTGCGCTCGACACCGAACCGGAAATCCACGTACCTCTGCCACTTGCCCTTGAGGCGCCGATTCCCCGGACACCGGCGGAGAAAGTGAGGCTGTTCCGCTCGCTGTTTCGCGGACGTGAGGACATCTTCCCGACTCGATTCGAGAGTAGGAGGACTGGGAAGAGCGGATACGCCCCGGCGTGCCGAAACAAGTTCGTCCAGGGCGTGTGCGAATTGCCCAAGATCAAGTGCGGCGACTGCCCAAATCAGGCGTTCGTCCGTTTCGACGACGCCGCGGTGATCGGCCACCTCACGGGCCGACACGTGATGGGCGTTTACCCGCTCCTTGCGGATGAGACCTGCTGGTTCCTCGCGGTGGACTTCGACAAGAGCGCATGGATCGAGGACGTTGGCGCCTTCGTTGAGACGTGTCGGCGCGTGGGAGTTCCGGCGGCAGTCGAGCGATCGCGTTCGGGCAATGGTGCCCATGTCTGGTTCTTCTTCTCGTCACCGGTGCCGGCAGTTGCCGCACGCAAGATGGGCTGTTGCCTGATCACCGAAACCATGTCGCGGCGGCACGAGCTCAGCATGGACTCATACGACCGGCTCTTTCCGAGCCAGGACACGATGCCGCGCGGTGGATTCGGTAATCTCATCGCGCTGCCGCTGCAACACGGGCCAAGGACGCTGGGAAACTCGGTCTTTCTCGATGACCGACTTCGTCCCTACCCCGATGACCAACAGTGGTCTTATCTCGCCTCGCTGCCGCGCATCGACGCGTCGACCGTGGAGCTGATTGCCCGAGAAGCCACGGACCGGGGATCAGTGGTCGGCGTGCGGATCGCGACGATCGACGAAGAAGACACGGCACCGTGGGCACAGCTGCCGTCGCGGAAGCGCAATCCGGCCGTCATTACCGAGCCACTCCCGCGGGTAGTGCGCGCGGTGCTCGCACAAAGGCTGTACGTCGACAAGGCGGGCCTGCCGTCACCTCTGCTCAACCAGATCAAGCGCTTGGCGGCCTTTCAGAATCCCGAATTCTACAAAAAGCAGAGTATGCGTCTCTCGACGGCCACGACACCGAGAGTCATCGCATGCGCCGAAGACTCACCTCAGTTCGTGGGTTTGCCGCGTGGTTGCCAAACCGAGTTGGAGACGCTGATGCGCGACTATGGGGTTTCCGTTGAGGTCGAAGACCACCGCGTCGCTGGAGAACGACTCCTCCTACAGTTTCAGGGGAAGCTGACAAGCGTGCAGCAGGCGGCTGCGGACGCGCTATGCGCGCACGATATCGGCGTGTTCGTTGCGCCTCCTGGCGTGGGCAAGACCGTCGTCGGCACGTACCTCGTTGCGGCACGCGGCTGCAGTACGCTGATTCTGGTCCACCGCCAGCCACTGCTAGATCAGTGGCTGGCGCAGCTGTCTTTGTTCTTAGGTTTGGAGCCGAAGCAGATCGGGCAGATCGGAGCGGGCAAGAAGACCGGTAACGGCCAGCTCGATGTCGCGATGATCCAAAGTCTCATCCGCAAGGATTGTGTCCAGGACATCGTCGCCCACTACGGTCAGGTCATCGTCGACGAGTGCCACCACCTGCCCGCCGTCTCATTTGAGCGCCTGCTCGCCGATGTGAAGTCGCGCTACATCGTCGGGTTAACGGCAACTCCACAACGCCGCGACGGGCACCATCCGATCATGGCGATGCAGCTCGGGCCCATCCGTTTTGCAGTGAATCCAAAGAGTCAAGCGGCACAGCGCCCCTTCGCTCACACGCTCGTGGCTCGTGAGACCGGTTTCAGGACAGCGTGCGAAACGCCGCCTGGCATCCAAGAGCTGTACGCAGCGCTCGCGGCCGACGCGCCGCGCAACCAGCTCATCCTCGATGACGTGATCGGAGCCCTTGAACAGAGGCGCTCACCGATTCTGCTCACCGAGCGCAAAGACCATCTCGAGTACTTCGCTGCGCAGCTGTCGAGAGTCGCACGGCACGTGATCGTGCTCCAGGGAGGCATGGGCGCCTTGGCGCGGCGGGAAGTGAAGCGGCAGCTCGCGGCCATCCCGGAGGCCGAGGAACGACTCGTTCTCGCCACCGGCCGCTACATTGGCGAAGGGTTCGACGACGCGCGACTCGATACGCTCTTTTTAGCCCTGCCTGTGTCGTGGAAGGGGACGTTGATTCAATACGCAGGCCGGCTCCACCGTCTCCATCCGGCAAAGCAGGAAGTGCGCATCTTCGATTACGTCGACCGTGAGGTTCCAGTGCTGTTGCGGATGTTCCAGAAGCGCCTACGCGGCTATCGTGGTCTCGGTTACGCGAGAGGCGAAGCGCCGCTTGAGCTTGGGGAGCCTGGGGATGACATTCCGAGCAGATTACAAGCTGGTTCACAAGCTCGTCGATGGCGACGCTGCCTTGCTGCTCTCAATCTAAAAATTGTTGCACGTGTTGGCATTTGCGGCTTACCGAATTCTGATACCAACACACAATCCCCACAGCTACCTGAGGCACTGCGACACGGAGCAAGACGCTCTGCGAGCAGGGATTACGGACGGGATCCATGATTTGAGTGAGTTTATACTATCTTATAGATCTATTCATTAAGCAAAATAATACCGCTCAATATTGCGTTTTACGGACCTCACGACCACCGATCGTTTGTTCTTCAGAGCCGCGATCCGCCAAGAAACGACGGCGCGCGACGTGTCGACGTCTATGAGCGGAAACCTGGCGGCGGATAGACCGAAGCTCTCAAACCAACAGTAATGAACTTGAGCGGTCGTGATTGAAACTCTACGACAGTGTCGCCAGCCGGATTCTGTCCCGGCTCGGCCTGTTCAGGCTCGCAACAGTTTTCGTACGGTTTTCGTACGGCCCGTTTTGCCCTTTCCGCGCCGAGAGAAAAAAGTGGCTTATTTTGGCGGAGAGAGAGGGATTCATACCGGCTCCCGGAGAGCTTGTTTCTAAGGGACTTTTCGAAATATCCAAATATTCATACCTTAGGAAATACCCACTGGTAAGAACACCACTTTATCCGCCCAAGCGCACATTTCTTAGCACAACAATAAACTGACCGCCACGAAATTGCCGTTTCTCAGATCTCTCCTTGTTCGCGCATGGGTGAAGTGCCGACAGCTCACAGAAGGACTGGACTTGGCGGCTGCCATCCATCTGGAACTCCCTGCTTCAGCGTCACACCACACACGAAGACTCGCGCGCTGGCGCGGCGAATCCCGCAATCAGCTCGCTCAATTCCGTGGGACGATCCAGTGAAAGGAAATGACCGCCGTTGCCGATCGTCTTCACCTTAACCTTCGGAATGAGCCCCGCGGTGCGCTCGCGTTGCGCGGCCGGCGCCCAGTCCCGCTCGCCACATATAAGGAGTGCCGGAACCTTGATCATCGGGTAAAGATTTCGCGCATCGGCCCAGCGCCGCTCGTGAGACAGCAAGCGCAGAAATGCCTGATAGTGGCCACGCCGCTCGCCGACATCACTGAGCTGTGCTCTGAGTTCCGGCGTCAATGCCTCGGCGGAGGCGACTCCACCCGCCATGATCGCGTCCGTGACCACCTTGTTTCGCAATCGCATCAGCGTAGCGCCCAGGATCGGCACTCCGGCAGGCCCGAGAATCAGGCGTGCGATCAGTGAGCTGCGCCGAATCCCGCCATCCGGTGGATAGTCATAAGGATTGATGGCGATCACGCGTGCCACGCGGGGATTGCGGCGCGCCGCGAGCACCAACGCGATGGTGCCGCCAATCGAGACACCGGCTAGCGTCGCGTCATCGATGTCAACCGTCTCCAAGAACTTCTCCGCCCACTGGTAGAAGTCCTCCGGCGCATACTCGGCGTTCGGGATGTCAGACCAGCCATGACCCGGAAAGTCGACCGCGTAGACCGTGAACCGTTCTGCCAGCTTGGGAATGATTCGCTGGAAGATCTCGATCTGCGTGCGCAAGGTATGGAACAGCACCAGATTCGGTCCGCGCCCGGTCTTCAGATACCTCACTCGCGTGCCACCGAGATCGGCGTACGAGATCGAGATGCCCGGATCCCACGAAGTCTGCGAGGGAGATGTCGGGCGGCGCCGGAGTGCCTCGACTGCGTATGAGACGAGCACTGGAGCCGCCACGAAAGCGAGTCCGAGTACCACGATCGTAATTGTGTTCACTTGAGAACTTCCCTGCCGGCGGCTCGCCGGGTCAATGATGGTGCAGGTTGGTAGCTAGGCCACCACGGCAGCAGGGCTGGCATCCGGCTCGACGCGCCCGTCCTTCTCGACCGGCTCGATCTTGAACCAGATCGCGTACAGCGCCGGCAGGAAGACGAGGGTGAGAACCGTTCCGCCGAAAGTTCCGCCGATCAAGGTGTACGCCAGCGTGCCCCAGAAGACGGAATGCGTGAGCGGGATGAACGCCAGCATCGCGGCAACCGCCGTGAGAATGACGGGGCGGGAGCGCTGCACGGTGGCCTCGATGACGGCGTGGAACGGAGCCAATCCATCCTTCTCGTTGCTGCGGATCTGGCCGATGAGGATGAGCGTGTTCCGCATGAGGATTCCGGACAGCGCGACGAGACCCACCAGCGCATTGATGCCGAAGGGCTGCTGAAAGATCAGCAAGGTCGGCACCACGCCGATGAGCCCTAACGGCGCGGTGGCGAACACCATCCACATCAGCGACATCGAGCGCACCTGCAGGATAATCGTGAGCAGGGTGAGCGCGATCATGATCGGGAAGAGCGGCGCGAGTGCGCTATTCGCCTTGCCCGATTCTTCGATGGAGCCGCCCTCTTCGATCGCATAGCCCGCCGGTAGTTTGGCGATCACGGACTGCAGCTGCTTCAGGATGGCAGTGGAAACATCCGGAGGCTGCAATCCCTCGGCAATGTCCCCGCGCACCGTGATCGTTGGCGTACGATCGCGGCGACGCAGGATTGGATCCTCCATGTCGATTTCCGTCGATCCGATCTGCGACAGGGGAATCCGTTGCCCCACGCGCCCCACCAAGGTGAAGTCGGCGATCTTGCTGGGGTCGAGCCGGATGTTGCCGGCGGCACGAGCTGTCACTTGAACCGAGCGAATGTCTTCGCGCACATCGGTGATCGGAATACCGCTCAACAGAAACTGCAGCTGTTGAGCCACGTCACTGGACGTCAAGCCGATGCTCTGCAATCTGTCCTGATCGATCGAGAAGCGCAGCGCGGGCACGCGATCGCCCCAATCGGTGTTGACGGTTCTCATCTGCGGGCTGGCCTGCATCACGGCACGAACCTGTGTCGCGATGTCACGCAGCGTGTCCAGATCGGGACCCATCACACGAAAGGCCACGGGGAACGGTGACGGCGGGCCGAACACGATCTGCGTGACCCGCACGCGAGCCTCCGGCGCCAGGCCGTTCGTCACCGCCTCACGAATCCGAAATTTGAGCGCTTCGCGCTCCTTTTCGCCTGGCGTCAGGACAACGATCTTCGCGAACGAGGAATCCGGCAACTCTGGTGACAGGGCCAAGAAAAAACGCGGTGCGCCCTGACCGATGTACGCGGTAACGACCTTGGCTTCGGGTTGCTTGGCCAACCAGGCTTCGACCTTCGCTGCTGCTTCGCTCGTCTGCTCGATGGCGGTGCCATACGGCATCTGTACTTCGACCAGCACTTCCGGTCGATCGGAGGTCGGAAAGAACTGCTTTTTCACCAACCCCATGCCAAGCACCGCGACGACGAACGCGCCCACGACGCTTCCAGCGACCAGCCATTTGCGACGGATGATGGTCCCGAGCAGCTCGCGAAACTGGTTGTAGCGTGGCGTGTCGTAGATCGCCGCGTGTCCACCCTCATGCTTCGGGATGTCCGGAAGCAGCTTGACGCCCAGATACGGCGTGAACACGACGGCGACGATCCAGGATGCGATTAGCGCGATGCCGACGATCCAGAACATGTTGCTGGTGTACTCGCCAGCGGTCGACTTCGCGAAACCGTTCGGCATGAAGCCGATCGCGGTCACCAGAGTTCCGGCGAGCATGGGCGCGGCAGTGTGGCTCCATGCATAGGCCGCGGCCTTGATGCGGTCGTAGCCCTCCTCCATCTTCACGACCATCATCTCGATGGCGATGATCGCGTCGTCGACGAGCAGTCCTAGTGCCAAGATCAACGAGCCGAGCGTGATGCGATCGAAGTCCTTGCCCGTGGCGGCCATCACGATGAATACCGCGGCCAGCGTCAACGGAACGGCCGCCGCGACGACGATGCCGACGCGCCATCCCATGCTGACGAAGCACACGAGCATCACGACGCCCAGGGCGACGAAGAACTTGATCATGAATTCGTCGACGGCCGCGCGAATGTTGACGGCTTGATCCGTGACCTTGGACAGAGTCATGCCGAGCGGCATCTCCGCGTTGATCGACGTCACTTCGCTCTCGAGTGCCTTGCCGAGATCGAGGCCGTTCCAGGCCTCGCGCATGACTACGCCGAGCAACACGGTGGGTTCTCCGTTGTTGCGGATGAGGAAGGTTGCGGGATCCTCGTATCCGCGCTTCACTTCGGCGATGTCCGAGAGCTTCAATGTGCGCCCGCGCGCAGCGACGGGGGTATCGCGGATGTCCTGCAGATCGTCGATGGCACCATCCAGTCGCACGAAAACCTGGGGGCCCTTCGATTCGATCGAGCCCGCGGGTGTCATGACGTTGCGGCTGTTGAGCGCGGCGAAGATGTCTTGCGGAGTCACGCCCAGGGTTGCCAGGCGGTCATAGGAGAACTCGACGAAAATCCGTTCCGCCTGCTCGCCGATGATGTTGACCTTCTTGACGCCCTGCACGTGCAGCAGCCGTTGACGCAACCCTTCCGCATCCCGAACGAGGCGGCGAAGCGGCTCGCCCTTCGCCTTCAACGCATAGAGCGCAAAGGTCACGTCAGAGTATTCGTCGTTCACGACCGGACCGATGACGCCGCGCGGCAGGTTGAGCGCCTCATCGCTGAGTTTTTTCCGCGCTTGATAGAACTGTTCGGGAACGTCCTTGGGCGGGGTGCTATCGCGCAGCACTACCATCGTGAACGCCAGGCCCGGTCGCGTGAAAGTCTCGGCGCGGTCGTACCAGCGGAGCTCCTGCATCCGCTTCTCGAGGCGTTCGGCCACGAGGTCCTGCATCTGTTGTGCCGTGGCCCCCGGCCATGCAGTGACCACCGTCATCTGCTTGATGGTGAACGAGGGATCTTCCGCGCGGCCGAGCTGGAAGAACGCGATGACGCCGGCGACGGCGATGGCCAGGAGCAGAAACAACGTGACGGAGCGCTCGCGGACGGCGAGAGCAGAAAGATTGAATCCGCTCATTTCGGCGTGCCTTCATTGGCTGTCAGGCGCACGGCCCCGGTTCGCGCCAGTCGAATTTGTTCGCCCTCGCGCAGCAGATGCGCGCCGAGTGCGACGACCCGGTCGCCTGTCTTGAGGTTGCCACGGACCGAGGCGGCGCCATCACTGAGACTCGCGATTTGCACCGGGCGCCACGTGACGCGCGGCGAGTCTCCCTGGACCAGCCAGACGCCAGCGCCTTTCCCTGAGTCGAAGATCGCGCCGATGGGCACCTGCACGGACTGCGCTGATCCCGCGTCCGCGATGTGAACGGAGATGGTGGATCCGAGCGGCGCGCTGGCCAGACTGCTGTCGAGTACGTATCGTGCTTCGAAGGTTCGCGTTTGCGGATTCGCGGCGTCCGACAACTGGCGCAGCTTCGCGGTCCCCGAGAGACTGCCCCCGTACAAGGTGGCGCGGCCGGTCGAGCCGATGGCAGGGCGCAGCGTTTCGGGCAGCTCGATGACGGCCTCGCGGCTCCCCGCATGCGCGACCCGCACGACGACCTGGCCGGCGGCCACCACCTGTCCGGGTTCTGCCAGCGTCTCGACGACCACGCCGTCCGCATCGGCCAACAGGACTGCGTAGTTAGACTCGTTGCGCGCGACTTCGGCCTGCGCTTCGGCGGCATTGAGCTGCGCCGCGGCGGACTCCGCAGTGGCTTTCACCTTGTCGTAGGCGGAGGCGGAAACCGCGCCGCCGGCGACGAGGTCGCGATATCGCACTTCGTCCTCCGCGGTCTGACGCGCGAACGCGCGTGCGGCCGCGACCGACTCCATCTGTGCGCGCATCGCGAGCTTCAGATCGACGGGATCGATGCGCATGAGCGCCTGCCCCCGTCGGACGGATTGCCCCTCATCCACCAGGCGCTCGAGCACTTTCCCCGGGACTCGAAACCCCAGGTCGCTCTGCACGCGAGCGGCGATGGTGCCCGTGAATGAACGTCCCGACTGGACGTTGCTCTCGACGCTTTCGATTCGAACCAGCGGCGGCTGAGTCCGCGGATCGGTCGATGAATCGGCGTTGCTGCAAGCGGCCAATACCGCAGTCATCACACCGAGGGTGGCGAACAGGACGTAACGCTGAAACATGGGAGCCTCCGAGATTCGAAGGCTGCAGGCTATTACTAGTGACCAATAGTGTCAATAGTCACTACGTAATTACTACGGCGCCAAACTCCTCAGGACCAGGCTCGAGAGCTGCGCAGGGGCTGCCTCGACCGTGTCGAGATTGTGCTGGAGCAGCAGCGGATTCGCGTACGGCTGGACGACGAGGAAGATCGCGTGTGCCGTCTCGTCCAGTGGCGTCTTGCGCTCGAACTCACCGGTTTCGCGACCCTCGCGGACGATGTCGATCAGGATTTGCTGAAGGCGCTTTGCGTAGGCCCGGGCCGAGGGCCACCCTTCACCGGCCGCCGAGGCGGCGATGTCGTAGAGCTTCCGGTCGTTGAAAAGCAGGGTCACACAGGCTGCAGTTAACGTCTTGAACATCCTGCGGAATTTTTCGGTTGGAGTCGACGCGCTGGCCACGGCTTGTTCGACCTCGACGACGATTTGATTGACAGTCTTCGAACAGATTGCCTCCCCGATGGCCTGCTTCGAATCGAAGAACTTGTAGATGTATGCCTTCGAAAAACCAATGGCCTTGGCCAGATCCGACACGGTGGTCTTCTCGTAGCCGTAGCGACTGAAATGCTTGTCGGCCGCTTCGACGATCTGGTCGCGAACATCATGTTCGGCGGGCCCTCGGGTGCGGGCTGGCGGGAGTGCTTCATTCATGGGCAGGACCATAACTCGTCGCACCACCGCTTGACAACTAGTGACTATTTTCGATTATAGTCACTTCCTGTCGCTTACCTCCGGAAATCCACCATGCTCGCCCGTCTTCGACTCGCCCCCCTCCTGTTGAGCGTCGGCTTGCTCGCAGGCTGCGCAATCGGCTCCGACTATCGCCGACCCGAGATCGCACTCACTCCCAGTTTTGTGGGCGAAACTCGCATCGCGAATCGACAGCGCGAAGGCTCGACCGACCTTCATGCCTGGTGGGTGGCCTTCGGAGACCCTCTGTTGACGCGCTATGTCGCGGCAGCGCTCGAACAAAATCTCGACATCGCGCAAGCGGGCGCGCGGGTCGCGCAAGCGCGCGCATCACTCCGACTGTCGACCTCCGCCCTCCTTCCGTCGGTGAACGGGAACGCGCAAGCGGTGAAGGCCTATCAGTCAATTGAAACGCCGCTGGGTCAAATCCTCAGTTCGTCACCCGACTTCGATCGCAGCGGCAACTATTACGAAGCCGACCTCGGGGCGAGTTGGGAGATCGATGTCTTCGGCGGACTACGCCGTGGACGACAGGCGGCGCGAGCGGACTACCAAGCGTCCGCCGCCGGCGCAGTCGCGACGCAGCTCGCGGTGGCTGCTCAAACGGCCGATGTGTACGTCACTATTCGCGGGTTGCAGGCGCGAATGGCGATTGCGCGAGAACAGGCGGCGACGCGTCGCCAGCTCCTCTCCATCGTCAAGCTTCAGTATGAAAAGGGAATAGCCGCCGAGCTGCAGATGCGCCAGGTCGAAGGTTCGCTCGCGCAGGTTGACGCGCAGATTCCGGTTCTGGAGGCGGGGCTCGATGCGGCGATGAATGCGCTCGATGTGCTGCTCGGCACACAGCCGGGAACTCATCGCACCGAATTGACTCCCGTCGCGGCGATTCCGATGGCGCCCGATATTTCTGACGCTGGCGCGCCCGCCGACATCATCCGGCGCAGGCCCGATCTCATCGTGGCTGAGAGGCACCTGGCGGCGGCGAACGCGCGAATTGGTGTGGCGGTTTCGGAGTACTACCCCAAGTTCTCGCTCGCCGCATTGCTGGGGAGCGCCACCGCCCTGTCGAGTGACAACCTCTTCACGTCGGGCGCGAGCCAGCATCAGAGCGTGCTCGGTCTTCGTTGGCGTTTGTTCGATTTCGGACGTGTCGAAGCGCAGATCGCCGCCGCACGCGGCAAGACCGCGGAGTCGCTGGCGGCCTATCGACTCGCCGTCCTGAAGGCGACGGAGGAAGTGGAGGATTCTTTTTCCGCACTCGTG
>WNGN01003320.1_pt1 | contig 10910 bp, 13 predicted proteins | sample 5400561 | NCBI WGS metagenome assembly WNGN01 (sample SAMN13153379, study PRJNA577476) | soil metagenome | isolation source: 115 cm soil or saprolite under Garry oak tree replicate 2 | place: USA:California | collected 2016-06-15 | reverse complement strand
AACACCATCTCGCATACGTGAATGGAGCAAACGCGGCTCTTGACAAGTTGGAGAAGGCGAGGCAGACCGGTTTTGCTGGAATTGATGTCCGCGGGATCTCTCGGGATCTTGCCTTCAACGCCTCAGGACATACTATGCACAGCATGTTTTGGCCAAACATGAAACAGGGCGGAGGCGGAACACCCGGAGGACGCATCGCCGACCAGATCAACAAGGACTTTGGAAAGTTCGACTCCTTCAAAGAACAGTTCGGGAACACCGCCAAACAGGTCGAGGGATCAGGCTGGGGAATACTCGCCTACGAGCCCGTCTCAGATCAGCTGATTACACTCCAGGCGGAGAAGCACATGGACCTATCCGTCCAAGGCATGACTCCTCTCCTAGTCGTTGACGTCTGGGAGCACGCCTACTACTTGGACTACGTGAATGACAGGGCAAAGTATGTTGACGCTTGGTGGAACGTAGTCAACTGGGACGATGTAGCCGCCCGGTTCGACAAGGTTCGAAAGTAACCCATCAAACTCCCACTCTTTTCTTTCCAGAAGGTTCCTGTGGAGGTAGCCCTATCCCCGAGGATTTCGGGATCTAGGAAGTCTCCGCCGACAGATCCTTCGCCAGGCCTTCGAGATCAATATCTTCTTCCTCTTTCTTAGTCTCGACCTTCACTGGTTTGGCAATGCTCTCTTTGATCCTGACTTTCGAAGGGGGCAAGGGCTTGCCACGGGCTGGGCAGAGGATGACCGGATGAAGATCGAGGATTCGCTGAACACTCGACCTTTCCTGTGAGATATTCTCCATGAACAACGGCTCTCTAAGCTTGCCGCGCTTGGTCCGCAGAAGATCGCCGATAATGGCAACCCTGCTCTTGTTTACGAATAGAGAGATAGACCCCTTTGTATGGCCGGGGGTCCAGACGATCGACCCGTCCAGCCCGACACCCTCTAGTATCGACTCATCGTCGGAGGCCTCGTCAACGAGCACGGGGTGATACTTGACGAGCCGAAGCAGTTTCTTCGTTGAAGAGGCAATAGCCAGAGCACGCCTGGCTATCCGTCCGTAGAGACTCCATGCTCGCGGCGTTATTACTACAAGGGTCCCGGCAACGTATGGCTTTTCGAATCCGTGAGAGACGAGCGTTCCAGAGGTCGCTTTCTTCAGCGCGGCAGCGCTTCCGATGTTATCCCAGTGTCGATGAGTCAGAAGAATCAGCTTAACATCGCTAGGCTCGCGGCCGAGGTCCGCGACTGCTTTCAGTATCCGATTCTCACTACCGGGCATCCCGGTGTCGACAAGCACTAGTCCATTGTCGGCCTCTACAAGGTAGGTGTTAGCATGACGAGCAGGTACCCTATAGACACCTTCAGCCACTTTCAACAATGCTAACTCGTCCCTCTAACAGTCACAGTTGCAGCTCGAACTCTTGGCCAGCCCAACTAAATCGGCTATCCAATTTAAGACTCGTGAAACCCTAGGGCTTCCGCGCCGCGACAACACTGTCGACTCTACCGACAACCTCTCGCAACGTGGGGGGCTCAAGCCCCTGTCCCTCCAAGTATGCTGCGCCAGCAGCATTGGCAAATATCAGCCGATCCTTATGCCCGAGACCAACGCCTTGCGCATAGATGTCGGCCGCGTTCCAGACATCTCCTGCCCCAGTCACCTTCACGGGCTTGATCTTTGCGCAGGGAACACGGAGTCTCTGGCCATCTACAAAAGTTGCTGAGAACTCCGGCGTGTGAAGATCGACCCGTGGAATCATCATACTGAACACGCTAGCCGCCCCGAAGAGCGGGTCCTCAGCACCTTCAATCTCAGAGGTATCCTCGGCTACACCTTTCGCAAGATGCATCAGCTCATTCTCGTTAACACTCAAGACATCAATCAGGCCAGGGGTCAGGACCCGCTGATTCAACCCCTCAATCTCGCCGGTCCGGAGCGCAGGATCTCCCGGGTCGAAGAATGTGACAGCCTTCCCTTCCTCCTTGGCGATGGAGAAGACCTTCTGTGCGAGGTCTGTTCCCTTCAAGTTCTGATTCCAGTTAAGGACACAGACGAAGTCCGCTTCAGAGATGAGTTTCTTGTCCTCTTGCGTCAGTTTCTCCGGGCCAAACTGGGACAGGGAGCCGGGGTCGCTGACCATGATGTTGACGCGCCTGCCCGAGTGCTCTGTCTCGAACGACATTGTTCGGGACAACGTTCCGGTCGTCCTGACGTGGGAAAGGTCCACATCCTTGAGAAAGTGTTGGAGTACGGTTTTACCAAGTTCGTCTGTCTCAATGATCGGGACGACTTGACAGGCAAGCTTTGAGAGCTGAGCCACGACGTTCGAAGCGTTTCCTCCACGCCCAACCGTGTGTCTCCAGCCTAGAAGGTTTCCTCCTCCTCTCTGAGCTACTTCCACAAATGACGCTGTAAGGTCCTCAAGCTTCCCCGGATAGGTGAGAATGTAGTCGAGGTAGAAGTCAGGCATTACTACTACTTTGAAGCTGGGCCTGGCACGGATGAGAGTCTCTTTCAGCTCCGCGACCGGATCTGCGGCTTTGGTTCTTGACATACCTCCAAGCTCCAAGAGTATGGATTGACTATTCGTTCATAAGCATGGACTGATATCATGACTTAGCCTGGCATGTCGAAAATGTCCGTCCAAACAGAGCCGCCTGCATCAAAGCTCCAATTGGGTCTGATGTGGTCCCGGATAAAGAAAGCATCCAGACTGGACCAGCAAGGAGTCTTAGAGCTGAAGACGGACACTACAGCCACGGGACAAGCCGTCGCAGTCCTAGTTCTTGCAGCTCTCGCCTACGGCATCGGCTACACTGCACAGACACAGTTCCAGAGCCACGACCCGTCAATCTACGGAATCATAGTAGGCAGCCTGGCTAACACGGTCACAGTATGCTTCGCCGCCTTCGTATGGTCAGCCACCGCCTTCCTCGTCGGGACAAAACTCTTCCAAGGCAAAACAGGCTACTGGGAACTGGCAAGGCCTCTCTTCTTCGCCGCTAGCCCGTTCTTCCTCTTTCTCCTAATCGCCCTCCCTATCTCTCCAATCATAGTCCAAGGAAGTGTTCCAATCTACTGGTTCCAGGGAATTATCGCCATCGCCGCTGTAGCCTGGCTTTTCCTTTCACAAGTATTTGTTCTGAAGCAAGTGATGGGACTGAACCTGCGACGAACCATCCTCACAGTCGCGGTGGGCCTCCTCATCCTGGCCTTCATCGGTATACAATTCGGAACAGCCTGAACAGGTCCCCCTCCAGCCATCACGCGAAAAGGCACGAGCTTACTGTTCAGCCGCTGGGTTCTTCGTTCCAGTGTTCTTGTATTTGTTGAAAATATCCATTGCCGGGTCTTTCTTCATGTCATGATCCCGGTACAGATGCTCCTGTAGCTCGTAGTAAGTGTTGAAGGTCCGTTCAATGTTCTTGACAGCACAGACGAAGCACAGAATCTTGTCCTTCACCAAAGGAATCACGACACCTAACAGCTAGTCTGCCAAGAGAGGAATAAAAAGAGAACCGCAACCAGAATTAGGCGAGGGTCCCGGAGGAGTCAGTTGATATTAAGGCCCGGAAACCGCGGCCTGAGATCCTAAAAACGAACGCCTTTATTCTGAACTTGGGGAGACAAACGCTCGGCCTAGGCTGGAGGCGAAAGCTCGTTGTGTGACACATGCGCCGCACACAATCCGAAAAAGAAGAAAAAGTAACGTGTTGCCGCAATTCTGGCGTATGTCCTATACGATATCATTTCCCATCTCAATCCGCAATCTCTCTACTACTTCGCAAGATCTACTCTACCAACAAATTCACCTCGTCGATCGAAGCCAATTGGGCTCAGCATCACGGTTCCTGAATCGTTAGACCAACGAAGGACTGGGAAGTTTAGAATAAGCCGTCTCATACACATGACCCGTCATGTCTAAGGCCTGGGGCTTCATCAAGGACCCCATCCACGGATACGTCCGAATAAGCGAAACCGAAAAGACGATAATTGATACTCGACCCGTTCAGAGACTGCGACGATTACGCCAACTAGCAGGATCGGAATTTGTCTACCCAGCCGCAAATCATACCCGGTTCGAACACGTTATCGGAGCAATGCACCTTGCAGGTGTTCTCTCTGAAGTGCTGCCAACCCATCTTGACGTTCACACGCAAGAACAGATGCGTTTAGCTGCTCTACTGCACGACATTGGGCACGGTCCATTCTCCCATGTGTTTGAGCCTCTGATGGTCCGCCATCTAGACAAGACCCATGAGGACTTTGTGCCGTGGCTTGTGAATGAGACAGAAATTAGAGACAAGCTCGACAACGCCGGTTTTGACCCTCGCAAGCTCGGGCTCTTGGCGGTAGGGCGTCTTAGAGACGGAAAAAGACCCTATCTCGACCAGATCATTAGCAGCAGCGTCGACGTTGACAAGATGGACTTTCTGGTCCGGGACTCATTCCATACTGGAGCCGGGTATGGCTCCGTGGACGTCCATAGGCTCCTCTATACCATGGATGTGATAAATGGAAATCTGTCCGTGGATGGAAGAGCTGTCGCGACCCTTGAGAGCTTTCTGCTAGCCAGACTCGAATCCTTCAGAACCATCTACTTCCACCGAGCCTCGAGAGCAGTCCAGATAATGATAGTCCAAGCCCTCGAGGCCGCAAAGGACGAACTGAACCTACTGGCCTTCGACGAGCCTGAAGACTACTTGCGCCTTGACGACTACAAGGTTTGGACCGATCTAAGGGAGTGCAAGCAATCCAAAAAGATAATGCAGGACCTAGAGGCTAGAAGACTCTTAAAGTGCTCCTACGAAAAGACTCTCTTCGCCCAGGAAGAGCTCGTCTCCAACGTGATAACGAAGCAAAGCGTGCGAGATGAGATTCGAGACGAGATTGCCAAGAAGGCTAGAGTAAGGGTCGAGGATGTGATGATTGACGTGCCGACCCTTCCCTCGGTGCCTTACCATAATGCTGTGGAGATACAGCCTCTCGATATACCGGTCTTCCGACGTGGACCAACTGGTAAGAAAGAGATCGTACAGCTCTCAGAGATCTCGAGAATAATTGGCGTTCTCAGGACCTTCATGAATCTCGTCCGGGTCTACACCAAGGATCAGTACCGCTCCAGAGTCGAAGCCGCATCTAGGCAAATCCTCGGAGAGACGCCATCGTCAGTGAAGGTTTCTCTCTAGCAACACGCGCTTCGCGTTCTGTCACTCGCTCAGAATTCTAGAAGTTACATCAGCACTTTATTTCAACCCGAGAAATGATACTGATATCCGAAGAAACCGTGGTGCCTGCTCTGCCCAAGTTTATGCAAACACTCGACGATACTATCTATCGAGAACTAGAGAAGATAGCGAAAAGGCGAGGCATTTCTATCCAAGAGCTGATCAGGGCCGTGATCGTTCCAGAGTGGGTCACCGGCCACAACGGATCCGACGCGAAAGAACCTCCCGCAACTAAGCTGAACAGTTGGCGCTAGTCTCCATCATTTCTAGCACGTTGGGTAGCAACTAGAGGCCACGCGACGGCCAACTTGTGATCGAGTCTTCATCCTATTAAAGAATCTTGGACGAAAGGTTCAGGACCGTTCCGTTACATCGGAATTAACGTTGACACTTAGCCACTGATCGTCTTGATGATGGTTAATGTCTGGAAGAAAGCCGAGAATTTCTCCAAAGGTTGCCACAATCCTCTCTATGATCCGTTTGACAGTGAGAATAAGATGAGCACTGAAAGGTTCGACGATGCAATGGCGGCGCTCACCTTTACAGCAACCGTAATCACGATCGCCCTTGGATTTTTATTCCATCTCTAAGATTTTGAAACGTAGATTCCCGATCAGGTTTTGACTTTGTCCAGAAGCCCCGAGTAGATCCTGAGAGCCTCTCCCTCGGAAAGTGTTGTGTTGAGGGAGACGAGGCTCATCCTTTTGAAAATGGCCGCAGATCTCTCCGCGAGGGCCCGCGCCGCAATGAGATATTTTCCTCCTAAGAGAACGGATGATGTGCCTACTACGCCTTCGGTTAGACCTGGGGTCGATACGGCAAGTGTTCCGAGTTTCATTGCTCCCTCGTAACAGAGGGCGAGGATAGCGTTGTCCATTTGGAACAGGTTTACTTTGTGAACCCTGCCTTCCCTCTCTAAGCTAGCTTCCTGCAAGGACCGAACCCATCGGAACGTCGTGTCTATGTAATGTAGCGATCTTTTCCTTCTTCCGTCTTCTCCTCTCCCTCTTTGACTTCTTCGAGTTCGGTTCGACGGAACTTTTCCATCTTCTTCCTCATATCCTCAATTTCAGTGTCCAAATCCTTGAGCTCCACCGGCATTCCCACTAGGCCTGTTAGCATCTGAATCACTGCCCGAGCTGCTTCCAAGTCAGGATACACTCCAGTGGTCGCTCCCAAGAGACCTGCGCATTGAAGCCCCCTCTGCCGACCGATGCCCAAGATTACTCCTGCCGCTCCCGTAACAGCTCCTCCCTTTGCTAGCTTAGCGCCCATCTTCTTCAACCGCTCCCCAACGACCGCGTCACCGACCACAGCGTATACCGCTCCTACATCGTTCCCAGACCTAGTGCCATAGCCTCCCATCGTCAGAACCATCTTAGAGTTGAACCGTTGGGCAAAGTCCAACACTATGCTGGCGACTTCGTATTGGCCTGTTACGCTCGGCTGCGCGTCTCCAGTGAGGAATATCGCGTTAGGTTCCTTCTCGCCAAAAGAGTAGAACTCGTACTTGGGAAGTGAATACGTCCCATCCTCCGAAATATTGATTCCGAGGTTCCCATCCGGGAAGAGAAGATAGCTGGAGTAAAGTTCTGCGAACTTTTTCGGTTTCAGTTTCTCGATAAAATAGTCTACCGCAACCTTTCCGACATAGCCGAGCCCTGGCAGGCCCTGGATCAGCACAGGCTCCTTCAATTCTGCCTTTGAGAGTTCATGGATTCTAGTATCATTGATCATTAAGTTCGGCCAGATCGAGGAGTCTCTTGCGATTCTCGGGTAGAGTTGTTTAAATAGTTTGATTCATCAGGCCACTTTCAACCGAATAGAGAGTTTGAAACCAGATGAGTTGTGCACCATTCGTCTCGTCTCCCCATGACGTTGTTCGCAAGATGCTAGAGGTAGCTAGAGCTACAAAGGACGATGTACTCGTAGACCTGGGATGCGGCGATGGCCGCATTCTAGCGACTGCAGTGAAAGACTTCGGAGTCAAGGCAGCGTTCGGTTACGAGATAAGAGAGGACCTGTTCAAAACCGCCTCTGGCGAGGTTGAGAAACTCAACCTAACGAACAAGGTCCACGTGTACAACCGCGATCTCTTTCAAGCCGATCTCAAGGAAGCCACTCTGATCACTCTCTACCTCACAACTTATGCGAACGAGCGATTGAAACCGAAGTTGAGAGCTGAAGCGAAGCCAGGCTCGCGAATCGTGAGTCACGACTTCATGATTAACGGCTGGAAGCCCTCACGGAAAGAGAACTACAACGAACATACAATCTACGTTTACTCGATCCCTGAATCCTACTCAATGTAGAGTGCCATAGCCAACTTCATCGTACCTCGACGATAGAGCAATATTTCCGATCTCGAGAATGGCCGGCTTCTCAATCGCCTGCGTCGCAACGATAACTCTCCCACTTTCGACCTGATTGATCCTCCCGATGCTGAGAAGTTCCTCGCTCTGATTCAACAGACCGGCAACAAGCCCTCTGAAGCGTCGATCCTCCGGAAAGACTGTCTGTTCTAATCGGTCAAACATTCTCACCCTTGTCTCTTGACCGATTCCTAACTTGTGGGATCCTTGAAGGAACCGCCGGTACCCTGCTTCCCGAGCCTTCTTTCTCTCCTCCTTGGATCGAACCCTTGCAAACGGAGAACTTGGCAGTTTTAGCGACGCGAACTTCACTCTGTCAAGAAGAGGATCAATGACCTCGTCTGATCGACTCAGCGCGATGACTAGGTCAGGTTGAATCTCTTCAATTAGAAGCTGCTTGTGGCGTATGGCGTTGAACTCTGTGAGCCATCCGTCCGTATTCACCAGTACTATGTTCGCTGACCTCGTTATGCTCTTCTTCAAGCGTGTGGCTAGGTTGACAACTTTGTCGGGAACGAAGGATGGGCTAGTGTCGCCTATGAAGAACGAAATTTCCGCTGCTGTTTTGTAAAGGCCAATAATCGGCGCCTGGACAACAGACGAGCTAATAGTGGTTGGAGGCCCAGTCTCGGCCTGACCAACGTCAGCGTCAACTACTCCAACTTTACTCGTATCTTCCAGACACTTGTTAACGAGGAATGTGCAAAGGCTGGACTTACCAGAATCCACCTCTCCGATGATGATGCAGACCCCTCGCTGCCGTTGAAGAACATGCGCTGCCTCGTTCCAGGCCACGGGCACGGTTGACTCTCCAACCGCAGACCATGAACTTCCAGAACCTCGTTTGACTTCCAGAAGGGTATAGTCCGCAGCGTAGATGGGTTCTTGTCGCGACTCCTCTATCATGGTCCAATCGTCGGATTGGATTCGAGCGCCAAAGCATTGCGCGTCTCCTCTCTTCGCTCTAATCCACGCCGGTCCCTTCAGAAGTAATGTGTGACCTTGTTCAAGGTCGAGTGTGACTGGTTTAAACATCTAGAATCAGCGCTGGCTAAGCTTCTTACCTCGCAACGAAATATTGAGAATTCAAGATTGGCATCTCTCAGCACAGGGGTTCGGGGACTTGATATGTTGCTGGGAGGCGGTTTTCCACTTCGACAGATAAGCCTCCTGTATGGCGAAGCATCGACAGGCAAGACCATACTCTCTATGCAGTGTGCTCTGGAGATGGCCCGAAAGGACTTCCGGGTCTTCTATGTGGATGCTGACCAGTCATTCTCGGCTCACAGGCTAGAACGTCTGATTGGAGGGCCAGAGCAGGCCGAAAAGATTGTGCTGTTTCGACCAGAGGATTTCAAAGACCAAGTTGGAATCATCGAGAATCTGGAAAATGTGCTTACCAATACTCCGGCGTTGATCGTGGTGGACTCGATCACCGGACTCTACCGGGCGGACAACGGAGGGTCCGAGAAGATCTTCGCTCGCAATCGAGAACTCAATCGCCAGCTCGCCCACCTAAACAGTCTCGTAGCCAGATTCAATTTATGGGTTCTGCTGACTGGACAGGTCCACAGCACGCCGTCTGGACGAGAATGGCTTGTCGAGCCGGTGGCGACCCGGACCCTGAAACACTGGTCTGATCTAATACTACGACTGAGACAAACCCCGAAGACAGACGTGAGAGACTGCATCTTGGAGAAGAAGAACGGAGTCGAAGTCTCGGCCTCCCATTCCCTATTCAGAATAGGCGAAGATGGTATCGAAGATGTCTAGGGCTTGAATTATTAACCATACCCAGCTGGCTACGGCCGTTCGGGAAGATGACGGGACTCATTACTTCCGCTCTGCTCTTCATCGGTCCCGCTTACTTCGCCAACGCTGGGCCCTTAGTCTTAGGTGGAGGTGCTGCGCTTGATGGTGACAAAACGCTTGCAGATGGTCAACCGATTTTTGGACCTCACAAGACAATTCGAGGAGTGATAGCTGGAATCGTAGCGGGAACGCTTATCGGACTAGCAGAATCTGTGGTCGACTCCAGGCTCGCATTCGCGGGATTCATGATTTCCCTTGGAGCAGTTCTGGGAGACCTCTTAGGCGCCTTCGTGAAACGTAGGCTAAAGGTAGAACCTGGCAGGGCGTTTCCAGTATTGGACCAGCTTGATTTCATTCTTGGAAGCGTCGTACTTGGATATCCGTTCTTCCAAGTCGGACTCATCTCAATACTACTAGTTGTTGTTGTGACGCCCCCGATACACCTAGCTACAAACTACGGCGCATATCGGTTGGGAATCAAGAAGACGCGATGGTAACGAGTTCTTGATCCTTGAGAATGATTCTAGAACCCATGCTCGACTATTCGAGAGATAGCTGTTTCGGAGAAGATTGGACCAAAGTACCTGCAATGTTCACAGTGGTATAACGTCCTGCTTCTCCCTGCCGCAGTTCCTCCTAGCCATGGGGTTGTCTTTTCCGACCCGCAGCTTGGGCATTTTTTACTCAGACATCTCACCTCAGCACCAAGAAGCGGTAGATTGACGATATCGATTCTCCTAGGAATTTGCTTATGTTCTCCGGACTGTTCGAATCGCAGGACCTGCCCTGTTCAACGATGCTAGACCGTTCTTGGTGAAGCTTCGAGAGAACGCGTTTCTCGTGATGCCTGCGGGCTACGGAGTCGTTCTAATCCTCTGGTACGCATACTACGGAGTGTTATTCTCATTTTCACTCGGGCTGGTCTTCCTAGCACTACTACCACTGACATTGCTCCTGGGAAGGGGCGCACAATTTGTCAAAGAGCTAACCCCGTTCATCGTCCTCCTCATGTCATACGAGGCCCTACAAGGCGTGGCAGGGTCTCTGACCCTCGCTCCTGTAATTCATCAAGCTGGCTCCGTGGCCTCCTATGGCATCATCGAGGCTGTTCAGTCCGCATTCTTATCCCCTGACCTTACAGATGTCATGAGCCTGTTCTACGGTCTCCATTTTCCCCTCGTGATTGGCTCAGCAATCCTACTCTGGTACTCGAATCGGGTACTCTACAAGAGATACCTCTATTCACTCGTGGCCTGTTCCTACGTTTCACTAGTCTTCTACACCCTAGCTCCCTCAGCTCCGCCATGGTACAACGGTGTCGCCTCCAACCTACTTGCAACTACGAGTGCTCAGATCGGCTCGTCCAGCCTCTTCTCGGAACTAGCGAGGATTGGAAGCCTGATCGAGTCCGACAAGCTTGCCGCTTTCCCGAGCCTTCACGCTGCCTATGTCGTACTCTTCAGCTACTTCACAATCAAATTGAAGAGAACATATGTCC
>WNGN01003319.1_pt1 | contig 10910 bp, 10 predicted proteins | sample 5400561 | NCBI WGS metagenome assembly WNGN01 (sample SAMN13153379, study PRJNA577476) | soil metagenome | isolation source: 115 cm soil or saprolite under Garry oak tree replicate 2 | place: USA:California | collected 2016-06-15 | reverse complement strand
CGTGCTTGGCCTGCGAGCCCCGGATCGAGACCTGGGTGAGTGATCCGCGGCTGCCGGTTTGGTTGACCTCGACGCCCGGCACCGTGCGCAACGCGTCGGGAACGTTGTTGTAGCCCTGCGCGCGGAGATCCGCCCCGCGCAGCACGGTAACGGCCGCGCCGACCTTGCCGACGTCTGTCGGGGCCTGGTTGGCATAGACGCTGATTTCGGGAAGCTCGACGGTCTGGGCCCGGACGCTCGCTAGGCCCAGCCCGACAACGAGAGTAGACGCGAGAACAACGCTACGCGCAGTGCGAAGCCCGAGCTTTGCTCGGAGCGATAGGGTCGACATGACATGCCTCCGTCACGTTCGTGGTTTCGAACGAGTCGCGGAGGCGCGGTCGCAAGACGCGCACCTGATGTCGAAATGAGATTCGATACTCGAGCCAAGGTCGAGCCCCCGCGACGGTTTGCATGTCACCGCTGCGGACAGCCCGCCCCGTGCGCGCGCCCCGCACGCCGGAAGGGTGACTGGGCAGGCAGGTCTCCTGGCTTGCGGGTCGTCACCCTCGCTCCGCCTTCCCAGGCTTGCGCCCAGTGGCATCTGGAGGAGGGCTCACCGCCGACAGTTGCGGGGGCAGCTCCGGATTTGGCGCGCTTTGTTCACGCCGCACCGGATTCCCTCTTGGCCGGCCGAGGCCGGCACACCTGCACCGACGCAAGAGTGGGATGGTTGCTCGCGGTTTGTCAACTCATGGGGAGGGGAACGCGCGCGAATTCCGTCACAGCGAGGGCTGCCACATCACCGGCACGAAATTGTAGCCCTTGCCGTCCCGGCCGATGTAGCCGGAAGCCGGGAAGGGGAAATGATAGCCCTGCACCAGCATCCGGTCGGCGGCGGCGCGGTCGAGCAGCTTCTTGCGGGTGTCCACCGCCATGCTGCCGTCAAGGTCGAAAACGCCTTGCCATTCCGGGTTCCTGGCAAACAGCGACGGATGGAAACTGGTATCGCTGAGCACCAGCATGCTGTCGTTTCCGGATGCCACGGCAAAGGCCGTGTGGCCGGGCGTGTGCCCATAGGCCGCGATCGAAGTGATGCCGGGCGCGACCTCCCGGCCCGGCTCATAGCGGCCAACGTCCTTGGCGATGTTGCCGAAAATCCGGCGCACGTTGAGGAAATTGCCCTTGAGGCCTTCCGGGGCCGTGCTCATCCTGGCGTCGTCCATCCAGAACGCCCATTCCGGCGCCGGCACCAGGATCTCGGCATTGGCGAACACCAGCTCGTTGTCCTTGGTCTTGATGCCGTTGATGTGGTCGGGATGGAAATGCGAGATGACGATCACGTCGACGTTGTTGGGGTCGAGGCCGGCGGCGGCCAGATTGGCGGTCATCGTGCCGGCGGTCGGGGTGAGCTGGCCGCCGCTGCCGGTGTCGAGCAGCACGAGCTTCGATCCGGTGTTGACCAGCAGGGTGGTGAGCGGGATCGGCAATTTGTCCGTCGGCAGGAACGCGTCGGCCAATACTTTTTGCACTTCTGCGAACGGCGCGTTGCGCACGAATTTTTCGTCGATGGGTCGATTCCAGATACCGTCGTGGATCGCGGTCATCTCGAAATCGCCGATCTTGTAGCGATAGAGGCTGGCCGCCTGCTTGCCGGCGGCCGGGGCATTCGCCGCGGCGGACTTCGGCAACGCGGTCGCGGCAGCCGCCAGCATCGTGCCGGCGAGCAGCGAGCGGCGGGTGATTTCGGTCACGGGCAATCCTCCCGGTTCGATTGCGGAGTGCTAAGCGATGTTGCCATCGGCGGCGCATCGCGTGGCCTCAATACCGGGTGAACACCGGGAGGTGAGGGAAATTCGTTCGCCTCGAAGCTGTCATCGCCCGCCTAGGCAGGCGACCCAGTACTCCCGGCGCTGGAAGGTCTGTTCGAAGCCGATTGTCCCGGAGGCTACTGGGTCGCCCGGTCAAGCCGGGCGATGACGACGGAGTGATTGCGGCGCTGCGCCTTGTTCGGGGAACGCCGGCTATCTCACTCCGCCGCGAGCCTCTGCGCCGCGCCCGTGCGGGTCTTCACCACCACCTTGATCGCATCCTCGATGCGTTCGCGCGCGTATTTCAGCGCCGTCGGCAGATCCTCCAGCGCAAAGGTGTGAGTGTGGATCTTGCAGGCATCGAAGCGCTTTTGTGCAATCAGCGCGGCGGCGCGATGGGTTGCGCTCCGGCCCTCGCCGCGGATGCCGTAGACATAGATGTTGTTGCGCACCAGGTGCGCCACGTCGACGAGCACCGGCTCGTGGGGGAACGCGGCGAGGCAGAGCTTGCCGCCGCGGCTGAGCATGCGGGCGGCGTCGTTGACCGCATCGGGCGCGCCGGAGCATTCCAGCACGTAATCGAGGCCGCGGCCGCCGGTCAGCCGGCGCACGGTCTCGACGGCATTCTCCTTGCGAATGTTGATCAAATGGTCGGCGCCGAGCTCGCGCCCGATCTCGAGGCGGTTGTCGCGGGTCCCGGTCAGGATCACCGGGGCGGCCCCCAACGCCTTGGCGACCGCAACTCCGAGCAGCCCGATCGGCCCCGGGCCGAGGACCGCGACGCTTTCGCCGGCGACGAGCCCGCCGAGCTCGGTCAGCCCGTACATCGCCGTGCCGGCGGTCACGATCAGGCACGCTTCCTCGTCCGATACGCCGTCCGGGACGGCAACGAGCGTGTTGATGTTGTTGACCTGATACTCGCAGAACCCGCCGTCGGTGGTGAAGCCGTTGGCGCGGTGGCCCTTGTCGCGGTCGCCGTAGTTGAGCCCGTAGTTCAGGCAGGCGGTGTACATGCCTTCGCGGCAGCGCTTGCATTGGCCGCAGCCGGCATGGATCTCGACCGCGACGCGCTGGCCGATCGAAACTTCGTCGACGCCCGGACCGAGTGCGACGACGGTGCCCATGTATTCGTGTCCCGGCGTGAAGTTCTTGTTGAACGGCAGGCCGCCCTGGATCATCGCGGGGGTGCCGTATGCGATGACCTCGAGGTCGGTGGCGCAGATCGCCACCGCGTCGATGCGCACCAGCACTTCGGTCCGGCCCGGCGTCGGCACCGGCTTTTGCTTCAACGCGAGCTCGCCCGGATCGCCGAGCACCCAGGCCTTCATGTGCTCCGGGATCGGGAATTCGCGGCTCGTCTGCACTCCCGTCACTGTTTCCTCACAAACCGAGCTGTCGCACAGCTCACGACCGCCGGCCGGCCCGGCTGGTCTCGTTCATGATCTCGAGCTGCATCTGTTGGATCTCGGCGAGCCGCTGCCATTGCCGGGTGATCAAGTGATCCATCTTCTCGTGCAAGTGCCGGATCTCGAGCTCCGCCTTGAGGTTGACGCGGTAATCGCTCTCGGACCGCAGCCGGTCCTTGGCCTCGAGGCGCTTCTGGCTCATCATGATGATGGGAGCCTGGATCGCGGCGAGGCACGACAGGATCAGGTTGAGCAAAATATAGGGATAGGGATCGAAGCGCTCGCCGCTCGGTACCGTCTGGTTGAATACGACCCACATCGCCAGCCACACCCCGAAGATGATGATGAAGGTCCAGCTGCCGCCGAAGCTCGCGAGGTGATCGGACATGCGCTCGCCCAAGCTGCGCCGGTCCTCGAATTCGGCCTCGACGTTCTCGGCGATGGTGTCGTGCCTGGCGATGCTCTCCGCCACCTGGCGGTCGAGCTGAGTGAACTCGCCGTGCTCGGCTTGCAGCAGTTCCTCGACATAGAGCGCCCGATACCGCGCGACTTCCGCGCGGCTGATCAGCGCCTCCGGCCCGAGCTCGGGGTGGTCCACGCGGATGCGATCGGCGAGACTCGGGCGCAAGGTCTCGAGCGAAACGAGGTCGCGGCGCGGTCGCTCTCGGCCGGTGATGGCGCAGACCGCCTTGTGGGCTTTTCGTTCGGTTGCGGCGGGCGCGTCCGCGCCGGTCTCGATGTGGGCCATGCGGCAACTCCTCGGGTCGAACGAGCGAACCTGCTCCTTCTATTGCGTCAGCGGATATTCGCGCGCAAGCACGTTTTGCCGCGCTCGACATTCGGTGACCCGGAAGGCGGTGGCCCTCGACGGTTCACATGGGAGAGCCCGGCGATGCCCTGCAGGCGGGTCTTGTCGGATCCGTGATCCCTCGATTGACCCAGACCGGCGATGGCCGCCAGCAGGCGAAAAGCCGTTTGCCGGAGCGGGCGCGGCTGTACAATGGCACGATCCGCGATCCCGGTTCCTGCCGGAGCGCACGTCTACGGGCCTAGATGCGGCTGCGGGTGAGAGGTCCATGCCGAGAGGCAAGCTTGCGATTCTCCCTCTGCTCTGGTTGGCGCTCCCGGCCTGCCTTTTCCTCCTGGCTTCGAGCGGCTCTCCCGCGTCGACCCATGTCATGGCCGAGCTCAAAGGGAAGGCGGGCGAGGCGACCTACAGCAGGTGGCTGTGCTACACGCGATTGATCGAAATCGATTTCCGCCGGCCCAATGGATGCACGTGGGAGGAATATGCCGGGAACAATTGGCACCATTGGGAGCAGGGAGCCGCCCACCGCTTCGATTTTCCCGACGACGGCACCGTGCGGTTCGTGTCCGTGGACTTCGTCGGGGCCTTGCCGGAAATCAGCCTGATCGGCACCCCGAGGGGACCAGGGCATATCGAATGGGAGTGTCCGAAGCCGCAAGGGGGCGTGCAGAGGTCCTCGATCGCCGACCGGGAGCCCGCGTGGGTGCGGCTGAGCGAGGATCTGAGCAGTCTCGTCTTCACCTGCGGGGTGTCGCATCCGGCCGCGTATCCGCTCGCTCGATTGCAATACGCCTGGTATCGGCGCAATTGAGCCGTTTTCCGGAAATGCCTTTCGAACCTCTGCGTGATGAGATTGACAATTAGCTGGCGGCAGTCGCGCTTCACCTCCCCCGGAAAGGGGGAGGTCGGCGAGCGCAGCGAGCCGGGAGGGGGTCGTGATCCCCACCCGACCGCTTCGCGGTCGACCTCCCCTTTTCAAGGGGAGGTAAAGCGCGTTTGCGGCTTGGCTGGCGCGGGGTTTTTACGGCGCTGCGCGCCGTTCCTGCTTGCCGCCGCGCTCGCCGGGTGCGCCAGCTATTCGACCGAGCCCTCGCCGGAAGCGCAGAGGGCCGCCTGGGAGGCCCGCAACCTCTATCCGCAGAGCTACCGGTCGGAGATTTTGGCGTACATGCGCAACTACTTCAACGACCCGCGCAATGTCCGGGATGCGTTCGTTTCCGAGCCCGAGCTCAAGCCGATGGGCCTCGGCAACCGCTACATCAGCTGCCTGCGCTATGGCCTGAGAAACGCGGCCGGCGGTACTCCGCCAGGCCGGGAACACGTCGTGATCTTCGTCGGGGGCAAGCTCGACGCGCTACGGGACGCGAAGGACCAGTGCGCCGGCGCCGCGTACACGGCGTTTCCCGAGCTCGAGCGCCTGACGCGCTAGCCGGGTCGCCGCGCTGTCCCGTCACCCTGAGGTGCTCGCGCACACGAAGACGAACGGCATTGGGAGTCGTGCGCGCGCGAGCCTCGAAGGGCGACAGCCCGAGAGCCGGTGGCCGTGCATCCTTCGAGGCTCGCGCTACGAATTTAGGTGCGTGAGGTTTATCATGAGAGTGCGCGAGCACCTCAGGATGACGGATTGAAGTTTGAAAAATAGGCGGGAGGAGAAAATGGCACAGCCGCGGCTCAAACATTTCGGCTGGGGTCGCGAAGGCGAGGGCATCACTCCGGAGGAGGAGGCTTTCGTCTGGGCGCGAATCAAGGAGCGGTTCCGGATCGACGAATTCGCCGAGGTCAAGCCGCCGCGGCTCGACGAAATCGAGCTGCATCCCCCGCGCGTGAAGCCGCCGGCTTCGCTGGCCCCGATCGCCTCGACCGAGCGCTACGACCGGGCCGCGCACACCTACGGAAAATCCTATCCGGACTACGTGCGCGGGCTGCTCGGCGATTATGCCGCCGCGCCCGACATCGTCGTCTATCCGCGCAACGAGCGCGACGTCGCGGCCGTGCTCGACTGGGCGGAGGTGGTGCAAGCGTCGGTCACGCCGTTCGGCGGCGGCTCGAGCGTGGTCGGCGGGGTCGAGCCCCGCATCGACGGGCTGGGCCGCTACCAGGCGGCCGTGACATTGGATCTGCGCGACATGCATCGCGTGATCGAGGTCGACCGCACCTCCCGCGCCGCCCGCATCGAGGGGGGCGCCTTCGGGCCGGCGCTCGAGGCCGAGCTCAAGCCGCACGGGCTCACCCTGCGGCACTTTCCGCAAAGCTTCGAGTTCTCGACGCTCGGCGGCTGGATCGCCACGCGCTCCGGCGGGCATTTCGCGACCCTCTACACCCACATCGACGATCTCGTGGAATCGCTGCGCGTCGTCACCCCACGGGGCGCGATCGAGACCCGGCGGCTGCCGGGCTCGGGAGCCGGCCCGAGTCCCGACCGGCTGCTGATTGGCTCCGAGGGCATTTTGGGCATCATCACCGAGGCCTGGGTACGGCTGCAGGCCCGCCCGCATTTCCGCGCCGGCGGCGCGGTGCGGTTCCCCGGCTTCTTCACTGCGGCGCGCGCGCTGCGCGCGATCGCGCAAGCCGGGCTTTATCCCGCGAACTGCCGCATCCTCGATCCGCAGGAGGCCTACAACACCGGCGCCGGCGACGGCACAGCGGCCATCATGGTGCTGGCGTTCGAATCCGCCGACCATCCGCTCGAGGCCTGGATGGCGCGCGCGCTCGAATGCTGCCGCGACCATGCGGGCGAGCTCGAGCCGGCGGGCGCCGCGGACGCGCATCGCGAAGGCGCCGCCGGGCGCTGGCGCAGCGCCTTCATCCGCATGCCCTATGCGCGCGAGCGCACGATCGAGCGCGGCATCCTCAACGATACGTTCGAGACCTCGATCACCTGGGAGCGGTTCGAGGGTTTCCACGACGGCGTCAAGGCGGCGACCGAGCAGGCGATCCGGGACGCGACCGGCCACGAGGGCCAGGTCACCTGCCGGTTCACCCACGTCTATCCGGACGGGCCGGCGCCGTATTTCACCTTCCATGCGGCCGGGCGCCACGGCGGGTTGATCGAGCAATGGCACGCGATCAAATCCGCCGGCCTCGACGCGGTGATCGCCGGCGGCGGCACGGTGACCCATCACCACGCGGTCGGCCGCGACCACCGGCCGTGGTACGACCGCCAGCGCCCGCCGCTGTTCGCCGAGGCGCTCAAAGCCGCCAAGCGCGCCCTCGACCCGCACGGCCTGCTCAATCCGGGCGTACTGATCGATGCGTGAGGGGGAGGGGCGGTGTCCGCCCCGCTGTGGGTTCTGCGGCCGCCGTCGCCGGCAGTCGATCCTCGAGCCAGCACGTCTGTGCCGGGCAGTCAGGAAGGGAAAATGGCACGAGAGCGATCCATGAAGCATGCGATCCTGCGTTCGTTCGAGACCCTGATCAAGGGAATGGATCCCGGCGCCGAACAGCAAGAGCCGCAAGAACGGCAGGAACAGCAAAAACAACAGGAATGGCAAAAACGACAGGAGCGGCAAAAACCGCAGGAACCTGTCAAACCGCGGACCATCGTCGCAACGGGGGAGTTTTTAGGCCGGAACTGGCGGGTTTATTCCGACGGGGCATTCGAAGGCGAAACCGTGCACGGCATGGAAGCCTTCCGAGACTTGGATCATTTCAAGTCCTTCGTGGAGGTCTCGCCCGTCCTTCGCAACGAGCGGTCCACACGAAACCTCGAGCAACCGGCAACCGGGCCGGGACCGGCCGGCGAAGCCCCGCCGATCGCGGCGGCTCCGGCTGCCGATGGCGCCGCGGCAGCCCCATCGCTCGAGAACGATCGGGGCGCGCATCCCGCTGTCGCGAGGCCTGCCCGCTCGCACCCCGATCTACAACTGGCTCGAGACTTGGCGATCGCAGGAGGGCTCGGAATCGTTCTGTGCGTGGCGTGGTGGTTCCGGTTCTACGTCTTCGATGACCTGCATGCGGAGCTTCTGCGCCGCGGACTGAGCGAGAATGTGATCGGGTCCACGAATCTCTCGATCCCGCGCTCCTTGTCGTGTTTCTTCCTGAACACCGAATCGTGCGTTGCCATGCAGAACTGGGGACGATTTGCCGGCCGTCTCGCATATGAGCCGGCATTCGTATGGGCATCGGTCTGTGCTTTGGGCCTGGGCTTCCTGTTGATTCATGTGCAGAACCGCAAGGCCAAAGATCGGACCGTCGAGGAGTGAGGTGCCCTCGGCGGCCGGAGGAGCACCGCGGGCCGGTCGAGCAATGGGGTAGCTCGGGCGGTTTCCCGGGGCGTGGGTTCTGAGGTCGGCCAGCGGTTCGCGTCCCCACCGTCGCTATTCGGCGGACTTGGAAATCCGCAGACCCGCACGGCCAGTCCGAAACCCGCCATAGCAGGCTTGCCAGATTTGATGGCGTTGCTCGCGAGTCAGGTTCAGTCGCTTTGACCAATAGTCCTGTTCGGCGCGACTGAGGCTTCGCACGTCCTCGCATGTGACTGCCTGAACCGACGCGGTGGCAGCACAAACGAGCACCGCGGCTGCAAGCAAGATCATGGACTTTCTTAGGACTGGCATCCGTTATCCCATTTAGGCGAATCGAGTGAGGCCCGCCGACATCTCGACAGTCACGAGCAAGCGACAAGAGTCGCGAAGAGTCGAGCCGGCGCTCAGGCAGGCGAGGGGAAATTCACAGGCTTATCGGGCGGGAACGGTATCATCGAACCAAGACACTCGTTCGCAGGTTCCGCTTGACGCCCGAACGGGCCGAGAGTTGACTTCCGCGAGGGGATCGGGGTCGAAACAGGGAGGGCCCTCGATGACCTCGTTGATGGTCAGGTGTCCGAGCACGGGTCGTGAGGTTTCCACGGGGATCGACACGGACGGCATCGACCGGCTGCCCAAGGTCGGGACTCGGATGCGGTGTCCCCTCTGCGGCGAGGAGCACTTCTGGACGAGCAGGGACGTATGGTTCGCGGAATCAGCCCGAGAGCTTCACGAGCCGCGGTCATAGGGACCGGACGGCACGGCACTGCCGCAGCCGCGATGTTCCTTGGCATCGTTTTCGCAGTTATGCCTTTTGGTACGCGCGGGGTATCCGCCGCCGATGCTTTGACCGCGACGGATTGGCAGTACCTCAGGTCGATCGGCTATGAGGAACAATCGTACGCTTTGGACAAGGCGACGAAAGGACAACGAAAGTATCTTCACAAGCTGATCAACAAGCCGAAGATCGGCACAAAATTGAAGACGGACTTGATCAACAGCTACCTCATGGCGATCGGAATCGAGACATTGCCAAAATAGCAGACCGGATGAACCGAGCCCCGTAGAAATCGTCTAAGCTATGTCGGGCAGGTCCGGCTTTGCCGGGCTCTCGGCTGCCTTGGCTCGTTCCAGCCACTCGTTCGCCATGACGGAAAGCTGGTCCCGCACGTCCGCATCGGAACATTGCTCGGCGAGCTTCCGCAGGCGATCCGCCTGGCGACGGCAGAATTCCGACTCGCTTGCGCGCATGGTCGTTCCCGTTCCGAACAACGCATCCCTTCGTCGCACGGCCGGCAAGAAAATGACATAACGGATTTTTGCCGGAGCCGAATTCTCGGTCGTTTGGTTAGCGGCTTCGTACCATGGGCTTCGGCGGGTTCGGTCGACGTCGCGCTTGTGCGGCGGCAGCTTGATCTCACGTCCGGCAGCGACGCCATCACGTCGCCAATGTCATCAGATTGGCGTCACGAGCAAGAACCCATTTTCCATTCGGCTTCTTGCGCAGGATCGTGAGCGTATAGCCCGAACGCCGCACCGGGCTCCCCCCGTCTGGCGTCATCGTCACTTCAAGGTAATTCCGCAGATACGCCCAATCGCCGACAACCTGAATTTCCTGAATATCGCTGCTGCCCTCGATGCGGACATTGTTCAATCCCTCGGAAGCAGCGGCAAATTCCGCTTTCCCAAATGGATCTCGCCCGGGGACCATGAAGACCACGTCATCCGCCATGAGGCTAAGCACTGTCGGAAGGTCTCCGGCTTTGCTGGCGGCCATCCATGTCTCGACCAGATTGCGGATGGCGCGTTCGTCGTCGGTCATTGCGCTACCCCTGTCGAGACGCTCATGGCTCGGTGTTCGACCCGCTTTCCGCTGGGCATCCGAGCCTCCTGCGCTGGGCGGTACCTTCCTGCCCCCTGTTGCTCGCTCCTGCCGCCCAGTTCCGAGAACCCGGCTTGTCCTCCCCGGCAGGTCGGGTTCTTGCGTTGGTGCCAGCTTGTCCTTCCTGAGAGAAGGGTGACACTTCATTCCGGAGACATGGGTTACACAATTGGGCTTTTTGCGGGAGAGCAAAAATGCCCTGGAAGGAGTGTAACCTCATGGATGAACGGCTCAACCCTGGTGCCGGGTGAGGGATTCGAACCCCCGACCAACGGTTTACAAAACCGCTGCTCTACCCCTGAGCTAACCCGGCTACCGCTCGGTTATCTGCCGGCCCGAGTCCAGGCAAGCAAGAGCGCATCCTATCGCGTCTCGGCCGGCGGAACAAAAGCCCCCGAATCAGCGAAAAGCAACCAACATCCGAGCGCGTACCTGCGACAGACCGGCGGCGGAGACATCCGTCTCGTGACCTTTGCACCCGGAACCGCCTTCGGCGAGCCGGCGATCTTGGCTCGAGCAACGCGCTCGGCATCGGTCATCGCCGACGACGATCTCGTCTTTATATGTGCTGAGCGAGCAAGGCTTCGCGCATTTCCGCGGACGGGAACGGGTTGACGGTTCGTAGCCCCCCTGACGCCGACTCTGCGATGTGGCTAACGGATTTATCCTCTCACTTTGTGTCTTCCCGTCAAGCATCGATCACCGTATCTTACCGCTTCTACACCGTAGTTAGCCAGGGCGTGTCGCTTGGCCGCGACATATCCATAAGTAGCTACGGCC
>WNGN01003317.1_pt1 | contig 10910 bp, 8 predicted proteins | sample 5400561 | NCBI WGS metagenome assembly WNGN01 (sample SAMN13153379, study PRJNA577476) | soil metagenome | isolation source: 115 cm soil or saprolite under Garry oak tree replicate 2 | place: USA:California | collected 2016-06-15 | reverse complement strand
GGTCGCATCGGGCCTGACCGATCAGCTGCAAACGTCGCGGATGACGGTCGTCCAGGTCGACAGGAGCGTCGGAAAGTTCCTGTGCGCGGAGCACCGGCGCTGGACCGCCGTGGCCATGGCCGATCTGAAAGCCGTCAGCTCCGGCGACATCGTCAAGGTCGAACGGAGAGACGGACAGCCTTCGAGGATCACCGTACTGCGCCACGCTGCGGACGAGATCGGAAGTCCCGAACGGTAGCATCGACCGATACGCCCCGAGCAGCGCCGGGGCCATGCCGTGCGGCTCACGATTTCTCCCGCCCTCGTGAGCCGCTCGGCTTCTCCTTTCGATGCCCCACTGCCGTGAATTCCTCGCTCCGAGAAATCGTCCTCGCCCCTGTGTGACAATAGTGCCCGGCGCGGCTCGAGCGGCGCTGATTCATCCACCCTCAGGACGAGGAGTGCGCGTGCAGGCGGGGATGGCGGCGGGGAGCCCTGGGAGCAACAGGCCCGACCTGCGCCGCATCGCGTGCAATCCCGACTACTGGTATCCCCTCGCGCAATCTCGAAAGCTGAAACGGAACAAGACGCTCGAGGTCGCCTTCGCCGGCGAGCCGATCGTGCTCGTCCGGACCGACTCCAACAAGGTCTTCGCGCTCGAGGACCGCTGCGCGCACCGGCAATTCCCCCTGAGCAAGGGGCTCGTCTGCGGTGAGCAGATCCAGTGCGGCTATCACGCCTGGAGGTACGACGCGACCGGAGCGATCACGACCATTCCCTACATGGTGACCGGCGTCAGACCGCCCCGTCACGTCCGCGCGTATCCGTGCCGCGAGGCGTACGGCCTGGTCTTCGTGTTCCCCGGCGACCCCGCGCTGGCGGAGCAGACGGCCTTTCCAGAGCTGCCGTGGTTCGAGTCGCAGGACTACAAGGTCATGTCCTTCGAGCGGGACATCGCCTGCCACTACACGTTCATGCACGAGAACCTGATGGACATGAACCATCAGTTCCTGCATCGGCGTCTGATGGGCCTGGTGAAGCCCCGATTGCTGAGCCACGGGAAGGGCGACGGCTGGGTCGAAGCCCAGTTTCGCTTCGACGATGGGGGAGGCAAGAAGCACCGCGGCGCCAGCTGGCTCACCATCGGCGGGAGCGACGACGAGACGAATTTCGAGATCATGACCATCCGCACCGAGTATCCGTACCAGACCCTGAAGATCGCCGGGATCAAGACGGGCTCGGTGCCGAGCCTCGCCCTCTGGGCCGCCTACGTGCCGACCGATCGGCACGAGCGCCGCAGCCGGAGCTTCGGCATCCTGCTCGTCAAGAAGCCCCGGATGGCGTTCCTGCTCACGCTGATCTGGCCCGTCCTGCGCCATTTCACGGAGTCGGTGTTCGCCGAGGATCGGATGGCCGTGGAGGCCGAGCAGCGCGCGTACGAGACCCAGGGCGGCGACTGGAACCAGGAGATCTTCCCGGTCACCATCGAGTTGCGCGACTTGCTGCTGGCGCGGGGAATCAAGCCGGTCGACGGCGACGTCCGGTATACTTCGACGGCGCCCTGAACGGCGACGGAGGACTCCGTGCACATCGATCCGCAGACCATCGACCCGACCGCGGTGTACAAGCTCCTGATCAGCTCGGTCGTGCCGCGCCCGATCGCCTGGGTGTCGAGCCTCGACGGGGCCGGCGTGGCCAACCTGGCGCCCTTCAGCTACTTCATGGCGATCACCGCGGAGCCGCCCACCATCGCGTTCTCCTGCTCGCCGCGCGAGGGCGGCAAGAAGGACACGCTGCGCAATGTCGAGGCCACCGGCGAGTTCGTCGTGAACGTCGTGGACGACGAGCGCGCCGAGCAGATGAACCTCAGCTCCGGCGACTACGCGCCCGACGTCGACGAGTTCGTGCTGACCCGGCTGACCGCCGCGCCCGGCGTGAAGGTCAAGGCGCCGCGCGTGGCGGAGGCGCCGATCAGCATGGAGTGCACGGTCGCCCGCATCCTGCCCGTCGGCAAGGCTCACCTCGTGCTCGGCGAGATCGTCCAGTGGCACGTCCGCGACGACATCTACGACGCGGCCACCGGCCGCCTCGACATGCACCGCCTGCGTCCGGTCGGCCGCCTGACCGGCAATCTCTACAGCCACATCCACCAGATCTTCGAGATGAAGCGGCCCTCGGCGAACTACCGGGGCTGATCTCGCCGGCCGCCGGCCCGCGCGTTTCGCGAGCGCCTCGCGGATCTCACGACGGCGGGTACGCTTCGCGTACGAGCGCCGGGTCGATCGGCGCCGGCTCAGGCTTCCAGGACGGCGCGATCTGGCGCATCGCCGCCAGGAACTCCGGCGAGGTGAGCAAGAGCCGCCGCGCGACCTGGCGCAGCAGCGTCACTTGCGGGCGCGGCAGCGAGAACGACGTCGACAGCCCTTCCAGGCACCGTTGCAGCGGCAGGTCGTCGGTCACCTTGTCGAACGCCAGCTCGACCGCGTGGAACTCCACCTCGGCCGCCGGCTCGAACGGCATCTGAAACGCGGGACACTGCTCCTTGGCGAGCTCCTCGCAGTCCTTGAAGCTCTCGAGCTGGGCGTTGAGCTGCCGGAAGTGCTCGGCGATCGGCTGATCGTCGATGAAGACGTCCCGCGGCTCGGGGAACAGGACGATGACGAAGCTCATGGCGGTCCTCCGGCAAAACTCTATCGCATTCCGAGAAACCCGATATCATCCCGCCAACAAATCTTCGCTCGGCGACGGAGCCTGTGATGGGCAAGGCAATCGAGGAGCTGGCGCGCTTCGCAGCGGGCACGCCGTGGGATGCAATCCCCAGGGCCATTCAAGAGCACGCCAAGCTCGTGCTGCTGGACACGCTGGGCGTGATCCTGGCGGGTTCGCTCCAGCCCGAGGTCGCCGACCTGCGCGCGCGACTCACCGCGACCGGCGGTCAGGGCGCGACCGTCTACGGGCCGGGCTTTCCAACGACCGACCCGCGCACGGCCGCTCTGCTCAACGGCCTGGCGGGGCGCTCGATCGAGCTGTGCGAAGGACATCGCTACGTTTCCTGCCAGGGCGCCGTCCAGGTCCTGCCGACGGCTCTGGCCAGCGCCGAATGGCTGGAACGCTCCGGCCGGGAGACGCTGGCCGCATTGATCTTCGGCTACGAGGTCGCCGCGCGACTCGGCGCCGGACTGACGGCCCGGCCGCTCGCGCATCAAAACGGCCAGGCGCCGCTTCTCGGCGCGGTCGCGGCGGGCGCCCGGCTGCGTGGACTGACCGGCGAGCAGATGAGCCTCGCGCTCAGGATCGGCGCGATCCTCGTCCTCACGCCGAGCTACACCAACGCGGTGGCGGGCGCGACGGCGCTGAACGTCGCCGGAGGGATCAGCGGCTTCGCCGGAGCCCTCGCGCCCGAGCTGGCGCTGGCCGGCGTCGCCGCGCAGCCGAACGCCATCGAGGAGGCCTTCGGGCATCTGGTTGGCGACGGGTTTCGGCCGGAGGCCGTCACGGAAGAGCTGGGTCAGCGCTGGGAGATCGCCCGCAACTACTTCCGCCTGCGCGCCTGCTGCAACCCGACCTATTCCGCGCTGGACGCGCTCGAGGAGATCCTCGCCGAGCTTCGACCCGATCCCGCCAGCATCGAGCGCATCGACGTGGCGACCTACCGCTTCGCCGCGAACATGCGCGAGCCGGACCCGCCGAACTACTTCGCCGCCAAGTACTCGCTACCGCACGCGGCCGCCGCGCTGACCCTGCGGGGTCATGCGGGGTATCACGCCTTCACCGATGAAGTCGTCCGCGATCCCGCCATCGCGGCCCTCCGCCGGCGCGTCACGGTTCGCGAGGATCCCGAGCTCAGCGCGCAGGTGCCTCGACTCAAGCCGGCGCGCGTGACGGTCACGTTGACCGACGGGCGCCAGATGACCCGGCTGCGCGAGAGCGCCCGCGGCGACTATCAGGATCCGTACACGGACGACGAGATCCGGTCGAAATTCCGCGGGCTGGCGGGCATGGTGCTGAGCCCCGCCGGGGTGGCGCGAGTGGAGGGCCTCGTCGATCGGCTCGACACCTTGCCGCGCCTGGGAGATCTCGTCGCCGCGGTGCGGGCGGGTCGCGGCGCCTAGCCTCGGCGAAGGAGGTGCGCGGCGGGGAGCTGACCGAACGCGGGCGGTGGAACGCGGCGCTTCGAGGCGGCTTCGTACGCCGAGGCGATTTTCAGCACGACGTCCTCGCGGCCCGGCTCGGCCCTGAACACCAGCGAGAAGGGCAACCCCGGCTCTGGAATCGTGGTCGGCGTGTCGGATGGGACCGTCACGTACCGCTTGCCGTCCGGACTCAGCGCGAAGACCGGATCGTAGACGGTCGTCACGTAGCCCGCGGGGATCAGGACCTCCGTCAGCCCCGCGTTCGGCCCGTACATCGTCTCCGGCCGCAAATTCCCGGGCAGGCCCGGCTGGTAGGCGCCACCGATCTTTCCCGGTGGAAACGGCGTGTGCACGCGGACCAGCGCGTCCAGGCGGTTCTCGAGCAGGACCATCATGTCCACCCGGCGCAGCAATTCGCGGAGCATGATGCGCTCGTTGACGCCCTGCCGCCCGCCGAGGGGATTCCGCGGATCGGTCACCTCTTCCCAGTTTCTGAAGGCCGCGCGGCCGTCGTCGCCCCAGAACTTCGAGCGCGCGTTGAGCGCCGCGAAATCGGCGAGCGTCTCGGTGAATCCTCGGGCCTTCCAGTCGGCGGCGCGTCGGCTCAGGTACTGGGGCACGTGGAACCTGAACGCCATCGCGAGCTCCTGCTCCTGGACGGTCGCGATGTCGAGGTTCGCCGGCGGCGCGATGCGGCCTTCCGCGAGCGCGACGCAATAGTCGATCGGCTGCATGGTGCCCGTGCCGAAGGTCTTGCCGGGCATGAACTCGGTCGGCACGATCGCCGCCGCGAACTCCTTGAACAGGGGCCGCCCGTCGCGTCCGAGCCTGAACAGCACGTCGGGCATGATGAGCGGCACCAGCCGCGCCAGGGCGCGCCGGAAATCCGTCGTCATGGCCTCGACGTCGGGATCGCGCTTCCATAGCGGATCGGACGACTCCACGAGCGTCGCCCCCAGCCGGGCGCCGAGGATCGTCTTGATCTCCCTGGCCGCGGCGGTGACGATCGGCTCCTCGGTCTTCGAGCCCGGCGCGCGCACCATCGACTCGCGGACGACGCCGATGCGCATGCCCGCGAGCGCGCCCGGCCTCCCCGGCGTCTTCGCGTGACTCGCGTACGGTGTGCCCAGAACCGACGAGCGCGGCACGGTCGTGTAGTGGTCTCGCGGATCGTAGTAGCCCTCGACGTCGTCCTTGAGCGCGTCCAGGACCCTGGCGCAATCGGCGATCGTGCGGCACAGGATGCCGCTGCGATCGCAGTAGATGTCGGCGCCGATGGCGCCGCCGTTGAATCCGAGCATCGACTTGTGCGGGAGGATGAGCGCCACCGCGTTGTGGTTCGCCGGGCCGCGACAGGACGCCCGCGTCTCCTCGCCGAGGCTCGCCATGACGAGATTGGCGCTGACCGACACGCCGGAGCCGGAGCTCGAGCCGAGCGAAGCCGAGCGCGTCGTGTCGTAGGGGTTCGCCGGGTTGCCACCCCAGGTGCTGCGCTGATAGCCGAGGGTCGACGGCAGCACCTGGCCGGGCGCGTGGCGGCCGCCGGGGTTTCCCGCGCGCCCGTTGTATTCGGTGTTGACCGCCTTGGCGAAGATGATCGCGCCCTTGTTGCGGAGCTGCTCGACCAGCACGTGATCGCGCGCCGGAAAGTCGATGTCGTAGCGGGCGTCGCCGCCGGCCGTCGTTCTCATGTCCTTCGTGTCGAACGGATCCTTGAACGAGAACACGACGCCGTACATCGGCATCTTCTCGAGATCGGGATTGCGTCCGTACGTCGCGTCGAGCTCGGCCGCGCGCTCGAGGGCGTCGGGGAGCCCGCGGAACATCTCGCACACCGGCGGCGCGCCCGGCGGGAGCGGCCCCGCCGACGGGTGGCGATCGAAGTTGCCCCGGCAGGTCACCGATCGCTCGCCGCGAATGTTGAGGGTCGCGAGGGCATTCAGCTGCCCGGCATCCGGCTTGCCGACGATCATCCCGTACTGCTGCATCACGCCGGGATCGGACGCGGTCGCCTCCATGCGCCCGGACTCGAGGGCCGGCCCCTGGTATTTGTGGAGGTCGGGCAAGATCGTGGAGGCCTTGACCGTGTCCGTGGGAAAGGGCAGCGCGGCCATCGCCCGCACGGCGCCCCTCGCTGCCGGGACGGGGGCGCCGTCTTCGGTGACGAGCAGGCTGGCGACCCCGTTATAGGCGCGCACGCGGTCGATGTACTGCTCGACGACCGCGACGCACGTCGTCCGCCCCGCCTTGATGGCGGCGTGCAGCTCCTCGATCGTCGCCTCGTCCACGCGAAACGGCCTGTCCTGTGCGCCGGGCTCTCCTGTCACGACGTCACCCCCTGAATGGCGCTCGAAGAATAGTGTAGCGGCCCTCCAGTGTCGATCCCCGCCCTTCCCACTCGACTCATAGGTGCCGACCCGCGTGGTCGGCCACGCATGACTACAAGACGAACCGTGCACTGCCGGCGAAAGAAGTAGAAGTCGCGGACTGGGGCGCGGCGGCCTCGGCGGCTCTGCTAGACTCGCCGTGGTGCGCACGCCCCTCATCCGGCCCGCGGACGTCCGCCGTTCTCTCACCCGGTCATCCAGTGCTTGACCGACGAGCGTTCATCGCCCTCGCGGGCGGCGGTGTCCTCGCCATCCCGCTCACCGTCGGGGCGCAGCCGGCGGGAAAGGTCTATCGGGTGGCGCTCCTGGTTCACGGCGGCCCCGCGGTGAGCGGCCTGGTCCAGGTGTTTCGAAACAGTCTCCGCGACTTCGGCTACGTCGAAGGCCGGAATCTCCAGCTCGAGGTTCGGCTGGTCGAGCGACACGAGGCTCTTCCCGACGCGGCCGCCGAGCTTGTTCGCCTCGGTATGGACGTCATCGCGGCCGGGACCACCCTGCCGGGCCTCGCCGCCAAGCGCGCCACCAGCACGATCCCGATCGTCCTCATCGCGTCCGCCGACCCGGTCCACGCCGGGCTGGTGGCCGGCCTCGCGCGCCCCGGCGGGAACGTCACCGGCAACGCCGCGCTCACCCCGGAGCTGAGCGGCAAGCAGCTCGAGCTGCTCCGAGAAGCGATGCCCCGCCTCTCACGGGTGTCCGTGCTCTGGAACAGCGCGAACCCCGCCAACACTCCGGTCATGAGAGAGACCGTGATCGTCAGCACGCGGCTGGGCATGAAGCTCGACCTGGTCGATCTGCGCGCGCCCGATCAGATCGAGGACGCGCTGGCCGCGGTCGTCCGCCACCGCGCGGACGCGCTGCTGATCATGCCCGAATCGGCGTTCTTCGCTCACGCGACGCGAATCAACGAGGTGGCGATCAAGCACCGCTTTCCCACGATCGCGCTCATCCGCGAGTTCACGCAACGGGGAAGCCTGATGTCCTACGGGCCGAGCATCCCCGACCTCGTCAAGCGGTCGGCCACCTTCATCGACAAGATCCTCAAGGGCGCGAATCCGGCCGATCTGCCGATCGAGCAGCCCACAAAGTTCGAGCTCGTCATCAACATGAAGACCGCCAAGGCGCTCGGCCTGACGATCCCGGAGCCGCTGCTCGTGCGAGCGGACGAGCTCATCCAGTGATGAGCCGCCGGGCCGCGGGCCTCTGAACCCGCGCGGGCCGCGGGGCGGCCACGGCCGCGAGCCGGATGCTACAATGCGCCCTCCAGACGCGACAAGCTCGCCGCCGGCGATTGGGCGGCGGCTGACTGAAGTGTCCGCCAAACAGGGCAAGGCCGGGAGGTTCAGATGGCAGACCGAATCCGCGTAGGAATCGTCGGAGCAACCGTGACGCAGGGGGGCAGCCACTGGGGGGCCAACGCGCACGTGCCCGCCCTGAAGGCGTTGCCCGGCTACGAGCTGAGGGGTGTCTGCACCTCGCGTGAGGACACCGCCAAGGCCTCGGCCGCGGCGTTCGGCGCCGAGCGAGCGTTCCACCGGTTCAGCGACATGGCAGCGCATCCCGAGGTCGATCTGATCGTCGTCTGCGTGCGAGTGCCCGGGCACCGGGAGCTGGTCATGGCCGGCCTGCAAGCCGGGAAGCCGGTCTTCTGCGAGTGGCCGCTCGGAGCCAATCTCGCCGAGGCGGAAGAGATGGCCGGGCTCGCTCGCCAGCGCTCGTTGAAGAGCATCGTCGGCCTGCAGGGACGCAGCGACCCGACGATCCTGTACGCGCGCGACCTCGTCCAGCAGGGCTACATCGGCGAGGTGCTCACGGCGAGCCTGAACACCTCGGCCCAGGCCCAGCTCCAGCGTGGCCCCGGCCGCATCTGGCAGGGCGTGCGCGCCAACGGCGCCAACACGCTGACCATCGCCGGCGGTCACGCCATCGACGCGATGTGCGCGGTGCTCGGCGAGTTTGCCGAGATCTCGGCGCGCGTGTCGACTCGAATCCCCGAGTGGCGCACGATGGAAGGCAAGCCGGTTCCGGTCGATGCGCCGGACAGCATCAACATCGTCGGGCGCATGGCGAGCGGCGCCGAGGTGTCGGTCAACGTGGCCGCCGTTCCCGCGAATCCCGGCGGCAATCGTCTGGAGATCTACGGGCGCGAGGGCGCGCTGGTCATCCGGGCGAATGGCGCGCTCAGCCTCGGACCCAACCAGATGCACGCGGGCAAGGGCAAGGAGGCCATGGCGCCGATGCCGGTGCCGGCCAAGTACAGGGTCGTTCCCGAAAGCACGCCGGCCGGCCAGCCTTACAACGTCGCTCAGGCTTACGCGCGCGCCGCCGACGCTCTGCGCGGCGGTGGGCCCTTCGACGTCGACTTCAACCTCGCGGTCCAGCGCCACAAGCTGATCGACGCCATCGAGCGGTCCTCCGCCACGGGCCGGTCGGTGAAGCTCGGCTGATCCAGCCGCCGCGATGGAAGACATCTACTGCTTCGCCGGCAACCCGCTCGATCGGGTCAGCGAGCGGCGGGACGACCGCGACTGGATCGCCTCGCTGCTCGGCGACCCACAGACGCGCATCCTGGCCCTGCGCGACCTGAAGCCGTTCACGCGCGCCACCGCGGCGCCGGCGCTCGACTGGCAGCCCGTTGCGCCGTGGCGCGCCCACATCGACGGGGGCGCCCAGCTGATCTTTCTCGGCCTCGGCGACGGACGCGCGCACTTCGCGATCGATGCGACCGGCGCCGGTGTCACGCCCGCCGTCGACACCGAGCCGATCGACGTGCGCGCTCTCGCGCCGGCTCTGGCCACCGGCGAGGCGGCGATCCTCGCCGAGGCCCGCTGCCTGCTCGACTGGCACGCTCGCCATCGCTTCTGCGCCCAGTGCGCATCGCCGACGAAGGTGGCGTCCGCCGGCTGGGTGCGGCGCTGCCCGGAGTGCCGGGCGTCGCACTTCCCGCGCACCGACCCGGTCGTGATCATGCTCGCCATCCGCGGCGATCGAGCCCTGCTCGGCCGCAACCGCCGCCGCGCGGGCGCCCGGTTCTCGTGCCTGGCCGGGTTCGTCGAGCCCGGTGAAACCCTGGAGGAGGCCGTGCGCCGCGAGGTGCGCGAGGAGTCGGGGATCCGCTGCGGCCGCGTGCGCTATCTGGCCGCGCAGCCGTGGCCGTTCCCGTCGAGCCTCATGATGGGATTTCTCGCGGAGGCCCTGACCGAAGAGATCACGGTCGACCCCGAGGAGCTCGCCGAGGCGCGCTGGTTCCATCGCGACGAGATCCGGGAAATGGTGGCGCGCGCCGCCGCCGGGACCGACGATCCGACGCGGGCGTCGCTGCCCGCCCCCGTCGCGATCGCGCATCATATCTGCCGGCGCTGGTCGAGCGGCCTCGACAGCGTGTGAGCAAACCTTGACTTCGGCGGCACGTCCGCTCTAGGTTCGTTGCGCCGGTTCGAAGAACACCGAAAACACCGTCGTTGCCCCGGGCCGTATCCACCAGCATCGCTGGAGACGCGCCCGGAGGGAGAACGTCATGAGCCATCTCCTGAGCTTCCTGATCGCCGCGGTCGTGTCGCTGAGTCTCGTCGCACCCGTGTGGGCGGACAACGAACCCCGCACCGGAGAGCCCGAGAAGCTCGGCCGGGTGTACTTCAAGACCTCGTGCACCCCGGAAGCACAGAAGCAATTCGAGCGGGCGCTCGCCATGCTGCACTCGTTCTTCTTTCCCGAGACGGTGAAGGCCTTCACGGCGGTCCCCACCACGGACCCGAACTGCGCCATCGCCTACTGGGGCATCGCCATCAGCCAGCGCCCGAATCCGCTCGTCGGACCGTTCGACGCCGCCACGCTCAAGCGCGGCCTCGAAGCGATCGAGAAGGGTGAGGCCATCGGGCCCAAGACCCAGCGCGAGCGCGACTGGCTGGCGGCGCTCAAGGAGTTCTACAAGGACTACGACAAGGTCGACCAGGACACGCGCACGAAGAATTACGCGAAGGCGATGGAGCGGCTCGCCGCCAAGTACCCGGACGACGCCGAGGCGAAGATCTTCTACGCCCTCGCGTTGAACGAGACGTTCGACCACAAGTCCATGGAGCCGCTGCTGAGAGCCATCAAGATCCTCGAGCCGATCGACAAGAAGTACCCGGACCACCCCGGCGTCACGCATTACCTGATCCACAGCTACGACTTTCCGGCCATCGCCCAGAAGGGCATCCCCGCGGCCAACAAGTACGCGCAGATCGCGCCCTCGGCGCCCCACGCCCAGCACATGCCCTCGCACATCTACTCGATGGTGGGGATGTGGGAAGAGTCGGTGAAGTCGAACTGGCGCTCGGTGGCCGTGGCGAACGACTACACGGCCAAGGCCAAGCTCGACGGCACGCTGGGCGGCGTCCCGCACGCCTACGACTTCATGGCCTACGCCTAT
>WNGN01006912.1_pt1 | contig 10912 bp, 9 predicted proteins | sample 5400561 | NCBI WGS metagenome assembly WNGN01 (sample SAMN13153379, study PRJNA577476) | soil metagenome | isolation source: 115 cm soil or saprolite under Garry oak tree replicate 2 | place: USA:California | collected 2016-06-15 | reverse complement strand
GGATCCGAAAGCACGACGTCGAATGCCGAGAGCCGGTCGCTCGTCACGATCAGCATCTTGTCGCTGCCGACGGCGTAGATGTCGCGGACCTTGCCCCGGCCGATGCGCGGCAGGGTTCTTATCCTTGATTCATATAAAAGCATTTATGCTGCCTGCTTCTCGAGCTCGGCCCGCCATTTTCCCTGCGCAGCAAGGCCGTTCATGTGCGCGCGGTGGAAAAACGCCTTTTGTGCCGCGCCGACGTTGCCAGGCTGCCCGCGCCAGGTCTTGAGCGCCGCGTTCTGCAGCGCGCGCGAGTACGAGAAAGTGAGCGGCCACGGCAGTCCCTTCATCGCCGCCATGGCATTCAGGTGCGCGGTAGCGGCCTCATCGGACTGGCCGCCGGAAAGGAACACTATGCCCGGCTGCGCCGCCGGGACCGTGCGCTTCAGCACGCGCACGGTGCGCTCGGCGACCTCGTCGACGCCGGCCTGCCGCGGGCAGTCCTTGCCCGACACCACCATGCTCGTCTTGAGGATGAGATGCTCGACCGACACGTTGTACGCGGCGAGGGCTGCATAAGTCGCGCGCAGCGTGGCCTCGTGCACTTCCTCCGAGCGCTCGGCAGTGTGATCGCCGTCGAGCAGTACTTCGGGCTCTATCATCGGCACGATGGAGGCCTCCTGGCAGATCGCCGCGTAGCGCGCGAGAGCATGCGCGTTGGCGTACAGGCAGGCGTGCGTCGGAATGCCTTCGCCGATCGTGATCACCGCCCGCCACTTGGCGAAGCGCGCGCCCATCTGGAAGTACTCGGCCATGCGCTTGGCGAGGCCGTCGAGGCCGTCGGTCACCTTCTCGCCGGGAGAGAGCGCGAGCTCGACCGTCCCCTTGTCGACCTTGATGCCGGGGATGATGCCTTTCTTCGCCAGGTACTGGGGAAAGGGCGTGCCGTCGGCCGCCTTCTGGCGCGCCGTTTCGTCGAACAGGATCACCCCCGACACGTATTGCTCGACCCCCGGCGTGCCGAAGAGCAGCCCGCGGTAGGCGCGCCGGTTCTCCTCGGTGCATTCGACGCCCACCGACTTGAAGCGCTTCTCGCAGGTGCCGCTCGACTCGTCGGCGGCGAGGATGCCCTTGCCCTTCGCCACCATCGCGGCGGCGGTCTTGGAAAGAAGTTCCTTGTCCATAGGTAAATAGGCGGGTTGGTGGCGGGGAGGAACAGAGGCAGGATTTTAACTAATTCCTCGCGTACAATGCGCGACCTTTTCGGATTCGGTGCACCATGCCGCGCGCCCTGCGCAACGTCGCCATCATCGCCCACGTCGACCACGGCAAGACCACGCTGGTCGACAAATTGCTGCAGCAGTCGGGCACCTTTGCCGCGCACGAGCACATCCAGGAGCGCGTCATGGACTCGAACGACCTCGAGCGCGAGCGCGGCATCACCATCCTGGCGAAGAACTGCGCCTTCCGCTACCGCGGCACCCACATCAACATCGTCGACACCCCCGGGCACGCGGATTTCGGCGGCGAGGTGGAGCGCGCGCTGTCCATGGTCGACGGCGTGCTGCTGCTCGTCGACGCGGTCGAGGGACCGATGCCGCAGACGCGCTTCGTGCTGCGCAAGGCGCTCGCCCAGGGGCTGAAGCCGCTCGTCGTGATCAACAAGCTGGACCGCCCCGGCGCCCGGGCCGACTGGGTGGTGAACCAGACCTTCGATCTGTTCGACAAGCTCGGCGCCGCCGAGGACCAGCTCGACTTCCCGGTGATCTATGCCTCGGCGCTGCAGGGATGGGCAACCAGGCACGCGAAGGATGTTGGAAAGGACATGTCTCCCCTCTTCGAGGCGATTCTCGAATATGTACCGGTGCGCGACGAGGACCCCGAAGGCCCGCTGCAGCTGCAGATCTGCTCGCTCGACTACTCCAGCTACGTCGGCAAGATCGGCATCGGACGCATCCACCGCGGGCGCGTCAAGCCGCTGCAAAATGTTTCGATTTTTTTTGGGGATTCCGGTCCGATCAGTGCGCGGGTGAACCAAGTCCTCAAATTCGAGGGCCTGGATCGTGTCCAGGTCGACGAGGCCGAAGCGGGCGACATCGTGCTGATCAACGGCATCGAGGAGGTGAGCATCGGCTCCACGCTGTGCGATCCGGAAAACCCAGAGCCGCTGCCACTCCTGAAGGTCGACGAGCCGACGCTGACCATGAACTTTCTCGTCAACGCCTCGCCGCTCGCCGGGCGCGAGGGCAGGTTCGTCACCAGCCGGCAGCTGCGCGAGCGGCTCGAGCGCGAGACCAAGAGCAACGTCGCCCTGCGGGTGGAGTACCCCGCCGATACCGACACCTTCATCGTCTCGGGGCGGGGGGAGCTGCACCTCACCATCCTGCTCGAGAACATGCGCCGCGAAGGCTACGAGCTTGCGGTGTCCCGGCCGCGCGTCGTGTACAAGGACATCGACGGCGTGCGCTGCGAGCCCTACGAGCTGCTCGCCGTCGACGTCGAAGAGCTGACCCAGGGCGCGGTGATGGAAGAGCTCGGCCGGCGCAAGGGCGCGCTGCTCCGCATGGAGCCAGATGGGGAGGGAAGAAATTCGGGCCGCGTGCGCCTCGAATACCGCATCCCGGCGCGCGGGCTGATCGGCTTCCAGGGCGAGTTCATGACCCTCACCCGCGGCACCGGCGTGGTGAGCCACGTCTTCGACGACTACGCGCCCGTGAAGGACGAGATCACGGAGCACCGCAACGGCGTGCTGGTGTCGCAGGATGACGGCGTCGCCGTGGCCTACGCGCTGTGGAAGCTGCAGGAGCGCGGGCGCATGTTCGTGAGCCCGGGCGACCCGGTCTACGAGGGCATGATCGTCGGCATCCACAGCCGCGACAACGACCTGGTGGTCAACCCGATCCGCACCAAGCAGCTCACCAACATCCGCGCCTCGGGCAAGGACGAGGCCATCCTGCTCACCCCGCCGATCGACCTCACGCTCGAGTACGCGGTCGAATTCATCGGCGACGGCGAGCTGGTCGAGATCACGCCGAAATCGATCCGGCTGCGCAAGCGCCACCTGAAGGAGCACGAGCGGCGCCGCGCCGAGCGCGAGGCGGCGTGACCTTCCACACAGCAGCCGATCCCGGATCGGGCTATCCTAGCCGCCCATATGGGTGGCGCCGCAGGCTCGACACCTGGATGCTGGTCCAGTACAGCTTCCGGCAAGCCGGCGTGGCACTGCCGCGCGACACGGAGCAGCAGCGACGCGCCTCGGCCAGCATCCGGGTGTCGAGCCTGCGGCGCGGAGACCTGGTGTTCTTCAACGAAGGGTGGAGGAGGAACTCGCACGTCGGCATCTATCTCGGCGGCGGGAAGTTCGTGCACGCGCCGTCCTCCGGCGGGCACGTGCGCACCGAGTCGCTCGACTCTCTGTACTGGAAGAAGCACCTGTCCGAAGCGCGCCGGGTTTGACTCAGATCAGTTGTCGCGCGGCTAGCAGGCCGCTTTGCAGCGCCCCCGCCACGGTTCCCGCTTCGCCCTGCGTATCGGTCGCTTCGCCGGCGAAATAGAGCGCCTCGCCGAGCGGCGCCTGCAGCGCCTCTCTCGCCCCTTCGCCGCCGACCGTGACGTAGCTGTAAGCCCCGCGCGCATACGGATCGGCCTGCCAGTCGTGAGCGTGGATGGCCACGAGCTCCCCCTGCCTGCCAAAGATCGACCTCAAGCTATGCAACGCGCGCCGCACCAGCTCGTCGCGCTTCAATCCGGCAAGGCGAACGGCCTTCGGGCCGCCTGCCCAGCCGATCAGGAAGGGGGCGCGCGTCGGCAAAGGGGTCCAGAAGGTCGGAAATGCCGCCGCCGGCGAATGGAAGAAGGCGACCTCGGGATGTTGCTCCTCCCAGAAGGCGGCGCGAAAGCGCAGGGCGATCTTTACCACCGGTCCGGCCGCAAGCCTCTTCAGCGCCTGCCGCTTTTCCTTCAGATCGGGAATGAAGCGCACCGCGCCCGATTGCAGCACGCCCAGCGGCAAGCTGACGATGGCCTTGCGGGCGCGATAGCGGAACTGCGTACCGAGGCGCTCGCCGCGCGCTTCGACCGAGCCGCGTTCCCAGCGTATCTCGCGCACCACGCTTTGCAGCCGCAAGTCGCCGCCCGCCAGCGAATCGAGCAACGCGCTGTAGCCGCCGAGGGGACGAAACTGCGCTCCCAGCTGCGGGCTGGCGCACCATTCCTCGACGATCGCGCGCGCGCTCGCCCGCGCGGGGTCGGCAGCATCGAAGCCCTCGACCATCATGCGGGCGAAGCTGCGCGTGCGTCGGGATAGCCCCCGCTTGCGCGCCACGAAAGTCGCGAACGACGAATCCTTTGCTTTCAACGCCGCGGTGTTCCGCATGGCTTTTCGCGCTTCGGCAAACGCGTCGATGGCGCGAAGGCGCCCGTCGGTCACGAAGCGCTGCGTGCGCGCCGAATCCAGCGCCGCGCTGCCGGCCCTTTGCAGCAGGGCAAGCGTGACCGGGGGGCGGCCGTGGATGAACTCGGCGCCGAGCTCGACGGGAGCGCTCAGGCCCGGGAAGCGGCAGGTCCAGCAGCGGCCGCCGATGCGGCTGCGGGCCTCGAGAACCAGCACCGAGCGGCCGGCGTGCGCGAGCTCGTCGGCCGCGGCGAGCCCCGCAGCGCCGGCGCCAATGACGATTACGTCAGGTACGTTAATCCTTAAGGATTTGGTCGGGTATTGTAATTCGGCGATAATTCTGCCCCTCTTTTAGCATGGTAAAAATCGAGAGACTGGCGAAGGCCTTCGGCCCGAGGCGGGCGGTAGACGACATTTCGTTCACCGTCGAGCGCGGCGAAGTGCTCGGCTTCCTCGGCCCGAACGGCGCGGGAAAGTCGACCACCATGCGCATGATCACGGGATTCATGCCGCCCACCGCCGGCAGGGTCACCGTCGGCGGCTACGACGTCGTCGAATCGCCGCTCGAGGCGAAGCGCCTGATCGGCTACCTGCCCGAGAACGCCGCCGCCTATCCCGACATGACGGTGAAGGGCTTTCTCGATTTCGCCGCCGCGCTGCGCAGGCTCGAAGGCGAGGCGCGCAGGAAAGCCGTGCAGCGCGTGGTCGAGCTGTGCTTTCTCGACTCGGTGCTCCACCAGTCGATCGACACGCTGTCGAAGGGCTATCGCCACCGCACCTGCCTCGCGCAGGCGCTGGTCCACGATCCCGAGGTCCTCGTCATGGACGAGCCGACCGACGGGCTCGACCCGAACCAGAAGCACGAGGTGAGAAACCTGATCCGCAAGCTCGGCAAAAACAAGGCGATCGTGTTCTCGACGCATATCCTGGAGGAGGTCGACGCCGCGTGCACGCGCGCGATCATCATCGACCGCGGCAGGATCGTCGCCAACGGCACGCCCGATGAGCTGCGCGCCATGTCCGAGCTTGCCGGCGCCGTGACGCTGTCGGCGCGTGGCGCTACCGAGGAAAAGCTCGCCGCATTGGGAAGAGTGGAGCGCCTGGATGGAGCGTTCCGCATCTACCCGCGCGACAAGGCGAACGCGGCGGAGCTCGCGCAGGGCATCGTCGAGCTGGTCAACCGGGAGGGATGGAAGGTCGAGGGGATGTACAGCGAGGCGGGGCAGCTCGACGAGGTGTTCCGCCGCATCACCCTGCCCGACACGGTGAAGCGATGAAGCCGATCCTCACCATCGCCAGGCGCGAGCTGGTCAGCTATTTCACCTCGCCGGTGGCCTACGTGTTCCTGGTGATCTTCCTGCTGCTCACCGGCTTTTTCACCTTCACCGCCGGCAATTTCTTCGAAAGGGGAGAAGCCAGCCTGGCCGCGTTCTTCGGCTGGCACCCGTGGCTGTACCTGGTTCTCGTGCCGGCGGTCGGCATGCGGGTGTGGGCCGAGGAGCGCCGCTCCGGCACGCTCGAGCTGCTGCTGACCATGCCGATCACGCCCTGGCAGGCGATCGTCGCCAAGTTCCTCGCTTCGTGGGCGTTCCTGGCGGTCGCCCTGGCGCTCACGTTCCCTGCGGCCATCACCGCGAACATTCTCGGCGACCCGGACAACGGCCAGATCGTCGCAGGCTATCTCGGCAGCCTGCTCCTCGCCGGCGCCTATCTTGCCATCGCCTGCATGACCTCGGCGATGACGCGCAACCAGGTCGTCGCCTTCATCCTGTCGCTGGTCCTCTGCCTGTTCCTGATCCTCGCCGGCTTCAACCCGGTCACCGACCTGCTCACGCGCTGGGCGAGCCCGGCGCTGGTCGACACGGTCGCGGCATTCTCGGTGGTGACGCATTTCGACGGCTTCCAGCGCGGCGTCATCGACCTGCGCGACCTGGTTTTCTTCCTGTCGGTGATCGGCTTCGCGCTGTTTGCGACCGGCATCATCATTCGAGGACATCGCGCCGGATGAAGAAATACGAGCACCTGATCTATTCCGCGGTGGGCCTGGTGGCGCTGCTGCTCCTGCTGGTGGCATTCAACTACCTCGTGTCCACCGCCTCGGTGCGCGTCGACCTCACGGATGGCAAGCTCTACACGCTCTCCGAGGGCACGCGCAAGATCCTCAAGCACCTGTCCTCCCCGGTGAAGGTGAAGCTCTATATCTCCCAGGGCGAGGCGGTGCCCGTGCCGCTGCGCAGCTTCGCGCAGCGCGTCGAGGACCTGGTGCGCGAGTTCGAGCGTGCTTCCAACAACAACCTGAAGATTGAAAGGTACAACCCGAGGCCCGACTCCGAGGAGGAGGACGCCGCGCAGCTCGACGGCATCGAGCCGCAGCAGCTGGCGAGCGGCGAGTCGTTCTACCTCGGCGCGGCGATCAGCCAGCTCGACCGCAAGCAGACGCTCGCGGCGATCTCGCCGCAGCGCGAGCGGCTGCTCGAGTACGACCTGGTGCGCGCCATCGCGCGCGTCGGCTCGGCCGGGCGGCCGAAGCTCGGCCTGATGTCCGGGCTGCCGGTGCTCGGCGAGAAGTTCAATCCCTTCACGCGGCAGAGCTCCGAGCCGTGGGTGCTGGCGAACGAGCTGAAGCGCGAGTTCGACGTGAAGGAAGTGCCGATGAGCGCGAAGGAGATCGACAAGGACCTCAACGTGCTGCTGCTGATCCACCCGCGCGACGCGCAGCCGGAGACCGAGTACGCGCTCGACCAGTTCGTGCTGCGCGGCGGCAAGCTGATCGCGTTCGTCGATCCGTATGCCTATTTCGACCAGGCGCCGACCATGCCGGGCATCCCGCCGCAGCCGAGCAGCTCGACGCTGCCGACGCTGTTCAAGGCCTGGGGGCTGGAGATGGACCCGGGCAAGATCATCGCCGACGTCGTGTTCGGCTCGGGCGGCGGGCAGCGCTATACGCCGACGGTGCTTTCGCTCAACCGCACCGCGTTCAGCCGCGACGACGTGGTCACCGGATCGATCGAGACCCTGCTGTATGCCTTCGGCGGGGCTTTCCAGGCGAAGCCCGCCGAGGGGCTGCGGATCACCGAGCTGGTGAGGAGCTCGCCCAACTCGATGCTGGTCGATGGCGCCAACGCCACCAAGTCGGGCGACGAGGCGACGCGGAACTTCAAGCCCTCCGGACAGGCGCTTCCGCTGGCGCTGCGCTTGAGCGGCAAGTTCAAGACTGCTTTCCCGGATGGCCTTCGGGTCGACAACAAGCCCCTTCCCGGGACGCCGCGGCTGCGCGAATCCAGCGCCGAAAACACCGTCATCCTGGTTGCCGACGTCGACATGCTGGCCGACGGCGCGGCGGTCGATATCCAGGAGGTGTTCGGCCGGCGCATTGTCGTGCCCTCGAACGGCAACCTGGCATTTGCGATGGGCTTGGTCGAGCAGTTCGCCGCCGGCGACGAGCTGATCTCGCTGCGCAGCCGCGCCACGGCGTTCCGGCCGCTCACCGTGGTGCGCGAGCTCGAGGCCGAGGCGCAGAAGCAGTACTTCGGCAAGATCCAGTCGCTCGAGGACGAGCTGCAGAAGACCACCGCCAAGCTGCAGGATCTGCAGAAGACGCAAGGCGGCCCCGCGGGCAAGTCCGCGCAGATCCTCAGCCCCGAGCAGCAGGCCGAGCTCGAGCGCTTCCGCAAGACGGTGGCCGAGACGCGGCTCGCGCTGAAGGAAGTGCGCAAGAACCTGCGCCAGGACGCCGAAAGCCTGGTGTTCTGGACCAAGGTGGCCAACATCGCGCTGATGCCTCTCTTGGTGGCGGCGGCCGGCCTGCTGATCGCAGCTCTGAGAAGAAGAAAGGCATGAACGCCCGCATCGCGGCCGTCCTGGTGGTGCTGCTGGCGGTCGTCGGCGGCGGTGCGCTGCTCTACTACCAGAAGGAGCGCTCTCGTTCGCCGGCGAACGCCGGCACCCTCGGCCAGCCCCTGCTGAAGGACCTGAAGGTCTCCGAGGTCGCCTCGATCCGCATCGTCGAGCCGAAGGCGACGCTCACGCTGCAGCGCAAGGAGGAGGGCTGGGTGATCGCCGAGCGCGACGGCTTTCCGGCGGACCTCGGCAAGGTGCGCGGGTTCGTGCTGCAGGCGCTCGGCCTGAAGGTCGGGCAGAGCGAGCCGATCGGCGATCCGGACCGCGCACGCCTCAACCTGGACCAGTCCGGCACGCAGGTCGAGTTCGACGCCGCGGACGGCAAGGCGCTGGCCAGGCTGGTGGTCGGCAGGAAGTACTTCAGGCGCGAGGTCGAAAACCCGGAGAAGGCGAGCGCCGACGGCCGCTTCGTGATGCTGCCCGCCGATCCGAAGACGGTGCTCATCGTCTCCGACCCTCTCAGGCAGGCCAGCGCGAGGAGCGCCGACTGGCTCGATCGCCGCTCCTTCAAGGTCGAAAAGCTCAGGAGCCTCGAGCTGCGCTACCCCGACGGCAGCCGCTGGCGCATCGAGCGCCCTGCCGACAATGCCGGGTGGAAGCTGGCCGGCGCCGGGCCCGGGGAGAAGCTCGACATCGGGCGCGCCAACTCGGCCTCCTACTCGCTCGGCCTGCTCGAGCTCGCCGATGTCGCCCCCCAGGATGCGAAGGACACCGGCCTCGAGCACCCGACCCTGATCAACGCCACCACGCTCGACGGCGTTGCGTACTCGATCAAGGTCGGCAAGCTGGAGGGCGAGAACTATTACGTCCGTTTCCCGTCCTCGCCGTACACCGTGCTGGTTCCCAAGTCCAAGCTCGAGGACACGCTGAAGAAGCGCGCGGAGCTCCTCGAGAAGAAGAACGACGCGAAGTAACAAGCCGGGGTAGCTGCGTTTCGCTTGCTGCAGGCGTACACTGATTCCGGGAGGACACAATCCATGAAATCGCTCGCGGTCATTGCTTTGACGGCGCTCGGCATGCTTGCGCCCGCGGTTCGCGCCGATGTCGTTACCGACTGGAATGACAAAGCCGTCGCCATCATGCTGGCTGAGCGCCTGCCGGGCGGAGTTCCCGGCGCACGGGTACTGGCGATCATGCACATCGCAATGTTCGACGCCGCCAATGCGTCCGAAGGCCGCTACCTGCCTTATCGCGCCGCAACGGCCGACGCAGCGGGTGCTTCACCAGAAGCGGCGATGCATGCCGCCGCCCGGCATGTGCTTGCGGAGCTGTATCCCAAGCATAAGGCCGCCGCGGATGCGTACTACGGAAGCGCCGTTGCTCGGCTTCCGGCCGGTCGCGCGACTGCTTCAGGAATTGCCGCCGGGGAAAAAGCCGCGCGCGCCATGCTCGAGGAACGCAAGACTGACGGTTTCTTCGCGCCCGACAGCTATCGCCCAGTCACGAAGCCCGGCGGCTACATTCCGACCGCGATGCCGATCATGTCTCACCTGCAGCTCGCCAAGCCTTTCGCATTGCGCAGCCCATCGCAGTTCAGGCCCGGTCCGCCTCCCGCGCTGACGAGCGCGCAATGGGCGCGCGACTACAACGAGACCAAGGAGCTCGGCGGCGCTAACAGCGTAAAACGCACCGCCTGGCAGACCGAGACCGGCCGCTTCTGGGTGCTGAGCGGGACCTATGCCTGGAACGAGGCCGCACGCGAGATCGTCAAAGCGAGGCCGCTATCGACCATGGAAAGCGCGCGGCTCTTCGCGCTTCTCAATATCGCCATCAGCGACGCGTTCGTCGCAATCTTCGACGCGAAGTACCAATACAACTTCTGGCGCCCCGTCACCGCGATTCGCAACGGCGATATCGACGGCAACGACGCGACCGAGCGCGACCATGCTTGGACGCCGCTCATCGCTACTCCGGTCCATCCCGAGTATCCCTGCGCGCACTGCGTGGCGGACGGCAGCGGCGGCGCCGTCCTCAAATCGTTTTTCGGCAAGGGCAGCTTGCCGGATTTCACGCTCACGTATAGCGAAATGCCGGGCGTCCAGCGCAAATACACGAGTATTCAGCAGCTGGAGGACGAAGTCGCGATGGCGCGCATTTGGGGCGGCGTGCATTACCGCACCAGCAACGAGGTCGGCAACGCGCTCGGCCGCACAGTCGGCGAATACGTGATGGAGCACTATCTGCGGCCGCGCTAGACTTGCCACATGGCTTTCGAAGCGCACGCCCCGGAAATCTCCGGGGTGATCCAGCTCGTCGTTGCGCCGGTATTCCTGCTGACCGCGGTCGGAACGATCATTGCCGCGCTCAACATCCGCCTGGGCCGCGCCGTCGACCGGCGCCGCGAGCTCGAAGGAATGCTGGCGCGCATGAGCCAAGCCGAACTGCCTTCGGCGCGCGAAGAACTGCAGACCATCGCACGTCGCATGCGCGACGTCTATTTCTCCATCCTGTTCGCGGTGATCTCGGCGCTTTTCGTCTGCCTGCTGATCTCCACCGCGTTCCTGGGCGCCATCGTCAGGACCGACCTTTCCTACACCATTGGCGGCCTGTTCGTGTCCGCGATGCTGGCCCTGGTCATCTGCCTGCTCTTGTTTTTACGCGAGATTTTTCTCGCCGTGTCGACGCCCCGCTACATCC
>WNGN01004287.1_pt1 | contig 10912 bp, 7 predicted proteins | sample 5400561 | NCBI WGS metagenome assembly WNGN01 (sample SAMN13153379, study PRJNA577476) | soil metagenome | isolation source: 115 cm soil or saprolite under Garry oak tree replicate 2 | place: USA:California | collected 2016-06-15 | reverse complement strand
CCTTTGCCTTCGCCTTGCGAACGCATGTTCGTAAGGTGTTTCGCTTTGCACGGATTCACTGGCAAATCTTCTGGCCGCGCGTTCTCGCCTACGATCATCCCTTCGTAAACGTCTTCCTGCGGCCCGATGAAAAGCCGGCCGCGCGCCTGGATATTGTTGAGCGCGTAAGCAGTGCTGACTCCATATTCCATCGACACCATCACTCCACGACCGCGTCCGCCAATCTCGCCTTTGAAAGGAGCGTATTCGCGGAAAAGATGACTCATCAACCCTTCACCGCGAGTCAGGTTGACGAGATCGGTCTCGAAGCCGATCAGGCCGCGCGTGGGGATGACCGCTTCAATCGAAACGCGCGACGTGTGATGTTCCATTCTGAAAATCTCGCCTTTGCGATTGGCAATCGACTGCAAAATATCGCCAAGGTTCTCGTTCGGTAGATCGACATATAGATTTTCGAGCGGCTCGAGCAGATTGCCGTCTTCAGTCCGGTGAAAAATCGCCTCCGGACGCGAGACCATTACTTCGTAGCCTTCCCGCCGCATTTGCTCGACCAGAATTGCGATTTGCATTTCGCCACGTGCATTGATCTCAAACACTCCGGCGGTTTCTGTGTCATTTACCTGGAGCGAAACGTTGCCACGGGTTTCGCGAGTCAAGCGTTCGCGAATATGTCGCGCAGTTACGTATTTCCCCTCGCGACCAGCAAAGGGCGAGTCATTGACAAGAATGTGCATCCGAATCGTAGGCGGATCGATGTCCACGAATTGAAGCGGCGTCCGTTCTTCGCGGTCCGTGAGTGTTTCGCCAATGTAAACCTCATCGAAACCTGTGAGACCAACGATCTCGCCAGCGGTCGCGTGCTTTATTTCCACCTGGTCTAATCCCTCGTATGTGAAAAGCGCTGTCACGGTAGCGCGTTCGCGACGGCCATCACGCTGAATGCAGACGATCGAGTCACCGACCGCAACGCGACCGCTCACAATACGCCCGAGCGCAATTCGCCCGAGGTAATCGCTGTAATCGAGGTTCGACACGAGCATTTGAAAGAATGGCTCGCTGGAAATTTTTGGCGGCGGCACATGCTGCACGATCGCTTCAAAAAGCGGCGTCATGTCTTCGTTGTTTTCGTGCACTTCGTACATGGCAAAACCGTTCTTCGCGCTGGCATAAATAATTGGGAAATCGAGCTGGTCGTCGGGCCTTGCGCAAAACGAAACGGGTTTGCGCCTGCGGTCCGTCGTGGGCATCGACGACCAGAAGCACGCCGTCCACCATTTTCATGATGCGCTCGACTTCGCCCCCGAAATCTGCGTGCCCAGGCGTGTCGACGATGTTGATCCGATAATCGTTCCAATGAAAAGCCGCGTTTTTCGCGCGAATGGTGATTCCCTTTTCGCGCTCGAGATCCATCGAATCCATCACGCGCTCCTCGATTTTTTGATTGGAGCGAAACGTTCCTGATTGGCGCAGCAATTGATCGACGAGCGTAGTCTTGCCGTGATCGACGTGCGCAATGATAGCGATATTACGGATCTTATTCATTCGAGAGACGCTTTGTCCGGGGAGAGAAGCGTGGACTATCGCAGAGACCGAAGCGTAGTCAAACCTCCGCGACGCGAGGGGTGGTTGAGGTGGATCCTAAACGCTCCACGCTTGATGCTGGAAAAAAATCCAGGAACTGGAATCAAACATCGGTCATGGCTACCTTCTGCGGTGCAGGCTCGACCCATTTGCCGTGTTCACGGATCAAATCCTGCAGCCGATCCACCGCTTCGGCTTCCGGAATATTGAACTTCACGGCCGTCTTACCGACGTAGAGATTCACTTTGCCAGGCGCACCACCAACGTAACCAAAATCCGCATCCGCCATTTCACCGGGGCCGTTCACAATGCAGCCCATGATTGCGATTTTCACGCCTTTGAGATGGCACGTTGCGGCTTTGATTTTCGCCGTGGTGGTTTGCAAGTTAAATAGCGTCCGTCCGCAGGAGGGACAGGCGACGTAATCGGTTTTGAAAATCCGTGATCCGGCCGCTTGGAGAATGTTGTAACTCAAACGCAACGCCTGCCCTGGTGCTTCCTCACCCTGCACCAAAATCGCGTCGCCGATTCCGTCGCACAGCAACGAGCCGATGTTGGTGGATGCAGTGAGAAGCGTCGACAGAAAATCTGTAGGGCGTTTGATTCGCTCGCTCCCGCGAGCTTCACCCTTCGGGCTTCCCGTCTGTGTCGCTCGTGTCCCCGCGGCTCCGCTCTGTGAAACGCCGTCCTTCCCGTTGGCGTCTGACACAGACGCCCTACAATTCAAAGTGTCCTTCAACAGAATCGGATGTCGCGCCTGCAACTTCGCCGCCAGCAAGCGGAACGCTGCGATTACCGGAAGATCGACATCGTCACGGACGGTTACCAATTGCGGCTTGCTTTGCGAATTTATTTTCGCAACTACTGAGTCATCGCGTGGATCGACTTCCCGGATCGCCGCGCTCTCGTAGACAATCTCAGGCTTGTAATCGCCCATTCTATCAATTTTGTGCGCGATCTTATCGAAGTTTGTCTGCCGCACCACGACGCGAATCAATTCTGTGCCGCCGAGCATAATTCGTTGGCCGGGATCATCCCGCTCCTGCGGGACTACAGCTAGCGTTTCCGTAGCGCGCCGCTGATACGAGAATGGATCGAATGACAATTGAGCGTTGAGCGTTGAGCGTTGAGCATTGGGCGTTTTCTTGATGTTCTCAATCAGCGCTTTCGCCACGGGAATCTCATGCGGGCTGTCTTCGGTCAGTGAAACCCGGATCGTATCGCCAATTCCGTCTGCCAGCAGCGAGCCAATCCCGATCGCACTTTTGATCCGTGCATCCTCGCCTTCGCCAGCCTCAGTCACACCGAGATGCAGTGGATAGTTCCAGTCAGGCCCAAGTTCATCCAATCGCGCGACCAGCAACCGATAGGCTGCGATCATAATTTTAGGATTGCTCGCTTTCATCGAGAAAACGAAATCGTGATAATCCAGGTCGCGCGCGATCCGCGCGAACTCGAGCGCGCTTTCCACCATCCCCAGCGGCGTGTCGCCGTAGCGATTCAGGATGCGGTCCGAAAGCGAGCCGTGATTTGTCCCGATGCGCATCGCAATCCCGCGTTTCTTGCAAAGGTCGACAAGTGGCGAAAAGCGTTCGCGAATCCGATTCAATTCCGCGGTGTATTGCTCATCGGTGTATTCGCGGATGACAAATTTCTTGGAGTCGGCGTAGTTGCCCGGGTTAATCCGCACCTTCTCCACCCATTTCGCAGCTTCGATCGCCGCTTCCGGTTTGAAATGGATGTCGGCGACAATCGGCACATCGCATCTGCGCTCGCGCAAACCCTGCACGATATTCTCAAGGTTGCGCGCGTCTTTCACTGTGGGTGCGGTGATTCGAACGATCTCACAGCCTGCATCCGCGAGCTCGATCGTTTGTTGGATCGACGCCTCAGTGTCCATCGTGTCACACGTGATCATCGACTGCACACGGATCGGGTTGTCACCACCGATGCCGACGTTACCCACCTTCACCTCGCGCGTTTTGCGACGACGATATTGAAGAGGATCAACGCAATAATTCATACTCTTGCAGTCGGCGGCGTCCCATACCGTAACGAAATCACGAGCGCCAAATCGACGATTTCAACACCGCCCGAATCATCATCCACAGATATAATTTCATCTTCGCCGGAGACACTCACGTAATCGGGATGGTTCACAGTGATCGAACGACCATCTGCCAACAAGATCCAATACGGTTTAAAGGGTGCGGCGTTTTGCAACCGCAGCACCTGATCCGCAGTCATGTTGTCCTCTTCTTGCGCCGCCGCAACCTCAATTCTGCTATGTCGCCAAGTGGAATGAAAAAGAACCCATCGGGATCAAACCCCGACACGCTCTTTCCCGTCGGCGATAGTGCGATGCGAATCGGCAATTCGATGTGAAGCGTGCGGCCGTCTTTGGTGACAATGTCAAATGGACGAAACGGCCTTGCGTGTTTCAATGTTCGAATCTCTTCAATGCTCACGATAAAAGTTTACCGAATTCGCTCAGCCCCCGCAATGCGCGCTTAGTTATGGCGTTTGCGAGTTTTTCGCAGACGATTGTGCCTCAAACTGGTCGAGCGTTTTTCTGACAAACGGCAAATCCTGCACGTCGAAGAACGTGATGTAGAGCATGTAACCGATGATCACGACCGCGCAGCTGGTCTGAACAACTTCCAGCACCCGCATATTCACCGGTTTGCGGCGCACCGATTCGATGAGTGCCAGTACAATATGCCCGCCATCGAGCACGGGAATCGGTAGCAAGTTCAGAATTGCGAGGTTCACGTTCAGAATCACACTGAACCACAGCGCGAGCTTCCAGCCTCCTGCGGCTTCAAAAAGCCTTACATAAATATTCCAAATCCCCACCGGGCCGCTCAGATGCTGCAACTTTACATCCGACTTCGGTGAGGCTACCGCGCCGATCGTCTTTAACGTGCTGGTCACGCTGTTGTAAACCTGCTCGATCGGATTCGGATGTTGGGTCGACAGTATCCCCGTCGTGTCCCATTGAATTCCGATTCGCGGTTTCATTTCGCCGTCGGTGGGCAGAAGCGTCGGTTTCACCCTGACGTCAAGCCTCGACCCAGCTCGCTCCACGTGAAGAACAATCTCTTCGTTTGGATGGTTGCTGATGTATTCCAGTAACGCGATCGGATTGTAGATCGGCGTTTGATTGAATCCCCGGATGATGTCTCCTGAACGCAGCCCTGCCGCCGCAGCCGGTGTGTTCGGCTCCACTTTGGCAATGATCGGTGTCTCTGCTGGGTAGACGAGTAGCTGGCGTATACTTTTTCTGCGCCATCCGCGGGTCTCCGCTTTGTAAGGCTCTACCCAAACGGTTTGCACCTTGCCGTCTCGCTGGAATTTCACCGCGATTTTCTTGCCTTCGCTTCGCACGACGTCCCAACTCACGCTGTCGTTCATTCCCATAAAGCGTCTAACCGGTTTGCCGTCCACTGCCAAGATTCTATCGCCAGGTTGGAGGCCAACTTTCCGGGCTGGCGAATCAGGCGCAACATAACCGATCACAGTCGTTGAATCCGCTTCGCTCACAGGATGGCCGACTGCCCAGACAATGACAGCGAAACACAGCGCCAAAAGCAGGCTGAAAAACGGGCCGGCAATGGCTACGATGATTTTGTCGAGCGCCGAAATTCTCGGCAATCGGGCCCGGTCTACATCCGCCTTGCCCTCAATTATATCCATTGGCGCAAGTTGCGGCAGTGCGACGAAGCCTCCGAACGGCAGCGATCCGAGCGAGTACTGCACACCGTTAATTGTCTTTTTCCAGAGCGGTTTGCCGAACCAGATGCCAAATTTTTCTACATAAAGCCCGCGCCAGCGCGCAGCCAGAAAATGGCCAAGTTCATGGACGACAATCAGCAGGTTAAAAAGGATGAGAACCTCGAGCAGGATAAAAATAACGCGGACGGTGTGCAGAAGCATTGTGATTAGTGACTAATGATCCGTGATCTGGTGATTGATTGGACACGCCACCGCGTCTGCCGTTGCAATTCTCTAACGACTTAGCAATTTGACGCACCCTTGCGCTTCATTGCGCGCCCACTGATCGGCTTCCAATATCGCATCGAGATTTGGGTGCGCAATGGCCGTGTGCCGGTTCATCACTTCTTCAACAACGTGCCAGATCTCCGGAAAACGCACTTGTCGGTCCAAAAACGCCGCGACCGCGATCTCGTTTGCGGCATTCATTACCGCTGGCAATGTGCCGCCGGTCTCGCCCGCCCGGCGCGCGAGATTCAGTGCTGGAAAATCCTCATACCGTGGCGTGAAAAATTCCAACTTTGATAATTTCGAGAAATCGAGAGGTGGCAGGGTGTTTGGAACACGATCCGGCCAGGTCACGGCGTATTGAATCGGGAAGCACATGTCGGAATAGCTCAATTGCGCGAGCGTCGAACCGTCTGTGAACTCAACCATTGAATGAACGATGCTCTGCGGATGGATGACGACCTCAACGCGCTTCATCTCGACGTCGAAAAGCCAATGCGCCTCGATCATTTCCAAGCCCTTGTTGAATAGCGTCGCGGAATCGATTGTAATCTTCGGTCCCATGTTCCAGGTGGGATGTTTTAACGCCTGCTCCGGTGTGATCGAATCGAAATCTTTGCGCGGCGTTTCCCGAAATGGTCCACCCGATGCAGTTAGGATGATTCGTCTGACCTCAGAAACGTCCAACGTAAAGCTTTCTGCATTGAGCGTTGAGCGTTGAGCGTTGAGCGTTGAGCGTTTGCCTTCTAAACATTGAAAAATCGCATTGTGTTCCGAATCGACCGGCAGAACATGCACCCCATTCTCTCGCGCCTCCCGCATCACTATCTCGCCCGCCATCACCAGGATTTCCTTGCTAGCTACAGCGAGATCTTTCCCCGCTTCAATGGCCGCGAGCGCCGGCCGTAGCCCACCAGTGCCGACGATCGCCACCAGCACCATATCTGCATCGGTGAGGCAAGCGATCTCGCGCAAACCGGCATCTCCCGAAAAAATCCGCGGCTTGTAATCGAGCGCCCGCTCCAGCGCATCGATCTTCGTTTCGTCAACGAGACAAACCGCTGGCGCGCGCGTTTCGTTCGCGGTCGCGGCGAGTTTTTCGGCATTGCTATTCGCGGCCAGGCCGGCGATCTGCATCCGTTCCGGAATATCGCGCGCCACCTTCAACGCGCTCTCGCCGATCGACCCCGTCGCGCCCAGAATGACGACACGTTTACGCTTCATTCGGATCTTAACCACGTATGACGCGGATGACACTGATAACAGGAGTCAATCATGAAATTCTGGGTTCTTTCCACCCGTGTTATCCGTGGAATCCGTGGTGAAATTTTCTCAGCGTTTTCACGGCACCCTAATTACCAATCGCATGTAGAAGAACAACAACGGCGCGGTGAAGAGCAGACTGTCCAAAAGATCGAGCGCGCCGCCGATTCCGGGGAGCAAATTTCCCGAGTCTTTTACGTCCGTGCTGCGCTTGATGATTGATTCAGCCAGGTCGCCGAGCACCGCGGCGAATCCAAGAAGCAGCCCGAGCACTGTTGCGTGCGTCCAAGTCAGCGCCGGCAAATGGCCCGGCATTACTTTGAACAGTGCCAGGCTGCACAGCAGCGCAAAAACAATCGCGCCAAAGAAACCCTCCCACGTTTTCTTGGCGCTGATGTGCGGCACCATCAGATGACGCCCAATAGCGCTGCCGGTCAGATACGCCCCCATGTCGGAGAACTTTGTCACCGCGATCAAATAAAGGACGTAAAACTGCCCCGTTAGTTGGCCGCTGCTCGACCGTGGAGTCAGATAAACGATTTTCGTGATGAAATTAAAAAGCCAAAGCACGTAAAGCAGACCGAACAAAGTGTAAGCCATCGTTTGCAACGGCTCATCGTGGCGAAGCCGAGTAAAGAGTTGTCGTCCAAAGACCGTCAGTAGGAAAAAAAGCAGGACAGCGACTTCGAAATCGTACGAATGCGCCGGCCCGATTTTGGAAAAGTAATAAAAGCTGCCGGCGAGCATCACCGCGCCGCAAATCATTCCGGTGATCTTGAAATTCGGCAGGCCCTTGTGGTCCAGCATCCGATAAAATTCCAATAGCCCGATCATTCCGAAGACGCTGATCAACAACCAAAACAAGATCTCATATCCGGAGAACATGATCAGCAGCGCGACTGTCCAAAGGGCAATCGTGCTGATGAACCGCAGAATGAACGCGGAGCGCGACGTGATTACGCTGGTCCCGGTTTGCTCAAGAGTGACGGGCATGCGTTGCATAATCTCGAAGGAAGACGCGCTGCGCAAGAGGGGAGCGTACGCTTCGAAGAGACCGCGCGGATCCACCTACCCCCCGAACTCCACCGTGACATGTTACACTACTGGTTTAGCTCGTCTCACGCTGCGTCCTCGCGTCTCTGGAAGTTTTCGAATCTGACTCCTGTAGAGGCAGTGTCCGCCGTCGGACGGACTCGCCCCGTGGCGAGTCGGCTGCAATTTTCTGGACAGCGGAGATCGCTCAGTTACCCGAGCACTTCAAGCGGAAGATAATCGCCGATTATGGCCGGTATCGTAAAGTGAAACCGGATATCGTGCTCGAGGTCGCCTTCAATTCAATCCAGCCCGGCACGCGTCACGCCAGTGGACTGGCGCTACGGTTTCTAAGAATCAAGGCAGTTCAGCGTGACAAGAATGTGGATTCCGTCGACACCCTTCATTACGCTCGTAGTCTCGCCGAGCGCGACGCAAATTCATCGGTCAATTTCGACCAGGCGCGTAAGTAGCTCGGATTTATTGCGGCGTGGGTGACGGACTTGGCGAAGTAGCCTCCACTCGGTGGCAAAAAAATGCGCAGTAGGTGATTTTTCCGACTGTGGGATTCCGTGCCGCTTGCAAAACTCTTTTGCTGTTTTCCTGATTAGCCTAGCTTCCCATTGTGCAAAAAATGATGAAGGCCGTCGTGAAGGCCAAACCGGAGCCGGGCCTTTGGCTCGAAGAAGTTCCTGTTCCAACAGTTCGCGGCGACGATGTGCTCATCCGCGTCTTGAAAGCATCGATCTGTGGAACGGACGTGCACATCTACAACTGGGACGCCTGGGCACAGAAAACGATTCCTGTGCCAATGACGATCGGCCACGAGTTTGTAGGCGTCGTTGATGCTGTCGGCGATCACGTGAAAGGTTTTGCGCGCGGCGATCTCGTAGTAGGCGAGGGACACATCACCTGTGGACATTGTCGCAATTGTCTGGCCGGGCGCCGGCATCTTTGCCCGAACACGCAAGGCGTGGGCGTGAATCGTCCCGGTGCGTGGGCGGAGTTCGTGGCGATTCCGCAGGACAACTGCTGGCACGCCGATCCGTCGATCCCGCTCGATGTGCTTTCCTGTTTCGATCCGCTGGGGAACGCTGTTCACACTGCGCTGTCGTTCGATCTGGTCGGGGAAGATGTGCTCATCACCGGCGCGGGCCCCATCGGTTGCATCGCCATTCCCATTTGCAAACGAGCCGGCTCGCGGCACGTGGTGATCACGGACGTGAACCCTTATCGTCTCGATCTCGCGCGCAAAATGGGAGCCGATCTCGCGTTGGACGTGCGCACTGAGAAAGTAACCGGCGCGATGGACAAGCTCGCGATGAAGGAAGGTTTTGACGTCGCGTTGGAAATGTCCGGCAACCCCAAAGCGTTTGCCGATATTTTGCCGAACATGTTTCACGGCGGCAACATCGCGCTGCTCGGCATCATGCCTGGCAGCGCCGCGATCGATTGGAACCTGGTGGTCTTCAATCAGCTTACCATCAAAGGAATTTATGGCCGCGAAATGTATGAAACCTGGTACAAGATGACGGCCATGATTCAGAGCGGCCTCGATATTTCGCCCGTCATCACCCACCGCTTCCCCTACACACAATTCAAGGAAGCGATTGAGCTGATGAAATCCGGCAACTCCGGCAAAATCGTGCTCGACTGGAGCGAACGCTGAATCACGACCACGGATTACCCGGAGCGGCGAAGCCGCAGCCAAAGATTTAACCGCGGATTTGAAACTCACTCGCTACCCGCGCTCGCTCGCCGCTACCCTCGCGGCTTTTCCTTCTGTCTCGCTGTTCCCACAGCTCGGCTCGCTGATTACACGGATATGGATAGGTCAGAATGCGTCCATGGGATCTTGCACGAAGTGCGTTGGGAGTGCGAGGCGTCTTCGCATCGCTTTTCGATCAACGGCCTTCTCCCCCAAAAGCGACGCGAGGACGCCCGCACACGGCGGGCAGGCTGTGCGCACTGCAAAAGCCCCGCGACTGCGGGACGAAACATAACTGGCGAAAATTTGCGCAAGCTGCGAAAACCTCCATCGATAGCAGTACGGATATCACGAATTCATTATCTGTCATTCCGAGCGAAGTCGAGGAATCTCTCAACATATTTCCGATACTACTGCCTGGCCAGTCGCGCACGAATAATCGCAGCGCCGCGGCTTCTTTTTCGCGACCTTAGATCTCGAACACCATGCCCTTAAGAGGGTGTTGAAAAACCGATGGCACTTCGTTTGGAGTTCCGCCTTTAGGCGGTTTCTCCCTCGGGGCGCGTAAACGCGGAACTCCAAACGTTAAGAAAAGTTCGTTTTTCAACAGCCTGTTAATGTGTTTATAGGCACCGCGACTGCCACCGGCTGGAAAGACGCACCGTGGTTGACCTGCTTGATTAACCGGTTCTGAGCGTGCGGACGGCGAGGTTAGAACTCTGAATCAGCAAAGCGGGGATCCAGAAATTCCGGTGATGTCCTAAAGAAAACGCCCGCGACAAGAGGAACTCGTCGCGGGCGTTTAGGGATCTCGAAGTTAATTGTTGAGTTTTAAAACCCGGGACTGTTTCTTTTCATTTTTTTTGGTTCTGGGTTTTAACTATGAATTTCCGTCGACCCTTGGATTTATGATCCAGCGCTCACCTACTTCTCCGGGATTTGCGGGACGAAGTTCTCAAAAAAATGAAATTTTTTTCAAAAAACCGCGGATTAGTGGCCTTCGTGGGGGCTACTCCGAAAGTTTTCGCAAGCGGGCAGGCGTCGCAGACCACAGCGACCCGATGCATTACGGGGAGAGTTGCTGCTTCGGTAGAAACTGCGCGGAATGCCGCGTACCGCCAGTGGGATGCCAAGGAACTCTAATACCGACGCCGAATGCGGCCAGATTCAATATGATCATAACAAGAGCAAACAGATACATTCCCATCGTCAGTCCGATTGCGGCGTGCATTGCCAAAATGCAAACCAGCCAAAAGAATCGGGTCTTCTTGATCCAAATGAAAACTGGGTAACCGACTTCGATCAGGCAGATTGAAATTCCGAGGA
>WNGN01003312.1_pt1 | contig 10913 bp, 13 predicted proteins | sample 5400561 | NCBI WGS metagenome assembly WNGN01 (sample SAMN13153379, study PRJNA577476) | soil metagenome | isolation source: 115 cm soil or saprolite under Garry oak tree replicate 2 | place: USA:California | collected 2016-06-15 | reverse complement strand
ATGCCATCAGCGAAGTAATCCTGATCGGGATCACCGCTCATATTCTGGAACGGCAACACCGCGATGGAACTCTTATCAGAAAGGGCAAGCGGTTCACCGGCGTTTGGCAACGAAGAGGTCGACACCTTCGGAGTGATGAGACTGTTTATCTCAATACGCCAGACACGCATGGGTTCGGCGATATTCCTGAGAGATTGTGCGCCGATATCTTCGAAGGAGAGGTCGACCTTGCCCCGAACCTGCCGGTGAACATCGTCGGAAATACTGACACCACCCGGTTCTGCGATCCCTTCGAGACGCACGGCAATATTGACCCCGTCACCAAAGATGTCGTTCTCTTCGATGATGATGTCACCGACGTGAATGCCGATGCGATATTCGATTCGCTTGACCTGCGGCACGTCGATATTTTGTTCGGCCATGACGCGCTGAATTTCGACGGCGCAGCGTACGGCATCTACGACGCTCCCGAACTCAACGAGAGCGCCGTCCCCGGTATTCTTGACGATGCGCCCGTGATGGTCACTGATTTTGGGATCAAAAAGCGTTTTTCTAAGAGCTTTGAGTTGCGCCAGCGCGCCTTCTTCATCGATCCCTATCAAGCGGCAGGAGCCCGCGACATCCGCCGCCAGAATAGCTGCCAGTCGCCGCTCTATGTGCTCGCTGCTCAAGACGCACCCCCGCCTCGGGGAAAATTGAATGCTGATATAGCACAATTGGCGGCCGATGTCGGGCTGTGCCACGTTACAATGAGTCATTCGTTCGATTTGAAATATCCACCCGATCCAGATCATAATCTCGGACAGGGCTTGTGTCGCATCGGTCCGCGTTGGAGCGGATTCGTGGCCAGGAAAGCGATCGCCGTCAAAAGGCTATCCGGCGTGTCGGACATGCACCCCGGCGTTCGTCCTAGGGACCTATATCGGCAAACGGTCGGAGCGAGAGCCATGATGCAGCAAGGCGGAACGGCCGAAAGTCGAATCAAAGCAGTTATCGGAGCATGGGCGGACGCAGTCCGCCGGCATGATCTTTCCGGCATTCTTGCCCATCATGAGCAGGACATCGTGATGTTCGACGTCCCGCCGCCGCTGCAGTCGCGAGGAATGGATGAGTACAAGAAAACATGGGACCTATTCTTCAGGTATCACAAGCCGTCACAAGCGTTCGACATAGAGGAGCTTGCAATTACCGCCGGCGAAGATGTCGCCTACGCCGTGGCCATCGTGCGGTGCGGCTCCGGCACGTTCAGCGGCCCTCCCGAGGAAGGCGGGTTCCTGTTCAGGCTGACACTCGGACTGCGCAACATCGATGGCGACTGGCGTATCGCGCACGAGCATCACTCCGTGCCGTCGACAGACTAGTCCGCAGGGCGCGTTGGCCCAACGGGTTCGCGCAAGGCGCGGCCCGATGACAGGCTCCAGCGTAACCCGCCGCTCAATCGTCGGTGAACGGCGGATTACGTGGAGTTTATCATCGGGCGCGCATTCGCGCGACCCGTTGGCTAATCCGCACGACGGGCCAGGAAATATTATCTTAAGGTCCGCATGAGAGGGTGGGCTTTGAGGTGAAATTCAATGATCGACGACAAGGTCAGAATTAAGTGCACGAAGTGCTCCCAGGTATTCCGGGAGCGCGCGCAGAAGGTCAGGCCCGGTTTCCAGGTCAACTGCCAGCACTGCAACAGGCTCATCACCTTCGAGTTCGGTTCGGAAGACCCCAACATCCGAAGGGCGCTGTCGAGCGCAAGAGAAATCAGATCGGCGCTCGAAGCGGCTCCCAAGTCGCCAGCCTGAAGTCTTCGGCAAATCACACCACCAACAGGCATGACAGCGATGGTTGCCCGGTCCCGCCCGGGAACTTACACGGTGCGGCTCTATCGCCCGCGTCCTGAAATTCTGAACGGCAAATGGAAATTCCCGGTGCCGCAGCCGACGTCGCTGCTGCGCGCGGCTAAGTGGGAAACGAATTTTATGCGGCAGGTATTGCCCCAAAGGACAATTGCTGGCCGGGCGAAAATCTGATGTTATGCTTTGGGAGAAGCCTCCCTGCCAACAATTGAACGAAGGAGAGAATGATGCGCTCACTCCTACTCGCCGCGCTCGGCATTACCGCGTTCTCCGCAACCATGGCTGTCGAGACACCTGAGGCAAATGCTGTTGTCTATTGTGCCGCCGGTGTCTACCGCGCCGGCTGCGTCGCCCGACCCGGCGTAGCAGTCGTCCGGCCCGGCGTAGCATCCGTCCGAGGTGTTGCCAGGCGTACTACCCGGCGTGTTGTTCGGCGATCCGACATGATGCTTAAGCACGACATCTCGCTTCTCGGCCACCTCGATAACGGTCTCGGCTTCTACCGCTTCAGCTACAACGGCAGCGAAAAGGCCTATGTCGGCGTGATGGCGCAGGAAGTCCAGACGGTCATGCCCGCGGCGGTATTGCGCGGCAGCGACGGCTATCTGCGTGTCTCCTACGACAAGCTCGGCCTGAAGTTCCAGACCTACGACCAGTGGACCGGGTCAGGCGCTCATGTCCCGGCCGGCACACCAGTTGAGCAGTAATGCTTCTCGGCTTCGCTGGCGTTGGCTTCATAGCTTATCGTCGGAAGTCAAGGCCAGCATTGATGGCCGCCTGATCCACGATCATCAGGTTTGAATTGAGAGTCGCCCTCCGGGCGGCTTTTCTTTTTGGGTTCGCCCAGCAGGTCATGTGTCGCTATCGGGCATAGCGGACATCGATCAAGCCGCACCAATCAAGCTCGATTTATGAGTACGCACCCTAGCCTGCCGCGACCAGGAAATGTCAGACGAGGATTGCAATGAAGGTTGTTGGGCGACTTGAAAGCGTTTGGCGTTACCCGGTAAAGAGCATGCCGGGAGAATCCCTACCCGAGGCCTATGTCAGCTTTGCCGGCGTGCTCGGCGACCGGCTCTACGCTGTCCATCATGCGGGCGTGCCCAAGGCCTTTCCATTCCTCACCGCACGAAGCAGGAAGGAAATGCTGCGATTTCGCCCGAGGTTTCGCCGTCCCGAGCTGACGCTTGTACCGGGCAACCTGACCGATGCAGAAACCCGTGGTCCTGGCCTGACACCGCTGTTTCCCTCCAGCGAAGATCTGGCGCTTGAGATCGAAGCGCCGAACGGAAAAACTCTGTCAGCGTCCGATCCGGCGCTGCTGGGTCTGATCGGAGGCGATCAGCTCAACGCTTCCGACCTGACCATCATACGCTCGGACCGCGCCATAACGGACTGTCGCCCGCTTTCGTTGCTTGCAACCCAGACGATTGACGGAATTGGCCGCGCGGTGGGCTTGACGCTCGACAAGCGTCGCTTTCGCGAAAACCTCTATGTCGATCTCAATTCCGGTGAAAGCTTTGCCGAAGACGCATTCGTCGGCCGGCGACTGCGGATCGGTCCGAAACTGACGGTCCACATTCTGGAACGCGATATCCGTTGTCGCATGATCGGCATTGATCCGGAGTCGCTCGACGAGAATCCCGAGATTTTGCGGTATGTAGCAAAGAATCATGACGGGAGAGCCGGCGTCTACGCCGCTGTACTGGTGGCGGGTCTGGTTCGCCCGGGTGACGATATCGTTCTTCAGGATTAGATTAGCCAAAAACCAGCGCGACCAGGCCGGAGCAAAGCAGGACGAGACCCGCGACGGCTACGGCCAGGAAACTGTAGGAGGCGAACTCGTCACGCATGATGGAGACTCGCGGTTAAGCGGACCTGCCCGATCAATCTCAGAACCATTCACCGGGAATATATTGATCGAGGATCAAGACGGACAACGACAACAGCAGGCCAACCCCGCTGAATAATGCCACTCTTACGAATGCATCGATGTTGGCGACCGATGCCGCAGATGCGCGCGGAAAAATTCTTGCAATCGCCGCTGCCATTTGACGCTCCAAAATTGATGCTTCAAAATTCTTGCTTCAGAATTCTTGTTCCAGGGTTATTGGGGGCCATTACCACCGTACCGTTATCAGGCCCACGCCCGCTGCTTTCGAGCTGCGGCCAGATAGCTTCTGCAAGCCTGGCGGTAAATCAAGCTGATGATGAGGTGCCACATGATCGAACTCCACTGTTGACCAGGGCGTATTGATAACCTGTCTGTGTTTCCGGCTGTTTTCGCGCGCCGGTAAAATGGCTTCGTCAGCGCGTGGATTGTTTCGTGGGCGAGGGTGGATGAAACCGCTTCACGGGCGCGAACAGACCAGGCGTCAGCTCGGGCGGGTTAGCCCAACTGGCTGATGCGCCGTGCCGCTACCCTTCGGGTTGGGCATCAGGCGTTTGGGGTTGGGCATCAGGCGTTGGAGGGCCCGGGTCAGGCGGCACGCCGGATTCATCAATTTGAGATTTGAGGTCAGCCGCCTTCTCAATCAGAACGGCAGCAAGCTGAGGATTGGTGGTTTCCTTGGCGAACTGGAGCAGCGCCGCCACCTGACGCACGAAATACTGCCTGCTTAACACGATGTTCCCCGTGTTGGCCCGACCGCCCAGCCAAAAACGCGGCAGCCAGGAATTTAGTTCCGGCCAAATGTACAAAAGTGAACTCGGGGAACTCGGGGAACTCGGGCCGATCCACCCTGTCCGAATAACGAATGAAGGCCCAAACCCAGAGCTACGAAAATCATCGGCAGGCAAAGCGGCCGGCCGCCATATTTGAACGAAGCCGGGCCTCCATATCGCCTTCTGACAGTGGCTAGCTGACGTGCAACGTCGGTCGTCAAGCTGGAAGATAGGAGAAACAGGGGATGATCTTGAGAGCAGTAACAGCAGTCCTTTGCCTGCTGTTGAATTTCCCGGCGTTCGCGTACGACGCCAAGACATTGAAAGCCATGGACGGTGTGGAATCCGAGCTGTCGTACTGCATCGGCTATTTCAGCATCGTGAAACAGTGCATCGGCAACCAGGATGCGAAGCTATCGGAAAGCACCGCACAGGTTATCCGCGTGGTCGGCGAGCGCGCCGTTAAACTCGGTCTGGATATCGGCATGTCCAACGAAGCCATCGTGACCAGATCCTCGGCTTCCAAGGAAGAGCAGCTCGCGCTGATGCAGCATAATTGCGCGACCATAAAGCCGGTCGTGGACCGTTACGCAAACCGCTGCAAGGAAGTGCTGCTGCACCAGGACGCGGTTCTCCAGGAATACCTCAATCGGTGAGTCCCACGCTCAGCCGCAAAATTCCGCTCCGATCACGACCATGTGCTCCGGAGTTGATTTGCTGCCGACAAATGTGTGAGGCGCTTCACACGGCTCGCTCGGGCCGCTGCTTACGATGTCCGGCGTTCGTTGAGTGAGGAGCCGCGCATGCGACGACTACCGGATAATCTTGATCCCGAAGACCATCGAGTTCGGCGGAAATGGGCAAAGGGCTTTTTTGTTTTTTATGGTGTGCTGATGATTGTTACGGCGGGCTTCGTGTTTGGTAACCGATCGTCGAATAACCCGACACACGAGATGGCCTTGGCAGGTGCAGGCGGCGAGAAATTGCAGGCTGCCAACCGCGCTGCAAGACCTATGACGCAAGCCACGAGGCGCGACTAACTAATCGCGGGCTGATCTTCTTTCGCTTCGCCACGCGCGACAACTTTCAATGCCTCATCCGGCAACGGCCGCTGCAGCACTTTCACTTCGTCCCACGGCGCGCGCAGCCAGACGTCGTATTCCGCTGGCGTGGTGAGGATCACCGGCATCGCCTTGTCGTGGATCGGCTCGACGATTTTATTCGGCGCCGTGGTCAGAAAACCGTAGACCAGATGCGGCCCGGGAATCGGCTTCGACTTGGTGCCGCGATCGCCTTTGAACTCGGTCCAGATCCCGGCGAACGCGAACAGCGGGCGATATTCATCGCGCGCGAACCACACCACGTCTTTCTTTTTCGTCTCGGGGTTCGGCTCCGGCGCATATTCGGCAAAACTGTTGGCCGGGACCAGGCAACGGTGTTCCGGCTTCAGCCATGTGCGCCAGTGCGGCGAAGAGGTGTTGCGGATATTGGTGACGGGGAAGCTGGCGCCGCGCGGCGGCGGCGGCATGCCCCAGCGCATCATGATCAGCTCGCGCGCACCGTCTGTGTCCTGGCCTGCGTTGCGCACCACGGGGGCCGGATAATCCGGAAAGACGCCGGGCATCGGCGGCAGGTTGCCGACGTACTGATTCATCACCCTGAAGAGTGCCGCGATGGCCGCCTGGTTCGTGGTAATCGAATACAAGTTGCACATTTCACCGAACCTGTAGCGCCGCGCTGGTGTTCCACCCCGCAAATCCTAGTGGGATTGCGCATGAGAGCAAAGGCCGCTGAGATGGCGGGCCATGAGAACCAGATCGCGACAGTCGATCTTCAGCTCCCGGCTGGGGGCTGCGAAGATTCGCGCCGAGGGTGCGCGGGAAGAAGCCATGCAGGCGATCCGCAAGGCCGATCGCGCCGAGGCCGAGGCGTGGTCGATCCGCATGGAAGGATATGGCGGACCCGCGCAGCCCTCGCCGACAATCGCGCAATGCCTCAACGGCGGTTACGGCTGGCTGCAGGTGCAATGCCGCCGCTGCGAAACCGAGGCCAGCATTCCGCTCGAACACGTCCGCCGTCCGCGCGATACGCCGATCTGGAAACTCGAGGCGGCGCTGAAATGCCGATCATGCCGAACGCCGCGCTACGCGCCGCCGGTGCACATGATCCGGCTCACCGAAGAACGGCAGACCGCGCCTTACATTTGGGTGCACCCGGACGACGATGACCGGTGAGCAGACCGGGCCATAGGGAGAAAGTGCCATGCCATCTTCTCTGCAAGCCAATTCTCTAAAAGCTGTGCGCGCAGGGTTTGCGCTGAACATCGTGCTGTTGTCGCTTGCGACCGTCGCTTCGGCCGGACCGAAGGAGGACGTGGCGGCGGCGACCTCGACATGGGCGGCGGCGCTTGGCGAAGACGATCCCGACAAGGTGTTGCCGCTCTATGCCGACGACGCCGTGTTCTGGGGGACGCTGTCGCCGACGCTGCGTGCCGACCGGACGGCGTTGCGGGATTATTTCGTGACGGCGTTCAAGGTTCTTCCCGGCCTCAAGGTTGCCTTCGGCGATCAGTTGATCCGCGTCTATGGCGGCACCGCGGTGAACACCGGCTATTACACGTTTTCCTATGTCAGGGACGGCGAGACCAAGAGCCTGCCCGCGCGCTACAGCTTCACCTACGTCAAGAGTGGCGAGAATTGGCTCATCGTCGACCATCATTCCTCGGCGATGCCACCGCCCCCGAAATAGCAAGTACCCCGTTGCTTGCTTTTCAGGCCCAATCGCTATTTATGGCAGCAGACCTTGCCGCCTTCGCCGTACCGCAACTGGTTCGAGTTCAACCATGCCCGCACCGAAGCCACCCGCTTTCGAGACGCTGAGCCTTCACGCCGGGCAGCATCCGGATCCCGTCACCGGCGCGCGCGCCGTCCCGATCTACCAGACCACGTCCTATGTGTTTCAGGACTCCGATCATGCGGCGGCGCTGTTCAACCTCGAACGCGCAGGCCACATCTATACCAGGATTTCGAATCCCACCACGGCGGTGCTCGAAGAGCGGCTGGCCGCGCTAGAGGGCGGTGTCGGCGCCATCTGCACGGCGAGCGGGATGGCCGCGATGCATCTGGCGATCGCGACCTTGCTCAATGCCGGCGACCACATCGTCGCCTCGTCCTCGCTGTATGGCGGCACCATCAACCTGCTCGCGCACACGCTACCGCGCTTCGGCATCGCCACGAGCTTCGTCAAGCCGCGCGCGCTGGACCAATTCCGCGCCGCCATTCAACCCAACACCCGTCTCGTGATCGGCGAGACCATCGGCAATCCCGGTCTCGAAGTGCTGGATATCCCTGAGGTTGCCGACATCGCCCATGGCGCGAAAATTCCGCTGCTGATCGACAACACCTTTGCGACGCCCTATCTCAGCCGCCCGATCGAGCTTGGCGCCGACATCGTCATGAACTCCGCCACCAAATGGATCGGCGGCCACGGCATCGCCATCGGCGGCGTGATTGTCGACGGCGGCCGGTTCGACTGGCGGGCCTCGGGAAAATTTCCGGTGCTGACCGAGCCCTATGCCGGATATCACGGCATCGTCTTCGACGAGCAATTCGGCCAGGCTGCCTTCATCATGCGGGCGCGCACCGAAGGCTTGCGCGATTTCGGCGCCTGCCTGTCGCCGACCAATGCGTTTCAACTGCTGCAGGGCGTCGAGACCCTGGGCGTTCGGATGGACCGGCACATGGCCAATACCCATGCGGTGCTGGAGGCCCTGACCGCGAACAAGGCGGTCGACTGGGTGTGGCATCCCTCGCTGGAAAGCCACCCGGATTATCGACTCGCCAAACGGTTGCTGCCGCGCGGCGCCGGCTCCATCGTCAGCTTCGGCATCAAGGGCGGCCGGGCCGCCGGAAAAAAGTTCATCGAAGCGCTTCGGATGATCAGCCATCTCGCCAATGTCGGCGATGCCAAGACGCTGGTGATTCATCCCGCCAGTACCACGCATCAGCAGATGGATGCCGCGCAGCTCAAGGCCGCAGGCGTCGGCGAGGAACTGGTGCGCCTGTCGGTCGGCATCGAATCCGCCGCCGACATCATCGACGACCTCGGCCAGGCGCTCCGTATCTCGCAGAAGGCTTGAGCGATGCAGTTGTCCGTGAACGGGTCAGATATATTCGTCGCCACCGGCGGCCGGGATTTCGATGCTGCCTTGCCGACCATCGTGCTGCTGCATGGGGCGGGCTTCGATCATTCCAGTTGGGCCCTGCATAGCCGCTGGTTCGCGCATCACGGCCACAATGTGCTGGCGCCGGATCTGCCGGGCCACGGCCGCTCGTCCGGGGCTCCCCTTCCCGCGATATCGGACATGGCCGACTGGACCGCGGCGCTGATCGAAGCCGCCGGTGCTGCCAGGGCGTGGCTTGTCGGCCATTCCATGGGATCGTTGATCGCGCTGGAGACCGCGGCGCGGCATCCGGCAAACGTCTCGGCGCTCAGCCTGATCGCAACGGCGGCCACCATGACGGTCGGACCCGATCTGCTCAAGGCCGCTGAGGCCAACGACCGTTCGGCGATCGACATGGTCTCGATCTGGGGTCTTGGCTTTCAGGCCGAACTCGGCGGCAGCCTCGCGCCGGGCCTGTGGATGCACAGCGGCGCCCAGCGCGTTCTCGAACAATGCCGGCCCGGCGTGCTGTTCAACGACCTTGCCGCCTGCAACGCCTATCAAAACGCGCTGGCCGCCGCCGCGCAGGTCACGGTTCCCGCCACCTTCATTCTCGGCGAACGCGACATGATGACTCCCGCAAAGGCCGGGAAGATACTGGCCGCGGCGCTGCCGAATGCACGAACCATCATCCTGCGCGGCGCCGGCCACATGATGATGGCCGAGCGTCCCGATGAACTGCTGGCGGCGCTGCAGGACTGACCGGGCCGAGCGCCCTCGCCATCATTATCGGCGCGCCATTCGTCATCGGACCTGGCTTCCGATGCGACAAGCGACGGGGTTGCCCGACTTTTGAGCGACCATCGGGCCGCCGGAACAGCTAGAGTTGCGAAACCCGCATACCCTCTTTCGAATTGCCTGTTCGGAGTTGCCATGGCCAGTCTCATCATCCGCGGCGGTACCGTCGTGAACCATGATCATTCGCGGCGCGCCGACGTCCTGATCGACGGCGAGACCATCGTGGCGGTCGGCCCCGCGATCGACGCGCCCTCCGGCGCAACGGTCGTCGACGCCGGCGGCTGTTATGTCATGCCGGGCGGCATCGATCCGCACACCCATCTCGAGCTGGCGTTCATGGGCAGCGTGTCATCCGACGATTTCGAATGGGGCACCAAGGCAGCACTTGCCGGCGGCACCACCATGATCGTCGATTTCTGCATTCCGGATCCCGGGCAATCGATGCTTGCGGCCTATCAGGACTGGCGGCGCAAATCCGAGAAAGCCGCCAGCGACTATGGCTTCCACATGGCCGTGACATCGTGGTCGGAGCAGGTGTTCGATGAGATGGCGATCGTCGTCAAGACCTACGGCATCAACACCTTCAAACACTTCATGGCCTACAAGGGCGCGCTGATGGTGAATGACGACGAGCTTTACAACTCGTTCGCGCGTTGCGCCCAGCTCGGCGCCATGCCGCTGGTCCACGCCGAGAACGGCGACGTCGTTGCACGCATGCAGGAGGCTGTGCTGGGGCGCGGCGTCACCGGTCCCGAGGGCCACGCCTACTCCCGCCCGCCGGAGGTCGAAGGCGAGGCGACCAACCGCGCCATCATGATCGCCGATATGACGGGTGCGCCGCTCTATGTGGTGCATACGAGCTGCCGCGAGTCGCATGAGGCGATCGCCCGGGCCCGCGCCAACGGCAAGCGCGTCTATGGTGAGCCGCTGATCCAGCATCTGCTGCTCGACGCGGCCGAGTATGAAAACCGCAGCTGGAACCATGCCGCCCGACGCGTGATGTCACCGCCGTTCCGCGCCAAGGCGCATCAGGACAGTCTTTGGGCCGGGCTGCAATCCGGCTCGCTGCAGGTGGTCGCGACCGACCACTGCGCGTTCACCACGGAGCAGAAGCGACTTGGCATCGACGATTTTCGCAAGATCCCGAACGGGACCGGCGGTCTCGAAGACCGCATGCCACTGCTCTGGACCGCCGCGGTCAATACCGGCCGGCTGACAAAGGAGGAGTTCGTCGCGGTGACTTCTTCGAATATCGCCCGCATCCTCAATATCTATCCAAAAAAAGGGCGGCTCGCCGCCGGCTCGGACGCCGACATTGTGGTGTGGGACCCGGCGGCAAGCAAAACCATCAGCGCCAGCAGCCAGTTGAGCCGCATCGACTACAATGTGTTCGAGGGTTACGCCTGCATCGGCGCGCCGGTTGTCACGCTGTCACGCGGCAA
>WNGN01016457.1_pt1 | contig 10914 bp, 10 predicted proteins | sample 5400561 | NCBI WGS metagenome assembly WNGN01 (sample SAMN13153379, study PRJNA577476) | soil metagenome | isolation source: 115 cm soil or saprolite under Garry oak tree replicate 2 | place: USA:California | collected 2016-06-15 | reverse complement strand
AGTCACCCCTCGATGAACCGGTGCACCTCCTCGGGCAGCGGCCGCCCGGCGGCGTGCCGCTCGGCCACGAAGTCGCGCAGCATCTGCAGGAGCTCGGGATTGCGGCGTTGATTGAGGCCGACGATCGTTTCGAGCGGCGCGCCCACGAACACGCACTTGACCACCATCTGATTCCACGCCGCCTCGTCGAAATGATCATGCGGGTACGGATTGCGGCAGGCGATCGCCTCGAACACGGCGCCGATCGACGAGCGCACGCCCTCGCGCGCCCGCGCGTGCAGCGCCGCCGGCGCCGGGAATATCGCAAAGCCCTTGAGATAGGAGACGTGCTCGGTGATCTCGGCGGTCTGGCACAGCTTGTCGACCCGCGCCGCGAAGGCGGCGTCCTCGCCTCGATGGGTCGCCAGCAGGACGGCAACGCGCGCGGTTTCGTCGGTGCCCCAGAATTGCGGCTGCCATCCGGGCCGCAGGACCTGGGCGGCGGCGACTTCCTCGGGCGGCAGGGCAAGAGGGCGGCGGCCGACTTTGCGGCCGATCAGGCCGAGCGCGATCCCCAGTCGGCGCGCGTCGAGGCCGGCGCCTTGCCGCTCGATCTCGGCATCGAGCCAGGCCGCCGCGTCCGCGGGCACGACGGGCGCAAGCCATCGGCGCAAGAGGTCGATCGCCGCTTTCGCATCGACCAACGGTGCCTGTGCGACGGCGGGAGGCGTTGCGCCCATGATCAGGTGCCGGGGATGTATTTCTGCAACGCCAACGTCATGACGAATCCGACAACGGCAAGGAGCGCGGGCAGAATTGCGCCGGCGGCGGCAAGCAGCGCCGCATCGACCAGCGAAATGCCGGCAATGAGGATGCCGACGGCGCGCGCGACCGCGCCCGGCATCGGACGTTTCGCCAGCAGGTAAATGGCGAAGCCGGCACAGCCGATCAGCGCGAGATAAATGAGACCGGCGGCAACGCCCTGCCGCAGGGCAGGCAGGGCCAGCACCGCGGGCGCCGCCAGCGCGACCAGCGGCCAGAGGTTGCCGACCCGGTCGAGACTCTCCTGGCGCGCCGCGTAGGTCAGGCCCGCCACATAAGCGAGCATCGCCAGCGCGGCGATCGCGAGGGCCAACGGTACGGCTCCGATCGCAGCGGCCGCCGCGCCGCCATAGACCAGGGCGCGGCACAGCCCCATCACGACCGGCGCCAGCGGATTGTTTTTGTGGAACAGATCGTAGGCGACGACGACGGCCGCCAGCAGCGCGCCGGCAAACGCCGCGGGCGCGCCCATCACGGCCATGAGCGCCACCCCCAGTGCCAGCATGGCGAGCCCGAGCGCCGCCACCGTGGCGGCAGAAACATCGCCCGCCGGAATGGGCCGTTGCGGCCGCTCGCGCGCGTCGATGCCGCGGTCGAAATAATCGTTGAGATACATGCCGCCGACATAGAAAAGCGACATGGCGACGACGACCAGCCCGGTGCGCCGCGCGTCCCACGCGCCGCCGGCCAGCACCGTGCCGGCCAGCACGTTGGTCCACACCGTCGGCAGGTTGGAGACGCGGCCGAGCTTGAGCAGGGTTTCGGGCGAGACGGCTTTGCGCGCCGCAATGGCCATCGTGAAGGCTCGCATGGGCGGATAATCGCAGTGCATGTATTGTCAGGGCGGCGCTACCTGCTGTCAATTTGCCGTCCAGCGCCACGCCTTGCCGGAATCGACATGCGTCCAACAATCGTGATCCTCGTGGTCGGCCTGACGCCGCGCCACCTCGGCCGCCACACCCCCCGCCTCGACGCGCTAGCGCGCGCCGGCGCGATGCGTCCGCTCGCAACCGTGACGCCGGCGGTCACGTGCACGGTCCAGGCCACGTTCATGACCGGCGCGATGCCGCGCGACCACGGCATCGTTGGCAACGGCTGGCTGTTTCGCGACTTGATGGAAGTTTGGCTGTGGCGCCAGTCCAACCGCCTGGTCGCCGGGGAAAAGATCTGGGAGACGGGCCGGCGCCGCGATCCGGCTTTCACCTGCGCCAATCTGTTCTGGTGGTACAACATGGCGGCAAGCCACGATGTGGGCGTGACGCCGCGGCCGATCTACAAGGCGGATGGGCGCAAGCTGCCGGACTGTTACGCCAAACCCTCCGAATTGCGCGACGAGCTGACCCGCACGCTCGGCTCGTTTCCGCTGTTCGAGTTCTGGGGGCCGGCGACGTCGATCGCCTCGTCGCGCTGGATCGCTGACGCGGCACGGCATGTGCGGCGCACGCGCTCCCCGACCCTCACCCTCGTCTATCTGCCGCACCTCGACTACGATCTGCAGCGGTTCGGCCCCGACGATGCGCGGAACGTCACGGCCCTCGCCGACGTCGACGCGGTCGCCGGCGATCTCATCGATGACGCGGCGCGCGACGGCGCCCGCGTGATGGTGCTGTCCGAATACGGCATCACGGCCGTCTCGACCCCAATCCACGTCAACCGCGCGCTGCGCAGCGCCGGCCTGCTTGCCGTGCGCAATGAGGACGGGGGCGAGCACCTCGACGTCATGCAATCGCGCGCCTTCACGGTCGCCGATCACCAGATCGCGCATATCTACGTCGCGGACGCAGCGCTGCTGCCGGAGGTCCGCGAGATCGTCGCCGGCTTGCCGGGCGTCGAGCGCGTGCTCGACCGCGCCGAGCAGGCGCGGATCGGCCTCGATCACCCGCGCGCCGGCGAACTGGTGGCGATCGCCCGCAAGGACGCGTGGTTCACTTACTATTATTGGCTCGACGACGCGTGCGCGCCGGATTTCGCGCGACTGGTCGAAATTCATCGCAAGCCCGGCTACGATCCGGCCGAGCTTTTCCTCGATCCCGACATCCGATTCCCCCGGCTGGCAATCGGCTGGCGTCTCGCCAAGCGCGCCCTCGGCCTGCGCGCGCTCATGGACGTCGTTCCCCTCGATGCCACCCTGGTGAAGGGCTCGCACGGCCGTCCGACCGATGATGCCGCGGAAGGACCGCTGTTACTGACCAGCGAGCCGCGCCTGACGCCGGATCGGCCGATTGCCGCGACCGACGTGCGCGACCTCATCCTGGCGCACGTCTTCGATTGAGCGGCGGGACGCAACAGCGCTTCCCCCGGCAAACCTCTTGTTGTAGCGTTCGAAAGCTCTCCTTTCGCAAATCGGGAGTGACCGCAATGTCCAATTCAGCTGGTTCCGGCAAGCCAAACCCGCTCGAGCGAACGAGGTTCGCCTGCCCCTGCTGCGGCGAGCGCCTGATCCTGCACGCGAACAACGGAGCCGCGCGCGTCGAGGTCGACGAGGCACGCGCTCTTCCGGCGGCGGCCGGCAGGATGTTCGTCGATCCGCATGCGCACATGATCTCGCGCACCACCGACGACTACGAGGCGATGGCGCGCGCCGGCGTCGCGGCGGTGATCGAGCCGGCGTTCTGGATCGGCCAGCCGCGCACCAATCTCGGCTCCTACGTCGATTATCTCTCGACCATCATCGGCTTCGAGAAATTCCGCGCCGGCCAGTTCGGCATTCGCCATTACTGCTGCGTCGGCCTCAATGCCAAGGAGGCGAACAACGAGGCGCTCGCCGAGGCGGTGATGGAGGTGCTCCCGCACTTCGCCGCCAAGGACGGCGTCGTTGCCATCGGCGAGATCGGCTACGACGAGCGGACGGATCTGGAGGACAAGTATCTGCGCCAGCAGATCGAGCTCGCCAAGGAGCTCGAGCTGCCGATCATGATTCACACGCCGCACCGCGACAAGAAGCGCGGCACCACCCGCACCATGGACGTGCTCGTCGAGCTCGGCTTCGACCCGCGGCGCTGCGTCATCGATCACAACAACGAGGAGACCGTGCGCGAAGTGCTCGACCGCGGCTTCTTCGCCGGCTTCTCGATCTATCCGGGCACGAAAATGGGCAACGAGCGCATGACCGAGATCGTGCGCCAATTCGGTCCCGAGCGGATCATCGTCGATTCCGCCTGCGACTGGGGCGTGTCCGATCCGCTCGCGGTGCCCAAGACCGCCGCGCTGATGGCCGAGCGCGGGATCGCCGCCGAGGTCATCCGGGCGGTGACCTACGTCAATGCGCTCGCCGTCTACGGGCTCTCCGGCGCGATGCAGGAAGCCCACTGGCTCGATCCTTCGCCGATCGACCAGCGCGGCTTGTTCGAGGGCAACAGCATCCTGCGCGGCGGTCAGGCCCCGCGCATCGAGGCGTCGCGCCGGTCCATGGGGGATCTGCGAATCTCCTGATCCGCACGCCCGCCGGCCATTAGAGCATGTCCCGTTCCTTCGGAATCGGGACATGCTCTAGAATCATTGATTGGCGCATGTTCTTATCGGCGAACCGGTACCCACTTCGCCGGAACATGCGACGAGCCGCCGGCCTCGGTACTGCCGTATTCGCGGGATTTGGTGCCGCGAACCGGCATTGCCGGTATTTTGCCGCCGGAAACGCCGCGATTCGGGGTTCAAGCATCGTCCGCGCAGACGTGATCCCCATTGCATTGACCCGCCCCCATGGCGTCCGTAGGTTGCCTCGACTCGGTCAGACACGAAGCTTGAAGATGCATCCCGGCGAGACGGTACCGAGGCTGCGGCGCAGGACGCCGGCATTCCGCGCGGTCGCGGCGCTGACCGCGCTGGCGGTGGCGGCCGCGAGCATTCCGGCGCACGCACAGGCCCCGCCCGCCGCCGGCCTGCCGATCATCCGCGACGCCGAGATCGAGCAATTGCTGCGCGACTACACCGCGCCGATCCTGCGCGTCGCCGGGCTTGCCCAGCAGAACGTCCAGATCGTCATCATCAACGAGCGCTCCTTCAACGCCTTCGTGGTCGACGGCCGGCGCATCTTCGTCAATGTCGGCGCGCTGATGGAATCCAAGACGCCGAACGAGATCATCGGAGTGCTGGCGCACGAGACCGGGCACATCGCCGGCGGACATCTGTCGCGGCTGCGCGACGAATTGGCCAATGCCCAGACCGCGGCGATCATCGCGCTCCTGCTCGGGCTCGGCGCGGTCGCGGCCGGCGCCTATGTGCGCGCCCAGGAGGAGCAGGCGGACAAGGCCGGGGTGAAATTTCTCAACGCCACCGGCCAGTCGCCCAGGGGCATGTACGAGACGTTCAAGCGCTTCGCCGACAAGATCCAGTTCTCGGTCCGCTACATCGATCCCTATCTGCAGACGCACCCGATGCCGGCCGAGCGCGTCGAGGCGCTGGCGGAGATCGCCAAGTCGAGCCCGAACTGGGACAAGAAGGATCCGCCCGAGCTGCAGCAGCGCCACGACATGATGCGCGCCAAGCTGTCGGGATTCATCGAGCGGCCCGACACGGTGGCCAACCGCTATCCGCCGAGCGACACCAGCATGCCGGCCCGCTACGCCCGCGCGATCTCCGCCTATCGGCACGCCGATCTGCATACCGCGCTCGTGCAGATCGACGCCCTGCTGCAGGCGCAGCCGGCCAATCCCTACCTGCTCGAATTGAAGGGACAGGCGCTGCTGGAGAACGGCCGGGCCGCGGAGGCGATCGCGCCGCTGCGCCGCGCCGCGGCGATCGCGCCGAACGCGACCCTGATCCGCATGATGCTCGGCCAGGCGCTGGTCGCCACCGACGACAAGAAGAACGCCGACGAGGCGATCCCGCTCCTGCGCACCACGGTGACGCGCGGGCCCGACATGCCGGACGGCTACAGCCAGCTCGCCATGGCCTATGGGCGCAAGGGCGACCTTGCCGAGGCCGACCTCGCCGCCGCCCAGGCCGCCTTCGCGCGCGGCGACTTCAAGACCGCGCGCGATCTCGCCACCCGCGCCAAGACGCGCTTCCCGACCGGCTCGCCCGGCTGGGTGCGCGCCGACGACATCGTCACCTACAAACCGCCGCCCGGCTCGATCCGCCGCAACTGACCATCAACCAAGGACAACCCGATGCGCCTTTCTCTTTTCCTCGCCGCCGCGGCCGCCGTGCTCGCCGCCTTCATCGCCGCCCCGGCCGCCCGCGCGCAAACCTTCTCCGAGGCGCAGCGCGGCGAGATCGAGCGCATCGTGAAGGACTATCTCATCGCCCATCCCGAGGTGCTGCAGGAAGTGATGAGCGAGATGGAGAAGCGCCAGGCGGCGGCCGAGAGCGAGAAGCAGCTGACCGGCGTGCGCGACAACAAGGAATTGCTGTTCAATTCCCCGCACCAGGTGACGATCGGCAACCCGCAGGGCGCCGTCACCATGGTCGAGTTCTTCGATTACAATTGCGGCTATTGCAAGCGGGCGCTCAGCGACATGCTCGAGCTGATGAAGGCCGATCCCAATCTGAGGGTCGTGCTCAAGGAATATCCGGTGCTCGGGCCCGGCTCGATCGAAGCCGCGCAGGTCTCGGTGGCGGTGCGCATGCAGGACAAGACCGGCAAGAAATATCTCGAGTTCCACCAGAAGCTGCTGAGCGGCCGCGGTCAGGCCGACAAGGCGCGCGCGCTCGCCGCCGCCAAGGAGGTCGCCGAGCTACGTCATCGGCTCGAACGTGGTGGTGGGCGCGCTCGGCTTTGCGGTGCTCAAGGAGAAAGTCGACATCGCGCGGCGCTGACCCGCGCGCGTCGGCGCCGGCCGCAGGCTTCCCCTTCCGGGCGCCGTTTCCTATAAGGCTGGTGAACGCGGCTTGGGCTCAGGCGCCGGCCGTCGTTTCGAGCATGATCCCGAAAAGTGGGCACCGGTTTTCGGAAAAGATCATGCTCCGACAACAAGGCAGAGTGGGATGACGATGCGAAGAAACGTCATCCCGCTCTAGGCGCGCGCAAACCGCCGCAATCGCATCGAGCCCGTACGTCATGGCCAAGACCATCTACGTCCTCAACGGCCCGAACCTCAATCTGCTCGGCACGCGCGAGCCGGAGAAATACGGCCGCGCGACCCTTGCCGACGTCGAGGAGCTGTGCCGCGATGCCGGCAAGCGCTTCGGCCTTGCGATCGAGTTCCGCCAGTCGAACCACGAGGGCGCGATCGTCGAGTGGATTCAGGAGGCGGCGCGCGAGCAGGCGCTGGGCGTCGTGCTCAACCCGGCCGGCTACACCACCACGTCGGTGGCGATTCTCGACGCCATCCTCGCCGTCAAAATCCCGGTCATCGAGGTGCACATCACCAACATCCATGCGCGCGAAAGCCGGCGTCGACGGCTACGTGCTCGCCATCAGCGGGCTCGCCGCGATGACCGGCGCCGCGAAGAGCTGAGCCCGTGGCGGGCTGGCCCAAGCCCGGGCGACCGGCCGGACGCCGGATAGCGATCGACCGTGACACCATCCGTGAGCTGACCGCGCTGCTGGCGGAAACCGGCTTGAGCGAGATCGAGATCGAGCAGGACGGCCAGCGCATCCGCGTGGCGCGCAATGCCGCGCCGGCTGCGGCCCCGTCGGCGATCCCGGCGATGCCGTCCGACCCCGCTGCGGTCGCGCCGGTCACGCCGGTCGCAACGCCCCTGCCATCCCAGGTGGACCCGGCCAAACACCCGGGCGTCGTCTCCTCGCCCATGGTCGGTACCGCCTATCGCGCGTCCGAGCCCGGCGCCAAGCCGTTCATCGACATCGGCAGCACGGTCAAGGTCGGCGACCCGCTGCTGATCGTCGAGGCGATGAAGGTGCTCAACCAGATCCCCTCGCCGCGCGCCGGCACGGTGACGCAAATCCTGTTCGAGGACGGCCAGCCGGTCGAGTTCGGCGAGCCGCTGATGATCGTCGAATGATGGGCGACCGACAGCGTGCGTTCCCATGGTTCGAGACGCCGCGCTTGCGCGCGGCTCCTCACCATGAGGGCGCGTTTCACGCGTCCAACAAACAGTCGCGCCCTCGTCCTGAGGAGGCCGCGAAGCGGCCGTCTCGAAGGACGCGGCCGTGCGGCGGCGACTGAGCGGCGCGGGCCGCGCGATGTTCGACAAGATCCTGATCGCCAACCGGGGCGAGATCGCGCTGCGCGTGCTGCGCGCCTGCAAGGAGCTGGGCATCGCGGCGGTGGCGGTGCACTCGACCGCCGACGCCGACGCCATGCACGTGCGGCTCGCCGACGAGAGCGTGTGCATCGGCCCGCCGCCGGCCAAGGACAGCTACCTCAACATCCCCTCGCTGCTCGCCGCCTGCGAGATCACCGGCGCCGACGCCGTGCATCCGGGCTACGGTTTCCTGTCGGAGAACGCGCGCTTTGCCGAAATCCTTGCCGAGCACAAGGTGCACTTCATCGGCCCCAAGCCCGAGCACATCCGGCTGATGGGCGACAAGATCGAGGCGAAGCGCACCGCGAGCCGGCTGGGCATCCCGGTGGTGCCGGGTTCCGAAGGCAATGTCGGGTCGGACGAGCAGGCGCTGAGCCTCGCGCAGGACATCGGCTTTCCGGTCCTGGTCCAGGCGGCGGCCGGCGGCGGCGGCCGCGGCATGAAGGTGGTGCGCTCGCAAGCCGACCTGGCCACGGCGCTCGCCACCGGGCGCAACGAAGCCAAGGCCGCGTTCGGCGACGACACGCTCTATCTCGAGAAATACCTCGAAGAGCCGCGCCACATCGAGATCCAGGTGCTCGGCGACGGCAAGGGCGGCGTGATCCATCTGGGCGAGCGCGACTGCTCGCTGCAGCGCCGCCACCAGAAGATCTGGGAGGAAGGCCCCTCGCCCGCGCTCAACGCTTGCGAACGCGACGCGATCGGCGAGAAGGTCGCGGGCGCGATGCGCGAGCTTGCCTATCTCGGCGTCGGCACGGTCGAGTTCCTCTACGAGGACGGCGCGTTCTATTTCATCGAGATGAACACGCGCATCCAGGTCGAGCATCCGGTGACCGAGATGATCACCGACATGGACCTGGTCCTCGAGCAGATCAGGGTGGCGGCGGGCGGCGAGCTTCCGGCCGAGCAGAAGGACGTGAAATTCCACGGCCACTCGATCGAGTGCCGCATCAATGCCGAGAACCCGGTGTCGTTCCGTCCCTCGCCCGGCAAGATCGTGCACTACCATCCGCCGGGCGGCCCGGGCATCCGCGTCGATTCCGCCGTGTACCAGGGCTACGTCATTCCGCCCTACTACGACTCGCTGGTGGGCAAGCTGATCGTGCACGGCAAGACCCGCACCGAGTCGCTGATGCGGCTCAAGCGCGCGCTCGACGAGCTGATCGTCGAAGGCATCGACACCACGCTGCCGCTGTTCCGCGCGCTGGTGCGCGAGCCCAGCATCATCGACGGCGACTACCACATCCATTGGCTGGAGCAGTTTCTGGCGGGCGGCGGAGGACAGATGTCAGATGTCAGATGACGGATGACAGAGATCAGGACGAGGACTATCTGTCCTCCGACATCTGACATCTGACATCTGTTCTCTGACATCCGCCATGCAACCCGCGCTCGTCGAGATCACGCCGGAGGTACTGCTCAAGGCCTATGCCTGCGGCATCTTTCCCATGGCCGAGAGCGCCGAAGATCCGGCGCTCTACTGGATCGAGCCGGAGCGGCGCGGGGTGCTGCCGCTCGACGCGTTCCACGTGCCGGCGCGGCTCGCCCGCACCGTGCGCCGGGACGCCTTCCGCGTCGTGTGCGATGTCGATTTCGAGGCGGTGATCGACGCCTGCGCCGAGCCGGCGCCGGGGCGCGGGCGCACCTGGATCAATGCGCGCATCCGCACGCTCTACCGCGGGCTCTACCAGCGCGGCCACTGCCACACGGTCGAGGTTTATGACGGCGCAAAGCTCGTCGGCGGGCTCTACGGCGTGAGCCTCAACGGCGCCTTCTTCGGCGAGAGCATGTTCCACCGCGCCCGCGACGCCTCGAAGATCGCGCTCGTGCATCTCGTCGCGCGGCTGCGGGCCGGCGGCTTTGCCCTGCTCGATACCCAGTTCGTCACCGACCATCTCAAAATGTTCGGCGCGACCGAGCTGACCCGCCGGCAATATCACCGCAGGCTGGAAGCAGCGCTCACCGTCCACGGCGATTTCGCCGCGCTGCCGGCGCACCGGCCGCTTGCCGGCACCGAGGCGTTGCGAATGGCGGTGGGGCGATAACTCCGTGCCCCGGATGCGATGCAGCACTGAGCGCAGCGGAGTGGTGCATCGCTGATCCGGGGCCCAGATTGCGGGAAAAATTATGGACCCCGGGTGTGCGGCGCACCGCTTCGCGCCGCGCCGCGCCCGGGGAACGGTTTCACCGCCGCAGCGGCGGGGGCGCGGGGCCGGGCGGGGTCGCGGGCGCGCGCGCGCCGGCGACGGCGGTGGCGTCGCCGCCTTTGCAGTCGGTGAGCCACACGTCGTAGATCGAATGCTCGACCGCGTGCAGTCCGGGGCTCGCCGCGAACATCCAGCCGGTGAAGATGCGCCGCACCTCGCCCTGCAGCGTGATCTCGTCGACCTCGAGGAACGCGTCGGTGTTGGGCGTCTCGTTGGGCGGGCGCGTGTAGCACACGCGCGGGGTCACCTGCAGGGCGCCGAACTGCACCGTCTCGTTGATCGCCACGTCGAAGGCGATGATGCGGCCGGTGATCTTGTCGAGCCCGGAGAAGATGGCGGTCGGGTTGGTGATCTTCTGGCTCGGCAGCTCGGTGATGACCTCATCGCCCGGCTGCGGGGCGGCGTTGTCCGGACGCGGCGGACGCTGGCCGGGCGGCGCGCCCGGCGCCGGCTGACCCGGCTGGCCGGGCCGCAGCGTGCCCTGCTGCGGCGGGGCCGGCGACGGCGGCGCCGGCGTTGCGCCGGGCGGCGGCGGGAGTGGTTGCGACTGGACCGGCCCGCGCGGCGCCACGCCGCCGGGCGGCTGGGTCGACGGAGGCGGCGCCGCCTGGGGCGGCTGAGCCGGAAACGGCTCCGCGGGCGGGCGCGCCGGCGGCCGGCCCGGCACCTCGCTCGGCGGACGCGGCGGATCGAAGATGGTCCCGAACTGCGCGTTCACGCCCGGCGCCCCGAGCGGTGCGGCAAGCATCGCGGCGAG